>Ga0255338_1003436_pt1 | contig 19081 bp, 19 predicted proteins | sample MeOH1_35cm_T4_19_FD_203715 | JGI IMG/M metagenome (GOLD analysis project Ga0255338, IMG submission 203715) | Sandy soil microbial communities from University of British Columbia, Vancouver, Canada - MeOH1_35cm_T4_195 | ecosystem: Engineered > Artificial ecosystem > Sand microcosm > Unclassified ...
TTGTCGTACTTGCAGCATTGCGAAATTCATTGAAGTTAGTAAAGAAAGACCTCTCAGCGTGCAAAATCATTATGAGTGGTGCAGGCGCCGCTGGCACGGCAATTGCCCGCTTGCTTACGATCAGCGGTGCAAAGAACATCATTGCTTTTGACACTAAGGGCGCTATTCATAGTGGCACTGTGACAAAGGATCCAGATCGTCACTGGTTCATTGATCACTCAAACCCAACCGACTTCTCAGGCACCATCTCTGAGGGACTTCAAGGTGCTGACATATTTATCGGGGTCAGTGCTCCAAATATATTGAAGGAGTCTGACGTAGCGGGCATGGGTCACGATGCGATTGTCTTTGCTCTGGCGAATCCAGATTCTGAAATTGACCCAGTTCTCGCTCGTAAGCACGCAACAGTTGTCGCAACTGGGCGAAGTGATCAACCCAACCAAATCAACAATGTACTTGCATTCCCGGGCATCTTCCGAGGATTGCTTGATGCGAATGCACATAAGATCACGGATGAGTTACTGGTCGCCGTAGCAGAAGCAATTGCAGATTGTGTCAGCGACGAGCAACTCAATGCCTCTTTCATCGTCCCCAGTGTCTTTGATCCCAATGTGGTTAAGGCGGTTGCAGCAGCTGTAAAGAGGAGTGTCTGATTGGAACAGCGACAACTTTGAAAAAGTGCGACTGCTCCAATAGTTGTCTTAGGTGCCCCTAGTCATTTGCGAGTCGACTGGGCCTGCTTCCACCTGATGCTCGGTCGTTATTCGCGAGCACCCCAAGATACGTCATCAAAATTCCTGTTACCAAGTATGCACCTACATGCACACCTTTGACTGGAAGGAATATATCAATCACGAGAGAGCCAACAAGTTGGCCGCCGATGCTGAATAATGTGAATGTAAGCACGCCTACGTGCTGCACGACAGTGGCTGAAAAGGCAATATAAATTAAACCTGTCACGCCCCCGAGGTACATCCACCATGGACCAGGCGGGAGTCGGGAAATATGACCATGGTGCGTGACGATGGCTGCCGTAAAGAGAAGAAAAAGCAGCAAAGTCCCGGTGGCAAAATTAAATAGAGATGTAGAAAAACTCTGCCCTGAGTGTTCGTTTACCTGACCGTTAAATGCACGCTGAATACCAACGAGCCCTCCAGAAAATACTCCTAGGGCTACAGCGAAGAATGAAAGGTGTTTTGCATCTATGCGGTCCCACACCGACACCAAAACAGCAATAACAGTCAGCGAAGCGGCAAGGATTCGATGCCTTGATAGCATTTTTTTGCCACCGCCTGTAAGCCCAATTCGATCCATCACAAGAGACATTGCAGTTTGTCCCGAAATTACCGCTACTGAATAGATTGCAACGCCCATAAGAGGAACAATCTGCGTCTGTACCGCAATGACGATTCCGCCGAGGGCTCCTCCTATAAGTCGCCATCTGGGAATGATTCCTTCGTGCACTGCTGTCAAAACGTTTCGTACACCACGTTTGATTCCTGCGTTGAATAACGAAATTACGACGACAACGACTAGTCCAGAACTAAATGAAACAAGGGCGGCTTCAAGAGCATTTCCCATTCGATATGCGAGTTCTCCATTTGCCCTGGATTGAATTGCAATAAAAACTCCTGCCAAAGCAGCAAGCAAATCAATTCGCATTAGGGATGTGTTCCGTGGAATTCCCTTTTATCTGCGATCCAATCCATAAGTGCGAATAGAACTCCCGATATAACAAAGGTCAAGTGAATGGCTATTCGACCGATGGTTCCTTGTCCGATTGAATCGGCACCAGAAAGCTCGATGAAGTCTTTAAGGAGTTCGATTACCGAGATAGCGACCAGGGAGCCGATGAGTTTAATTTTCAATCCAGAAAAATCAATTGTCCCCATCCAATGCGGTCGGTCCTTCGAGCCTTGCGCGACATCAATCCGTGATACGAAGTTCTCATACCCGGCGAAAATCACCATAAGAATCAAATTTGCCAGAAGAGTGAGATCCAACAGTGCTAGTAGATCCAGCGTAAAATCATGCGCGTCCAAGTTGGTTATATGGCGGGCGAGAGTAATGAAATCAAAAACGAATCTGTACGATAGAAGTGCGAGCGCCCCTACAAGACCTACATACAGGGGAGCGAGCAGCCAGCGGGCGCGGAATAGAGTAATTTCAACGAGATTCACGGCTTTATTAGACATGAGCGAACTTTATCTCAATCTTCCAATTGAAGAGTTGCCGCCAACCACTGCTCCTCTAGATTCGTCCGAAGTTTTTGAGTATCTTCAAGGGCCTTTTGCACCTCCACCAGTCTGTCTGAATCGGTCAAAATTTCATCTTGTTCCAGAAGGAGCTGATGCTCCTTCTGGTGAGTCTTCTCAATTTGTCGCTCAAGTCGAGCAAGTTCTTTCTTTAATTGTCTTTCGAGTGCGGCATTCGAGACCTTCGACGTGGATGCCTCCGTCTCGTTAACAGCAATTATCATCTCTTCGCGTTGCTCCAAATACTGGTCAATCCCACGAGGCAAGTCGCGAAGTTGGCCATCCCCGAGCATCCCAACGAAACTATCGCAGACACGCTCGAGAAAATAACGATCGTGTGAAATGACAAGAACTGTCCCCGTGTAGCTATCGAGCAAGTCCTCTAATTCAGTCAGTGTTTCAATATCAAAATCGTTGGTGGGCTCATCCAAGAGGAGAACATTGGGACTCTCCATTAATAACCGAGTAAGTTGCAATCTCCGCCTCTCCCCGCCAGAAAGACTGCCAACTGGGGTCCATTGCGACTCGCGGTCAAAACCCAACCGTTCACAGAGCTGTGAGGCGGAGAGGTCCTTTCCGTTCCCCAATTCTACGTGGAGCGCTACATCTTCAACAGCTTCTAGAACTCGCCAGGTTGACTTCAACTCCGTCAAATGTTGAGAGAGAAATGCGGATTTCACAGTTACGCCAGTCACCAATTTTCCTGCACTTGGTTTGATTTCCCCAGCAAGGGTTCTCATGAGAGTTGTCTTTCCAGCACCATTGATTCCGACTATTCCTATGCGATCACCTGGCCCCACGTTCCAGTATGTGTCGTCGAGAATCTCTTTCTCTCCTGCACAAATCTGCGCGTGATGGAGTTCGTAAACAGTGTTACCAAGCCGGTTTCTTGCAAAACGAAGGAGCTCATTTCCGTCTCGGGGAGCAGGCTCGGCAGCGATGAGTTCGTTAGCCGCATCCACTCTAAACTTTGGCTTGGAAGTGCGCGCCGGGGGGCCTCTTCGTAACCAGGCTAGTTCTTTTCGGATGAGTTGGTTTCTACGCCCCTCCATTGCTGTGGCCTGCCGTCCTCGTTCTGCTTTCGCGAGAACGTACGCAGAATACCCTCCGTCGTATTCCTCGACAGCGCCACCCACAACTTCCCATGTTCGCTCAGTCACCGCATCGAGAAACCAACGGTCATGGGTAATAACCGCGACTGCCAAACTTTTACGGCTATTGAGATGCCGCGATAGCCATGCAACACCTTCGACATCTAAGTGATTTGTTGGCTCATCAAGAAGTATGAGGTCAAGATCGTCGATAAGAAGTTTTGCCAGACCTACTCGTCTACGTTCTCCCCCTGAGAGTCCTATGAAAGTTCGATCAAAGAACTCTTCAGAGTGACCACCGAAAAGTCCGTCGAAAACTTCTCGAATTCCAGACTCTCGCGCCCATTCATGCTCCAGACGCTCGCCTAAGACTACGTCTCGAACAGTGGCCGATGGATCAGCCAGGTCAACTTGAGAGAGTAGTCCAACACGAATTCCATTGGCCTGCGTGACCCTTCCTCGATCAGCGGGCTCAACCGACGCCAAGACACGAAGGAGGGTGCTTTTCCCAGATCCATTGCGGCCGACGATTCCAATTCGATCGCCCTCAGATATTCCTAGAGAGACTTCCTCAAGTAATTGCTTAATGTCAAAAGCCTTAGAAACACCTTCGAGGTTAACTAAATTGCGAGCCATAGTGCTGTGAGTCTATCGACCCAGCCATCATCGGAGAAAAGTATTGTGCCTGCCAATAGGCTTACCTACATGTCCCAATGGATTCAGACTGTCGCAGACTGGCTCGTAGCCAATAATCTGGAAGTCCCACTCTTCATGCTTCTTATACTTCTGGCATTTGCCGAAGCAGCAGCCTTTGTTGGATTTGTACTGCCTGGAGAAACATCACTTCTCATTGGCGGAGTGCTGGCGTACCAGGAAGTGTGGCCATTATGGCTCTTCCTCCTAAGCGCAATCATCGGAGCAATTGCCGGTGATTCAGTGGGATATGAAGTAGGCAAACATTTTGGACCAAGAATTGAAGTCTCACGGATGGGCAAACTGGTTGGAGCTAAACGTTGGCGGCTTGCCCAACACATTTTTGATAAGTACCACGGAGGCGCGATTTTCTTCGGAAGAGCACAAGCTCTCCTACGCGCCCTTGTCCCCGCACTCGCGGGCATGAACCACGTTCCATACTGGACATTTCTCAAGTGGAATGCAGCTGGCGGAATAGTCTTCTCAACAACAGTCGTCCTTCTTGGGTATGAATTTTCAAATCAGTTGGCAAAACTCGAACATGTACTTAAATATTGGGCAATTGGATTTCTCATCGCAGTTGCTGCCGTCATCATCTACCTAAAGCGCAAGTTAGAAGGAATCATTGAACCCGACCTGGAAGAGGAGTAACCTCCGCCAATGTCCAAATTAAACAGACGTCACTTCCTCGCTTTTATTAGCGCACTTGTACCATCTTTTTTTCTTACCAAAGCAAGCGCATTTTCTGGATTCTCATTGGAGAAAGCAGCAAAGTCCCCACTCGGTACTTACGTAGCCAAGTCAGCGGCAATAAAAGTGGGTCAATCCCGTGTATATACAGGAAAAAACTCCGCTGGAAGGACAGTAGAGGTCATTTTGAGCAGGACGAGCAAATCCCTCATTGCCCTCGACGGCACATGTACGCACCAAGGCTGTACCGTAGAGTTAAAGAAGGCTGCGCTCGTCTGTCCTTGTCACGGCTCTGTGTTCAAAGCTTCAACCGGCGCAGTTGTACTTGGCCCAAACGGATCTCCAAAAAATACAATCTCTCCTCTTTCCAAATACAAGGTGAGTGAAGAGGCGGGCAAGATTTACATCAAATAAGCTATTTAGGGACGCTCTTTAATCTCTTCTTTCCACCGAGCGCTTCCGTGATTTGGTTGGCGTGTTTCAGAACTAGTTCGCCCAATCTCTGAACGCCCTCTAGAGATTGATTCGTCTTAATTCCAGTGGTGCTGATTCCACCAGCGCATTGCCCGGAGTGGTCAAAGAATGCGGCGCCAACGCAGAAGACGCCTTGCGCATCTTCTTCATCATCAACCGCATAGCCTTGTAGTCGAACCTTGTGAATTTCAGACATGAGTCGTGGAATTGTCGTTATCGTCTTTGACGTTCTCGCTTCTAACCCAGAATTTTCTGCAATTGCCTTGATCCTCTCGTCTGGGAGTTCGGCCAAGATTGCTTTGCCTACAGAACTCACATGAGGTAACTCGCGAAGTCCAAGTGATGTGTAGAAGCGAACGGTTCCAGGACCATCAATCCGCTCCACGAAGATTGGATAGCCATTATCATTTTGCGCAATTCGCACCGTCAATCCTGATTTCTGACTCAAGTCTGTGAGGATGGAGCGTGAAACACCCGCGAGTGGTTCGCGAGCGCTAGCAAGATCACCAATTCGAATCAGTGCCATACCTGGCAGATATCGCGGACCAGGTTCGGAGATTCTGAGATACCCATGGTCTACCAATGTCCGCAACATGGCATGTGTTGCGCCCTTGGAAGCTCCCGTCCGACGCACAATCTGAGCCAAAGTGAGACCCTCATGTGGTGCAGTAACAATATGGTCAACAAGAGTGAGGGCTCGACTCACGCTCTCCACCGTATATGGGTGCTTCTCATGAGTTAAAGACATGGAATCTCCTTTCTTTACAACCTCATCGTTGACATTGAAAACCTATGCGGAATACTAGTACTGCCGAACGACGTTCGGCAATACCGAACGGATAATTACATGCACTCAGACGCATTACTAGGTGGGTTCAACCCTGAAGCGCTTCCGGTGGCCAGCCCTCTCCGCTTCCCTGACGGCGCACATTTCCGAATTGAAATCCCCTCTATCGAGGGTCCAAAAGTGTTGAGCGCTGCACTCGACGAGGCCAAGAAACGAGGAGTCACAATCAATCGCGTCTCTCAAGGTAGTGGCGCCATGTTGCTCACAGAATCTGAATTAAGGGAAATGTCGAAAATCGCACATGACGCCGGCCTTGAGATTTCACTCTTCATCGGACCACGTGAGGAGTGGGGGGTGGGCGCGATGTCCCGAGCACCCGAAGGCGCTGTACTCGGTGGATCTGTCCGAGGAATGCGACAACTTCGATATGCCGTAGATGATGCACTTCGTGCATTTGAGTGCGGCATCCGCGGAATGCTTATCGCTGATCTTGGATTACTCCAGGTTCTGTCTCAAGCTCGAGCAAAGGGACAAGTGCCAAGCGACGCCATCTTCAAAGTCTCTGCCATGAAGGCACCGTCAAATCCTGCGACCATCAAGCTTCTTGAATCTATCGGTGGAGACACAATTAATCTCCCTACGGACCTGACATTAAAAGAATTATCGGAAATGCGGGCCGCTACAAGTCTCCCTCTCGATCTCTACATCGAAGCACCAGATAGTCTGGGTGGCGTGGTCCGTGGAAATGAACTTGCAGATCTCGTTGAAGTCTCTTCGCCTCTCTATGTGAAATTCGGTTTGAGGAACTCACGGGGAATTTATCCATCAGGAATGCATCTTGAAAATGACGCAATTGCTTTCGCTCGTGAAAAAGTTCGCCGTGCGGAGATCTCTCTCGAATGGTTGAAGCGAAGTGGTAAGTCCCTTACACAATCCAAACCTGGTGCAACTGGCCTAGGAATTCCAAAACCGTCCAACTAGTGAGGTAATTATATGTCGCTTAGGCACACCCTAAGAAGTAACGAGTGGTTTGCTGGTAATGACGAAGTAGCTCTATCGCATCGTGTCGTGATGGCATCAGTCGGGTTGAAGATTGAGCCAGACAACAAGCGTCCAATCATCGGCATTGCTGATTCATCAAGCGAATTAAATCCATGCAATCTTCCCTTACGCGACTACATCGACGACGTTAAGGCGGGAATTGTTGACGCCGGAGGCATTCCGCTTCTGTTCTCAGTGATGTCGCTGGGTGAAGACCTCATGAAGCCTTCAGCAATGCTCTACCGTAATTTACTTTCGATGGAAATCGAAGAATACCTTCGCTCTTACCCACTTGATGGAGTAGTACTGCTGGCAAATTGCGACAAAAGTGTCCCAGGCGCACTCATGGGCGCGGCTAGCGCCAATCTTCCAACAATTATGTTTACGGCTGGGGCTCGCCCCGCGGCGATGTACAAGGGAAAGAGAATTGGCACGGGCACCGATCTCTGGCGCATGTGGGCGGATTATCGATCTGAGAAGATTTCCGCAGAGGAATGGCGTGAATTTGAAGGATGCCTTAGTTGTGGACTTGGCTCCTGCAACACCATGGGAACGGCCTCGTCTGTAGCACTCATGATTGAAGCATTGGGTATGTCGCTTCCCGGCACGTCCACCATTCCCAATGACGATATTTCTCGGAAAACAGCGGCGTTTGCGTCAGGTCGCGAAGTCGTAAAAATGGTGAATGAGCAAATTCTTCCTTCGGACATCATGACACCACAAGCTTTTCGGAATGCAATACGTGTGCTTCATGCTTGTGGAGGGTCTACTAATGCGCTTGTCCATCTACTAGCAATCTCCGGTCGAATTGGTGGCGAACTAACTCTGGATAGCATCGCAAAATTGGGAGAGAACATTCCCGTGCTTGCAGATGTCGAACCTTCCGGTGCTGGTCTAATCCAGGATTTTCATAAAGCCGGCGGGTTGCCTGCCCTTATCTATGAACTTCGTGAACTACTCGAACTCGACGCAAAAACACTCACGGGGAAAACACTCGGTGAGCATATGTCTAAACGAGATGAATCTAATAAGGCAATCAGAGCAATTGACAATCCAATGCGACCCACTGGTGCGTTTTCTGTCGTCTCCGGCAACCTTGCTCCCAAGGGAGCTGTCATCAAAGTCTCTGCTGCATCAAATGAACTCATGACGCACGCAGGTCCCGCGGTCGTCTTTACTGGTTACGAAGACATGCGAACACGAATTGACGATCCTGATCTCGATGTGACAAAAGAGAGCGTTCTCGTTCTCTCTGGTTGTGGTGCTGTCGGCGTCCCAGGAATGCCTGAATGGGGGATGATTCCAATTCCAAAGAAACTCGCTGCTGAAGGTGTCGTCGACATGGTTCGCGTGACTGATTCGCGCATGAGTGGTACTTCCTTTGGAACTTGCATCCTTCATGTTGCACCTGAAGGTGCCGTTGGTGGCACGCTTGGGTTGATAAAAGATGGCGACATCATTGAACTTGATGTCCCAAATCGCTCTCTTCATGTACGGCTTTCTGATGAAGAACTGCAAGAAAGGAAGAATGCCTGGGTTCCGCCGGTGAGTCCACACATGAGAGGCTGGCCAGCGCTATATCAAGCTCACGTACTCCAAGCCGATGAAGGATGCGACTTCGATTTTCTCAAAGCACCAACTCCAGAATTGCGCAGATTCGTGCCCCCAGTCGTTGGACGGTCTTAACCAACGACAAAGACATCTCCACTTTTAGGAATGGTCGCCTTCCATCCCAATTCATCCCGCAAGCGTGCCGCTAACACATCTTCTGCATCAGGTTCACCATGTACGACAAAGGTCTCTTTCGGGTGCGAAATATTTCTAAGCCAAGAAATAAGTTCGTCCGAGTCGGCGTGAACAGAAAAACTCTCCACCTTCACAACGTGAGCGTGGACCGGAACCCATTTGCCGTGAATCTTGATTTCACGCTTGCCTTCCTCCAGCGAACGACCACGACTACCCGCTGCTTGAAAGCCAACCAGAATGACAGTGTTCCTCAAATCAGGGAGCATGTTTTTCATGTGATGAACCACCCTTCCACCAGTTCCCATTCCACTGGCCGAAATAATCATGCTCGTTTTCGTCAACTGATTGAGGGATTTGGATTGCTCCGTTGTGCGCATCTGGTTCAAATCACCCGGATTAAACGGATCCGCTGATCTCCACCTCTCTGCTACACCCTCTCGAAGTTCCGGCGCATTATTCCTCACTGCTTCTCGGTAATAATCAAGTGCAGTCAACGCCATGGGAGAATCAACGTATATTGGAATATTTGGAATTGAGTGGCCGGCGATCAATTCCCGAAGGTTCATCAAGATTACTTCGGTTCGGTCTACGGCAAAAGCCGGGATAAGAATAGATCCACCTCGTTTAATAGCTGCATTGATTTCGTCAGCAAAGGAGGTGGTCGGCGATTCATGAACCCGATCTCCATACGTCGATTCAGTAATGACTGCATCTAAAGAAATCTGTGGGGGATTATCGGGTGAAGCTAAAAGTGGGTGATTATCACGCCCCATGTCGCTCGTAAAGAGCAGAGACTTCCCATCAATTTCCAGGAGGATAAATGTCGAACCAAGAATGTGCCCTGAAGGAAAGTAGGTAACTGATGCATCTGAAGTGATCTGGGTCTTCGTTCTAAATTCCACAGTCGAAAAATGAGTGAGGGTCTTTTCGACATCGTCGTTGTTATAGAGTGGAAGCGGTATCGCATGTTTGGAAAAGCCCTTTTTTGAGGCAAACTCTGCATCCTCCACCTGCAAATGTGCCGAATCACGAAGAATTACGGCCGACAATTTGATGGTGTAATCCGTCGCGAAAATCTGATTCCTGAATCCTTGTCGGACGAGCACTGGTAGATAACCGCAATGATCCAAATGAGCATGGCTGAGGACAATTGCATCGATACTTGATGGATCTACTGGGAAAGGATCCCAATTCTTCTTCCGCACTTCTTTCAAACCCTGGAAGAGTCCGGCGTCCACCAAGATTTTGGACTTTTCACTGCTCACAAGAAATCGGCTACCTGTGACCGTCGATGTTGCACCAAGAAACGTTATAGTCACTCTCCCCATGCATGAATCCTAGGCTCGGAAAATTGGTGCTTCAAGAAAAACCCACTCTTTCTATCAATTCATGGGTAAAGTAGGATGCACCCCCAATAGCAACATCAAAAAGGACATTGGAGTTCATCAGCGTGGTCGAGCCTGCATCAGTTATTGTTTCGATTCGCAATCTCTCTCGATCGTTCGGGACTGTGAAGGCCGTCGACGGTGTAAATCTTGATATCTACGCCGGAGAGTTTCTCACTCTTCTTGGGCCATCTGGTTCTGGGAAGACCACTGTTCTGCGCATGATTGCAGGTTTTGAAAAACCCGATTCAGGGACAATCGAGCTTGGCGGCAAAGATGTGTCGCAATTGCCGCCCTATGAGCGGGACGTAAATACCGTTTTTCAAGATTATGCACTTTTCCCTCATATGGATGTCATCTCCAATATTGGATACGGATTGCGCGTAGCAGGTGTAGCCAAGGAAGAAAGGGTCGCAAGGGCGCAGCAGGCGCTGGATCAAGTGCGGCTTACTGGTTATGGAACTCGGAAGCCTGCTGAATTATCGGGTGGCCAACGCCAGAGAGTTGCTCTTGCTAGAGCACTAGTAAACCGCCCTTCTGTTCTCCTTCTAGATGAGCCGCTTGGTGCCTTAGATCTTAAATTGCGTGAGCAGATGCAGATCGAATTAAAAGACCTCCAACGCGAAGTCGGGATCACTTTTATTTTTGTTACTCATGACCAAGAAGAGGCACTCACAATGAGTGACCGCATTGCAGTCTTCAATCAGGGCAACATCGAGCAACTTGGGACGCCACGTGAAGTCTATGAAAACCCTCAAAGCCCTTTCGTTTCGGAATTCGTCGGACAAACAAATAAAATTACTATTGGTGGCAAGCAGATAAATATTCGCCCAGAATTCATTACAGTCTCAAAAACAGCAAAGTACGGAGACAGATCGGTTAAGGGCAAGCTGCACGATGCAATATTCGTCGGAGCTACTACCCGATACCTGGTCGACACCGAACTAGGCGAATCCATTATTTCGACCGAGCTAGATGGAGAACTCGCTGTAGGAGATGAAGTACTCCTGTCATGGGAATCAAAAAAGGAATTCCTGGTGAAATAAAAATCACCAGGCGAACCGCGCTCAATCGCTGAACGCGGGCTGTATAGAGGGAGGTACAGATGCGTAAAAAGCGTCTGTTTTCACAGATCGCGGTTGCTTCCGCGATTGCACTAGTCCTGGCTGGATGTAGTTCAAGCGACAAGAAGGCATCAGAAACGACCCTCCCTGAGGTCGCCATGATGAAGACACTTGGCGCCGGTGAAGGCCAGGTCAATGTTGTGGCTTGGGCAGGTTATGTCGAGAACGGCTCCAACGACCCAGCAGTTGACTGGGTAACAGGATTCGAGAAAGACACTGGCTGCAAGGTGAGTGTAAAAGTTGGTTCGACTTCCGATGACATGGTTGCGCTCATGAAAACGGGCGAATACGACGTTGTTTCCGCATCCGGCGACGCTTCCCTCCGCCTCATTTATGGTGGCGATGTCGCACCGGTAAATACAGACCTAGTTCCTAACTACGCTGACATCTTTGAAGGCCTGAAGATGCAGCAGTGGAACTCAGTCGATGGTGTTGCCTATGGGATTCCACACGGTCGCGGCGCAAACTTGCTCGCGTACCGCACCGATATCGTCAATCCTGCACCCACTTCGTGGAGTTCAGTATTTGATGCAAACTCACCATATGCGGGGAAAATCACGGCGTACGACTCACCAATTTATATTGCAGATGCGGCCCTGTACTTGATGAAGACCCAGCCTGATCTTGGTATCAAGTATCCATACGCACTTGATCAAGAGCAGTTCGACGCGGCGGTTGCACTTCTCAATGTGCAGAAGCCTCTCATCGGCGAGTACTGGGGTGATTACTTAAAGCACGTTGCCTCGCTCAAGTCCGGTGGAACAGTCCTTGGAACAACCTGGCAAGTGAATATCAACTTGGCACAGAGTGAAGGTGTAAAAGTTGAAGGTATCAAGCCGGTTGAAGGCTCAACAGGCTGGTCCGATACATGGATGATCAGCAGTGAGGCTAAAAATCCAAACTGCGCATATATGTGGATGGATCACATTGCATCCCCAGAAGCTAACGCTGCTGTGGCTGAATGGTTTGGCGAGGCTCCATCAAATGCCAAGGCATGTGATCTGACTTCAGATACGAACTTCTGCACGACTTACCATGCAGCAGACGCCGCCTACTGGGATGACGTTTACTACTGGAACACAGCTACAGAAGCTTGCTTGGATGGTCGCACCGATGTGAAGTGCGTTCCATACTCAGAGTGGGTCAAAGCTTGGTCCAGTCTGCGTAACGCTTAAAAATAATCGGGTGCGGGGTGCAACCTGCCCCGCACCCGATTATTTATTAACTGCCGAAAATATTTAAGGAAGGAGGAGGAGATGAGAAGTTCGGTCGCTACGTGGATGCATAAGCGACCAAAAATGCGACTTCTCGCTCTCCTTGCCGCACCGGGACTCTGGCTCGTGGTGGCCTACTTGGGCGCACTTGGCGCTCTCCTCATTACCGCTTTCTTCACAATCGATTCATTTACCGGAAATATTGTTGCGCAATTCAATTTGGGTAATTTCCAAGACATGCTCACTGACCCGGCGTATCGGAATGTCGTTTTACGGACTCTTGGCATCGCGATCTCCGTCACGTTGATATGTGCAATTTTTGCCATACCGATGGCATTCTTTATGGCAAAAATTGCCAAGCCAAAGAGCCAGAAAATCCTGGTTGCCCTCGTACTCACACCCCTCTGGGCTTCGTATCTAGTCAAGATTTACGCCTGGCGCTCAATGCTCGAACCTAATACGGGTGTCATAGATTGGCTACTTGGGCCGATCGGAATCCACTCACCCGGCTTTGGCGGACCCGCAATCATCATTGGGCTCGCATATTTATGGCTGCCTTACATGATTTTGCCCATCTACGCTGGACTCGAAAGACTTCCGAATTCGCTAATAGATGCATCTGGCGATCTTGGTGCTCGTAATTTCTACACCTTTAGAAAAGTAATTCTTCCCTTGATCTTCCCTAGCCTTGTCGCTGGCTCAATGTTTACTTTCTCGTTGAGTTTGGGTGATTACATCACTGCACAAATTATTGGCGGTAAATTACAGATGCTCGGAAACGTGGTCTATCAAAACTTTAGTATCAATCTTCCTTTCGCAGCCACTATTGCCACAATCCCGGTGACGATCATGGCTCTGTACCTCTGGCTTGTTCGACGCACTGGCGCACTAGCGAGCTTATAAATGACGATCTCCTCGAAAGCTAGATACGCCCTCATGGCGCTCATGGGCATTGGCCTCTCCTTTATTTATGCACCCCTTTCTGTCGTCATCATCAACTCCTTCAACAGCAGTCGAACTTTTAGTTGGCCACCGGAAAGTTTCACGACGCAATGGTGGAGTAAGGCGATAGAGAACACAGGTGTGCGAAAAGCTTTGGTTTGGAGTTTTACCGCCGGTGCTATGGCGACACTAATTGCATTGCTTCTCGGAACATCGTTGGCATTTGCCGTGAGCCGATATGATTTCTTCGGCAAAGAAGTGATCTCCCTCCTTGTCGTTCTTCCTATTTCACTTCCAGGAGTTGTGACAGGTATTGCACTCAGCAATGCTTTCAATCAGCAACTGGGCATGTCTACCGGGCTGCTAACAATTGTTATTGGTCATGCGACTTTCTGTATTGTGGTCGTTTACAACAACGCGCTAGCCAGACTCAAACGTATGGGGACTTCGCTACAAGAAGCATCCATGGATCTTGGTGCCAACGGAATAACAACCTTCAGGTTAATTACTCTCCCCAACTTGGCGTCAGCGCTCTTTGCTGGAGGGCTGCTGGCTTTTGGACTCTCTTTCGACGAAATAGTCGTCACTACATTTACCGCAGGACCAGGAATCGAGACTCTACCCATATGGATTTACAACAACCTCTTCAGGCCAAATCAGGCGCCAATCGTCAACGTTGTAGCGGCCACATTGGTCATTGTCTCCGTCATTCCTATCTACCTGTCTCAACGGCTGAGTCAGGATTCCACCAGCGGTGGTCGTTTCTAAAGAGAATACCCAATGGTTTTACGTCTTCCATTTCAACTTTGGAAGAAAGCGCGGAGTGACCTTTGCATAGTTTGAATAATCCGGGTATTTCTCTGATAAAAAACTCTCTTCATATGAGGACTTCAAATAGAAGAGAACCAAAAGTGATCCAACCAGAAGATACTTGTAAAGAGTGCCGGAATAAAGTGCAATACCAAGAGAGAAGAGAAGCACGCTCGTATACATCGGATGCCGCACGTATCGATATAGACCTTGACGCGCCATCTTTCCATTCTCCTTTGGAATGGGCATCGCAGTTAGAGACCTTTGAAGAGTAAACGCCGCAGCCAGAATCCCGACTATTCCAATCCACTCACAGGTAGTTCCGAGCCAGAAGAATCTCGTCACGGACCAACCAAAGTCCAGATGAGTAAAAAGGAGTAAACCTAGAATGATCCCTTGAACGAGAACGAAGAGTCTCGACGGCCATCTATTGAGATCCTCTCTCGCACTCATTCCCGCTCCTGACATGCCTTTGAAACTACATTAACCTTCTCTTAGTATGAATATAGACCTTCTCCCAATGCGAGACGCCCCAGAAAATGCCGCACTCGTCCTGCAGTGGAGCCTTAAATTATGGCGAAGCAAGAGTATCCCGGGCTTCTCAGAAGAGGACTGGACCAACTTCTATGAACGAGCAAAAACAGCCGACTTCGACGCATGGCACGGAAATGGCCAGGAATTAATTTACATCGCCAAGAGTGGGGATCGAGTAGTTGGCACAATCGCACTAACCGACTTTGATGACCTGGAGGAATACCGAAGCCTCACTCCATGGGTAGCTGCATTTATTGTGCATCCAGAACTCCGTGGTCAAGGATACGGAACCAAGATCCTTGAAGCGCTTGAAGAACAAGCCACGTCACTTGGAATTAAAATGTTGCACCTATGGACTGAAGACCGCATAGGCTTTTACACCAAGCGTGGATATGAGCTTATTTCTTCCGGAAAGTGGTATCACCTGACATTTGACGTGTTGAGGAAGAATTTGGTTAGCTTCTAAACAGTTGGCGTCTTGTAAAGTACCTTCCCTTCGACCTCAATTTGGACATCCTGAAGATATTTCTTAACAATATCCGTATCGAATTCAATGCCCAGCCCAGGGCGTTCTGGCGCAGAAATCATTCCGTCAGCATCCATTTCAATTCGGTCTTTATTCAATTCAATGCAGAGCAATTTCGGCTCCATTGGGTACTCGACAATCCATGAATCCTTCAATCCCGCGAAAGGATGCATCGATGCAGCGAGAGCCGACTGAGATGTGAAAGTGTGATTTACGTACTGAACGCCTTTTGATTTCGCATACTGAGCAACCCGATATGCAGGTCCAATGCCACCAATGTAACCAGTGTCAATCTGAATAAATCCGACACCGCCATTGTCAATGAGATCTTCGGCTTGCATTGCGTTATGCGCGCCTTCGCCGCCGGCAAGTTTTACTTCGGGATTGATCATCGAGATTTCCTTGTAAAGGGAGATAGCGTATGCATTTACTGGCTCTTCATACCATTTCACCTTTGCCTTCGCGAGCGCCGGAATTCTCAACGCTGCTGCGTTGGCATCTTCATCGAAGATCGTGCCTGCATCAATCATGAGGTGTGCGTCCGCACCGATCCCCTCTCTAGCTGAGAGAATGTGGGCCTCGTCATCCGCGACGGTTCCTCGGCCAAACGGACCCCAACCAAATTTAATGGCAGAAAAGCCTGCTTTTCGCATGGTTTTTGCCTTCTCGGCCGTCTCGTCTGGGGTATTGCCGAAAAGAACAGAAGCGTACGGAAGTTTCTTTTCGTTCGTTTTATATCCAAGAAGTTGATAGACCGGGAGCTCCTTCGCCTTGCCTAGGAGGTCCCATAGCGCAATTTCAATACCGGAGAAAGTGAGATCGCTCTGAATTATTCCGTAAAAGGACTGTGTGCGAACCTTTCGCGCAATACGCGCGATATCTGCTGGTGAATCAATGGCCTCACCCAGAACAGAGTCAATCACTGGATGGCAACCACTATGCGACATCGGTGCAATCCAACTCGCAATTGATGTCAAAGGAGATGCGACTGCTTCACCCCACCCTTCAAAACCTCCGGCGCGGATACGGAATATCAGGCCATCCTGACTTCCATCGCCGATATCTAGCACAACCGGCATGCGAAGATAGAAAAGGTCTACTGATTCGATTTTCATAGTTCTCCCATTTTCAAGTGGTCTGTGATAAGTCTGCTTAAGTGATCGCCTGAATTCAGGGCTGCATAAGTCATCTAGCCGTCCAGCCATTGTCAATAGAAAACGAAGACCCAGTGATGGATCCAGAATGCGGGCCGCACAAATAAAGAACCATGGCTGCAACTTCTTCGACTTCAATAAGACGCTTTATCGCAACAGGCGCCAACATGATCTCATCAAGCACGCGCTCTTCGGAAATGTTGTTCAGCGTGGCCTGACTGACGATCTGCTTTTCCATCAAATTAGTTCGCACAAACGCAGGCGCAATCGTGTTGGCAGTCACCCCATAAGCACCAGCTTCAAGACTCACAGTCTTATGCAGTCCCTCAAGTCCGTGTTTCACTGTCACGTAGACTGATTTATATGGAGATGCGACGTGTCCGTGAACGCTTGAAATTCCTATGACTCTGCCCCATCTGTTCTTATACATATAAGGAAGGGATTTTTTAATCAGATAAAGCGGCGTCCGTAACATCAAGGAGAACATGAGGTCAACTTTCTCCATGGGGAATTGTTCCAACGGGGACACATGTTGGATGCCTGCGTTGTTGACCAAGATATCTATCTCTAAATCATCCGGAAAAAATTTCTCAGGAGTCGTAAGGTCGGCGGCAATAATTTCCGCTCCACACTCTGCACTGAGTTCTTGCAGTGCCGACTCATCTCGATCTACCGCAATAACCCTGGCGCCGTGGGCCACAAGTGCAACTGCGCATGCTCTTCCTATTCCGCTTGCAGCGCCTGTAACAAGGGCGGTTTTACCAGCGAGTGAGGTTGCTTCAGTACCATCCATAGTAGGAAACATACACTTATTCGCGTCCACGTACCCCAAGGGATATTGCCAACACCTCTCCTGGAAAATCTACAAGTGCCTTACTCTCATCGACATCCGAGGTTGCAATAAATAAGGTTCCTAATTCGGGACCGCCGAACGTGCAGTCGAAGACACCACGACCTTTTATTTCTATTGCTCGCTCTACCGTCTCATTTATTGGATCCACTTTCAAAACGGCTTCACCATACGCTGACGCTACCCATATATTTCCTGCTCGATCAACGGTGAGTCCATCCGGTGTCGAGTTTGCAGGTAATGTGATCCGTTTTGCAATTCTCACATCTCCATTGGAGCGAGTCTCGATAATCGCTAATCTATCCGCGAATGTTTCTGCAACAACAAAATGATTTGAATCAAGTCGGGCCATTCCATTTGGGAAGACTAAAGAATCAACTGGGAAATCCAAGGCACCATTCTTATACCTTGCCAGAGATGACTCCCTTGGGCTCTCCGTCTCCGGATTGAATCCGTAGCCTCCTATCCATGCGGTTCCATCCTCATCCACCAGCATGTCGTTGGCGGGGTACTGCCATACCCCGCTCATGTCCGCATAAATGCTCTTCGCGCCTGCGGAATCAACCAAGAGAACCTGACGAGCTTCGCAGTCAACTGCCAGAAGATCTCCGCTTGGTAACCAGCCCAATCCACTTACAACAGGAGGAATCGAGGTCACCTCACAATACTTTCCTGCACCAACGTCTGCCCGATAGACCTTGCCTGCAAGGACGTCGGAAAACCATAACTCGCCGTCGCGCCAGCGCATCGCCTCAGGAAAAGCCAGCCCCGTTAAAACTGTCCTCAATTCCTTCATTGACTAGAACCTCGAAGACAATCCGCCATCAACTACGAGAGTCTGACCAGTAACATAAGTGTTTGTCTCGCTTGCCAACCAGGCGATTGTTCTAGCAATCTCAATTGGCTTGGCGGCTCTCTGCAATGGAAGACGTTTATTTTCTAGGTAGATATTCTTAAACCAATCAGACTCGGTTTCATCAACTCCATCCACAATAGACATCCGCGTCAATACAAAACCTGGCGCAACAGCATTTACAAGCACGCCTGATTCTGCCAATTCGAGTGCGGCAGTGCGCGTGGCTGCCTCCAATCCAGCTTTTGTTATGTCGTAAGCAATAGAAGCAGGCTCGCTCTGTTTCGAGTGAACGCTCGTGACACTGACGATTCGACCGTACTCTTTTTCAGCCATGACATTTCCGACAAATTTCATAAGATAGACGGGGGCGTTGAGATTCACTGCAAGGGTTTTCTGATAAGAACCTGCATCTAATTCAGAGAGAAAATTAGGGATCGAGACTCCCGCGACATTAACTAGAACTTCTATCGATCCAAACATCTTCTTCACCATCGACACGGCTTCTTCGCAAGCCTTTAGGTCAGAAAGATCGAGAACATGGCTTGTAATGTTCTCCGAAGCCTGCGCCGGTTCGCGATCAAAGACTGCGACTTTTGCTCCAAGATCAGCCAATAACTGTGCCGTTGCACCGCCAATACCGTTTGCTCCACCTGTGACGATTGCGTGTTGTCCCTTATACGAAATCACTTCATTCCCCCATGCTCGTTGATGCAAGTTTCAATGCTACCCACCAATGAAAAGTTGCATGCGGCTCAAGAGTGGTGACTGTTCCTGTTCTAATTGACTCTCCCAAACCTGCTCCATGGGGAGCTGTCGAGGGTTCGACGCCTAGACAGAAGTACTCGCCGTTCCAGGGGTCTGCCTGCGTAGCGCCCATTTCTTCCCAAATCCACGCGTAAGGAAGATTCT
>Ga0255338_1003437_pt1 | contig 19072 bp, 16 predicted proteins | sample MeOH1_35cm_T4_19_FD_203715 | JGI IMG/M metagenome (GOLD analysis project Ga0255338, IMG submission 203715) | Sandy soil microbial communities from University of British Columbia, Vancouver, Canada - MeOH1_35cm_T4_195 | ecosystem: Engineered > Artificial ecosystem > Sand microcosm > Unclassified ...
GGGCAAGAAGGAAGCGCTGATGTTCGAGCGCGAAATGGACAAGCTGCAGAAGTCCATCGGCGGCATCAAGGACATGGGCGGCGTGCCTGACGCCATCTTCGTGGTGGACGTCGGCTACCACAAGATCGCCGTGACCGAAGCCAACAAGCTGGGCATCCCCGTGATCGGCGTGGTCGACACCAACCACTCGCCCGAAGGCATCGACTACGTGATCCCCGGCAACGACGACTCGAGCAAGGCCGTGGCCCTGTACGTGCGCGGCGTGGCCGACGCGATCCTGGAAGGCCGCGCCAACGCGGTGCAGGACGTGGTTGAAGCCGCCCGCGGCGGCGACGAATTCGTCGAAGTCGAAGAAGCCTGAAGCCCGCTGCCGAAAGGACCCCGCGCGCAAGAGTAGCCGACCATCATCGCTAGCCGACCGGCCCGGAGCCGGTTCTGCGCGCAGCCGGGGCTTTCCGGCACACAAGGGGGCGGAAGTTACGCCCCCTTTTTTTGAATTGTTGTCATCCGCCGCAGGCATGATCCGTCGCGGGTGAAGTTTGAGCATACCGCCGGCCGGGGCCCGCCAGACCCAGCGGGGCAGGCCGGTGCGAACCATTCAAGGAGTGACAAATGGCGGCAATTACCGCAAGCATGGTGGCAGAACTGCGCGCGAAGACCGACGCGCCGATGATGGAATGCAAGAAGGCCCTGACCGAGGCCGACGGCAACCTGGAAAAGGCTGAAGAACTGCTGCGCGTCAAGCTCGGCAACAAGGCCAGCAAGGCCGCTTCGCGCGTGACCGCCGAAGGCGTGGTGGTGTCCTTCATCGACGGCACCACCGGCGCGCTGGTCGAACTGAACTGCGAAACCGACTTCGTGTCGAAGAACGACGACTTCCTGGCCTTCTCGGCCAAGGTCGCCGAGCTGGTCGCCAAGCAGAACCCGGCCGACGTGGCCGCCCTGTCGGCGCTGGAAATCGACGGCGTGTCGGTGGAAGCCACCCGCACCGCGCTGATCGGCAAGATCGGCGAGAACCTGGCGATCCGCCGCTTCGCCCGCTATGCCAACGGCGGCAAGCTGGCCGCCTACCTGCACGGCACCCGCATCGGCGTGATGGTCGAGTTCGACGGCGACGAAGTGGCCGCCAAGGACGTGGCCATGCACGTGGCGGCGATGAAGCCGGTGTCGCTGTCGTCGGCCGACGTGCCCGCCGAGCTGATCGCCAAGGAGCGCAGCATCGCCGAGCAGAAGGCCGCCGAATCGGGCAAGCCGGCCGAGATCGTCGCCAAGATGGTGGACGGCTCGGTGCAGAAGTACCTGAAGGAAGTGTCGCTGCTGAACCAGACCTTCGTGAAGAACGACAAGCAGACCGTCGAGCAGATGCTCAAGGCCGCCAACACCGCGGTCAAGGGCTTCACCCTGTACGTGGTCGGCGAAGGCATCGAGAAGAAGCAGGACGATTTCGCCGCCGAAGTGGCCGCCCAAGTGGCAGCCGCCCAGAAGGGCTGAAGTCCGGGCGGTCCGCCCCGTCCGCGCCACGGTGCGGCAGGGCACGAAAGGGCCGCCGTATAATGCCGAGGGGCACCGCGAGGTGCCCCTCGGCACAAATGACGGCCGCGGCGCGCGCACTGGCGCGGGCGGCGGCCGCCACGGTTGGTTTTCATAGCCTGTTTCCGCAGTCGTCTGGCCTGCCATGCCGCAGCCAGGCTACCCCGAAAACCGGCTTTCCTGGCGGCGGCGCGCCGGTTGGCGCCGTCCGCCTGCATCAAGTCTGCATCCAAAATATCCGGCTCGACAGAACGAGCCGGACCAGCTCCGGGAATCCCTATGCCTGCCTATAAGCGCGTCCTACTGAAATTGTCCGGCGAGGCCCTGATGGGCGACGATGCCTTCGGCATCAACCGCTCCACCATCGAAGGCATGGTCAACGACATTGCCGAGATCGTGAAGCTCGGCGTGCAGGTCGCGGTGGTGATCGGCGGCGGCAACATCTTCCGCGGCGTGGCCGGCGGGGCGGCGGGCATGGACCGCGCCACGGCCGACTACATGGGCATGCTGGCCACCATGATGAACGCGCTGGCGCTGCAGGACGCCATGCGCCACGCCAACATCGAAGGCCGCGTGCAGTCCGCGCTGCGCATGGACCAGGTGGTCGAGCCCTATATCCGCCCGCGCGCCATCCGCCAGCTCGAGGAGGGCAAGGTGGTGATCTTCGCCGCCGGCACCGGCAACCCGTTCTTCACCACCGACACCGCCGCGGCGCTGCGCGGCGCCGAGATCGGCGCCGAGATCGTGCTCAAGGCGACCAAGGTGGACGGCGTCTACACCGCCGACCCCAAGAAAGACCCGAGCGCCACGCGCTACACCACGATTTCCTTCGACGAGGCCATCTCGCGCAACCTGCAGGTGATGGACGCCACCGCGTTCGCCCTGTGCCGCGACCAGAAGCTGCCCATCAAGGTGTTCTCGATCGTCAAGCCCGGCGCGCTCAGGAGCGTCATCCTGGGCGAGGACGAAGGCACGCTGGTGCACGTGTGAAAGGCTGCCCGGCGCCGAGGGCAGGGCGCTACCCCGCGGGGTAGCGCGGGCCGCGGCAAAGAGTAGAATGATTCATTTTCGATCCCGGCATCCGGGGTCATGATTACCCGTTTTTCCCGGAGGTAAAGATGAGCGTCGCCGACACCAAGAAGAGCGTCGAGCAGAAGATGCAGAAGACCATCGAAGCGTTCAAGGCCGACCTGGCCAAGATTCGCACTGGTCGCGCGCACACGGGTCTGCTCGACCACGTGCAGGTCGATTATTACGGCTCGCCGGTGCCGATCAGCCAGGTGGCCAACGTGGGCCTGGCCGATGCCCGTACCATCAGCGTGCAGCCGTGGGAAAAGAAGATGGTGGGCGCGGTCGAGAAGGCGATCCGCGATGCTGACCTGGGCCTGAACCCGTCCACGATGGGCGACGTCATCCGCGTGCCGATGCCCATGCTGACCGAGGAGCGCCGCAAGGAACTGACCAAGGTCGTCAAGGGCGAGGCCGAGGGCGCCAAGGTCGCCGTGCGCAACCTGCGCCGCGACGCCAACGAGCAGTTCAAGAAGCTGGTCAAGGACAAGGCCATCTCCGAGGACGACGAGCGCCGCGGCCAGGACGAGGTGCAGAAGCTGACCGACAAGTTCGTCGCCGAGATCGACAGGATGGTCGCCGAGAAGGACAAGGAGATCATGACGGTGTGACGCGCCCGGTGGCGGCTTGCCAGCCGCCGCCGTGTCCGGTACCGTTTCCCACCATGCATCACATCAGTTCCACGCTCGGCGTCCCCGAAGCCACCTATGTGCCCCGCCACGTTGCCATCATCATGGATGGCAACGGCCGCTGGGCGACCCAGCGGCACCTGCCGCGCGTTGCCGGCCACAGCCGTGGCCTGGATGCAGTCCGGGCGGTGGTCGAGGCGTGCGCGGCGCGGGGCGTGCAATACCTGACCCTGTTCGCCTTCAGCTCGGAGAACTGGCGCCGCCCGGCCGACGAGGTCTCGTTCCTGATGCGGCTGTTCATGACCGCCCTGCGCCGCGAGGTGGTCAAGATGCACGCCAACAACATCCGCGTGCGCGTGGTGGGCGACCTGGCCCGCTTCAGCCCGCGCATCCAGCAGCTGATCGCCGACGCCGAGGCGCGCACGGCCGGCAATACCGGCCTGACCGTGACCATCGCCGCCAACTACGGCGGCCGCTGGGACCTGCTGCAGGCCATGCGCAAGATGCTGCAGCGCTCGCCCATGCTCGACCCCGAGGCGGTCGACGAATCCGTGCTGGCGCCGCATCTGGCGATGGCCTACGCGCCCGAGCCGGACCTGTTCATCCGTACCGGCGGCGAGCAGCGCATCAGCAATTTCCTGCTGTGGCAGCTTGCCTACTCGGAGCTTTATTTCACCGAAGTGTTCTGGCCCGATTTCGACGCCGCCGAGCTCGACAAGGCCTTCGCCTCGTACCGCCAGCGCGAACGCCGCTTCGGCCGCACCAGCGCGCAGGTGGTGGCGCCATCCGGGTTGTCGGGCACGGCCTGAAGCCGCCGCCCGGACCTCATCCATCCTCTACCGGGACTCCCGCAGCGCATGCTCCTTACCCGTGTCATCACCGCCGTATGCCTGTTGCTGCTGATCCTGCCGATCCTGTTCCTGGCGCCGCCGTCGGCGCTGGCCGGCCTGGTGGCGGTGATCGTGCTGCTCGGGGGCTGGGAGTTCGGCCGCCTGATCGGGCTGCGCGGGTTCTGGCCCTACGTCTACGCGCTGGCCTGCCTGCTGGCGCTGGCCGGCTGGCAGGCGCTGCCCGGCCCCGATGCGCTCACCCGCCTGCTGCAGATCGGCGTGGCCTGCTGGGGCGTGGCCGTGGTGCTGCTGGCGCGCGGCGTGCGCCGCGCCACGCCGGGTTTCACGGTGCTGGGCGTGGTGCTCGGCCTGTTCATGCTGCCGGCCTTCGGCCATGCCACCCTGGTCCTGCGCGGGCTGGGCATCGGCGTGCTGCTGTCGGTGGCGGTGCTGGTGTGGGCGGCCGACATCGGCGCCTATTTCGTCGGCAAGGCCGTCGGGCGGCGCAAGCTGGCGCCGTCGATCAGCCCGGGCAAGTCCTGGGAGGGCGCGCTCGGCGGCTGGGCGCTGGCGCTGGCGATCTCGCTCGCGCTGGCCGCCACCCACGCATTTTCCCCGACCTGGTTCTCGCGCATGGCCGACCACGGCGGCCTGGCCATCGTGGCGCTGCTGGCCACGCTGCTGGTGATCGCCAGCGTGGTCGGCGACCTGTTCGAATCACTGCTCAAGCGCCAGGTCGGCATGAAGGACAGCAGCCGGCTGCTGCCCGGCCACGGCGGCGTGCTCGACCGCATCGACGCGCTGCTTCCCGTTTTCCCGCTGGCCGCCTTGCTGGCCATCTATCTTTGAGTTGATCTGATATGCGTCGTATTACCGTCCTGGGTGCCACCGGCTCGATCGGGGACAGCACGCTTGATGTCATCAAGCGCCATCCCGAGCGCTACGCCGTGCATGCGCTGACGGCGCACCGGCAAGTGGACAAGCTGGCGGCCCTGTGCCGCGAGTTCCGCCCGGCGCATGCCGTGATGGGCACGGCCGAGGCCGCCGCCGAGTTGCAGGCGCTGCTGCGCGCCGACGGCATCAAGACCGAGGTCGGCTACGGCGAGGCCGCGCTGGAGGCGGTCGCCACCGACGCCGCGGTGGACGCGGTGATGGCCGCCATCGTCGGCGCCGCCGGCCTGCGCCCGTCGCTGGCCGCCGCGCGCGCGGGCAAGCGCGTGCTGCTGGCCAACAAGGAAGCGCTGGTGATGTCCGGGCGCATCTTCATGGATGCCGTGCGCGAGCACGGCGCCACGCTGCTGCCGATCGACAGCGAGCACAACGCCATCTTCCAGTGCCTGCCGGCCGACGACCCGCGCTACCGCGCCGGCGTGGCCAAGGTGGTGCTGACCGCCTCGGGCGGGCCGTTCCGCACGCGCGACCCGGACTCGCTGCACGACATCACGCCCGACGAGGCCTGCGCCCACCCGAACTGGGTGATGGGCCGCAAGATCTCGGTGGACTCCGCCACCATGATGAACAAGGGCCTGGAGGTGATCGAGGCGCACTGGCTGTTCGGCGCGCCGGCCGAGCGCATCGAGGTGCTGATCCACCCGCAGAGCATCGTGCACTCGATGGTGTCGTATGCCGACGGCTCGGTGCTGGCGCAGCTCGGCAACCCCGACATGCGCACGCCGATCGCCTACGGCATGGCCTATCCCGAGCGCATCGACGCGGGCGTGTCGCCGCTGAACCTGGCCACCGCCGGCGCGCTCAGCTTCGAGACCCCGGACCTCGTGCGCTTCCCGTGCCTGGGCCTGGCGTTCGACGCGCTGCGCGCGGGCGGGCTGGCGCCGGCGGTGCTGAACGCGGCCAACGAGGTCGCGGTCGAGGCCTTCCTGCAGGGCCGGATCCGCTTCACCGACATCGCGCGCGTGGTCGCGGGCGTGCTCGCGCGCGCCCCGGGCGGCAATGCCGACACGCTGGAAGCCGTGCTGGGCGCGGACCAGGACGCGCGCCGCCGCGCCGGCGAGCTGCTGGAAAACCGGGGCTCGTGCTGAGTTTGGCGGGGCCGCCGGCGGGATCGGCGACAATAGCGGCAAGCCGGCCGCCACCGGCCACCCGCCGCCGCCGGGCAGCGGGGTGCCGGGCCGGCGGCCCGGCGTATCCTTCACGCCATCGGGGCCCGCGCCCCTGACGACAAGCTGCCTGCCATGCAAACCGTAATCGCCTTTGTCGTTGCCCTGTGCATCCTGATCTATTTCCATGAAATGGGTCACTACCTGGCCGCGCGCCTGTGCGGCGTCAAGGTGCTGCGCTTCTCGATCGGCTTCGGCCGGCCGCTGCTGCGCTGGGTCTCCGGCAGCCGCGACCGCACCGAGTGGACCATCGCCGCGATCCCGCTGGGCGGCTACGTCAAGATGCTCGACGAGCGCGAGCGCGATCCCGCGCAGGACCCCGCCATCGACCCGGCCGACCTGCCGCGCGCGTTCAACCGCCAGCCGGTAGGCAAGCGCTTCATCATCGTGGCGGCCGGCCCGCTGGCCAATTTCGCGCTGGCGATCGTGCTGTATTTCGTGCTGTTCGCCGGCGGCATGCGCGAGCCGGCGCCGGTGGTGGCCGCGCCGCCGGCCGGCACGGCCGCGGCCCAGGCCGGGCTGCGCGAGGGCGACCGCGTGCTGTCGCTGCGGGCCAACGGCGAGACCGAGCAGGTGCGCTCCTGGAACGACCTGCGCATGGCGGTGTTCGCCCAGGGCTTCGGCGACGCCAGCGCGGTGCTGCGCGTGCGCGCGCCCGACGGCGCCGAGCGCGACCTCAGGCTGGCGCGGCTGCCCAACACCGGCGGCAATCCCGAGGAAGACCCGCTGGCCATCCTGGGCCTGGCGCTCAAGGGCGGCCCGGTGACGATCACCGAGGTGCTGCCCGATTCCGCCGCGCAGCGCGCCGGCCTGCGCAAGGACGACCGCGTGGTGGCCTGGCAGGGCGGCCCGCTGACCCAGGCCGGCGAGCTGATCCGCGGCGTGCGGGCCCGGCCCGGCGCCGAGGTGGTGCTCGGCATCGAGCGCGGCAGCCAGCGCCTGGATGTGCCGGTGAAGCTGGACGCGGTGGCGCCCCCGGACGGCGCCAGCGCCGGCGCGGCGGCCACCGGCAAGCTCGGCGCGGCGCTGAGCCAGTCGGTGGAAATGGAGACCGTGCGCTACCAGCCGGCCGAGGCCATCAGCCGCGCGGCGGGGCAGGTCTGGAGCACCAGCGCGCTGTCGCTCAAGCTGCTCGGCAAGATGCTGGTGGGACAGGCTTCGCTGCAGAACCTGAGCGGTCCGCTGACCGTGGCGGACTACGCCGGGCGTGCCGCCCACCTCGGCTGGCAGCCCTTCGTCGGCTTCCTGGCGCTGGTCAGTGTCAGCCTCGGTGTGTTGAATTTGTTACCCATTCCGGTATTGGATGGGGGGCATTTGCTGTATTATTGCGTTGAATTTTTGACTGGCAGGCCCGTACCAGACCACTGGCAGGCTGTGCTGCAGAAGGTCGGCATCGCCTGCGTCTTGCTCCTGACTTCGCTCGCCTTGTTCAACGACGTCAGCCGGCTGTTTCTTGCGCGCGGCTAGACGCACGTTGCCGGCGGCGGTCCGCAGGTGTCACCGGCACCTCGCGCGCCGCATGCCGACAGGGCGCGGCCCCGTGAAGCATCGGAGCGCAATCCTGCATGGAATCAAAGAGGGGATCGAGATTGATCAGACATAAGCGCATCTCGCTGAGCGTGCTGGCGAGTGCCATCATCGCGGCCTGGACCCCCGTCGGTTGGGCCGCGGAGCCATTCGTGGTCAAGGACATCCGCGTTGAGGGCCTGCAGCGGGTCGAGCCCGGCACGGTGTTCGGCTACCTGCCGGTCAAGGTCGGCGAGACCTTCAGCGACGACAAGGGCGCGGAAGCGATTCGCGCGCTCTACAACACCGGCTTCTTCAAGGACGTCCAGATCCGCTCCGAAGACGGCGTGCTGGTGGTCCAGGTCGAGGAGCGCCCGGCCATTTCCCAGCTCGAGTTCGTCGGCATCAAGGAATTCGACAAGGACACCCTGCGCCGCTCGCTGCGCGCGGTCGGCGTGGCCGAGGCCCGGTACTACGACAAGGCGCTGATCGACAAGGCCGAGCAGGAGCTCAAGCGCCAGTACGTGGCGCGCGGCTACTACGCGGCCGACGTGCAGACCACGATCACCCCGGTGGACCGCAATCGCGTGTCGGTGGTGTTCAACGTGGACGAAGGCCCGGTCGCCAAGATCCGCCAGATCAATATCGTCGGCAACAAGGCTTTCAAGGAAAGCACGCTGCGCGACGAAATGCAGCTGTCGACGCCGAACTGGCTGTCCTGGTACACCAAGAACGACCTCTATTCCAAGCAGAAGCTCACCGCCGACCTGGAAGCGCTGCGCTCGTACTACCTGAACCGCGGCTACCTCGAGTTCGCCATCGAGTCCACCCAGGTCTCGATCACGCCGGACAAGAAGGACATCTTCCTGACGCTGAACATCAAGGAAGGCGAGCAGTACAAGGTGTCCGACGTGCGCCTGGCCGGCGAGCTGCTCGGCAAGCAGCCCGAGATGGAAAAGCTGCTCCAGCTCAAGAAGGGCGAGATCTTCTCGTCGGAGAAGCTGACCCAGAGCACCAAGGCCATCACCGACCTGCTGGGCACCTACGGCTACGCCTTCACCACCATCAACCCGCAGCCGGCGATCGACAAGGAAAAGCGCGAAGTCGCGCTGACCCTGCTGGTCGACCCGGGCCGCCGCGTCTACGTGCGCCGCGTCAACGTGGTGGGCAACAGCAAGACCCGCGACGAAGTGGTGCGCCGCGAGATGCGCCAGATGGAAAGCTCGTGGTTCGACAGCGAGAAGCTGACGCAGTCGCAGGCCCGCATCAACCGCACCGGTTACTTCACCGACACCAACATCACCACCGAGGACGTGCCCGGCGCGCCCGACCAGGTGGACGTGAACGTCAACGTGACCGAGAAGCCGACCGGCCAGATCAGCCTGGGCCTGGGCTTCTCCTCGACCGACAAGCTGGTGCTGCAGGCCGGCCTGCGCCAGGACAACGTGTTCGGCTCCGGCACCAGCCTGGGCCTGGACGTAAACACCGCCAAGTCCTTCCGCACCATCTCGCTGACGCAGTACGACCCGTATTTCACGGTGGACGGCATCAGCCGCTCGACCGACGTGTTCTACCGCACGTCCCGCCCGCTGTACTACACCGGCGACCAGGACTACAAGATCGTGTCGATGGGCGGCGGCTTCAAGTTCGGCGTGCCGTTCTCGGAAACCGACACCGTGTTCTTCGGCATCGGCTACGAGCGCTCGCAGGTGTACACCTCGCAGAACACGCCGAGCCAGTACACGGCCTGGCTGCAGAAGGTCGGCAAGAGCAGCGGCGACCCGATCAACAACTTCCCGTTCACGATCGGCTGGGCACGCGACCGCCGCGACAGCGCGCTGGTCCCGACCAAGGGCCCCTACACGCAGGCCAACCTCGAAGTGGGCGTGCCGGGCGGCGATACGCAGTACTACCGCGCCAGCGTCCAGCAGCAGTACTTCTACCCGCTGTCGAAGGCCTTCACGCTGGCCTTCAACGGCGAGGTCGCCTACGGCCACGGCTACGGCGCCACGCCGTTCCCGGTGTTCAAGAACTTCTACGCCGGCGGTATCGGCTCGGTGCGCGGCTACCAGACCAGCACGCTGGGCAAGAAGGACCAGAACGGCAACCCGGTGGGCGGCGCGTCCAAGATGATCGGCAACGTCGAGTTCATCTTCCCGCTGCCGGGCTCGGGCGTGGACCGCACGCTGCGCCTGTTCACCTTCTTCGACTTCGGCAACGTGTACGAGGAAGGCGCGCCGCTGCTGTTCAGCGAACTGAAGTATTCGACCGGCCTGGGCATGTCCTGGCTGTCGCCGATCGGTCCGCTCAAGGTCAGCGTGGGCTTCCCGCTGAAGAAGTCCACGGACGACCAGGTGCAGCGCTTCCAGTTCCAGATCGGTACCGCGTTCTGACGGCGGACGGAACCAGAGCACGGCGGACATCGAATAGCGGGTAGCAGGCAGCGGACAGCAGATTGCGGCAAGACCGGGAAGGCCGGCAAAGACCGGAAGACCGGAAGTTCGACAAGACAGGATAGAGAGAGCCAAGAGGATTGAGGATCCGATTCATGAAAACAGCATTCCCACTGATCAAGAGCCTGGCCACGGCCGCGCTGGCCGCCGGCACGCTGCTGGCCGCCGCCCCGGCGATGGCGCAGGAAGCCCGCATCGCGGCGGTCAACTCCGAACGCATCCTGCGCGACTCGGTGCCCGCCAAGCAGGCCCAGGTCAAGCTGGAGCAGGAATTCTCCAAGCGCGACCGCGACCTGCAGGACATGGCGCAGAAGATCAAGGGCATCGCCGACAAGCTCGACAAGGACACCGCCGTGCTGGCCGATGCCGACCGCCAGCGCCGCCAGCGCGAGGTGGCCGACCTCGACCGCGAATTCCAGCGCAAGCAGCGTGAATTCCGCGAAGACCTGAACCAGCGCCGCAACGAGGAACTGGCCCAGGTGCTCGAGCGCGCCAACCGCGTGATCCGCCAGCTCGCCGAGCAGCGCAAGTACGACCTGATCGTGCAGGAAGCGGTCTACGTCAATCCTCGCATCGACATTACCGACGATGTGATGAAGGCGCTCAACAGCGCCGCCGCCAGCAAGTAAGCTGGCTGCCCGTTTTACCGCCGCTCCAGGAAGTACTGCCATGCAAACACCCACACTGGGTCAGCTCGCCACCGATACCGGCGCGCAGGTTGTGGGTGATCCCGACCTGGCCGTGCACGGTCTCGCGCCGCTCGACCAGGCCGGCCCCGGCCAGCTCTCGTTCCTCTCCAACCCGCTCTACCTGGCGCAGGCGCTGGCCTCGCGGGCCGGCGCCGTGATCGTCTCGGCCGCCGACCTCGAGCGCATCCGCGCCGAAGGCCAGGCCGACGGCCGCAACTGGCTGGTCGCGCGCAATCCCTACGTGTGCTTCGCCCGCATCGCGCAGGGCTTCGAGCGCCGCGCCAACACCGACCACCGCACCGGCATCGACCCGCGCGCCAGCGTGGCGGCCGACGCGGTGGTGCCGCCGTCGTGCTTCATCGGCCCCAACGTGGTGATCGAGAGCGGCGCGCGGCTGGGCGAGCGCGTGCGCATCCTGGCCAACGGTTTCGTCGGTGCCGGCGCGCAGATCGGCGACGACACGCTGATCTACGCCAACGTCTCGGTCTACCACCAGTGCGTGGTCGGCATGCGCTGCATACTGCACAGCGGCGTGGTGCTGGGCGCCGACGGCTTCGGCTTCGCGCCCGACATCGGCCCGGCCGGCGTCGAGTACGTCAAGATTCCCCAGACCGGCCGCGCGGTGCTCGGCAACGACGTGGAGGTCGGCGCCAACACCGCGATCGACCGCGGCGCGATGGCCGACACCGTGGTCGAGGACGGCTGCAAGCTCGACAACCAGGTGCAGATCGCCCATAACGTCAGGGTGGGCGCGCATACTGTGATCGCGGGTTGCGCGGCCATCGCCGGCAGCACCAAGGTGGGCCGTTTCTGCGTGATCGGCGGTTCGGCCAATTTTGCTGGCCACCTGAACATCGCGGACCGCACCACGGTGTCCGGCGGCACGTCGATCACCAAATCCATTACCAAGCCCGGCGGCCATTTCACCAGCGTGTTCCCGTTCCTGCCGCACGGCGACTGGGAGCGCAACGCGGCCATCGTGCGCGGGCTCACCAAGTTGCGCGAGCGCGTGGTGCAGCTCGAGAAACGCCTGCGTGGCCAAGCCGGCAATCCTACACAGCATACCGAAGAGAAATCATCATGACCGCAGCCGACATCGATATCCAGAAGATCCTCAAGCTGCTGCCGCATCGCTACCCGTTCCTGCTGGTGGACCGCGTGCTCGAGCTCGAGCCGCAGAAGCGCATCAAGACGCTCAAGAACGTCACGATCAACGAACCCTATTTCCAGGGCCATTTCCCCGGCCATCCCGTGATGCCGGGCGTGATGATCCTGGAGGCGCTGGCGCAGTCGGCCGGCCTGCTGACCTTCGGCGCCGAGATGGAGCGCAAGGAAGGCGCGCTGTACTACTTCGTCGGCATCGACGGCGCCCGCTTCAAGCAGGTGGTGACGCCGGGCGACCAGTTGCACATGAACGTGTCGGTGGAGCGCTACATCCGCGGCATCTGGAAGTTCAAGGCGTTCGCCACCGTGGACGACAAGGTGGCTTGCGAAGCTGAGCTGATGTGTACCGTCAAGCAGGCCGAGTGATCGCGCCTCGCCGGGGCGCCCGCGCCCCGGCAGCGCGCGCCGTCCGGCGCCGCCGGGCAGTCCCGGCACCGGCCTTGACCGTTCCATCTCTCCCACTCAGACCATAGGACAGGACGCATGACGCAAATCCATCCCAGCGCACTGGTCGACCCCAAGGCCGAGCTCGCCGCCGACGTGACCGTCGGGCCGTTCTCGATCATTGGTCCCAACGTGCGTCTCGGCAGCGGCACCCAGGTGGGCGCGCACACCACCATCGAAGGCCACACCACGGTGGGCGCGGACAACCGCATCGGGCCGTATGCCTCGGTAGGCGGCATGCCGCAGGACATGAAGTACCGCAACGAGCCGACCCGGCTCGAGATCGGCGACCGCAACACCATCCGCGAATTCACCACCATCCACACCGGCACGGTGCAGGACCGCGGCGTGACCAGCATCGGCGACGACAACTGGATCATGGCCTACGTGCATATCGCGCACGACTGCCGCGTGGGCAACCACACGGTGTTCTCGAGCAACGCGCAGATCGCCGGCCACGTGCAGGTGGGCGACTGGGCCATCCTCGGCGGCATGAGCGGCGTGCACCAGTTCGTGCGCATCGGCGCCCACGCCATGCTGGGCGGCGCCTCGGCGCTGGTGCAGGACCTGCCGCCGTTCGTGATCGCCGCCGGCGACAAGGGCGGCAACAAGGCCACGCCGCACGGCATCAATGTCGAAGGCATGCGCCGCCGCGGCTTCGACGCCGCGCAGATCGCCGCGCTGCGCCAGGCCTACAAGGTGCTCTACAAGTCGGACCTGAGCTTCGAGGCCGCGCGCGGCGAGATCGCGCAACTGATCGCCCAGTCGGACGGCAGCGCCAGCGCGCCGCTGCAGGGCTTCCTCGACTTCATTGCCGCCACCCAGCGCGGCATCGTGCGCTGAAGCCGCACCACGCCATGGTCGACGGTGTCCTGCCGGCCCCGGACGGCGCGCCGCGCGCAGCAGGCGCGGCGGATGCGCGCGGCACCATCGCGATGGTGGCCGGCGAGAATTCCGGCGACCTGCTGGCTTCGCTGCTGATGGGCGGCCTGAAGGCGCGCCTGGGCGACACCGTGCGCTACGCCGGCATCGGCGGCGCGCGCATGATGGCGCAGGGGTTCGAGTCGCAGTGGCCGATGGACACGCTGTCGGTCAACGGCTACGTGGAGGTGCTGGGCTCGCTGCGCGAGATCCTGGCCACGCGCCGCGCCATCCGCGAGTCGCTGCTGGCAAGGCCGCCGCTGTGCTTCATCGGCGTCGACGCGCCCGATTTCAACTTCGGCCTGGAAGTGCCGCTGCGCCGCGCCGGCATTCCCGTGGTGCACTTCGTCAGCCCCTCGATCTGGGCTTGGCGCGGCGGGCGCATCCGCACCATCGCGCGCGCGGTGGACCACATCCTGTGCCTGTTCCCGTTCGAGCCCGAGATCTACGCGCGGGCCGGCATTCCCGCGACCTACGTCGGCCACCCGCTGGCCGACGTGATCCCGATGGTGCCGGACAGCGAGGGCGCGCGCGCCCGGCTCGGCCTGCCGGCCGGCAGCCGCGTGGTGGCGGTGCTGCCGGGCAGCCGGCAGTCCGAGGTGCGCAACCTCGGCCCGACCTTCTTCGGCGCGATGGCGCGCATGCACAGCATGGACGGCAACCTCGTCTTCGTGCTGCCGGCGGCCAGCCCCACGCTGCGCGAGGCCGTGGAAAACCTGCACCGGCAGCATCCGCAGATCCCGCTGACCATCGTCGACGGCCAGTCGCACCTGGCGATGGAGGCGGCCGACGTGATCCTGCTGGCCAGCGGCACCGCCACGCTGGAGGCGGCGCTGTACAAGAAGCCGATGGTGATCTCCTACAAGGTGCCCTGGCTGACCGCGCAGATCATGAAGCGGCAGGGCTATTTGCCCTACGTGGGCCTGCCCAACATCCTGTCGGGGCGCTTCGTCGTGCCCGAGCTGCTGCAGGACGATGCCACGCCCGAGGCGCTGGCGCGCGAGACGCTGCTGCAGCTCAACGACGAAGGCAATACCGCGTTCCTGCGCGAACATTTCACCCAGATGCACCAGACGCTCAAGCGCAATACCGCCGAGATCGCCTCGGCCGTGGTCGCGGACCTGATCCGCCAGCGGAGGGGCGTGTAATGGCGCGCCGCAAGACGACCCCGGACGAGGCCCAGCTCGGCTTCGAGCTGACCGCCAGCGCGGCCCGCGCGCGCTGCCTGTGCGGCGTGGACGAGGCGGGCAGGGGACCGCTGGCCGGCCCGGTCTATGCCGCGGCGGTGGTGCTCGACCCGGCACGGCCCATCAAGGGCCTGGCCGATTCCAAGGTGCTGACCGCGCGCCGCCGCGAGGTGCTGTTCGACGAGATCCGCGAGCGCGCGCTGGGCTGGCACATCGCCTTCGCCACGGTGGAAGAGATCGACACCATCAACATCCTGCACGCCACCATGCTGGCCATGCAGCGCGCGGTGCACGGGCTGGCCGACGCCGGGCTGGAGCCGGACCTGGTGCAGGTCGACGGCAACCGCTGCCCGCAGGTGCGCTTCGCGGTGGAGGCCATCGTCAAGGGCGATGCCAAGGTGCAGGCGATCTCGGCCGCGTCGATCCTGGCCAAGGTGGCGCGCGACCGCGAACTGCTGACGCTGCATGCCGCGTACCCGCAGTACGGCTTCGACGCGCACGCCGGCTACGGCACGCCGCAGCACCTCGCCGCGCTGGCCGAGTTTGGCGCCACGCCGCACCACCGGCGCTCGTTCGCGCCGGTGCGCGAGGCGATCGCGCTCGGGCGCATCGCGCCGGCGCCCGTGCCGGCAAGGGGCGCATCGGCGGAGCAGGCATCGTGAAGCACGTCACCTCGCGCGAGAACGCGCTGTTCAAGCACCTGAAGGCGCTGACCACCTCGACGCATGCGCGCCGCAAGGCGGGCCAGTCCGTGCTCGACGGCGTGCACCTGGCGCAGGCCTACCTGGCCGCGCTGGGCCAGCCGGTGCAATGCGTGGTGTCGGAGCGGCACTACGACCACGCCGAGGTGGCGCCGCTGCTGGCGCAGATCGCCTCCGAGCGCGTGGTGCTGCTGTCCGACGCGCTGTTCGCGCAGGTCGCCGGCGTGGTCAACGGCATCGACCTGATGCTGGTGATCGAGACCCCGTCCGGGCACCTGCCGTCGCGCATCGACACCGACTGCATCATCCTCGACGGCGTGCAGGATGCCGGCAACGTCGGCTCGATCCTGCGCAGCGCCGCCGCGGCCGGCATCGGCCATGCGTTCCTCGTCACCGGCAGCGCCTTCGCGTGGTCCACCAAGACCCTGCGCGCCGCGATGGGCGCCAATTTCCACCTCAACATCGTCGAGCACTGCACCTTCGACATGCTGGCGCCGCGCCTGGCGGTGCCGCTGCTGGCGACTTCCTCGCATGCGCAGGCGGACGTGTTCGACACCGACCTGCGCGCGCCGGTCGCGTGGGTGGTCGGCAACGAGGGCAGCGGCGTGAGCCGCGAGTGGATGGAGCGCGTCGACCGCACCGTGGGCATCCCGCAGCCGGGCGGCCTAGAGTCGCTCAACGTGGCGGCGGCCACGGCCATCTGTCTGTTCGAGGCGGTGCGGCAGCGGCGAGCGGGCTGACGGGCGCCGGCGCGCCGCGCCTCAATAATTGTTATCCCGCTCCACCTTGATCTCCTGCAGGATCGTGGTGGCGATCTCCTCGATCGACTTGTGGGTGGAGGACAGCCACTTGATGCCTTCGCGGCGCATCATGCCCTCGGCTTCGTTGACCTCGTAGCGGCAGTTCTCCAGCGCGGCGTACTTGCTGCCGGGGCGGCGCTCGTTGCGGATCTCGGCCAGGCGCTGCGGGTTGATCGACAGGCCGAAGATCTTCTGCTTGAACTGGTACAGCGCGGTGGGCAGCTTGCCACGCTCGAAGTCGTCGGGGATCAGCGGGTAGTTGGCGGCCTTGAGCCCGTACTGCATCGCCAGGTAGAGGCTGGTCGGGGTCTTGCCGCTGCGCGACACGCCGACCAGGATCACGTCGGCCTCGGCCAGGTTCTTGTGCGACTGGCCGTCGTCGTGCGCGAGCGAGAAATTGATCGCCTCGATGCGGTTCTGGTAGGCCTCGGTGTCGGCGTTCTGGTGGAAGCGGCCGATGGCGTGGGTGGACTTCAGTCCCAGTTCCTTTTCCAGCGGCTCGATGAAGGTCTGGAACATGTCCAGGATCATGGCCTTGGCGCGGCGGATCGCCTTGTTCGACTCCTGGTTGACCAGGGTGGTGAAGACGATGGGCGGCACGCCCTCGGCGTAGAAGGCCTCGTTGATCTTGCCGACCGCGATATGTGCCTTCTCCGGCGTGTCGACGAACGGCATGCGCACCTTGCGGAAACGCATCTCGAACTGCGCCAGGATGGAGTGGCTGAAGGTTTCCGCGGTGATGCCGGTGCCGTCCGAGACGATGAAAACGGTGCGCACGGCGGGGCGCTCCTCGTTGCGCGGTACCTGGGGTTGCAGCGGCTCAAGGGGCGCGGCGGGAGCGGCGGGCTGGGACATGTATGGACAATTTTTTTGAAACCGTGCGCCGCGAAAGTGCGGTGCGGCACGGTAGAATAGCGGCGATCTTTTCGCTAAGCAATTCCGCCAGCGCTGTCGGGAGAACGATCCGGCCCCGGATTGTCGACAATGTGCGCTGCAGCAATCACGGTCGAACTCCGGTCCCCACCAGCGTGGGAATGCGCGGGACTGTTTAGCCAAGCGATCCGTCCGGTAGCAGAACTCCAACAAGATTCCGGGCGTCAGCAACAAGTTTCTTACTTTGTTTTTGAGGCTTTTATGAACAACCCGGCAATTGACGGCGCCTACGTGCTGCCGTTCGAGCAGTTGCGCAAGGAAGATGTGGAAACCGTGGGGGGCAAGAACTCGTCGCTCGGCGAGATGATCTCCCAGCTGGCCGAGGCCGGCGTGCGCGTTCCCGGCGGCTTTGCGACCACCTCGCTCGCGTTCCGCGACTTCCTCACCCACAACAACCTGACCCAGCGCATCTCCGAGCGCCTCAAGGCGCTCGACGTCGACGACGTCAAGGCGCTGGCCGAGGCCGGCGCCGAGATCCGCGACTGGGTCGCCAAAGCCCCGTTCCAGCCCCGCCTCGAGCAGGAAATCCGCGAGTTCTACGCGCGCGCGGCCGAGCGCGAAGGCGCCGAGGCCTCGTTCGCGGTGCGCTCGTCGGCCACCGCCGAAGACCTGCCCGACGCCTCGTTCGCCGGCCAGCAGGAGTCCTACCTCAACGTCAGCGGCATCGACGACGTGCTGGACAAGATCCGCCACGTGTTCGCCTCGCTGTACAACGACCGCGCCATCTCCTACCGCGTGCACAAGGGCTTCGCCCATGACGTGGTGGCGCTGTCGGCCGGCGTGCAGCGCATGGTGCGCTCGGACGTGGGCGCCTCGGGCGTGATGTTCACCATCGACACCGAATCGGGCTTCCAGGAAGTGGTCTTCATCACCTCCAGCTACGGCCTCGGCGAAACGGTGGTGCAGGGCGCGGTCAACCCGGACGAGTTCTACGTCTTCAAGCCGACGCTGCAGGCCGGCAAGTACCCGATCATCCGCCGCTCGATTGGCTCCAAGCTGATCAAGATGGAATTCACCGCGCCCGGCGAAGCCGGCCGCGTGAAGACCGTGGACGTGCCCATCGAGCTGCGCAACCGCTACTCGATCACCGATGCCGACGTGGCCGAGCTGGCCAAGTACGCCGTCATCATCGAGAAGCACTACGGCCGCCCGATGGACATCGAATGGGGTAAGGACGGCCGCGACGGCAAGATCTACATCCTGCAGGCGCGCCCCGAGACCGTGAAGAGCCAGTCCGTCGGCAAGGCCGAGCAGCGCTTCAAGCTCAAGGGCACCGCGCCCGTGCTGACCAGCGGCCGCGCGATCGGCCAGAAGATCGGCACCGGCCGCGTGCGCGTCATCAACGACCCGGCCGAGATGGAGCGCGTGCAGCCCGGCGACGTGCTGGTCGCCGACATGACCGATCCCAACTGGGAGCCGGTGATGAAGCGCGCCGCCGCCATCGTCACCAACCGCGGCGGCCGCACCTGCCACGCCGCCATCATCGCGCGCGAACTGGGCGTGCCGGCCGTGGTCGGCTGCGGCGACGCCACCGACCTGCTCAAGGACGGCACGCTGGTCACGGTGTCGTGCGCCGAGGGCGACGAAGGCCGCATCTACGACGGCCTGCTCGAGACCGAAGTCACCGAAGTGCAGCGCGGCGAAATGCCGGAGATCGACGTCAAGATCATGATGAACGTCGGCAACCCGCAGCTGGCCTTCGACTTCTGCCAGATCCCGAACCAGGGCGTGGGCCTGGCGCGCCTCGAATTCATCATCAACAACAACATCGGTGTCCACCCGAAGGCCATCCTCGACTATCCGCAGGTCGACGCCGACCTGAAGAAGGCCGTGGAAAGCGTGGCCCGCGGCCACGCCAGCCCGCGCGCGTTCTACGTGGACAAGCTGGCCGAAGGCATCGCCACCATCGGCGCGGCGTTCTATCCGAAGCCCGTGATCGTGCGCCTGTCGGACTTCAAGTCCAACGAGTACAAGAAGCTGATCGGCGGCTCGCGCTACGAGCCGGACGAGGAAAACCCGATGCTGGGCTTCCGCGGCGCCTCGCGCTACATCGCCGACGACTTCGCCGAAGCGTTCGAGATGGAATGCAAGGCCATGAAG
>Ga0255338_1003438_pt1 | contig 19071 bp, 19 predicted proteins | sample MeOH1_35cm_T4_19_FD_203715 | JGI IMG/M metagenome (GOLD analysis project Ga0255338, IMG submission 203715) | Sandy soil microbial communities from University of British Columbia, Vancouver, Canada - MeOH1_35cm_T4_195 | ecosystem: Engineered > Artificial ecosystem > Sand microcosm > Unclassified ...
CAACGGCACGATTTTTCGGGTGACCCGCAAGTGAACGGAAAGCTGCGACAAGGGGCGCCGCATCGCGAAGTGAAACGAGCATGAGCATCGAAGGAAAAGTCGCCCTGTTCACCGGATCGGGCCAAGGCTTCGGGTGTGTGGAGGGTGAGTCCAGCCAGATGGCGCGGATCGCCCGCCATTACGAAAAACCGTCCGAGGCGGCACGCGAGCATCGAGGAGTCCCAACGCGACAGCGTCTGGCGTTGCCCGGATGAGGCCGGCTTGAGAATTCAAGCGCCAGGAATTCGATCAGTTCGCACACCGCGGCAGCAGGCCCCGGCGCGAGGGAACACCGCGTGCACGACGCCCGCGCGCAGTCGCCGCTCGGGGCCTTTTCTGGTGTCGATTATGTTTTATACGATGTATATTATGTTAAATACAGGCGGCCAGATTGTCGTGACGCCCTCGTGTCAGCTGACCGACTGACCGACTGCAGTGAACTTGGCCACCAGCCGGTATGAGCCGCTGACCACCGCCCCTGAGTTTGTCCTCCTTGGGTGACGGATGGTCACCCCCTCATCCGGTCGGCTAGTCATCGGCCAACGACACTGCGCTCAGGACGCTGAGCTGCCGCCACATACCTGCCAGATGCAGGATGACTCCCGCACTGGATGACGCCAGTTAACTTTCGCCACATTTGAGTAGCAATCCTGTCAAACCGAAGCGCGACCGGCCCTGCGCGGTAAATTGTGTCTCGATTGCTGCACTGGTGGGTGAATAGTGACCGCGTTGCATCCGGACCTTTTCAGCTCAAATCTGTAGCAAGTCTCCGTCCGACGTTCTCTGACGAGTGGCGAGACTGAAAGGCGGAGATCGAAGCGCTCGCCGGCGTGCTTCCCGTGAATGCGAAGGTACGTCAGACCGGTAGCCACGGATGTCGAATTCGTGGAACTGAATCGCCCCGGGTTTGAACTGACCCCCAGAAGTTGGACGGTCACGATGCCGCCGGTCAGGCGGTGCTTTTCAGCCGGTATTGCACTGGGCTGAGTCCCTGCAACCCGAGCTTGATGCGCTCGTGGTTGTAGTAGTGGACGTAATCATGCACGCCCGCTTCGAGCGCATCAAGGCTGTTGGGCGCTGCAAGATGGAAATACTCGGCCTTCAGGGTGCCGAAGAAGCTTTCAATCGCAGCGTTGTCAAAGCAGTTGCCCTTGCGGCTCATGCTTTGCGTGACTCCGCGAGACGCGAGCATGCTCGATAGGGCTGCATTTTGTAGTGCCAGCCTTGGTCCGAGTGAACGATCAGTTCGGAGGCGTATTCAAAGTACAACTTAGTGACTCGCAGCCGCGTGAGAAACTTGCTGCGAGAGGTCGCCGGAAGCTCTGAAAGGTCGCCGGTCGTCGGCGGCGACTTGTCGGAACGAAGCATGCGTCCACCGGTTTTGTCGACAAGGCGATTGAGGAGCGGCCGAAACGGCATGTTCATCCAGCGGTTCTTCTTGGCGTCCGATTCGAAAACCGGTATGAAGGCAACCAACTCATCGCTCGTCATCTGCTCCAGTCCCAGTTCGCGCAGCGTGGCGTTATGGCTACCGTGATGCCCGACCTTGTAGAACACGGTGCGAGACAGCAGGTCCAAGACCACGACCTTCGCATTGCCGTTCTCGCCCTTGATGTTCCACGACAGGTCCTGCCACGATAGCCAGTTGCCAACCTGTGCGTCGGCGGGAAAAATAAACACCTCGCCCGTGTCGATGAACTCAAACGCGAGAACCACGCAGGTATTGTTGGTATCCGTCCGTCGCGCAACAGGGCTTCCCGGGCTTCGCGGCCGCGCCGTGGTCCGGCATCTTCGCACCCACGGGCACGCCGAAGGCCATCGTGGACAAGATCTCGCGAGACATCGCGGAAGTCGTGCAGATGCCCGAAGTGAAGAAGCAGTTCGCCACCCTCGGCCTGCAGCCTCTGCCGCTCACGTCTGAGCAGTTCGCTCGTAGCCTGTCGGAGGAGATCGCAAACTGGTCGAAGGCCGTCAAGGACTCCTGCGTGAAGGTCGAGTGAGACCGGGGGCAGCGCGGTGATGATGTCGGGTGAACAGGAGTTCGACGCCACCTTCGACCTGCTCGTCATCGGCGCCGGCGGCTGCGGCTTCGTGGCCGCGCTGGCAGCGACCGACGCCGCGCCCGGTCTTGCGATCGCGGTGGTCGAGAAGCTTGATCGGATGCAGGGCAACTCGATGTTATCGAGCGGGTCGATCCCGGCGGCGGGCACGCGCTTCCAGCGCGAGGCGGTATCGAGGACAGTGCCGCTGCCTTCATTTCCGATTTGGATCGCGTGGCCGGCGCGCATGAAGCGCTGCTGCTGCGCGAGCGGCTGGCGAATGTATCGGCCGACGCCGTGATTGCCGGAACACTGAGGGGTGCCGCGGCCAGTGCCGAGACGGGCGCTGCCGATGCCTTCGGCCGCACCAATTGGGGGCTGGGTGCCTTGCGCGCGCCCTTCACGGCCACGCGCATCGCACCTGCCGTCTTCCACACGCAAGGCGGCCTGCAGGTGGATGGGGAGGCGCGGGTGCTGCGCGTGGACGGTTCCGTGATCCCGGGCCTCTACGCGGGCGGCGGCGCCACCGCGGGCATCAGCGGCAATCGGGGCGGGCAAGGCTACATGTCCGGCAACGGCCTGCTGGGTGCGCTAGGCCTCGGCTACATCGCCGGCCGCGGTGCTGCGCGTGCGGTGGTTCGGCAGCAAGAGACCACCTGAGTTGTGGTTCGGGCTGTACGCGCCGACGGGCACGCGGTCGGACCGGCTATTTGGGCGATTTCCGGCGCTGCGCAACGCCCGCCCGGCTCCCCGCCGGACCCGCGCCTTTCCCGCTCTTCGCGATGCCCAGCGCCCGCACTTCCTCGCGGACGCTGTCAAGAAACCGTTGCACCGCATTAGTCGGGTTCTCGTCGATCCACAGTAGCCCCACTGGCCCCAGTGCCTGGCGCATCACGAGCGGCAGGATGGCCAAAGTCCCGGACTCCTCGTAGTGCCGCGCCAATTGCTGCGAGACTACACTGATCATGTCACTCGCCAGCAGCAGGGCCTCGTTGATCACCAGTGACACCGACTCGACCTGCTCCACCGGCAGGCGCGTGTTGGTTGCTGCGAATTCCGCCTCCAGCCGGACACGCATAGGCATCCCCGGCAAGGGCAGGATCCACGGGTAGACAGCAGTATCTGCAAGGGAAAGGCGTGGTTTCTCCAGCAAGGGATGACCACGCCGCACGACGGCCAGCACCGGCTCCTCGTAGAGTGCCTCGGACAGGAACTCCGGCCCCAGGGCCTGGCCATGCAGACGCCCGATGACGCAATCGAGCTCGTGGCGGCGCAGCGCAGGCAGCAGGTAGTCCAGCGAATCCTCGTACAGGCGGATCTGCAACTGCGGCGCCTCGCGGCGGCAGCGCAGGATCGCGCGCGGCACCAGCACCGGCGCCACGGCGCGCAGCACCCCCACACGCAGCAAGCCCGAGCTGCCGGCACGGATCGCCTCGAGTTCCTTGCCGGTGCGCAGACTGTCGCCCAGCACCCGCTCTGCATACCGCAGCAGCACCGCCCCCTGGGGGGTCAGGCGCAGCGGCCGCCCGCGCTCCATCAGCGCGCAGCCCGCCTGCTCCTCGAGCTCGCGCAGCCACTTGGACAGTGCCGGCTGCGTGATGTGCATCAGTGCGGCCGTGTCGCTCTGGCTGCCGGTGCGCACAAGCATTCGGAACACCTCGAGGTGACGGATGCGCAGCCGCAGTAGCCAGGAAGCCGCTTGGTCCTCGTTCATAACCATCGGAACATAGACCCCAAAGATTTTGGTCCTGGACTTTATAGCACGGCGGCCGAGAATCGGCTCATGACACCTTCGCGACAGGACGCAAGCGGCGCCCCCAACTTCCTGCTGATCGTCACCGACCAGCAGCGCTGGGACCATGTCGGCGCCTACGGCAACCGCGTGCTGCGCACGCCGCACATCGACGCCATCGCGGCGCGCGGCTGGCTGGCCGAGCGCTTCTATGTCGCCTCGCCGGCGTGCATGCCGAATCGCGCCAGTCTCATGACGGGCCGCCTGCCCTCACTGCACGGCGCACGCCACAACGGCATCCCGCTGTCGCTGGGCGCCACCACCTTCGTGGAACTGCTGCGCGAGGCCGGCTGGCGCACCGCGCTGGTGGGCAAGTCGCACCTGCAGAACATGTGCGGCCTGCCGGCGGCGTGGCCGCCGGCCGAGCTGCGCCTGGCGCGCGAGGCCGAGCGCGAGGCCCCGGGTGCCTACTGGCAGGAGTGGGGTCCGTACTGGCGCGAGAAGCCGGGCCACGACATGGAGACACCGTTCTACGGCTTCGACGACGTGGCCCTGGCCGTGGACCATGGCGACCAGGTGCTGGGGCACTACTGGCGCTGGCTGCAAGCGGAGCATCCCGAGGTGGCCGCCGTGGCCGGCCCGAGGCACGCGATCCCGGCGCCGGAGTGGCGGCTCACGCAGGCCGGGCAGGCCTGGCGCACCCGCGTGCCGGAGGAGTGCTCCAGCACCAGCTGGATCACCGACGAAACCATCCGCCGGCTGCGGCAGAACGCCACCGACGGCCAGCCCTTCTTCCTGCAGGCGAGCTTTCCCGACCCGCACCACCCGTTCACGCCGCCCGGGCGCTTCTGGGGCATGTACCAGCCCGAGGACGTCGATCTGCCGGAATCCTTCCACGCCTCGACCAACCCGCCGCCGCACGTGGCCTGGCTGCGCGCGCAGCGCGATGCGGCGCGCGCGGTGAAGCACACGCCGGCCGCCTTCGCTTGCGACGAGCGCGAGGCGCGCGAAGCGATCGCGCTGAACTACGGCTCCATCGTGCACATCGACGAGTCCATCGGCCGCATGCTGGCCGCGCTCGACGAGCTCGGGCTGGCCGACAACACGGTGGTGATCTTCACCAGCGACCACGGCGATTTCCTGGGCGACCACCAACTGCTGCTGAAGGGCCCGCTGCACTACCAGAGCCTGATCCGCACGCCCTTCATCTGGGCCGACCCGGCCGATCCGCAGGCCCGGCGCAGCCAGGCGCTGTGCTCCACGATCGACCTCGCGCCCAGCATCCTGGCGCGCGCGGGCGTGCCCGCCTTCAACGGCATGAACGGCCAGGTGCTGCCCTGCGTTTCCGGCGCCGCGCCGGAACGCCACTCGTTGCTGCTGGAGGACGAGGTGCAGCGCGTGCTGTTCGGCCTCGATGCGCCGCCGCGGCTGCGCACGCTGGTCACGGCACGATGGCGCCTGACCGTCTATGCCAACGCCTCCTGGGGCGAGCTGTATGACCTGCAGGACGACCCGCACGAGCTGGACAACCTGTGGGAGGACGCCGGGCACCGCAACCTGCGCGGCGAGCTGATGACCGAGCTGGTGCGGCAGATGACCCGGCACGGCGATACCAGTCCCTACCCCAGCGCGCTCGCCTGAGCGCACCGCTCCCAGCCAACTCGCCCGCAGGCGCACGACACCGAAGGAGACAAACATGAAGAAGTGGATCCCCGCAGCCTGGGCGGCCGCCCTGGCCCTCGCCGCCGGCAGCGCCGCTGCCGAGACGAAGCTGCTGTTCAGCACTTTCTTTCCGCCGCAGCACCCGCTGGTCAAGCAGGTGCTGGCGCCCTGGGCCGACAGCGTGAAGCAGGCCACCGGCGGCAGCGTGGTCGTGGAGTTCTCGCCCACCAGCCTGGCGCCGCCCCCGGGCCAGCTGGACATGGTCTCCAAGGGCATCGCCGACGTCACGGTGCAGTTCGCCGGCGTCGTGCCCAACCGTCTCACCACCCTGCTGATCACCGAGGTGCCGGGCCCGGTGTCGACGTCCGAGGCGATGTCGGTGGCGCTGTGGCGCACGCACGAGAAGTTCTTCGCCAAGGCCGACGAGCACAAGGGCGTCAAGCTGCTGTCCGTGTTCGCTCTGCCGCCCCAGGGCTTCTACGGAACGAAGGACGAGCCGATCGCCAGCATCGAGCAGCTCAAGTCCGCCAAGATCGCGACCACGCCGGGCACCGCCGCCCGCGCCTACGGCTCAGTGACCTCGGGCGTGGTCGCCGGCCCCGCCGTGCGCTACTTCGAGCTGGTCTCCAAGGGCATGGTCGACGCCTACGTCTCCGTCACGCCGCTGGACGTGATGGGCTTCAACCTCGCCCGCTACACCAAGACCGGCATGAGCCTGCCGGGCCTGGGCACCGCCGGTTCCTTCTCCCTCGTGATGAGCGAGTCCCGCTGGAAGAAGCTCTCGCCGGCGGAGCAGGCCGCCATCGCCAAGGTGAGCGGCGAGGCCTTCGCGCGCAACATGTCCGCCATGGACATCGCCAACAAGGGCGCGATCAAGGCCATGCAGGAGCAGGGCACGAAGTTCATCGACGCGCCGCCGGCGCTGGTGAAGGATCTGGGCGAAGCCTTCAGCTTCGTCGAGAGGGAGTGGATCGCCGAGGTGGGCAAGCGCGGCGTCGACGGCGCCGCGGCGGCCGCCTTCTACCGCGCCGAGCAGAAGCGCGCCGGAGCCGCGCAGTGAGCCAGCGCCCGGCCGTCCCCGAACGCGCCAGCGGCTGGCTGGAAACGCTGGGCGCCGTGGCGCTGTTCGCGATGATGACGGTCACCTTCGTGGACATCGTCGGGCGCTTCCTGCTGCACCGGCCGCTGCCCGGCAGCACCGACCTCGTGCAGGTGCTGCTGCTGCTCACCGCCGGTTGCACCCTGCCGGCCGTGACCTGCCGCGGCGAGCACCTCAGCATCGGCCTGTTCGACGGCGCGCGCCCCACGCCGCTGGAGCGCGCCCGCCGTGCGGTGGTGGCGACCGTGCTGTCCCTCACCTTCGCCGCGCTGGCCGTGCTGTTGTGGACCTACGCCGGCGACACGGCGCGCAACGGCGACGTGATCGGCTACCTGCGCCTGCCGGTCGCGCCCTTCGTGTACGCGCTGTCGCTGCTGTGCCTGGCGGCCGCGCTGGTCGGCGCCGCGCTGGTGCCGCGGGCGTTGCGGCGCGACGATGCCCCCGCCCCTGCCGCGCCCGCGCCCGCGCCCACTCCTTCGATGCAGCACACCGGAGCCGCCACGTGATCGCCTCGCTCGCGGGCTTCGCCTCGCTGTTCGCCCTGTGCTTCGCCGGCATCCCGCTGGCGATCGCCATGCTGATCGTGGGCGTGATCGGCTTCATGCTGTTCCGCGGCAGTGAGGCGGCGCTGGCCGTCGCCGCGCAGCAGATGACCGACGCGTTCACCAGCCACGGCTTGTCGGTGATCCCGCTGTTCATCCTGATGGGAACCTTCATCCACCGCGCCGGCCTGGCCGACGACCTGTTCGCCGCGGCCCGCGCCTGGCTGGGCCACTTCCGCGGCGGCATGGCGCACGCCACCATCGGCGCATGCGGCGGCTTCTCCGCCGTCTGCGGCAGCTCGATCGCCACGGCCGCCACCATGGCGCGCGTGTCGCTGCCGCAGATGAAGCGCTACGGCTACGACGACGGCTTCGCCTGCGGCACCGTGGCGGCCGGCGGCACCCTGGGCATCCTGATCCCGCCGAGCGTGCCGCTGGTGATCTACGGCATCCTCACCGAGACCGACATCACCAAGCTGTTCATGGCCGGCCTGCTGCCGGGCATCCTGCTGGCCGTCCTGTACATGCTCACGGCCTGGCTCGTGGTGCTGCTCAAGCCCTCGCACGGCAGCCCCGCGGAGAAGCTCGTGCTGCGCAAGCGCATGCAGGCCCTCGGCCGCACGTGGGCGGTGCTAACCCTCTTCCTCTGCGTGCTGGGCGGCATGTACTTCGGCGTGTTCACGCCCACCGAAGGCGCGGGCTTCGGCGCCGCGGGCGCCTTCCTGTTCATGGTGATGCGCGGCAAGGCGCAGCCGGCGCAGGTGCGCGCGGCGCTGCTGGAAGCGGCGCGCACCACCGCGGCGCTGCTGATGGTCACCGCCGCGGCGCTGGTGTTCAACAACTTTCTCACGATCGCCGGCCTCACCAACGTGCTGGTCGAGTGGGTGCAGGGCCTGAACGTGCCCCCGCTCGGGATCATCGCGGCGATTTGCCTGATCTACATCGTGCTGGGCTGCGTGTTCGACAGCCTGGCCGCGATGTTCCTCACCGTTCCGGTGTTCTTCCCCGTGATCGTGAGCCTGGGCCTGGACCCGATCTGGTTCGGCGTGCTGGTGGTGATCGTGGTCGAACTGGGCCTGATCACCCCGCCCGTGGGCATGAACGTGTTCGTCGTCAAGGCGCTGGTGCCGGACGTGGGCATGTGGCGCATTTTCGCCGGCGTCATGCCCTTCGTGATCGCCAACGTCGTCTGCCTGGTGCTGGTGATCGCCTTCCCCGCGATCGCGACCCTGCTGCCCGGCTTTGTGAAATAGCCATGTTCCTGGAGGATTCGAAATGAAGGGTCAGTGGATCGAGGTCCCCGCCGCCGACGGCGGCAAGTTCCGCGGCTACCTGAGCCTGCCGCGGCAGGGCAGCGGCCCCGGCCTGGTGCTGTGCCAGGAGATCTTCGGCGTCACCGCGGGCATCCGTGAGCTGGCCGACCTGTACGCCGAGGAGGGCTATGTGGTGCTGGCGCCGGACCTGTTCTGGCGCCAGCAGCCGGGACTGGAGCTCGGCGAGGCGGACGTGCAGCAGGCGATGGGCTACGCGCAGCGCTTCGACGCGAAGCTGGGCGTGCAGGACATCGCGGCCTGCGCCGCCGCCCTGCGCGACCATCCGGCCTGCAAGGGCCGCATCGGCGTGCTGGGGCACTGCCTGGGCGGTCGCGTGGCGGTGCTCGCCGCAGCGACGGGCGCCGTCGATTGCGCGGTCAGCTACTACGGTGTCGGCATCGATGCCGTGCTCCAGCAGGTCGGCGATATCAAGGTGCCGATGGTCCTGCACTTCGCCGGCGAGGACAAGCTGGTGAAGCCCGAGGCCGTGCAGAAGATCCGCGACCACTTTGCCAGCCGCGACGACGTGGAGATCTACGTCTACCCCGGCGTGGACCACGCCTTCGCCAGCCCCGGGCGCCACAGCTTCGACAAGCAGGCCAGCGGCATGGCGCACACGCGCTCGCTGGCGCTGCTGCGCCGCGTGATGGGCCCGCACTACGACCTGAACGCGCTGTGGGAGGCGCACCGCGCCTGCGAGTTCGACACGCGCGACGCCGACGCCACGATCGCGACCATGGTCGACGAACCCTACGTCAACCACATCCCGACCATGACCGGCGGCTACGGGCGCGAGCTGCTGCGCCGCTTCTACCGCGATCACTTCATCCCCAAGTCGCCCAAGGACAGCCGCGCCATCCCGATCTCGCGTACGCTGGGCGTGGACCGCGTGGTCAACGAGGTGCTGTTCTGCTTCACGCACGACACCGAGATCGACTGGATGCTGCCGGGGGTTGCGCCCACGGGCAAGTACGTCGAGGTCGGCCTGGTGGGCATCATCAGCTTCCGCGGCGACAAGCTGATGAACGAGCACATCTACTGGGACCAGGCTTCTGTGCTGGTGCAGATCGGGCTGCTCGATCCTGCCGGCCTGCCGGTGGTGGGCCGCGACGCGGCGCGCAAGCTGATGGATCCCAGCCGCCCCTCAAATACGCTGATCGCCGGCTGGTCGGAGGTGGCCCATGGCTGAGCGCCTCAAGGATGCCGTGGTGCTGCTCAGTGGCGCGGGCGGCGGCATCGGCCGCGCGCTCACCAAGGCGCTGCTTGCCGCCGGCGTTGCCGAAATCATTTCGGCCGGCCGCGACCACCCGCGGGCGCACGAACGGGTGCGCGAAGAGACGGTGGACATCACCCACCTGCCCAGCGTGCGGGCGCTCGCCGAGCGCTACGCCGACCGCGTGACGGTGGTAATCGCCTGCGCCGGCGTCAACGCCAACCAGCGCCTGTTCACGCCCGGCTTCGAGGCGGCCGCGCGCCGCGAGGTCGAGGTCAACTACTTCGGCCTGCTCAACCTCGCCTCGGCCTTCGCGCCGGCGATGCAGGCCCGCGGGCGCGGGCTCTTTGTGCACCTGCTCACCTTCTTGAGCCACGTGAACCTGCCGCTGATGGCCGGCTACTGCGCCAGCAAGGCGGCGGCGCATTCGCTGACGCAGGCGCTGCGGGCCGAGCTGGGTCGCAGCGGCGTACAGGTCTGCGGCGTCTATCCCGCCGTGGTGGACACGGCGATGAGCCGCGACATCCCCGGCCCCAAGCTGGCGCCCGCGGAACTCGCGCAGGCGCTCGTGCAGGCGATCGAGAGCGGCGCCGAAGACGTCTATCCCGGGCCGGCCGCGGACGCCTACCGCATGTACGCCGCCGATCCCAAGGCCGCCGAGCGCGGCATGGCGGCGCGCCTGGCATGAACGAAGAAGGCGATCCCGTGCAAACGACCGTCCACGTCAACGGCTGCGACTTCCGCTGCGCGCTGCGCGGCGACGGCCCGCCCATGGTGTTCATCCATGGCGAGATCCACGGCATGGATTACTGGGAGCACCAGATGGCGGAGTTCTCGCGCGACTTCCGCTGCCTTGCCTACGACCGCCGCGGCCACGCCGGCACGCCGGCCACGGCCTTCGGCTACTCGGTGGCCAACCAGACGCGCGACCTCGAGCTGCTGCTGGACCACTTCGGCATGGAGCAGGTGGTCGTCGTGGCGCTGGCCTTCGGCACCACCATCGCCGCGACCTTCGCGATCGACCATCCTGAGCGCGTGCGCGGGCTGGTAATCGCCGCCTGGAGCGAGATGCACGATGCGCGCTCCTACCTGCAGCGATGGGAGCAGTCTGGCGTGCGCGCTGCCGAGGCCGTCGATGCGGGCGGGCGCGAGGCGCTGGTGACGCTGCTGCGCGCCGAAGGCGGCGACACCATGTTCAAGGTGATCCCGCCGCGCGGATCGCCGCTGCGCGAGCCGGCCATCCAGCTGCTGGCCAGCCACCCGGCCGACGAGTACCGGCGCGGCATGCTGGAGATGGCTTCGTCCGTGCCAGTGCTGGTGCCACGCTTCAGCGAACTCGCCATCCCGGTGCTGGGCCTGTGCGGCACTGAGGACCCCTTCCCGGATCAGCCGCAGCAGCTGGCTGGCATGCGCGGCTTCGAGGAAGCGCCCGCCATTGCCGAAGCCGGCCGCTTCCTGCACTGGGAGCAGCCCGCGGCCTTCAACCGCCGCATCCGCCAATTCATCGAGGAATGCCTGTGAAAGACGACAACCGCTACGACAGCTACCGCGAGGACGTGCCCGGCCGCGCGAACGTGGAGGACACGCCGGAGCTGCTGGAGTACTACCGCCAGCTCGAACAGTGGGACACCGGCGCGCTGTGGACCGTCGCCAACAAGATCGAGCCCTGGGAGCCGAAATCGGACTCCGTCCCCGTGCTGTGGCGCTATCGCGACCTGCGCGAGCACGTGCTGCGTTCGGTGGAGCTGGTGACGCCCGAGAAGGCCGGCCGCCGCGTGATCTACCTGAACAACCCGGGGCGTCGCGACGTATCGGCCGCCGTGGGCTGGCTCTACTCGGGCCTGCAGGTGATGCACCCCGGCGAATGCGCCTCCACGCACCGGCACTCGGCCTCGGCGCTGCGTTTCATCATGGAAGGCAGCGGCGCCTACACCATCGTCGACGGCCACAAGATGACGCTGGGCGCCAACGACTTCGTGCTCACGCCCAACGGCACCTGGCACGAGCACGGCGTGGACGCTGGCGGCACGCCCTGCATCTGGCAGGACGGGCTGGACATCCCCTTCGTCAATGCGATGGAGGCCAACTTCTACGAGGTGCATCCCGACCTGCACCAGAAGGTCACGCACCCGGTCGACACGCCGACGGCCACCTGGTCCGGCACCGCGATGCTGCCGCACGCGCACGGCTGGACCAAGCCCTACTCGCCCCTCTTCAAATACGAGTGGGGACCGACCTACGAGGCGCTGTGCAGGCTCGCCCGCGTGAGCGAGGGCTCGCCCTTCGACGGCATCCTGATGCACTACGTCAACCCGATGACCGGCGGGCCGGTGATGTCCACCATGGGCGCCAGCATGCAGCTGCTGCGCCCGGGTCAGCACACGCTGGCGCACCGCCACACCGGCAGCTTCCTCTACCAGGTCGCCAAGGGCAAGGGCTATTCGGTCATCGGCGGCCAGCGCTTCGACTGGCAGGAGCGCGACATCTTCTGCGTGCCCTCCTGGGCATGGCACGAGCACGCCAACGCCTCGGCCACCGAGGACGCCTGCCTGTTCTGCTTCAGCGACCTGCCGGTAATGCAGGCGCTCAACCTCTATCGCGAGCAGCCGCTGCAGGACAACGGCGGCCGGCAAAAAGTCATCTCCAACTGAATCCCACAAGAAAGCCTGATCCCATGCGTCTCGTTACCTACCGTGCTTCCGTCGTCGATGCCGCCCGCCTGGGCGTGGTCCAGGGGGACGAAATCATCGACGTGCAGCGCCTGGCCGCCACGCGCGGCGAGGTGCTGCCCGCTTCCATGCTGGAGCTGATCGACCTGGGCCCCTCGGGCCTCACCGCACTGAAGCGCCTGCTGGCCACCTGCGAAGGCGTGTTCCCGGCCGGCGCCGCCGTGCCCAGCGTAAACGTGCAGCTGCTGGCCCCCATCCCGCGCCCGCGCAAGAACATCTTCGGCATCGGCCTGAACTACGTGGAGCACGTGGCCGAATCCAGCCGCACGCTGGACACCTCCAAGGAGCTGCCCAAGCAGCCGGTGATCTTCTCCAAGCCGCCCACCACGGTCATCGGCCCCGGCGAGCCGATCCAGCACGATGCCGAGCTCACGCAGCAGCTCGATTGGGAAGTGGAGCTGGCCGCCATCATCGGCCGCCGCGCCAGCCGCGTCAGCAAGGAAAGCGCGCTGCAGTACGTGTTCGGCTACAGCGTGATGATCGACATCAGCGCGCGCGACTGCCGCCGCGCCGGCCAGTGGATCTACTCCAAGGGCATGGACAGCTACGGCCCCTTCGGCCCCTGCATCGTCACCGCCGACGAGATCCCCGACCCGCAGTGCCTGGACCTGTGGCTCACCGTCAACGGGGTGGAGAAGCAGCGCTCCAACACCCGCCACATGCTGTTCAAGGTGGACCACCTGATCGCCGACATCAGCGCCGGCATCACGCTGGAGCCGGGCGACATCATCGCCACCGGCACGCCCGAAGGCGTGGGCGCCGGCCGCAACCCGCAGGAGTGGCTCAAGCCCGGCGACGTCGTCGTCGCCGCCGTGGAGAAGATCGGCGAGATCCGCCACCCGGTCGTCGCCATCTGAACGGAGGCCCCATGCTGAACCTTCCCAAGTTCAAGGTGGCCGCGGTGCAGGCCGCGCCGGTGTTCCTCGACACCAACGCCACCATAGACAAGGCCTGCCGGCTGATCCGCGATGCGGCCGGCGCGGGCGCTTCGCTGGTCGTGTTCCCCGAGGTGTTCGTGCCCGCCTATCCCTACTGGAGCTGGATCGGCACCCCGATCGCCGGCAGCCCGTGGTTCCAGAAGCTGTGCGAAGCGGCGGTGGAAGTGCCGGGCCCCGAAATCGCCAAGGTGGCCCAGGCCGCCCGCGACTGCGGCGTGCACGTGGCCATCGGCATCAACGAGCGCTCCGCGCGCAGCGTGAGCCTGCTGTACAACACCATGCTGCTGATCGGCCCCGACGGCACGCTGCTCAATCGCCACCGCAAGCTGGTGCCCACCTGGGCCGAGAAGCTCACCTGGGCCCCCGGCGACGGCGCCGGCCTGCGCGTGCAGCAGACCGCGGTGGGGCCGGTGGGCATGCTCGCCTGCGGCGAGAACACCAACACGCTCGCCCGCTTCTCGCTGCTGTCGCAGGGCGAGCTCGTGCACCTGGCCAGCTACATCTCGCTGCCGGTCGCGCCGCCCGACTACGACATGGCCGAGGCCATCAAACTGCGCGCCATGGCGCACTCCTTCGAGGGCAAGGTCTACACGGTGGTCTCCTGCTCCACGATCTCGCCCGAAATTGTGGAGCAGATGCAGAACGCCTTCCCCGGCGCGCGCGAGCTGCTGGTGCGCAAGAACAGCGCGTTCTCGGGCGTGATCGGGCCCGACGGCCGCGTGGTCGGCGAGGCCCTGATCGACGACGAAGGCATCGTGTACGCCGACGTGGACCTGGCGCGCTGCATCCAGCCGCGCCAGATGCACGACATCACCGGCAACTACAACCGCTTCGACATCTTCGACCTGCGGGTGGACCGCCGCGGTCTGCAGGCCGCCAGCTTCGCCGACGCCGGCGAGGCCGGCTTGCCGGACCTGCTGGCCGCCGCAGATCTCAACCTGGCGCCAGGAGCCCGCACATGAGCCACAAGACCTCGTATCGCATCGGCCAGATCGTGCCGTCCTCCAACACCACCATGGAGACCGAGATCCCGGCCATGCTGCTGGCGCGCCAGCAGATCCGGCCCGAGCGCTTCACCTTCCACTCCAGCCGCATGCGCATGAAGAAGGTGGTGAAGGAGGAGCTGGAAGCCATGGACCGCGACAGCGACCGCTGCGCGCTGGAGCTGAGCGACGCGCGCGTGGACGTGCTGGGCTACGCCTGCCTGGTGGCCATCATGAGCATGGGCCTGGGCTACCACCGCCAATCCGAGCAGCGCCTGCACCAGCGCACGCTGGACAACGGCGCCGAGGCGCCGGTGGTCACCAGCGCCGGCGCGCTGGTCGAGGGCCTGCAGGCGCTGGGCGCCAAGCGCATCGTGGTCGTGTGCCCCTACCTGAAGCCGCTGACGCAGCTGGTGGTGGACTACCTGGCCGCCGAAGGCTTCGAGGTGCTGGACCACATCGCGCTGGAGATCCCCGACAACCTCGAGGTCGGCCGCCACGACCCGCAGCGCCTGCTGGAGATCTACAAGCGCCTGGACCGCAAGGGCGCCGACGCCATCGTGCTGTCGGCCTGCGTGCAGATGCCCTCGTTGCCGGCGATCTCGCAGGTCGAGGCCGAGGCCGGCATTCCGGTCGTGTCGGCGGCGGTGTGCACCACCTACGCCATGTTGAAACGCCTGGGGCTGGAGCGCGTGGTGCCCCGCGCCGGGGCCTTGTTGAGCGGGAAGTATTGATGAAGCAGTTGATTCATTTCGTCGCCGCGTTGTGCGCGGCAGCCAGCGTGGGTGCAGCCGCCGCGGCGGACGCCTTTCCCAGCAAGCCGGTGAAGCTCGTGGTGAACCTCGCCGTCGGCGGGCCGGCCGACCTGATGGCGCGCATCTTCGCCGAGCATCTGCAGGCCAAGGTGGGACAGCCCGTCGTGGTGGAGGCGCTGCCGGGCGCCAACGGCCTGATCGGCGCGCAGGCGGTGGCACGCGCGGCCCCCGACGGCCACACGATCCTGTTCACGGTGGAGAACGTGGCCACCATCACGCCGCTGCTGCAGGACAAGCTGCCCTTCAATCCGCGCACGCAGCTCGATCCGTTCAGCCTGGTCGGCACCTTCGAACAGGCGCTGGTGGTGAATCCGGCCAAGGGCATCCGCACGCTGCCGGAACTGATCGCCAAGGCGAAGACGCAGCAGTTGTCGTATGCGTCGGCGGGCGTCGGCAGCCCCGGCCACCTGGCCTTCCTGGCCTTCGCGCAGCGCGCGGGCTTCACGGCCACGCACGTCGCGTACAAGGGCGGCGCGCCGGCGGTGAACGACCTGGTCGGCGGGCAGGTCGACGTCGCCTTCGTGGTGATCGGCGGCGTGCGGCAGCACCTGCAGTCCGGCAGGCTGCTCGCGCTGGCCACCTCGGGCAGCGAGCGTTCGCCCGAACTGCCCGACGTGCCGACGCTGGCCGAAGCGGGCTTCCCCGGCTTCCACGTCACTTATGCCTATTTCGGTATGCTGCCCAAGGGCGCTTCGGACGAGGTGCAGGCCTACTGGCACGAGCGCTTTCGCGAGATGCTGGCCGACCCCAAGGTGGTGGAGCGCCTGAAGGTCTTCGACACTCGCGTGGTCAATGGCAATGCCGCGGGCGCCAGCGCCTGGATCGAGCAGAGCAGCAACCGCTGGAAAGCCGCGCTAGCGGGGCAGAAACTTGACTGACATGTCCCGCGGCACAGACACACGCGCCGGCGCCGCGGCCGCGGGCCAGGCCATCTCCGTCGGCGAAGCGGTGGGCATGGCGCTGGTGCGCCTGGGCATCCGCCAGTCCTTCGGCGTGGTGGGCAGCGGCAACTTCCACTTCACCAACGGTTTGGTGCGCGCCGGCGCGAAGTTCGTCGCCGCCCGCCACGAAGGCGGTGCCGCCACTATGGCCGATGCCTACGCGCGCATGAGCGGCGAAGTCGGCCTGCTCTCGGTGCACCAGGGCTGCGGCCTCACCAACGCCACCACCGGGATCGGCGAGGCGGCCAAGAGCCGCACGCCGCTGCTGGTGGTGAGCGGCGAGACTGTCGACCCGGCGTCCAACTTCCACATGGACCAGGACGCGCTGGCCCGCTCGGTGGGCGCGGCCACAATGCGCGTGCGTTCCGCGGCCACCGCCCTGGACGACGTGCGGGCGGCCCATGCACTGGCGCTGCACGACCGGCGCACCGTGCTGCTGAACCTGCCGCTGCACGTGCAAGGGGAGAAGATCGCGATGGACCGGCTGGCGGACCTGGTGCCGCCGGCCCCGCGGCTGCGCCCGCAAGCAGCACCCGCGAGCATCGAGGCGCTGGCGGAGCTGCTGAAAGCCGCACGCCGCCCGGTCTTCATCGCCGGCCGCGGCGCACGCGGTGCGGCGGAGCGCGAGGCCCTGTTGCGCCTGGCCGAGGACGCCGGCGCGCTGCTGGCCGAAGGCGCGGTCGCGAAGGGGCTGTTCGCAGGTCACCCGTGGGCCATCGACGTCGCGGGCGGCTTCTCCTCGCCGCTGACGGCGGAACTCATCGCCGGCGCCGACGTGGTGGTCGGCTGGGGCTCGGCTCTCAATATGTGGACCACCGCGCACGGCCACCTGCTCGCGCGCGACGTCCGGCTGGTGCAGGTCGATCTCGAAGCCGGCGCGATCGGCCGGCATCGGCCGGTGGCGCTCGGAATCGTGGGTGACGTGGCCGCCACGGCGCAGGCGACTTCCGGGCTGCTGCGGGCACAGGGCCATCACGCGAGCGGCTACCGGTCCGAGGCGCTGCGGCGGCGGATCGGAACTGGCATCTCCTGGCGCGACACGCCGCACGAGGATGCGGGCACGGCGACCTGCATCGATCCGCGCACGCTGTCGGTGGCCCTCGACGGGATGATCCCCGACGAGCGCGTGCTGGCCGTGGACTCGGGCAACTTCATGGGTTACCCCAGCATGTACCTGCGGGTGCCCGACGAGAATGGCTTCGCCTTCACCCAGTCCTTCCAGTCGATCGGCCTGGGCCTGGCGACCGGGATCGGCGCGGCGCTTGCGCAACCCGGCCGCTTCCCGGTGGTGGCCTGCGGCGATGGCGGTTTCCTGATGGGGATCGCGGAACTGGAAACCGCGGTGCGCCTGCAATTGGGCATGCTGGTGGTGGTCTACAACGACCACGCCTACGGCGCCGAGGTCTACTACTTCGGCCCCGACGGGCATCCCACCGGCACCGTGGAGTTCCCCGACACGGACTTCGCGGCGATCGCGCGCGGCTATGGCGCGGACGGCGTCACGGTGCGCGGCAAGGCGGACCTGCAGCGCGTCGCCGAGATGCTCAATGGCGGGCTGCGCCGGCCGCTGGTGGTGGACGCGAAGGTGGTAGGCGGCAGCGCCTGGTGGCACCAGCAGGCCATGAGGGGGCATTGAGCCCGCAATCAACGAATTTTCAGGAGCAGAGTAATGACCGTGCAACGACGAACGCTTCTTTCGCTGGCCGCTCTGGCGCCGCTGGCGGGGCGAGCACAAGGCTTCCCCACCAAACCGGTGAAGATCATCGTGAACTTCGCCGTCGGCGGACCGCTGGACGTGATGGCGCGCGTGCTGGCGGAGCATCTGTCCAGCCGCGTGGGGCAGCCGGTGGTCGTGGAAAACATCACCGGCGCGAACGGCAACCTGGGCGTGCAGGCGCTCGCCCGCGCCGAACCCGACGGCCATACTTTGCTGTTCACCGCGGAGAACGCCATCACGGTCAGCCCGCACCTGTACGCGAAGCTGGCCTACGACCCGCTCAGCGACATGACCCCCGTGCGGCTGGTCGGCGCGTTCGAGCAGGTGCTGACCGTGCCGGCTGCCAGCGGCATCCGCAACGTGCAGGACCTGATCCAGAAAGCGAAACAGTCGAAGCTCTCCTTTGCCTCGGCGGGCAACGGCAGCCCAGGCCACCTGGCCTTCGTCGCGTTCGCGGAGCGGGCCGGGTTCCAGGCCACGCACGTGCCCTACCGCGGCAACGCGCCCGCGGTCAACGACCTGCTCGCCGCACACGTGGACGCCGCCTTCGTGGTGATCGGGGGCGTGCGCCCGCACCTTGAGTCCGGCAAGCTGGTCGCCCTGGCGGTATCGGGCAGCGAGCGCTCGCCCGAACTGCCCAACGTGCCCACGCTGGAGCAGGCGGGCTTCCCCGGCTTCAGCCTGTCGTATGGCTACGTGATCACGGTGCCGAAGGCCACGGGCGCGGCGGCGAAGAATTTCTGGCAGGAGCGCATCGGCGAGGCGCTGAAGGATCCAGCGCTCGTCGAGCGTTTCCGTAAGCTTGACACGCGGTTGATCAACGCGGACGGCGCCTCCGCGAGCACTTGGCTCGCCCAGTCGTCGGCGCGGTGGCGAACGACTCTAGCGAGTGGCAAGTTGAAAGTAGATTAGGGCTCTCTTGCCGTGCTGCGTCCTCAACCGCCCCCCGTGGAACCCCGGCGCTTTGCAGGAAGGACGAAGTGGCGGGAAACTGCGGCGGTGGAAGGCATTAAGCCGACGGCCACCGAGATGCCGGTCCGGTGGACATCACGCCTATCGACGCGCTGCGCCTTGCTTCTGCGTTGTCCGTCGATGGCTGGACTTGCGACGCGCGTGCGCCGCCTTGGTGGCTCGTGGCATTGACTGCTCTCGACCGAGGCTGTGTGAAAACGAATGCGATCCGGTGTTGAGACGCGAAGCCCCGACGATCAGTAAGCGTCCGGTGATCCCGTGTTGACGGAGTCGGCGAGGCCGCTTAGGGCTGCAACGGCTGCCAGCGATGCGGCAGCAACTCGCCGATGCGGCTGGC
>Ga0255338_1003439_pt1 | contig 19069 bp, 18 predicted proteins | sample MeOH1_35cm_T4_19_FD_203715 | JGI IMG/M metagenome (GOLD analysis project Ga0255338, IMG submission 203715) | Sandy soil microbial communities from University of British Columbia, Vancouver, Canada - MeOH1_35cm_T4_195 | ecosystem: Engineered > Artificial ecosystem > Sand microcosm > Unclassified ...
TGCTGCGCTCCTGCGCAGCCAGCTGCGCCACCTTCTCCTTCGAGTGCGCCTCGATCAGCTGGGTCATCTCGCCGAGCTGCTTGTCCAGCGCCCGCACCGGGCCCTTGATCGGCTCGGTGGCGCGGTTGGCGGCCGCGGTGTCGGCAAAGCTGCTGCGGGTGATCTCGGCATGGATGTTCTCGAAGCCGCCGCGGTAGCCCTCCAGCGACTTCAGCATCTGCGGCGGCAGCGCCTTGATCGCCGGCGCGATGTCCAGCCCGTCGATCGCCTGCAGGCCGCGGGTCACCTGGACGTAGACCGCGTCCCAGTCCTTCTTGTAGCGCGCAACCGCGGTGGCGTCGGCCAGGTTGATCAGCAGGTCCTTCTCGTAGCGGCGCAGATTGCCGACGCCGGCACGGATGTCGGCCAGCTCGATCAGCGCGGCCACGTCGTTGCCCTGGTAATGATTGAACTGGGAGCGCGCCTCGGCCAGGCTCCACAGCCCGCTGCCGCCGATCAGCAGCATCGCCAGCATGGAGAGAATGGCCAGGGCGTAGAGCCGCGTCCGGATCGTGAAACGGTGCAGAGCCAACATGGGACCTCCGGCGCACCCGAGGACGGGTGCGCGTCAAGCGTAGCGCCCGGCGCCCCGGGCGTGAAGCCCCCGAAAGCCGCGGCCCCGGGGGCTATGGGCCATGGACTTCACGCCGGGGTCAGTCCTTGCCCCACAGCTCCGCCATGCAGGCGGCGAAATCGGCGGCGATGCGGGCCTCCTGCGCATGCCGCCCCTGCACCAGCGCGGGGCGGCCACCGACATAGACCGCCTCCCAGGCCTGACCCTGGCTGGCGAACACCAGCCCGTCCAGCAGGCTGTCCGCGGGCAGGCCCAGCAGGCCGGACGCGCCGCGCTCCAGCACCAGGAAGTCCGCCCGGGCGCCCGGCGCCAGCCCCCAGGCCGCCAGCCCGGCCGGCCGGGCGCTGCCGGCGCGGCAGGCCTCGAACAGCCGCGCCGCGCTGGACGGCGCGCGGCCCGGATCGGCCGCCACATTGCGCCGCTGCAGACCGAGGCGCTGCCCGTATTCCAGCCAGCGCAGCTCCTCCACCCAGGCGCGCGTCACATGGCTGTCCGAGCCCAGGCTCATGGGCACCCCGGCGCGCAGCCAGGCCGGCAGATCGCAGAGCCCGTCGCCCAGATTGCCCTCGGTGCCGGGGCAGATCACGACGCCGGCCCCGCTGGCGGCCACCGCCTCGATCTCGTCCGGCACGCTGTGGGTGGCATGCACCAACTGCCAGCGCGCATCGGGCCGGAAGGCCTCGCAGAGGTACTGCATCGGGCGCCGCCCGGTGGCGGCCAGGCAATCGGCGATCTCCTGCTGCTGCTCGGCGATATGGATGTGGATGGGCAGATCGGCCTCGCCCACCAGGGCCTGCAGCGCGCGCAGATCCCCGGCGTGCGCTGCGCGCAGCGAATGCAGGGCCACGCCGGCATTGAGGAGCGGTCGGCCGGCGGCGTTGACGGCCCGGGCGGCGCGCCAGACCCAGTCGGCATCGGTGGCAAAGCGGCGCTGGTCGGGGCGCAGCGCCGGCTGGGCGAAGCCGGCATGGGCATAGAGCACCGGCAGCAGGGTCAGGCCCAGGCCCACGTCGGCGGCCGCGTCGGCCAGGGCCCAGCTCAATGTGAGGCCGTCGCCCGGGTAGGCGCTGCCGTCCTCGCGGTGCTGCAAATAGTGGAACTCGCAGACCTGGGTGTAGCCGCCCTTCAGCAGCTCCAGGTAGAGCTGGGCCGCGATGGCGCGCAGCTGGTCCGGCCGGATCTTCAGCGCCAGGCCGTACATGCGGTCGCGCCAGGACCAGAAGTCGTCCTCGTCCCCTGCGCCGTTCTCGCCGCGGCGTTCGGCCAGGCCGGCAAAGGCGCGCTGGAAGGCATGGCTGTGGGCATCGACCAGGCTGGGCAGCACCGGCCCGGCCAGGATTTCGGCGCTGGCGGGCGCGGCCCGGCCGGCCTCGAAGCTCGCCCAATGGCCGCGCGCGTCGACCGCCATCAGGACCCGGGCCTGCCAGCGCCCGTCCAGCCAGGCCAGCGGCGCCCAGAACAGCTGCTCCTGCACGCTCATGGGGCCGGCTTCCAGGCCAGCAGGGTCTGCAACAGCTGGCGCAGCAGCGGCTGCACCTCGGCGGCGCGCGCGTCGTCGTAGGCGAAGCTGCCGTCCTCGCGCATATAGCAACGCCAGCACATCTCCAGTTGCACCGCATGCTGCTGCAGCTCGGGGCGGCCGTAGTGTCGGGTGATGTAGCCCCCCTTGAAGCGGCCGTTGGCCACCTGGGTGTAGCGCTGCTGGCCGGCCAGCAGCTCGCTGAGCGTGGCGGTGATGGCCGGATCGCAGGCGCGGCCGTCGGCCGTGCCCAGGTTCAGGTCCCACAGCCGCCCCTCGAACAGCCAGGGCAGCTCGGACTTGATGCTGTGGGCGTCGAACAGCAGGGCGTAGCCGTGCTCGCGCTTGAGGCGGTCCAGCTCGGCCTGCAAGGCCTGGTGATAGGGCCGCCAATAGGTCTCGCGGCGGCGCTGCTTCTCGGCCTCATCGGGCGCCCGGCCTTCCAGGTAGAGCGGCTCGCCGGTGAAGAAACGGGTCGGGCACAGCTCGGTGTTGGAGGCGCCGGGGTACATGGGCGTGTCCTCGGGCGGGCGGTTCAGGTCGATCAGGTAGCGCGAGTAGCGCGGCACAATCAGGCTGGCGCCCAGCTCGCGGGCCAGGCCGCCGTAGAGGCGCTCCAGGTGCCAGTCGGTGTCCTCGGTCTGGGCGACGGCGCGCGGCTGGTAGCGCGGGCGCTGGTCCGCCGGGATCTCGGTGCCCACATGGGGCATGCTGACCAGCAGGGGCACGCGCCCCTGCTGCAGGGTGAAGACATCGCTTGTCATGGTCTGATCCTTCCCGCCCGCACCGCATGGCGCAGCGGGTTGCGGCCGAAGTAGTAGGCCAGTTCGTTGGGATGGTCGATGTCCCAGATGCAGAAATCGGCGCGCAGGCCGGCCTGCAGCCGGCCGCGGTCGGCCAGGCCCAGGGCACGCGCCGCGTGGACGGTGACGCCGCGCAGCGCCTCCTCCGGCGTCAGGCGGAACAGGGTGCAGGCCATGTTGAGCATCAGCAGCAGGGACAGCGTGGGCGAGGTGCCGGGGTTGTGGTCGGTCGAGATGGCGATGGGCACGCCGGCCGCGCGCAGGGCCACCACCGGCGGCACGACGCTCTCGCGCAGGAAGTAGTAGGCACCGGGCAGCAGCACGGCCACCGTGCCGCTGGCGGCCATGGCCTGCACGCCGGCCGGGCTCAGGTGCTCCAGATGGTCGCAGGACAGCGCGCCGAACTCGCAGGCCAGCTGGGTGCCGCCCTGGTCCGACAGCTGCTCGGCATGCAGCTTGACCGGCAGGCCCAGGCGGCGCGCCGCATCGAAGACCCGCCGCGTCTGCGCCGGCGTGAAGCCGATGCCCTCGCAGAAGGCATCGACCGCATCGACCAGGCCCTCGGCCTGCAGCCGCGGCATCCAGGCGCAGACCGCCTCCACGTAGTCGTCCTGCCGGCCCTGGAACTCGGGCGGCAGGGCATGGGCGCCCAGATAGCTGGTCCGCACGGTGGCGCCCTGCAGGCGCCGCGCCACGCGCAGGGAGCGCGCCTCGCTGTCCAGGTCCAGGCCATAGCCGGACTTGACCTCCAGCGTGGTGACGCCCTCGGCCAGCAGGCTGTCCAGCCGGCGCTGGGCCAGGCGCAGCAGCTCGTCCTCGCCGGCCGCGCGCGTCGCCGCGACGGTCGAGCGGATGCCGCCGCCGGCGCGCGCGATCTCCTCGTAGCTGGCGCCGGCCAGGCGCAGCTCGAACTCGCGGGCGCGCTGGCCACCGTAGACCAGATGGGTGTGGCAGTCGATCAACCCCGGGGTCACGACCGCGCCCGCCAGGTCATGCTCCTGCGTGATGCCGGCCCGCAGCTCCGCCGGCAGCGCGGCATCGGCCCCCACCCAGAGCAGCTGCTCGCCTTCGGTCAGCAGGCTGCCCTGCGCCAGCCAGCCCCAGGGCTGCTCGTCCGTCATGCGGGCCAGGCGGCCTCCTCGCCAAAGAACGCTCATGCCGCCTCGTCGCTCCAGCTCATCCACCAGGCCGCGCCCTGCCCCTTGAAGCTCAAGGCCTGGGGCACCGGCGACTCGCACCAGGCCAGGCTCAGCGGCGCCAGCGGCATGACGCGGCCGCCATGGCTGAGGCTGCCGCCCTCGGCCGTGAACAGGCCCATCCAGCGCCCGTGGGCCATCCAGTCCTGCGCCGCCGGCCGCAGCTCCATCCGGCCCCTGGCACGGCGGTGCATCAGATTGAAGTCGCGCGTCGGGCCGCCCAGCAGCTCGCAATCGGGGCCGAGGGCGCCGTCGAAGCTGAGCAGCTCGTCGCCGACGCGCAGCTCGTACTCGTACAGCCGCACGCCCTGGCCCTGCAGCACGGCGAACCAGCGCTGCACGCCCTCGAAGGCCGAGAAGGGGCCGTCGGCCTCGATGTCGGCCACGCTGACGCGCAGGGTCCAGTCGCTGCTGTGCGGCCAGCTCAGCAGCTCGCGGGTCCAGCCGCCGTTGTTCTTCCAGCGCTGCGGCACGACATCGGCCGCCGAGATGATGCTCCAGCTCATGCCTGAAACCCCCCTTCCAGCAGATAGCGCGAACCCGGATGTGTCAGACGCACCGAGGTCACCGCGAGGCCGCGGCTGAAGGTCAGGCGCTTGACGACCAGGCAGGGATCGCGCCGGGCAATGCCCAGCAGCCTGGCTTCCAGTTCGCTGGGCAGCGTCGCCTCGATGGTATAGCGCGCCTCCGACAGCGGCGCCACCTTCAGCAGGTAATGCGTGGGCGTGGTGCTGGTGAAGTCCAGCGTCAGGTAGTCGGGCGCGCAGGCCGGGTTGACCAGCCGGTCCTCGCACTGGATGGCCTTGCCGTCTTCCAGGTGCACGATGACGCTGTGGAACAGCGGCGCCCCGGGCTTGAGCGCGAACTCGGCGGCCTGCTCGGGCGTGGCCTTGAGTTTTTCCAGCAGGTGCACCCGCGCCTCGTGCACATGGCCGCGCGCGGCGATCTCCTCGTGCACGTCGCGCACCGTCAGGGTCGAGGCGATGCGGTGCAGTTGGGCCACGAAGCTGCCCACGCCCTGGACCCGCTCGACCAGGCCCTCCTGGGCCAGCTCGCGCAGCGCGCGATTCACCGTCATGCGGCTGAGCTCGAACTGCACCCCCAGCTCCGCCTCCGAGGGCAGCAGGTCGCCCGGCACCCAGCGGCCGGCCGCGATGCCCTCGCGCAGGAAATTCTTGACCTTCAGGTATTGCGGCTCGGGTCCTTGGGGTGCTTTGCGTGCCATGCCGGCATGGTAGTTGACTTTACTTGTATAGACAACTAGAGTTCGCCGCATTCCTTCCGACCGGAGACAAGCATGAGCTCGCAAGCCCGCATCGTCCGCGCCCCCACCGGCACCACCCTCAGCTGCAAGAGCTGGCTCACCGAGGCCGCCTACCGCATGATCCAGAACAATCTGGACCCGGCGGTGGCCGAGAACCCCGCGGCCCTGGTGGTCTACGGCGGCATCGGCAAGGCCGCGCGCAACTGGGACTGCTTCGACGCGATCCTGAAGTCGCTCAAGGAGCTCGGCGAGGACGAGACCCTGCTGATCCAGAGCGGCAAGCCGGTAGGCGTGTTCAGGACCCATGCCGATGCGCCGCGCGTGCTGATCGCCAACAGCAATCTGGTGCCCGCCTGGGCCAACTGGGAGCATTTCAACGAGCTGGACCGCAAGGGCCTGATGATGTACGGCCAGATGACGGCCGGCAGCTGGATCTACATCGGCAGCCAGGGCATCGTGCAGGGCACGTATGAGACCTTCGCCGAGGCGGGCCGCCAGCATTACGGCGGCTCGCTCCAAGGCCGCTGGATCCTGACCGCCGGCCTGGGCGGCATGGGCGGCGCGCAGCCGCTGGCCGCCACCTTTGCCGGCGCGTCTTCCCTCACCATCGAGTGCCAGCAATCGCGCATCGACTTCCGCCTGAAGACCCGCTATGTGGACGAGCAGGCTGCCGATCTGGACGACGCGCTGGCGCGCATCGCCAAGTACACGGCCGAAGGCAAGGCCGTCTCGATCGCGCTGCTGGGCAATGCTGCCGATATCCTGCCGGCGCTGGCCGAGCGCTGCAAGGATGGCACGGCGATCAGGCCCGACCTGGTGACCGACCAGACCTCGGCCCATGACCTGATCAACGGCTATCTGCCGGCCGGATGGAGCGTCGAGCAGTGGAAGTCCGCGGCCGCCGACCCGGCCCAGCATGCCGAACTGAAGGCCGCCGCGGCGAAGAGCGCCGCCGCGCATGTGAAGGCGATGCTGGCGTTCCAGGCCATGGGCATTCCGACCGTGGACTACGGCAACAACATCCGCCAGGTCGCGTTTGATGAGGGCGTCAAGAACGCCTTCGACTTCCCCGGCTTCGTGCCCGCCTATGTGCGCCCGCAGTTCTGCGAGGGCCGCGGACCCTTCCGCTGGGTGGCGCTGTCCGGCGACCCGGAGGACATCTACAAGACCGACGCCAAGATCAAGGAACTGTTCCCCCACCACGCCGGCGTGCACCGCTGGCTGGACATGGCCAAGGAGCGCATCGCCTTCCAGGGCCTGCCGGCGCGCATCTGCTGGCTGGGCCTGGGCGAGCGCCACATCGCCGGCCTGGCCTTCAACGAGATGGTCCGCACCGGCGAGCTGAAGGCGCCGATCGTGATCGGCCGCGACCACCTGGACAGCGGCTCGGTGGCCAGCCCGAACCGCGAGACCGAGAGCATGATGGACGGCTCGGACGCCGTCTCCGACTGGCCGCTGCTGAACGCCCTGCTCAACACCGCCGGCGGCGCCACCTGGGTCAGCCTGCACCATGGCGGCGGCGTCGGCATGGGCTATTCGCAGCACAGCGGCGTCGTGATCGTCTGCGACGGCAGCGAGGCCGCCGACCAGCGCCTGGCGCGCGTGCTGTTCAACGACCCCGGCACCGGCGTGATGCGCCATGCCGACGCGGGCTACGAGATTGCCCGCCAATGCGCGCAGGAGCGTGGGCTGAACCTGCCCATGCTCAACAACAAATAAGAGACCAGGACAAGAGCGATGAATCTGGAAATCACCCCGGGCGAACTGACGCTCGAACAGCTGCGCCTGATCCGCCACGGCGGCGTCACGCTGAGCCTGCATGCCGACGCCCACGAGACGATACGCCGCAGCGCCGCCGTGGTGCAGGCCGCAGCAAGCGGCGACGCGCCGGTCTACGGCGTCAACACCGGTTTCGGCAAGCTGGCCTCCAAGCGCATCAGCAAGGAGGAGCTGGCCCATCTGCAGCGCAACCTGATCCGCTCGCATTGCGTGGGCGTCGGCGCGCCACTGCAGCCCAGCGTCGTGCGCCTGATGCTGGCCACCAAGGCGGCGTCCCTCGCGCGTGGCTTCTCGGGCGTGCGCGCGGAGGTGGTGCAATGCCTGCTCGACGCCTTCAACGCCGGCCTCGTGCCCTATGTGCCGGCGCAGGGCTCGGTGGGCGCCTCGGGCGACCTGGCGCCGCTCTCGCACATGACCCTGGCCCTGATGGGCGAGGGCGAGATGCTGGTCGACGGGCAGCGCCTGCCCGCCGCGGCCGAGCTGGCCAAGGCCGGCGTCAAGCCTCTGGTGCTGCAGGCCAAGGAAGGCCTGGCCCTGATCAACGGCACCCAGACCTCGACCGCGCTGGCGCTGGAGGGCCTGCTGCGTTTCGAGAAGGTGTTCGCCTCGGCCATCGTCTCCGGTGCGCTGAGCCTGGATGCGGCGCGCGGCAGCGACGGCCCCTTCGATCCGCGCATCCACGCGGTGCGCGGCCAGCCCGGCCAGATCGAGGCCGCCCAGGCCTACCGCCAGATCCTTGCCGGCAGCGAGATCCGCCAGTCGCATCGCGACGGCGACGAGCGCGTGCAGGACCCCTACTGCCTGCGCTGCCAGCCCCAGGTGATGGGCGCCTGCCTGGACCAGGCCCGCTATGTGCGCGACGTGCTGCTGCGCGAGGCCAACGCGGTGACCGACAACCCCCTGGTGTTCGCCAACGAGGACGGCACGGCCTATATGGTCTCGGGCGGCAACTTCCACGCCGAGCCGGTGGCGCTGGCGGCCGATGCGCTGGCCTGCGCGATCGCCGAGGTCGGCGCGATCGCCGAGCGCCGCATCGCGATGCTGATCGATGCCAGCGTCTCGCGCCTGCCGCCCTTCCTGACCCAGAACGCCGGCCTCAACTCCGGCTTCATGATCGCCCATGTGACGGCCGCGGCCCTGGCCAGCGAGAACAAGAGCCTCGCCCATCCGGCCAGCGTCGACAGCCTGCCGACCAGCGCCAACCAGGAGGACCATGTATCCATGGCCACCTTCGGCGCGCGCCGCCTGGGCCCGATGCTGGACAACACCGCCCACATCATCGGCATCGAGCTGCTGGCAGCAAGCCAGGGCATCGAGTTCCTGCGCCCGCTGAAGAGCTCGCGGGCGCTGGAGGAGGTGCATGCCCTGGTGCGCAAGGTCTGCCCGCCGATGCCGGAGGACCATTACCTGGCGCCCGACATCGAGCGTGCGACCGAGCTGGTGTTTGCCGGCGAGCTGGCACGACTCGTGCAACGCGAAGGCAGCATCACCGTGCTGCCCTGAGGGGATCTCGAAGCCGGCCTCGCGCCGGCTTTTTTCTTGCCGCCCCGGGTGAAGTCCCGAGCCCCAAAGCGCACGCCACGCACCATCATGAACATCCCTTTACAGGAGATCGATACGCCATGAAGAAGAAGCTGCTCTGTCTTGCCGCGTCCCTCGTGCTCGCCGGCGCCGCCCAGGCCCAGGAAACCAAGGTCGGCATCGGCATCTCCGGCTGGACCGGCTTCGCGCCGCTGACCCTGGCCAAGGAGGCCGGCATCTTCAAGAAGAACGGCCTGGACGTGGCGATCAAGAAGATCCCGCAGAAGGACCGCCACCTGGCCGTGGCCTCGGGCGACGTGCAATGCGCGGCAACGACGGTGGAGACCTGGATCGTCTGGAACGCCAACGGCGTGGCGACCACCCAGATCTTCCAGCTCGACAAGAGCTTCGGCGCCGACGGCATGGTGGTGAAGCCGTCGATCGCGAAGATCGCCGACCTGAAGGGCAAGACCGTGGCCGCCAGCGCGCCCGGTACCGCGCCCTACTTCACCCTGGCCTGGATGCTGAAGAAGAACGGCGTCTCGGTGAAGGACGTCAAGGTCGTGAACCTGGAGCCGCAGGCCGCCGCCAATGCCTTCATCGCCGGCACCGGCGACCTGGACGCAGGCATGACCTACGAGCCCTATCTGTCCGGCGTGCGCGCCAAGCCCGAGGCCGGCAAGATCATCGCCACCACCCTGGACTACCCGATGGTGATGGACACCTTCGGCTGCACGCCCAAGTTCCTGGCCGAGAACCCCAAGGCCGCCAAGGCCCTGGCCGACAGCTATTTCGAGGCGCTGGCGATGATCAAGGCCGATCCGAAGAAGAGCTTCGAGATCATGGGCGCCGACGTCAAGCAGAGCGGCGAGGCCTTCGAGAAGAGCCAGGCCTATCTGCGCTGGCAGGACAAGGCCGCCAATCAGAAGTTCTTCGCCGGCGAGCATGCGCAGTTCAGCAAGGAAGCCGCCGAGTTGCTGCTGGAGGTGGGCATCATCAAGGCGATCCCGGACCTGTCCAAGCTGGCCGACACCAAGTTCATCCAGTAATCAATCGCCGATGCGTCCGCTGACCCCCGTGTCGCCGAGGAGCCGCGCGCTCCTCGGCCTGTCCTTCTTCGTCGTCTTCACCGCACTCTGGGCCGCCGCCACCCTGGGCGGCTTCGTCAGCAAGACCTTTCTGGCCGACCCGCTGACGATGCTGCGCTCGGGCTGGACCCTGCTGGCCGAGATGGGTTTCGCCACCGACATCGGCATGACGGTCTGGCGCGTGCTCGGCGGCTTCCTGATCGCCGCGCTGCTGGCCCTGCCGCTGGGCGTGGCGATGGGCACCTACAAGGGGGTCGAGGCTTTCTTCGAGCCCTTCGTCTCCTTCGCCCGCTACCTGCCGGCCTCGGCCTTCATTCCGCTCTTGATCCTGTGGGCCGGCATCGGCGAGGCGCAGAAGCTGGCGGTGATCTTCATCGGCAGCTTCTTCCAGCTGACCCTGATGATCGCGGTGGCGGTGGGCAACACGCGGCGCGACCTGGTCGAGGCGGCCTACACCCTGGGCGTCTCGGACCGCACGCTGATCACCCGCGTGCTGCTGCCCGGGGCCGCGCCGGAGATCGCCGAGATCCTGCGCATGGTGCTGGGCTGGGCCTGGACCTATGTGATCGTCGCCGAGCTGATCGGCGCTTCCAGCGGCATCGGCCACATGATCACCGACAGCCAGGCCCTGCTGGCCACCGACCAGATCATCTTCGGCATCATCGTGATCGGCCTGATCGGCCTCGTCAGCGACTTCGCCTTCAAGGCCTTGAACCGCGCCCTCTTCCCCTGGGCCCAGCTGGGACGCTGAGACCATGAGCAGCAACAGCATTCTCTCCATCCGCGGCGTCGCGCGCACCTTCACCAGCGCCGGTGGCCTGAGCACCGTGGCGCTGCAGGCCACCGACCTCGAGGTCGCCGAGAACGACTTCGTCACCATCCTCGGCCCTTCCGGCTGCGGCAAGAGCACGCTCCTGCGCATCGTCGCCGGCCTCGACACGCCCAGCGAGGGTCAGGTCTTGCTGGACGGCCGCAAGGTCGAGGGGCCGGGCGCCGACCGCGGCATGGTGTTCCAGAGCTACACCCTGTTCCCCTGGCTGACGGTGCTGGACAACGTCTGCTTCGGCCTGCGCGAGCGCGGCCTGGCGAGGGCGCAGCAACTCGAGATCGCCCGGGAGTTTCTCGGCAAGGTCGGCCTCACGAAGTTCGCCGGCCATTACCCCAAGCAGCTCAGCGGCGGCATGCAGCAGCGCACCGCGCTGGCGCGCGCCCTGGCCAACGGCCCGCGCATGCTGCTGATGGACGAGCCCTTCGGCGCGCTGGACCACCAAACCCGCGAGCTGATGCAGGAGCTGCTGCTCTCGATCTGGGAGCGCGAGCGCAAGACCGTGCTCTTCGTCACCCACGACATCGACGAGGCCATCTTCATGGGCTCGCGCGTCGTCGTGATGAGCGCGCGGCCCGGCCGCATCAAGAGCGACAGCCCCTCGCCCTTCCCGCATCCGCGCAGCTACGCGATCAAGACCACGGCCGAGTTCGCGGCCCTCAAGCGCGAGCTGACCGAGCAGCTGCGCACGGAGGTGCAGGCCGCGGCCCTGGCTTGAGAGGCTCCCACGGCCAGGCATCGCCGACGCATCGTCGACAATAGGGGCCCTGTCCCGCGAGCCCCTCCCCAAGTGCACGATGCGAGCCTGCCTGATCCTGTGGCTGCTGCTGTCCAGCCTGTCCTGCCACGCCCTGCGCGTCGCCTTCATCAACCCCGGCCGCAACGACGAGGTCTACTGGATGACGGCCTCGCAGGCCATGCAGGCCGCGGCCAACAGCCTGAGCATCGGCCTGGAGCTGCGCTATGCGCAGCGCGACCCGACCCGCAGCCTGGCGATCGCGCGCGAACTGGCCGCGCGTCCGGCCGAGCAGCGGCCCGACTACGTGATCCTGGTCAACGAGAAGAACACCCTGGTGGCGAATGCCGAGCTGCTGGGCGCGGCCGGCATCAAGAGCTTTGCGGCCTTCAGCGGCCTGCTGCCGCAGCAGCGCGCCCCCTGGGCGCCGCGCCGCGGCCTGCCCCTGCTGCTGGGCAGCCTGGAGCCCGACTCGCAGCAAGCCGGCTACCTGACGGCCAAGGCCCTGATCGAGCGCGGCCTGCAGGAGCAGCGCCAGGGCGCGGACGGCCGCCTGCATCTGCTGGCCCTGGCCGGCGACCGCTCCACCCCCACCTCGATCGGCCGCAACGAGGGCATGCGCCAGGCGGTGGCGGAACAGGCCGGCGTCGTGCTCGACCAGCAGGTCTTCGCCGACTGGCGGCGCGACTTGGCGGCCGCGCAGATGCAGGGCCTGCTGCAGCGCCATCCCGAGGCCAGCCTGGTCTGGAGCGGCAACGACCAGATGGCCTTCGGCGCGATGGAGGCGGCCCGCGCCGCCAAGCGCAGCCTGCTGTTCGCGGCCGTCAACACCTCAAAGGAGGCCCTGCAGGCCCTGCAGGACGGCCGCCTGGCGGCACTGGCCGGCGGTCATTTCCTCGCCGGTGCCTGGGCCCTGGTGATGCTCTACGACCATCACCAGGGACATGATTTCGCCGACGAGGGCCTGGAGCAGGTGCGCCCCATGTTCATGCTGTTCGACAAGAGCCAGGCGCGGCGCCTGCTGGCGCGCTTCGGCCAGGGCGTGCCCAAGCTGGACTTCCGGCCCTATAGCAAGGCCCTGAACCCGGGCCTGAAGCGCTACCGCTTCGACCTCGAGGACGCCCTGCAGCTGAAGACGCCCTGAGCCTCAGTAGCGGCCGGTCGCCCCCGCCACGCGCAGATAGACATAGGCGACCCAGGCCACGACGGCGCGGGTGACGATGCCGCGCCAGCCCTTGCCGCCCAGGCGCTGGCCATCGACCAGGCGCGACTGTGCGGCCGCCAGCTCGAACTGCAGGGCCACCGCGCGCGCGAACTCGGCGTCGCGCACCATCACGTTCGCCTCCAGATTGAGCAGCAGGGAGAGCGGATCGATGTTGGAGCTGCCCACCGTGGCCCAGCTTTCGTCCACCACCGCCACCTTGGCATGCAGAAAGGCCGGCGTGTATTCGAAGATCTGCACCCCATGGCCCAGCAGCTCGGCATAGAGCGCGCGGGCGGCCAGGCCGGCGATCAGGTAGTCCACCTTGCCCTGCAGCAGCAGGCGCACGCGCACGCCACGGCGCGCCGCGTCGCGCAGCGCGCGCCGGAAGGCATGGCCGGGATAGAAGTAGGGCGTGATCAGGTCGACGCGCTCGCCGGCCGCGCGTATCGCATCCACATAGCTGCGCTCGATGGTGCGGCGCTGGCGCAAGTTGTCGCGCAGCGCGAAGGCGGCGCAGACCGGCTCGAGCTCCAGCGCATCGCGGGCGCGCCGCCGGCCCGCCCGCGTGCCGCGCGGCATGCGCATGCGGCGCACCAGGCGGCGCAGCCGCGAGACCGGCTCGGGGCTGCGCACCAGGGCAAGCAGCTCCTCGCCGAAGTCGCGGCCCAGCCAGGCGCGCGTCCAGACCGCCCGCGCGGCTTGCGCCACCGGCAGCACCACCGGCCCGCGCAGGGCCACGGCGAAGTCCAGGCGCGGCTGTTCGCTGCGGCCATGGTTCAGGTCCAGGCGGTCGTCGATGATGTTGATGCCGCCGACGAAGGCCTGCTCGCCATCGACCACGCAGAGCTTCTGGTGCAGGCGGCGCAGCTGGCCCGGCTGCAGCCAGCGCCACCAGCGGTCGATCGGCCGGAACACCGCCAGCGCGACGCCCGAGCCGTCCAGCATGCGCTGCAGCCAGGGCAGGCTGGCCTTGGAGCCGAAGCCGTCCACCACCACCCGCACCCGCACGCCGCGCGCCGCCGCCGCGCGCAGCTGGGCCACCAGGTACTCGCCGGCCTCGTCCTGATGGAAGATGTAGGTGGCGACCCAGACCTCGTGGCGCGCCACGGCGATCGCCTCGCCCTGGGCCGGGAACAGCTCGTCCCCGCCCTTGAGCAGCCGCACCTCGTTGCCGCCGCAGTACTCCGGCATCGGCGAGGCATGCCAGGACAACAGCGTCTCGGTGTCGCCGCCCTGCTTCACGCCAGCTCGAGTTCGGCCACCAGGGGCAGGTGATCGGACATGCGCGCCCAGACGGGCCCGCGCGGCACCTGGGTGGAGACGCAGCGCAGGCCGCGCGTGTAGATGCGGTCCAGCGAGAAGAAGGGCAGGCGCGAGGGGAAGGTGGCCTGGCGCGAGCGGCCGCCCGGTGCCAGGGCCCGGCTCAGGCCGTACTCGCGCATCGGCGCGTCGAGCTTCTCGCCCCAGTCGTTGAAGTCGCCGGCGATCACCAGCAACTCGTCCGCCGGCACCTCGGCCTCGATGTACTGGGCCAGGCGCTGCACCTGGCGCACCCGGCTGCCATGCATCAGGCCCAGGTGGGCCACGACCGCATGCACGGTCAGCCCCTGCCAGCGCACCGGCACATGCAGCAGGCCGCGCTGCTCGAAGCGGTGGTCGGAGACGTCGTGGTGGCCGATCTCGCCCAGCGGCCAGCGCGACAGCAGGGCATTGCCATGCTCGCCATGCTTGGTGACCGCATTGGTGCGGTAGGCCACCTCGTAGCCCTCGGGTGCCAGGAACTCGGCCTGGCCCTGCTCGGGCCAGCCGAACCAGGTGCGCTCGAAGGTCTTGGCATCGCGGTGGTGGAACTGGCGCACCTCCTGCAGGAACACCAGGTCCGCATCCAGGGCCTCGACGCCCAGGCCCAGGTTGTGGATCTCCAGGCGCTTTTGCGGGCCGACGCCGCGCACGCCTTTATGGATGTTGTAGGTGGCCACGCGCAGATGCGGGCTCAGGACGCTGGTCTGCGGGGCCTGCACCGAGGTGCGGAAGGCGGGCTTCATCATCATCACGGCGCGCTCCGCTCCAGGAAGCGCGGCAGCTGCAGCACCGCCTCGGCGTTGGAGGGTGAGAAGCACAGGTCGGCCGCCTCATGCCAAGGCAGCCAGCGGTACTGCAGGTGCTCGCGCGGCGCGAGAAGCACCGGGGTGCCGGCCGGCACGGTCAGGCCGAAGACATGCTCGGTATTGCGCGTCACGCCCGGCGCATAGCGGTGCCGCCAGACCGGGTAGATCTCGTAGACATTGGCCAGGCCCCAGTCGCGCAGCGCGCCGGCCGGCAGCGTCGCGATGTCGATGCCGGTCTCCTCCAGCACCTCGCGCCGCGCGGTCAGGTCCAGGGCCTCGTCCTCGGCATCCTTGGAGCCGGTGACGCTCTGCCAGAAGCCCGGCCGGTCGGCCCGCTCCAGCATCAGCACCTGCAGATCCGGCGTGTGGATGACCACCAGCACCGATTCGGGAATCTTGTAGGGGCGGGCCAGCGCCGCACTGCTCTCGCTCATGCCGCCAAGCATAGCCGAGGGCCGGGGCGCCGATGCGCAGACGCCGGCACGGAACCGGCGCCCAGAATATTAAAAATAATATCAGCAGTATTTCTATATCAACATCATCCGCCCACCAAAAATCCCGAAACCACCTTTTCCAATCCGTTTCAAAAACCAGAAATACCGGCAACAACAATACACAGGATCAACCGCTATTCGCCCATATTTCCAATTAGAAACAGCGGCCACCACACTGCCATACACAAGCATCACCTGCATTGCCGGAAGTTTCAACAAAAGAAACAGTTAAATGATTGCCTGCCAAGGCTTTCCGGGCCTTATCGCCAAAACCGACAAGATCCCGCCACCTAGGATTCGCTCACCTTTTCACCGCATATGGAGCGAGCATGTCCATCAATTCGATTTCCTCTTCCTGGCTGCCCCAGATCGCCTCGAACAGCATTCCCAAAAGCCAGCAGGGCAGTTTCGAAATCAATGCCAAGGAATTCGGCCCGGTGGCCGCCGCGGCCATCGGCGTCGCCCAGGCCGCGGAAGACGCGGCCGGCACGGTCTGTTCGATCAGCAGCAGCGGGCTGCACAAGCTCGGCGCGCTGGCCGAGGACGGCGTCGAGCTGCTGGAGGATGCGGCCCAGGCGGTCTACAGCCCGGTCGCCGGGGCCGCCCGGACGATAGGCCACGGCCTCTCTGGGGCCGGCTCGGCGGTGGCCGATGCGGCCGGCAGCGTGGCCGGCTACGCCACCCTGGGGCTGGCCGCCGGCAAGCAGCTGATCAGCGAAGTCGTCTAAGGTGCGCCGCCCTCTTGCTGCTCTGACGCTGGCGACCCAGCTGGCCGGCTGCTCGGTGTTCAGCCCCCTGCCCGCCTGGGAGCTGTTGAAGGCCGGCGGCAGCGCCGGCAGCACGGCCCTGGCCTACGGGCCCAGCCAGGCCAGCCAGGTGATCCACCATGGCGACGCCGTGCCGGCCAGCCTGTGCATCGAGTACAACCGCGAGGCGCCGGCCGCGGAGCTGGTGCCGGCCCTGCAGGCCGAGCTGCGCGGCCATGGCGTGCAGAGCCGGGTCTACGAGGCCGGCAGCGGCCTCGCGCAGTGCAGCGTCTGGCTGCGCTACAGCGCTGCCATCCAATGGGGCCGGCCGCCCCTGGCCAGCGCCTACAAGTCCTATCTGAGCGCCGCCACCCTGAGCCTGCACCAGGCCGACGGCCGCCTGATGGCCAGCAGCGCCTACCAGCTGGACGAGGGCCTCGGCCTGGGCCGCTGGGCAACCACGCGCAGCAAGCTGGCGCCGGCGGTGCGCGCCCTGCTGACCGGTTTCGCCAGCTAGAACGACAACATCACGAGGGAAGCCCCAGCCATGAAGCACAAGCATTGCGCGGCCCGCGCCGCAAGCATCCTGACGGCCCCGATGACGGCCTTGCTGCTGGCGGCCTGCGCCGGCGGCCCGCCCGCGGGCCTGGTGCAGGGCCCGCTGCTGGCGCCGCCAGCGCCCCCGCCGGCCTATCTGGAACGCGTCGCCAACGGCGCGATCTACCAGGCCCATATGAGCGCGGCCTCGCTGTTCTCCAGCGAGAAGAAGCCGCGCCAGATCGGCGACAGCCTCAAGGTCAACATCGCCGAGAGCCTGCGCGCCAGCCAGAAGCTGGCCACCGACACCAGCCGCGACAACAAGCTGGCGGTCAAGGGCCCGGGCGGCGCCGACAAGAACGGCGGCCTGCTCGCCGCCCTGCTGAATGCCGATGCCACGGCCTCGGGCAGCGATGCCTACAAGGGCGCGGGCCAGAGCGAGAACAGCGCGAGCTTCAATGCCCAGCTGGCCGCGGCCGTGATCAATGTGCTGCCCAACGGCCATCTGGTGGTGGCCGGCGAGCGCAGCATGGCCTTCAACGGCGGCATCAGCACCCTGCGCTTCTCGGGCGTGGTGGACCCGCGCGACATCAGGCCGGGCAATGTGGTGGCCTCGTCCGACGTGGTCAACGCGCGGCTGGAGGTGGCGGGCAGCGGCGAGGTTTCGGAGGCCGGCCAGCGCAGCTGGCTGCAGCGGGCGCTGACGCGCAGCCTGGCCGTCTGGTAAGCGCTCGCGGTATAAGGGCGGCCTACGCAAGCGGCCCCGACAGGCTGCGGAGGGAGCTGCCATCAAGACGAGCATCCACAAGCTGGCCCGGCGCCTGCGCCTGCTCGGCCCCGGCCTGATCACCGGCGCGGCCGACGACGATCCCAGCGGCATCGCGACCTATTCCCAGGCCGGCGCGCAGTTCGGCTTCGGCCTGCTGTGGACCGTGGTCATCACCCTGCCCCTGATGGCGGCGATCCAGATCGTCAGCGCCCGCATCGGCTTCGTCACCGGGCGCGGGCTGGCCGCCAACATCAAGCAGCGCTTCCCGCGCTGGGTGCTGCTGGGCGTGGTGGGCCTGCTGCTGCTGGCCAACACCCTCAACATCGCCGCCGACATCGCCGCCATGGCCGAGGCCCTGCGCCTGCTGCTGGGCGGCTCGCCCCATGTCTATGCGGTGAGTTTCGGCCTGCTGTGCCTGGTGCTGCAGGTCTTCCTGCCCTACCAGCGCTATGTGCGCGTGCTCAAGTGGCTGACCCTGTGCCTGCTCGCCTATGTGGCGGTGGCCTTCACACTCAAGCTCGACTGGTGGCAGGTGCTGGACGGCAGCCTGCGCCCGCGCTTCGCCAACAGCCATGCCCTGCTGCTGACCGTGGTGGCGGTGTTCGGCACGACCATCAGCCCCTATCTGTTCTTCTGGCAGGCCGGCCAGGAGGTCGAGGAGGTGTCACCCGGCCAGGAGCGCAGCAGCGCCCAGCTGCGCCGCCAACTGCGCCGCATCAAGCTCGACACCGTGATCGGCATGAGCTTCTCCAACCTCGTGGCCTTCTTCATCATCCTCAGCACCGCCGCCACCCTGCATGCCGCCGGCATCCACGACATCCAGACCTCGGCCCAGGCCGCCGAGGCCCTGCGCCCGCTGGCCGGCGAGCTGAGCTTCCTGCTCTTCAGCCTGGGCATCATCGGCACCGGCCTGCTGGCGGTGCCGGTGCTGGCGGGCTCGGCCGCCTACGCGGTGGCCGAGGCGGCCGGCTGGCGCGGCAGCCTGGCCCTGCGCCTGGACCGCGGCGAGGGCAAGGGCTTCTACGGTGTGATCGCGGTGGCCACGGTGGGCGGCGTGCTGCTGTGCTTCTCGCCCGTCGATCCGGTCCGTGCCCTGTTCTGGTCTGCGGTGCTCAACGGCGTGATCGCCGTGCCCATCATGGCCGTGATGATGCTGCTGGCCAGCCGGCGCGACCTCATGGGCGAGCATGTGATCGGCCGCCGCCTGGGCCTGCTGGGCTGGATCGCCACCGCGCTGATGGCGCTGACCGTGCTGGCGATGCTGCTCACGGTCTGAGCAGCGACCGCGCCTAGAGACCGCCCCCGAGCTCGCGCCGCAGCTGCGCCACCTGGCCGCTCAGGCGCCGGGCCAGCTCGGCCAGCGCCTCGCGCTGCAGCGGCTGCTCGCCCTGCAGCTGCGCGTCCAGGCCACGGGCGGTGTCGGCCAGGCCGGCCGCCAGGGCGAGGAGCTCGGGACCGGCCTTGGCCGCGGCCGCCTGGGGGCGACGCTGCTGCTGCGCCGGCGGCAGCAGCGCCAGTAGGCGCTCCAGCAAGGCGGCCAGGCGGCCGGCCCGGCCGATGTCGGCCCGCGACCAGCTGGCGCCGGGCTCGCGCAGCAGCCACAGCAGGCCCACCAGCCGGCCCTCCTGGCGCAGACCCAGCTCCAGCCGCGCCTGCGCGCCGGCCAGGGCCGGGCCCAGCTCGACCCGCCAGGGATGGCTGGCGCCTTCGGCGCACAGCAAGGGCTCGCCGGTCGACAAGGCGTGCAGATAGCCGGGCAGCTGCGGCGCCGGCAGGGGCTCGGCGGGCGCGGCCGGTGCCAGCGCGCGATAGGCGGCGGCCGTTGGCCCGGCCCACCACAGCTGCAGATCCGCCAGCCCCAGCCCC
>Ga0255338_1003440_pt1 | contig 19034 bp, 18 predicted proteins | sample MeOH1_35cm_T4_19_FD_203715 | JGI IMG/M metagenome (GOLD analysis project Ga0255338, IMG submission 203715) | Sandy soil microbial communities from University of British Columbia, Vancouver, Canada - MeOH1_35cm_T4_195 | ecosystem: Engineered > Artificial ecosystem > Sand microcosm > Unclassified ...
CGTAATGATGAAATCATGGTTCGTGCCGAGATTCCGGGCATAGAAAAAAAAGACTTGAATATCTCCCTTACCGATAATATTTTGACGATTAAAGGCCAGAGCCGAACTGAGAAAAAAGAAGAGGAGGGTGATTATCATAAGCATGAAATTTCCAGCTCATCATTTGCGCGCTCCTTTACCTTGCCTGGCACGGTGGATGCAGCTAAGGCGGCTGCTTCACTAAAAGACGGTGTTTTGGAAATCATATTACCTAAGGCCGAATCTTCAAAAAAACGTAATATCGCCGTGAAGTAATACAATTTGGCAGTGGTGGAACTTAATATTCTTTTCTTTAAATGAGTTTTGCGATAGATTAGGGATTGTGAACGATTTTAAATGAAAATAATAAGAGAGGGCACATCATGAAAAACACCAAATTGATTTTCGCTGCTGCAGTCGTATTTTTGGGATTAAACTCGTATGCCACAGCGATGGGGTATCTCCCGCCAGAAGACCTGTCTGATACAACAGCAGTTGAAAAAAAACCAGTTGAAACAACTTCACCGGAAGACATTGCCACTGAAACCAATTTACAAAAATGCATCCCGCATAAAAAAATACCCGATGAAATTTGTTATGTTTCCGGTGGTATTAGCGCTGATGAGGTGAGTGATTTAAAATCATTAGCTAAGGATTTTTTGCTTGAAATCATATTTGTGCAAAAAGCTGATGCTGAAGTTAATGACCGGATAGAAGAATATCTGGCGTCGGTAAAACTACAAATTAAAGACGCAAAGGGTAACATCGTGCTGGATACTACAACAGATGGGCCTTTTTTTCTTGCAGATCTACCCCCTGGCAAATATAAAATCATTGCGGAGCATGACGAAGTCGTGAAATCCAACTTAGTGCGGATTGATGCTAAAAAGCACCAAAGAACAGTGTTTCTCTGGGATAGGTAGTGCCTGGAGCATCAGCTAAAATAGGGGAAACGTGCGTGAAAATCCCGCTGGTTGTTGGAGATAGAACCTGCCTGTATCAAAAAAATCAGCTTGATGCGGTGCTCGATGCCATGGCGTGGCAAGCCAGTGGATTCTTAAGAGGTAAAGAACGCATTGTGCTGGTGGGGATCCTCCGTCGTGGAGTTCCGCTGGCGGAAATGCTCTACACCAGGCTGGTGAATCAGTATGAGCTGGCCAATATTACCCTGATGCATTTACAGATAAAGCGCTATGCCGATGATTTGACTTTGCTTTATCCGGAAACAAAGCTAACTGAAAATCCCGAGCATTCGGCGCTTGATTTGGCAGGCACTACTGTTTTGGTAGTAGATGATGTGATGTATCATGGCCATTCTATGCTACGTGCCGTAGAGTATTTGGCAACAAAACAGGCTGCAGAAATACGCACGGTGGTGCTGGTAGATCGTGGAGCAAATAAACTACCGGTACGTACTGATATTGCCGGCGTTCGGCTCGACGTGGCGCCTTCCAATATTATTGAATGCAACGTACCGCCTTATGAGGCAGAGTTCAAAATTGATCTGCTTCAACCCAGGATCAATTAATAAATTCAATTAACAAGTTCAATTAATAAATCTCGATTGTGAGTGTCAATCATGTTCCATGACCGCAACGAAGCTGCAATCAGGCTCGCCAAAGAGCTTGAAGGTTACAAGGGCAAGCAAGCGCTAATCCTCGCCATTCCCCGTGGTGCTGTGCCAATGGCCAAAATAATTGCAGATAAATTGGACGGGGTTTTTGATGTGGTGCTGGTACGCAAGTTACGCGCTCCAAATTACCCGGAACTGGCAATTGGCTCAATCGATGAAAGCGGATGGACTTACATCGCTGATCACGCGGCATCAGTCGGCGCAGACAGCAGATATATCGAAGCCGAAAAACGGACGCAAATGGCAACCATTAAGCAACGTCGCGCTCAATACACACCGGTTCGCCCCCCCATAGATCCAGCTGGACGTATTGTGATTGTCATTGATGACGGGCTTGCTACCGGCGCTACAATGATTTCTGCATTGCATGGGCTACGCAATAGAAACCCAGCCAAACTGATATGTGCAATACCGGTTTCCCCACCTGAAACCTTGAAAAAAGTGGCTGCATTGGCCGATGAGGTGGTTTGTCTGGTATCGCCCGATGATTTCAGGGCAGTAGGGCAATTTTATGTAGATTTTCCGCAAGTGGAAGATGAAGAAGTGATTCAGATCTTGCGTGGTTAGCAAATGTTACTCTGGCCCAGCCTCTATTTCAGGTGTTGACTAAACCAAAGGGTAGCGAGGCGGGCTACTTCTTCCAGCGTTCCTGCTTCATCAAACAGATGGGTGGCGCCGGGAATGATCACAAATTGTTTCGGGCACTGCATCTGGTCATAAGCCTCTTGATTCAATTCGATCACTACGTCATCAAGCCCGCCAACCAGTAGCAAAGTGGGGCACTTTACTTGTTTTAAATCATGCGCACCTGCCATATCCGGACGGCCGCCACGAGAAACTACCGCACTGATTTCATTGCCGCTGGCTGCTGCTGCCTGTAGTGCCGCCGCCGCGCCAGTGCTTGCGCCAAAATAACCAATAGGGAGATGTGCCAGGCGCTTATCGTTTTTTATCCAGCGTGTGGCAGCCAGTAAACGGCGGGTGAGTAACGGGATATCAAAACGGGTCTGGTAATCCATGTCTTCTTCCGGTGTAAGCAGGTCCATCAGCAATGTACCAATACCACCGTTGCGTAATACCTGGGCAACATAATTATTGCGCGGACTATGCCGGCTGCTGCCGCTCCCGTGTGCAAACAGCACTAACCCCTGTACATCTTCAGGTAGTTCAAGCATACCTTCGATATGAACGCTGTCTGCAGGAATATGAACCAGTTTTTCAAAGGCTTCTGACATAAGTAAACTTTCTGCTAAGCATATGTTCCGATGGCAATCGGAATTCGTCTTCTACCAAAGCTTCCCGCGCTTGTGTCAAATCGTCCTGCAATAGCGGTCTTGCAGTCGGGGCAGCAGCCATCTTCGGTTAGTCTGTACTTGTTGATATGGTACCAGTCGCGCACGATAAGCGGAGTCTTGCAGTTTGGACAGAATGTAGTGTCGCCTTCCTGATTATGTACATTGCCGGTATAAACATACTGCAAACCTTCACGTATGCCGATGTTGCGGGCGCGAACCAGGGTTGCTGGCGGTGTAGGCGGAATATCCGGCATTTTGTAATCGGGATGGAATGCTGAAAAATGCAGCGGGACATCAATTCCCAGCTCGTTTCTAATCCATTTGCACATAGCGGTGAGTTCCTCGTCCGAGTCGTTGTGGCCGGGAATCAGCAAAGTGGTAATTTCAAACCAGACATTGGTCTCGTGCTTGAGATAGCGCAAAGTATCCAGCACTGGCTGCAATTGTGAGCCTGTCAGCCTGTAATAGAAATCTTCGGTGAATGCTTTGAGGTCTACATTCGCTGCATCTATTTTTGCGTAAAATTCACGCCTGGGTATGTCATGCATATAGCCTGCGGTTACAGCAACAGTCTTGATGCCACGCGCATGACAGGCGTCTGCCACATCCATGGCATATTCGGCAAAGATGGTGGGGTCATTGTAGGTGAATGCCACACTCTTGCAGCCATAATCTTCAGCTGCGGCGGCTATTGCTGTTGGCGAAGCCTGATCCATCAGGTGATCCATGTCCTTTGATTTGCTGATATCCCAGTTCTGGCAGAATTTGCATGCCAGATTGCAGCCGGCTGTACCAAATGACAATACGCTGCTGCCCGGATAAAAATGGTTAAGCGGTTTCTTTTCGATAGGGTCGATACAGAAACCGGATGAGCGTCCGTAAGTGGTCAGAATCATATGATCACCTTCGCGCATACGCACAAAACAGGCGCCGCGCTGATCATCGTGCAATTTGCAGTCCCTCGGGCAAAGGTCGCACTGCATGCGCCCATCGTCCAGCATATGCCAGTAGCGGGCTTTGTAATGGGAGTTTTCAATCATGATTCCGGTCTTTCAGTATTGTTTTCGCTTTCCGCTTTGATGTCTTTTTCTTTGAATTTCTTTACTGAGTAACGGTAGAGTTTGACTTCCTCATTCCAAAATTCCGGATGCAGGCCCGCTTTATGTTTCAGATGCGCCATGAATGTCTTGACGTCAGGCAGCTGTTCCCACACTTGCGGTAAAAAGGTGCTGTGGTAGCGGCCAAACTCGAAGATTACGCCATCAACCCCCGGCTGCAACTGTGCCAAGGCGTCACGTTCACCAGAAAACAGCATCGGCTGTTTGGCGGAGAGTAATGAAATTTCAATTTCCGTGGCTTCCAGTTCCGCTAATGTGAGTGGCGAGAATCTGGGGTCGCGAAAGGCAGCTGCATAGGCATTGGTCTTAACATCCAGTAATAACGGACGGTGCGCTTCCAGTGACCCAATGCATCCCCGTAGCCGCTGGCTCATGGTCAGCGTAACAAAGCTTGCGCCTTTTTCATGCAGCCATGGATAATTCTCATCCACAGTCTCACTTGATTTGGTTTCACCTGATTTTCCTAGCGCATCGGAAATAACACCACGCGCAATGGGTAGTAGCACCTTGCCTGGATTTTCAGGTGCCAATGTTTTTCCGGTTGTTGCATGACGCTTTGTCGCTATGGTTTTTTCAGGCATCGCTTGTTTCCTCAGTAAACATAAACGAGGCATAACCAACTACACGTGATTTATCACCTGCGGTATCCCCTGAATTACATAAATCCAGAAGGACTGGGTGCAGGTGATGCTTTTTAGCAGCCGAGATCAGGCCATTGACCGGAGTGCCGCCACAGGCCTGCTGATGCGTCAATGAACCTTTCATGTTAAGAATGCTTTGCACGGTTGACTGGTCTACCGCTTCTGCCATGGCGTACGGCAGGTAGTGGGAAAGATCTGAACTCACCACGATGATGGTTTCCGGACCACCCCACAGGACATCAAGCACCTCTGAAACTTCAGCAGGCGTGGCATCACCGACCGCAAGCGGCACTAAGGTGAAATCATCCAGCACTGTCTGTAAAAACGGCAACTGCACTTCAAGAGAATGTTCTTGCGCATGGACCTGGGAGCTCACCATGACTTGTTTCATGCCTGCCAGTAATGTGATGGCTGCTTTATCAAGTTTAACTTCTCCTAGCGGCGTTGCAAAAGTATCGGCAGCAGGAAGTGCCAGTCCACGTATTGGCACACGGTGGACCGGTCCCAGTAATATCACGCGTTTGATTTTGCTGTGCCAGGCAGCCAGTCGGGCATAAGCTGCGGCTGCAGTTTGTCCTGAGTAAATATAGCCGGCATGAGGTACCACAATGGCCTTGGGCGGCGCCGGATCTGTATTTTTGATTGTTTTTTTGCCAATATCTGAAGCTGCGGTATTTAACAGCGTTTTGATATTCTCGGCTAATTTATGACCATCTGCCGGGTAAAAAGCGCCAGCGACAGCGGCAGGACGAACTTGATGCATTTGACCCTCCGTTCGGTTACAAGGGTATGCTCAAAAAAATACGGCCACAACGAAGCAACACACTTACATCGTAGTCTTTTAGAGTACTCGGTTAAAAGGAATAAGGTAGCAAGAAACAGGTTCCGGGATAATCCGCGCGAACACGTATGAACGCTGCCAAGGAAACCAGTGGTCAGGAAAAAATCAAAACAAATTACCCGGGTAATCCGTTTTCGCTATAACCCACCTTCATTGGCAATCCTTGCCAAATCCAGCAAGTTGATGGCGCCGGTCTTGTGCATGATTTTGGATTTGTGGATTTCTACCGTGCGATGGCTGATGCCGAGGCGGCGAGCGATTTCCTTGTTGGGTGAACCTGCCACGGCTAAGGCCATCACTTCACGTTCACGCTCGGTTAAATCTGCCAATCGTAATTTAGCATCCTGGCCATTTTCAAGTTGTGCAATTAATCTTTTGCTCTCCAGAATGGCAGACCGCACTGACGTGAGTAGGGCGTCACGTGTCACCGGCTTGGTAAGAAAGTCCACAGCACCGGCTTTTACAGCCTTGACGCTGAGCGGAATGTCACCATGCCCGGTAAGGAAGATAATAGGCAATAGAATATTACGCTGGCATAACTCTTCCTGAAGCTGCATGCCATCCATGCCCGGCATACGTATATCAATCACTGCGCAACCAAGACATTCAGGCTGATAAGCGGCAAGAAATTCATCGCCATTGTTAAACGTCTTCACGGCTATGCCTTCCTGCTCAATCATGAGCATCAGGGAGTCCCTGACTGCAGCATCATCATCAACAATAAAAACCGTGGGTTCGGATATGCTCATATTGTGAGGTCTCATAGTGAAAAGGGTAAGGTGAAATGAATTGTAGCGCCAGCCTTGGTGTCGGGGTCATGCCAAAGTTTTCCTCCATTGGCTTCAATCAGGGAGCGGCTGATGGCAAGCCCCATACCAATACCTTTGGATTTGGTGGTGAAAAAAGGTTCAAAAATGCGCTTGGCTGTCTCGTTATCAAATCCAGGGCCGCTATCCTGCACTGTAACCAGTGCCATGTTCTTTTTCGCCATTTTGCGAACTTTGATTGTAATGTTTGCTGCAGTGACACCAGACCCGTGGATGGCCTCAATTGCGTTGCGTACCAAGTTAAGTATCACCTTCTGCACCTGGAGCGGATTGCATAGAACTAACGGCATATCCTGCTCCAGTTTGAGCAGCGGATGAAATCCGCCATAACCGTCTTTTTTTGCAATGTCTATTGAAGCTTTTACCAAGCGGTTAATATTCGTTGGTTCTACGACAAGTTCACTTTGCCTTAGAAAATTAAGCAGTTCATGAAGCGTATCTCCGGCGCGCTGTGCCTGAGCCACACAACCTTCAAGTGCACGACATAGGTTCTCCGAACTCATATTGTTGTTTTTCAGGCTGTGCAATGCCACCTCGCTGTAGGCTGAAATGGCAGTCAAGGGCTGGTTGATTTCGTGAGCGATGGCAGATGCGGTTTGAACGGCAATTTGCCGTTTAACCAGAGCCTCTGTTTCATTGCGCCGCTCATGGTTTTGATTCTCCATGGCCTTATGTTCAGTGATGTCACGCATGAGGCCTAATAGCCGTACTGGTTCGTTATCTTCAAAGCTTATCTGGCCGACAGTGGCTATCCAGCATTCAGCGCCATCGTTTTTCCGCGTAATGCGGAACTCGGTCTGATATTCGCCGTTGCTGGCCGGGTCTAGCGCACGACAAAGCGCAGCATACCTGCCCGCACGATCATCAGGATGTATGTAAGACTCGAACTTTTCATATGTAATTTCTTCATCTGGTTCCAGCCCCCATAGTTCACGCGAGCGCTCGTCCCAATATAATGTATTGTTAGTGAGGTCGCGATCGTATACGCCAAGACCTGCAGCACGTTTAGCCAAGTGCAAGCGCTCTTCACTTATCCGCAAAGATTCCTCTGCCTGACGGCGTCTGTCGTCATAAAGTGTGATTACAACGGTAGATTGTCCCAGAGCTTGCGGCGAAATAAGATTGATACTCACCTGTAGTTCTCTGCCATCTTGGGTGAGTGCAGTAAGTTTATTGTTTTTGTTGATAAAGCTGGAGCCAAAGTCGTGTTGACGATTGCGTTGCTTAAGGTCAAGTTTGGGTATTAATGTCTTTAGCGGGAGTCCGCATATTGCCCCACTCGTATAGCCAAGCAGAGCATGCGCTGCAGAATTGGCAAGCAAAATGTATCCAGCGTTATCGACCAGCAACATGGCGTCTGCCAGTGCATTGAATAGCGCTTGAAAACTTAGATGTTCCAATGAAGGGGTCAATGCCATCTCTTCTCGCGGAATTTAAATGCTAAGCCAAAGGAATCCGTATATTACACTCAATTTACTTTGCATCATTAGCCCTTAAGATAAGTGGTAACACGTACGTGTTACCACTTATTACTTACTCGAAAGAATGAATGCTTGCCAAGCGCATTGCTTCACGTTATGTTTTGTCAATATTAGTGATAATTGATGCTTTACCGAGTAATAGTTATTTGCTCTTAATTTTCGTACCAAGCTTTACTATTGTTTACAATTCGTACCACTAGCAGCATTACCGGTACTTCAATCAATACGCCGACTACTGTGGCCAACGCTGCTCCTGAGTTAAAGCCAAACAGGCTAATGGCAGTCGCCACCGCCAATTCAAAGAAATTTGATGCGCCGATTAAAGCTGATGGCCCTGCGATATTATGTTTCTCACCCAGAGTGCGGTTCAGCCAGTAGGCCAGGGCAGAATTGAAAAACACCTGGATAAGGATAGGTATTGCCAGCAATGCAATAACCAGGGGTTGTTTTAAGATAGCTTCACCCTGAAATGCGAATAGCAGTATCAGCGTGGCGAGCAATGCTGCAATCGACCAGGTTCCAATCCTGGACATGGTCGTGTCGAATGCCGTTTGACCTTTGGCTAGCAATGCTTTGCGCCATATCTGCGCCAGCATGACCGGAATGACGATATAAAGCACCACGGAAACGAGTAATGTTGCCCAAGGCACGGTAATGGCCGAGATGCCTAGCAGAAAAGCCACCAATGGCGCGAAGGCAAACACCATGATGCTGTCGTTGAGCGCCACCTGTGACAAGGTAAACAGCGGGTCACCGTTAGTTAACCGGCTCCACACAAAAACCATCGCGGTGCATGGCGCTGCCGCCAATAAGATCAATCCGGCGATGTAACTGTCAATCTGGCCGGCAGGAAGCAGCGGGGCAAACAAATGGCGGATGAATAGCCATCCGAGCAATGCCATTGAGAAAGGCTTGACCAGCCAGTTTACGAATAAGGTGACACCGATTCCGCGCACATGTTGACGAACTTCATGCACAGCGCCGAAATCGACTTTCATCAGCATGGGGATAATCATCACCCAAATAAGTAATCCTACCGGCAGGTTAACCTTGGCAATCTCCATGTTGCCAATCGTATAAAATAATTCAGGCACCCATTTGCCAAGGGTAATGCCAGTTACGATGCAGATAAATACCCATAACGTAAGGTAGCGCTCAAAAAAACTGATTTTAGCTGTAGTCATTATGCTGTTTAGATTTTATTGTTGTGCGGAATTGGCTCATTACGGTTCAGGAGGCAGCCGATAGCTCCAGCAGCCGTTTGACGCCGACTGGCTCTTCCTTGAGCAGCGGTACAACGGCGTAGCGCCGTGCGTGCTGCTTGGCGACTGCATTGATCTCGCGTAGCTCATTGGCCGCTCTTCTGCGCAATAACGGAGAGCCGGTAGCGGCAGCGGCGACGCTGCTGTTAATCACCCATGCCCAAGGTTCAATGCCCGCGCGGCGCAGGTCTTCCTGCAGGTTTGCAGCTTCAAGTACCGGTGTCGTTTCTGCCAGCGTTACGATGAGTACCTTGGTTTGTTTGCTATCCTGCAGCTGCATCATCGGCGTGGTGTAGTGTATGCCGGAACTGCCCATCTGGCGCGCAACTTCGCGATGGTAAGCGCCGGTGGCATCAAGCAGTAAAAGCGTGTGTCCGGTCGGGGCGGTATCCATTACCACAAATTTTTTGCCAGCTTCGCGGATGATGTGTGAGAACGCCTGAAATACGGCAATTTCCTCGGTGCAAGGCGAGCGTAGATCTTCTTTCAGCAGTGCGCGGCCTTGTGCATCCAGCTTTGCACCCTTGGTTTCCAGTACATGCCTGCGATAGCGTTCTGTTTCTGCATGCGGATCGATTTTACTCACGGTCAAATTATCCAATGTGCCGTGCAGCGTTTCAGCCAAATGCGCTGCCGGGTCAGAAGTGGTAAGGTGCACAGGCAGCCCGCGATGTGCCAGTTCAACGGCGATAGCTGCTGCTATCGTGGTTTTGCCAACGCCGCCTTTGCCCATCAGCATCACTAAGCCATGCTCGTCTTCTGCGATACGCTCAACTAATTTCGATAATGTGGGTTCATTCAGGTTAATTTGAGTGTCTGCTTCAAGGTCACTCTGTGACGGTGAGTCAATCAGCAGTTGCCGCAGCGCATCAAGTCCGACCAGGTTAAAAGATTTCAATGCAACCTCATCGTAAGGTAACGCTTTTAAAGCTTCCGGAATCGCCTTGATGGCAGCCTGTTCCCGCTGATGGATGGCAGTCGCCAGCAGGTCGTTCGCGGCTTCAGTTGCAGGCAAAATGCCATTAATCACCAGATACTGTTGTTTTAAGCCAATGCCGGCAAGTTCTTCATGGGTGCGGGCTACTTCGCGCAAGGTTGCCAGTTGCGGGCGCGCCACCAGAATCAAACGTGTACGATTTTCGTCTGCCAGCGCATCTACGGCCGCCTTGTATTGCTCGCGCTGTTTTTCCAGTCCAGCCAGCGGCCCCAGGCAGGATGCATCGCCTTTGCCTTCTTCAAGAAATCCGCTCCACGCACCCGGCAGTTGCAACAATCGAATAGTATGTCCGGTGGGCGCGGTATCGAAAATAATATGGTCGTAACTGGCAGTAAAGGCGGTATCTGTCAGCAGGGCGGTGAATTCGTCGAACGCGGCAATTTCTGTAGTGCAGGCACCGGACAGTTGTTCCTCGATGCCTTTAACCACAGTTTCAGGCAGAACCCCGCGCACCGGTCCGACAATCCGGTCACGATAAGCCTGTGCGGCGGCCTGTGGGTCAATTTCAAGTGCTGACAGCTGCGGTACGGCAGGAATTGCCGTGACACGATTGCCTATGCTGATGCCGAATACCTGCCCGACATTGGATGCCGGGTCGGTGCTGACCAACAGCACGCGGTTTCCGGCAGCAGCCAGTTGAATGGCCGTGGCACAGGCGATGGAGGTTTTCCCTACGCCGCCTTTGCCGGTAAAAAACAGAAAGCGCGGCGGTTGTTCCAGAAATTTCATGTGCCTGATCCCGATCCAGATTTATTAGTCAGTTTAGCAGCATTTACCGCCGCTACAGCAGCTGCCTGATGGCTTGGTTTCTGCCGCCGGTTGAACGATACCAGCCCAGCGCGCCAGTTCAATTCTATTTGGATAGCGTCCAGCCAATGCAACTTCGCCATCCACCAGAATCAGCGGTAACGCTTCCTGGCCTGAGCGCTCTAAAAAGCTTCTCACAACTTGATTGTTGGCAAATTCTATCGGCTGCTGTGCCAGATTGAAACGTTCAATTTTTGCGCCATTTTGTTTAGCCCAGTCAACATCTGCAGAGAAATTGACGAGCTGCTGGTCGACATCTGTTCCGCAAACGCCGCTGCTACAGCACATTGCGGGATCATAGATTTGTATCGTTTTCATATTAAACTCCTTTGATTATTTATGATGGCAACAACGTGCCAATCCGGTCCATTTCCGCTTTCAGGCGGAGAGGGTTGTTTTGTAATTCATCAAGCGGCAAAGCTAAAAAAGCCTCGATGCGGGTACGCAGGATGCGATAGGCTTTCATGAAAGCTGCATCTATCTCGGCATCAGAACCTGCGATATGTGCCGGGTCTTCTACGCCCCAATGGGTACGCAGTACCGGTCCCAGGTAGGCAGGGCAGGTTTCACCTGCTGCGTTGCCGCAGACGGTAATAACAATGTCGGGAATAGCCGGCAGGTTTTCCCATGACTTGCTATGGTAACCATCAGTTGCAATACCCTCGCGTTTGAGTAATGAGAGTGAACGCGGATGTATTTCGCCTGTAGGCTTGCTGCCTGCGCTCATGGCTTTCCAACCGTCAGGCGCAAGATGATTGAAGATTGCCTCACCTAGAATAGAGCGGCAGGAGTTTCCGGTGCATAGAAACAGGACATTCATATTCAATTCCCGCTTGAAACAGAAGTAGTTATTGGTGTGTCAGTACAGCAGTTTGCCGCATCGCGCATATCTGCACATTGCTGGGGGTTGCCGGAACAGCACTCCTCGGTCAGGTAGGCTACCAGATCTAGCATCAGCGGGATATTGGCACGATACCTCTGGTAACGGCCTTCCTGTGCCACTGACGCTAAACCAGCCTGCACCAATCCTTTTAAATGAAACGAAAGGTTGGTAGAAGGTATGTTTAATGTGGTTGCGATCTCGCCAGCCACTATGCCATCCAGGCCATGTTTAACCAGAAGCCGGAATACATCCAGACGCACACCGGAAGAGAGGGATTCAAAAACTGTAATTGCGGTTTGTTTTTCCATATTTCAATACTACAACAATTGTTGAAGTATTGTACAGTATTATTTTTTACTATGATTAAGTGAGTTAAATTAAATTATTAGCTGTGCACTTGTTTTCGCAAGCATTATGGCTATATGAAGCATTTTTACTTAAAAGTCATGTGAAGCAATCTATGGCAGGTTGCTGAAGGATCGTGCAATTTTGATGAGGTTTGCATTACTATGTGGTAACAACCATTTTTTGTTTAAGGTAACTATTATTTAGGGTAACTGGAATTAAAATTTTATGATTGTTTAGTCTAGGCATGTAATTTGCTCTACATCAATTGAAGGCATGTAAATGCAAGTAACATAATGTAACTGGTGGGATGATTATTAAAAGGCAGGAATCATGAGTGTTAAGGATTTAGACCGAGTAAAAAATGATGGGGTGGTTGATACCTTATTGGATAGCCTAACCTTGATCTGCCGTATGTATGGCGTGGCAACTTCCAGGGACGCGCTCGTGTCCGGGTTGCCGCTGCGAGACGGGAAAATGACGCCAGCCCTATTGAAACGATCAGCAGATCGTGTCAATCTGGCAGTAACGATTTTAAAAAAACCACTCGAAAAAATACGACAGGAATTTCTACCGGCGATTCTGCTGTTAAAAAATGAAGAAGCTTGCGTAATCACCAAGCTGGACTTCGATAAAAACGAGGCTGGCGTTATTTTCCCGGAACTGGGCGATGCAGAAGTGTTGATGTCACTGAATGAGCTGGCAGCGAGGAGTTTAGGCTATCTCATTATTGCAAAATTAAAATATGTATTTGACCAGCGTGCGCCAAGTGTAGGCAAAGTCAGATTGCACCACTGGTTTTGGGGGTCCCTGGCAGAAAATAGCCGCATTTATCGCGATATCATGATTGCAGCTTTGGTCGTGAATATGTTCGCCTTGGCGATGCCGCTCTTTACCATGAATGTTTATGACCGGGTTTTGCCAAATCAGGCAACTGAAACTTTATGGGTGCTGGCAATCGGTATTGCTCTGATTGTTATCGGTGATCTGGTTTTGCGCACGATGCGTGGCTATTTTCTGGATTGGGCCAGCACCAGGGTTGATGTCAAACTCACCACACGTATTATGGAGCAGGTATTAGGCATACGCCTGGAGCAGAGGCCAAACTCGGTGGGCTCTTTCGCTAACAATTTGCGTTCATTTGAGACTGTTCGGGATTTCATCACTTCTGCCACGATTACGACACTTATCGATATTCCTTTTGGCCTGATTTTTATTGCGGTAATCGCCTGGATTTCCTGGCCGATGATTATTCCTGTGATGTTAGGCGCAGTGGTTATTTTGATTTATTCGTTCAGCGTACAAACGAAAATGCATGATTTATCCGAGACCATGTATCGGGCCAGCGCTATTAGAAATGCCACGCTGATTGAAAGCCTGGTTGGGCTGGAAACTGTGAAAGCCTTAGGCATTGAGGGGCAAATGCAGCGCAAGTGGGAACATAGTTCACATTTCTTAACGGAAGTGACGAGCAAGCTGCGCTTGCTGTCAGCTTCTATTAACAATGGCGCAACAAGCATACAGCAGTTGATTGCTATCACGCTTGTGGTTCTGGGTTCTTACCTGGTGATTAACGGCGAATTGACGATGGGGGGCTTGATAGCATGCACGATGCTTGCTTCCCGTGCGCTGGTGCCTATTGCGCAGACTGCCGGGTTATTAACGCAATATCACAACGCAGCAACTTCCCTGGCTTCGCTGGATGAAATCATGCATAGGCCGGTTGAGCGTCCGCTCGATGGGTCATTTTTATCCAGACCTGCGTTTAATGGCGATATTGAGTTTAGAGAGGTCACCTTTAGGTATCCCGGCGCCGAAGAAGATGCTTTAACTAAAGTTTCATTCAAAATTAAAGCCGGCGAACACGTGGCAATACTCGGCCGTATGGGCTCAGGTAAATCAACTATTCATAAGCTAATACTTGGTCTGTACCAGCCTATTTCAGGTGCGGTTTTGATTGATGGTATCGACGCACGCCAGATAGATCCGGCGGAACTGAGGAGATGTGTCGGTTACGTACAGCAGGATACACAATTGTTTTATGGATCGATGCGGGATAATTTGACCATTTCAGCACCGCATGTGGATGACACAGCCGTATTGGCAGCAGCACATGTTGGCGGCATAGATGAATTTGTGAATGCGCATCCCAAAGGCTTCGATCTGCTGGTGGGAGAGCGCGGAGAAACCTTGTCAGGAGGGCAAAGGCAGGGCGTTGGCATCGCCCGGGCGTTCATTAGCAAGCCTGCGATATTGCTTTTGGATGAGCCAACCAGTGCGATGGATCACTCCGGTGAAGATGCGATTAAACGACGATTGGTTGAGGCGACCAGAAATAAAACACTGGTGTTAATTTCACATAGATCCTCTTTATACGATTTAGTGAACAGGATTATTGTGATTGACTCCGGCAGGATCGTGGCTGATGGACCTAAAGATCAGGTCACTGACGCGTTAAGGAATGGCAAGATAGGTAAAGCGCTATGAGTGAACAACTATTTAAAAAGCTAGGCACTATCAATCATTTTCTTAAAAGCCAGGCTTGGCTAACCAAGCCGATATATTATTTTCTGGACCGTTGGACACCAACTGAGACCAAGGAGGATCTGCATTGGGATGATGAAGCGGATCTGGAGATTTTAGAGCAGACGCCGGTTAAGGCTAAGCTCCTGCTATACACTATTGCAGCTATTCTGGCGGTATTCGTCATTTGGGCATGGTTTGCCAAAGTGGATGAAGTGACGCGGGGGGAAGGGCGAGTAATCCCGTCCAAGCAAGTGCAGGTGATTCAATCTTTGGATGGCGGTATTGTTTCAGAGATTCTGGTGAAAGAAGGGCAAACCGTACTAGTTGGTACGCCTCTGGTTCGTATTGATGAAACAAGGGCAGTCTCTTCTTTTAGGGAGAATCAAGCCCAGTACCTGGCATTTCTGGCTAAGCAATTCAGACTAAGATCTCTTGCGGAAGACACGACATTTAATCCGCCGGAAGAAGTGCGTAAGGAAGCCCCTGAAGTATATGCTCAGGAACATGCTTTGTACCTTTCAAGCAAAGAGGAATTGCAGTCCGGAATAAACATTGCACGGGAGCAGATGGTCCAGCGCGAAAAAGAGCTGATGGAAGTCCAGTTTAAAAAAGAAATCGCAGAAAAAAACTATGAATCTGCAACTAAAGAACTCGCGGCAAATAAACCTTTATTAGCAAGTGGTGCTGTATCAGAAATTGATATTCTTAAACTGGAGCGTGAGGCATCAAGGGCCAAAAGTGATATTGATCAAACGCGGGCGCAAATTGCCCGAATTCAAAGCTCGATTGGCGAGGCCCGTCGTAAAATCAGTGAAGTGGAGCAAAACTTTAAAAGCAAAGTGCGTACCGAGTTAAACGATGTTACAGCGCGATTAAACAGCCTTTCTGAAGTCAGTGTGTCACTTAAAGACAAAGTTACGCAATCTACTTTAAGATCACCGGTTAATGGTAAGGTAAGCCGCTTGTTCTTTAACACCGTTGGCGGCGTTATTCAGCCAGGCAAAGAGGTGCTGGAAGTGGTACCGACGGACGATGCGCTGATTCTGGAGACCAAGATTCAAATTAAAGACATTGCATTCATTCGACTCATGCAACCTGCCGTAGTGAAATTAACGGCATATGACTACACCATTTATGGCACTTTAGATGCGGTTGTTGAGAATATTTCGGCTGATTCTATCGTGGATGAAAAGGGCAATGCCTACTACCTTGTGAGAGTTCGCACCCTACAGCCAAGCCTTGGCAAAGGCTTGCCGATTATTCCCGGTATGGTGGCCCAGGTTGATATCCTGACTGGTAAAAAAACTGTGCTTTCTTATTTGCTTAAACCGGTATTAAAAGCGAAGTCATACGCTTTCAGTGAGAGATGAATGCAGGATATATTTATTAGTACATTACCAGCGCAGATTAGTAGTTGGGCAGAAGCTTTTCCTGAGTCTATTTTGGTTGCGGATGTTTTAGAGATTCCCACAAGTTTGGATATAGGTGCCAATAATAACGAGGCATTGGTATTTTGGTTGCATGTGCATAAAGATCAGCAACAGTGGATGTCCAAGAGCATTACGACCATATTGAAAACTTATAAAAATGCAAAAATCGTTGTGCTGGCCAACATGCCAAACCATGCTGAATCCTTACAGGCTTTAAGTCTGGGTGCGATGGGATACGCTCACGCTTATTCTTCACTTGAAATGTTAAAAGAAATTAAAACCGTGATCGGCCATGGTGGCTTATGGCTTGGACAGGTGCTCTTAAAGCGGCTGATAGAGACTTCTACAAAATTGGCAGGCAATCAGCCTGAATATGTTGATAATTTGCTTGCGCGCCTGACTAAACGAGAAAAAGAAGTTGCTGTTGAAGCAGCAAAAGGCCTGAGCAACAAAGAAATTGCGAGAGTGTTAAGTATTACCGAACGTACGGTTAAGGCACATTTGGCTGCAACTTTTGAACGATTGGGTGCAAAAGACAGGCTGCAATTAGCTCTGATGCTTAATAAACAACAAAAAACTTAATGATTCACAGTTGATTAAAAAGCTTCCAAAGTTGGTTTAGGCATGGCTTAGATAGTAATGCTCGGAATAGTAATACCTGGACCTGTCATGCCATCAATGCCAATTTGTTTCAGTGCCGCTATTTCATTATTGGTATGCACGCCTTCCGCAATAGCGAGTACGCCGATAGAGTGTGCAATCATACATAAACCACGCAGCAGTGTTTTATTCGCTTCACTTGTATCGATTCCGCGAATTATCGAAGCATCAATTTTGATGTAGTTAAGGCCAATATCATGCAACTCGCCTAAACGCGAGATGCGTGATCCAACATGCTCAATACCGATTTTGCAGCCGAGCGGTTTGATTTTGTTGCAGAAATTGTGGAACTCCGACAAGTGCTTAAACGCATCTTGCTCTGGTATTTCCAAATATAACTTGTCAGCAATTTGCGGATGAATTTTAATCAGGCTGACGATTTTTTCAATAAATGATGGATTGCACATCGCACTGGCTGAAACATTCAGGCCAATAGGTTGGGCACCACGGTTGAGTGAGTCTACAGCGGTCTCAAATACCAATTCGTCAACGCGACCCATTAAATGCAATTGTGTTGCCCATGTGATGAATTCACCGGCGCAGAACCATTTGCCATTGGGTGTGAGTTGCAATCTCACCGGCGATTCAAAATGTATTAACTCACCAGCCTGATTGGTGACAGGGTAACTTTCAAGTTTAATCCTTTTGTTATCTAACGCAGAAGTCAGTAAATGCATCCATTCGTTTTGATGGATGTTCTGATATTGATCCAGGTCGCCCGGGTTGATGACATGCAGGATATTGCTCTGATTGGTTCCTAAGTCATCCAGGACCTGGTGCGCTAATGCAATCATTTTTGCTGCACTATCAGCGCTGGTTACACTGGCCGATACTGTAACGAAATTAACCGTAAGTGACTGATGGTCAATTTTACTTATTTTTTCCAGTAATTTTTTGATCTGGTTCCCGCAGTTATAGCAGTCTTTCTGCTTGGTAGAAAACACCGCAAAGTCAGTACCATTCAATCTACCGGCAAAGTATTCAGGGTACTGTTCGCATGCTTTTTGTAATGTGTTCCCAATCCTTTTAAGAAGTGCATTGGTTTCTTTATAACCTAGTTCCTGATCAATGATTGCAAGGTTGGTTATTCTGGATATGATTAAAACACCTTCATGGAAATATTCCTCATGGCTGATATTTGCATCCAGATTTTTAACAAAATAATCATGGTTCATGAGACCGGTGATATAGTCAAAGTTATTCTCAAGACGTAACTGATCCAATCTGGCGGATTCTTCGCTGACTGTCTTTTTAACCCGGTTAGAGAGCGTGTTCATCGCATTTACAACAGCCCTGAACTCTTTGGTTTTGGGAACATCAGTCAGTACGAATCGGTTTTCGCCAATAGATTCGGCCTGCTTCACCACATTGTTGAGCGGATTTAATATTCTTTTCAGGATTTGACCGCCGATATAGCAGCTGATTACTCCGATCAGTAATACCCAAAGTGCTATTAATATAGTGACATGCCAGAGTTTATCGTATGCAAAATTTGCATCACTCTCGATTTTCAATGTCCCATATTGTGACCAGCCATCCTGTATGTCAGCCAGCCCCGGTTGCAATTGCAGTGGAATCAGTTTTACAAACCAATCAGGCGCGATTGTGTGGCTATTTCTGTTGATGCGCTCACTTAGCACTTTGCCGTTCGGGTCTAATAATCCTATGTATAGATAATGACCCGCATCAAACTGTGCAGCTAGCAATAAGTCCAAAGTTACAGGGTCTTTCTGCATTTGCGTCATTGACAAGGCAAGTGTGTTTGCATTGTCATCATTCTTCATTTGCAACTGCTGTTCAAAATAATGTTTGCTGGCTAGCGTAGTTAAAACAAAGGCACCGCTGGAAGCCAGCGTCAGGGTGACGACAATTGCCAGCCATAGTTGTTTAATCAGTGACATATATATTCCTTACGTTCATTTATTCTAATCCATCCTCTTGCATGCGTGACAGCACATCGCGCCATCTTGATAAGTGTGATTGCGCATCGCCTTTGGGTTTGTTGCTATTGCCCACCCAAATGCCTTTATCGTTAAAGCTGAAAATGGGCGTTAAGTCTCTTCTTTTGGATGCCGGGGAAATTTCAGGGCGCAAGCTATCTAAAATCAACGGTTCTGACTGCGGTGTTGAATAGTAGCTCAGCACCATATGCGCCCTTACAGACCTATGGCCTTGAAAGTTTATTTCTGCTCTTACATAGGTAAGCCTGAGTTTGTCATTAGGGATATTCACGGCTTTTAAGAACATATATTTGGCGATGCTGAAATCTT
>Ga0255338_1003441_pt1 | contig 19031 bp, 19 predicted proteins | sample MeOH1_35cm_T4_19_FD_203715 | JGI IMG/M metagenome (GOLD analysis project Ga0255338, IMG submission 203715) | Sandy soil microbial communities from University of British Columbia, Vancouver, Canada - MeOH1_35cm_T4_195 | ecosystem: Engineered > Artificial ecosystem > Sand microcosm > Unclassified ...
AGCGGCAAGCTCTGGAGCGCCGTGCTCGCGCATGCGGTCACCAACGGTGCGCTGGGCATCTGGGTGGTCATGACCGGGCGCTGGGAGTTCTGGTGAGGCCGCTTTTCTGGAGATGCCTGAAGGCCTCGAACAGCCAGGAGCGCATGCCCACCACCAGGGTGTACTGGCGCTTCTCGGCCTCCGGCAGTTTCTGATCCAGCAGATGCTGGCGCGCGAAATCCTCGGCCACGCGCTGCATCCGCTCCACCAGCTCGCGCGCCCGGCCCGGCCCCAGCTGGCCATGTACCAGCATCAGCAGCTCGCCATCGCCGTCGAAGCCGCCTGAGAAGTAGTCGGCCATCACGGCCTCGCGGAAGAAGTTCATCACCGGCCCCTGCGGCCGCCAGCGGAAGGTCTTGGCCACCCGCAGCTTGTAGCGGTTCAGCGGCCGCAGCTCGATGATGCCCAGCCGGTCCAGCTCGGCCAGATAGCGCGTGGCCTCGGCTTCGCTGAGCCGGTAGCTGGCGACGATCTGCTCGAAGGTCCACTGGCTCAGGCAGCAGATCGCCATCAGCAGCAGCTTGGCATCGGCCACCACGGCGCGCTCCTGCGCCAGCGTCAGCTCGCGCCGCAGGGCCTGGCGCTCGCCCAGGGCGCGCGCCAGCTCCGCGAAATCGGTTTTCAGCACGCGGCACAGCTCGTCCACCCGCGACAGCGGCATCTCGCCGCCGGCCGCGAACATGCGCTTGACGCTGGACTCCGAGAGCTGCAGCTGGCGCGCCACCTCGGCATAGCTCAGGCCCTGGGCCTTGAGCTCGGACTTGATCAGATCGACTAGGGTTTGGGTCGTCGGCATGGCGGCAACGGTAGCGCAATTCGGCACCCCCACGGCACCCTGCCGGAAGTCATGGCCGCGACCCCGATACCAACCCGCGGTAGCGTGGAGCGCTACCGCGGCGGTCAAATTGCGCAACCCGGAACAAATGAAACCGCCGGCGCCGGGTCGCTGCCCCGATGATCGCGCCACATCAAAACCACCACAGGGAGTTCCTTCATGCAGCATCACAACAGCATCCGCCGCGACAGTACCGCCTGGCGCTACCAGGTCTGGATCTCCTTCGGCATCGCCATCAGCCTGTGTGCCATCGGCCTGGCCTGGCTGCCGGGCCAGGACCTGGACCGCGCCTTCATGGTGATGGGCTATGTGTTCTGCCTCTCCACCGCCTTCGCACTGGCCAAGTTCGTGCGCGACAACCAGGGCAGCCGCCCGGCCGACACGCCGATGTGGCGGCTGGTGGTCTGGGGCGGCTTCGCACTGGCCATGGCGCTGACCGGCTGGGGCCTGTGGCGCATGGAGATACAGCCGGTGTGGAAGGCCTATCTGCTGGTCTGCTGGTTGTTCCTGATTTCCACCGTGTTCACCCTGGCCAAGATGCTGCGCGACCAGCACGAGGCCGATCTGCTGGAGGCCCGCCTGCAGGGCCGCCGCGAGGCCGCCGCCGGCACCAGCGCCGCCAGCGAGTAAGGAGTCGACCGTGAAGATGTCCGTCATGCTCCCCCGCTCGTGCGTCCCCGCACTGCTGCTGGCCCTGGCCCTGCAACTGCCCGCCCAGGCCCGTGCCGACGCCTCCGAGGCCAGCGGCCTCTCGCTGCTGCCGGTGGCCGTCTCGGTCGCGGCGCCGGTGATGCTGTTCTCGGCCGGCGCCGTGCTGACCGTGGTGGCCGTCGAGTCGAGCGCCCGGGGCACGGTCTGGGTGCTGGAGCGGGCCTCGGATGGCGCGCGCGCCAGCCTGCGCTTCGCCGGCAAGGCCCTGGGCGGCGCGGCGCTGTCGGTGGGCACGGCGCTGGTCGTCACGGTGATCGGCAGCGGCTACGTGCTGTCGGCAGCCGGTCAGGCGATCGCCTTCGTGCCCAACGAGATCGGCGCCTCCCTGCTGCACAACGAGCAGCTCACGCGATGAGCCGCCGCCACCCCTGCCTGGCCCTGCTGCTGGCGCTCGCGGGCGGCACGGCCCTGGCCGGCCGCCCCTGCGAGGACAAGCCGCTGACACCGCTGCAGATCGAGCGGAGCATGAACCTCGCCCAGGCCACGGCCCGCCAGCTGGAGGCCAGCGGCGCCCGGGTCGTGCTGCTGGCGCGCGCCGGCCAGGACCTGGGCAAGTACGGCCTGCAATGGTCCCATGTCGGCCTGGCCTACCGCGACGAGGGCAGCGGCGGCGCCCGCCCGGTCTGGCGCGTGCTGCACAAGCTCAACCATTGCGGCACGGCGCGCGCCGACCTGTTCCGCCAGGGCCTGGGCGAGTTCTTCCTGGACCGGCCGCAGCGCTACGACGCCGCCTATGCGCGCCTGAGCCCGGCATTGCAGCAGGCCCTGCTGCCCCTGCTGCGCGACAACATGCGGCCAGCCACCCTGCACGAGCCGCGCTACAGCATGGTGTCCTACGCCTGGGGCCAGACCTACCAGCAGAGCAACCAGTGGGTGCTGGAAACCCTGGCGCTGGCCCTGCAGCCCGGGCTGCAGGGCCGCGCCGAGGCCCAGTCCTGGCTCAAGCGCCAGGGCTACCGGCCCACCGACCTGCGCCTCTCGACCGTGGAGCGCCTGGGGGCGCGCGTCGGCATGGCCAATGTGGCCTTCGACGATCATCCTTCGGCCCAGCGCTTTGCCGGCCATATCGAGACCATCACCGCCGATTCGATGTTCGAATGGCTAGCGCGCACCGGCCTGGGCGAGCCCGCCGAGTTGGTCAAGCAAGAACAGCCATGAGCACACAACCACAGCGAGGAGACCCCGCCATGCATGACGACGCCACGCAGCCGCACAGCAGCCAGTTCGCGCTGCTGGGCCAGCGCCGCTTCGCGCCCTTCTTCTGGACCCAGTTCCTCGGCGCCGCCAACGACAACCTGTTCAAGTTCGCCTTCACGGTGCTGGTGACCTACCAGCTGCAGCTGGCCTGGCTGCCGCCCGCCCAGGCGGGCCTGGCGATCGGTGCGCTTTTCATCCTGCCCTTCGTGCTGTTCTCGGCCACCAGCGGCCAGCTGGCCGACAAGCACGACAAGACGCGCTTGATACGCTTCATCAAGAGCCTGGAGATCGGCATCATGGCGTTGGCCGCCTGGGGCTTCTATGCGATCAACGTGCCGGCCCTGCTGGGCTGCGTCTTCCTGCTGGGCCTGCATTCGACGCTGTTCGGCCCGGTCAAGTATGCCTACCTGCCGCAGCAGCTCGGCGAACGCGAGCTGACCGGCGGCAACGGCATGGTGGAGATGGGCACCTTCGTGGCCATCCTGCTGGGCAATGTGGCCGGAGGCCTGCTGATCGCCACACCCGTGGTCGGCGCCCGGCATGTGGCCCTGGTCTGCTTCGTCCTGGCCCTGGCCGGCCGGCTCACCGCGCAGGCCATCCCGCTCAGCCCCGCCACCGATCCACAGCTCAGGATCAACTGGAACCCGGTCAGCGAGACCTGGCGCAACCTGAAGCTGGCGCATGGGCAGCTGGCGGTGTTCCGCTCCCTGCTGGGCATTTCCTGGATGTGGTTCTTCGGTGCGGTCTTCCTGGCCAACTTCCCGGCCTTCGCCAAGGAAGTGCTGCACGGCAGCGAGCAGGTCGCCTCGCTGCTGCTGGTGGTGTTCTCGGTGGGCATCGGCGCGGGCTCGCTGTCCTGCGAGTTGCTGTCGCGCCGCCATGTCGAGATCGGCCTGGTGCCGCTGGGCGCGATCGGCATGAGCGTGTTCGCGATCGATCTTTACTTCGCCTCGCGCGGCCTGCCGCCGGCCGCCGCGGCCCTGGACCTTGGCGCCTTCATGGCCCGGGCCGCGCATTGGCGCGTGCTGGCCGACCTGTGCCTGCTGGCCCTGTTCGCCGGCCTCTACAGCGTGCCCATGTATGCGCTGATCCAGCTGCGCGCCCAGGCCACGCACCGCGCCCGCATCATCGCGGCCAACAACATCCTCAACGCCCTCTTCATGATCGCCAGCTCGCTGCTGGCCGGCGCGCTGCTGGGCGCGGGCCTCACCATTCCCGAGCTGTTCCTGGCCGTCGGCCTGGCCAATGCCGTGGTGGCCTTCTACATCTTCATGCTGGTGCCGGAGTACCTGCTGCGCTTCGTCGCCTTCGTCGCCTCGCGCCTGGTCTATCGCTTCCGCATCAGCGGCGACGCGCATATCCCGACCCAGGGCGCGGCCGTGCTGGTCTGCAACCATGTTTCATTTGTAGACGCGGTGCTGCTGATGGCCGCCAGCCCGCGGCCCATCCGTTTCCTGATGGACCACCGCATCTTCAGGGTGCCGGTGCTGGGCTGGCTGTTCCGCCTGGCCAAGGCCATCCCGATCGCGCCGCAGAAGGAGGACCCGGCCACCTACGCGCGGGCCTTCGAGCTGGCCCGCGCGGTGCTCGACGAAGGCGAGCTGCTGTGCATCTTCCCCGAGGGCGGCATCACCCGCGATGGCAGCCTGCAGCCCTTCAAGGGCGGCATCATGAAGATCCTGGAAGGCCGTGGCGACGACATCCCGGTCGTGCCGCTGGCGCTGCGGAACCTCTGGGGCTCGTTCTTCTCGCGCGTCGAGCGGGGCCAGGCCATGGTGCGGCCGTTCCGCCGCGGCTTCTACAGCCCGGTGGGCCTGGTGGCGGGGCCGCCGCTGCGCGCCGCCGAGGTCAGCCCCGAGGCGCTGCAGCAGCGGGTGGGCCAGCTGCTGGCCCAGCCCGTGTGAACGCGAACAGGAGGTCCGCATGCGTACCCTGGCGTTGATATTCCTGTGGCTGGGCGTCGCGGGCTTCGGCCTGATGACCCTGTGCAGCGGCGTCTTCGTGCCGATGGCGCCCGAGATCGCCGTGCCGGTCGGCCTGGTCGTGGCCCTGCTGACCTGGGCCTGCTGGCGCGGCGCCCGCGCGCTGCAAGCGCCAGCGCCTCCGCCGCCTGCCGGGCCGTCGGCCGAGCCGCCCGCAGCGCCGCCGCAGCCGTGATGACCGCGCTGTCGGCCGAGCTGGCCGCCAGGGTCCATGGCCTGTTCGAGTTCGCCGCCATCGGCCTGGGCGCGGCGCTGTACCGCCGGGCGCGCCGCCGCAGCGGCCTGCCGGCGATGAGCGCGCGCGGCACCTTCGCGCTGATGGCCGGCCTGCTGATCGGCGCCGGCCTGGGCAACAAGCTGGTCTTCCTGATCGAGCGGCCCGACCTCTGGCTGGACTTCTGGCGCGGGGGTCAGGCCTTGCGCCTGGGCCAGTCCCTGGTCGGCGGCCTGCTGGGCGGGCTGATCGGCATCGAGATCGCCAAGGCGCTGACCCGCCAGCCGGCCTCCACCGGCGACCTGATGGTGCTGCCGCTGGCCTGGGGCATCGCGCTGGGCCGCCTCGGCTGCTTCCTGGCCGGCCTGCATGACGACACCTATGGCCTGCCGAGCAGCCTGCCCTGGGCCGTCGACCTGGGCGACGGCCGGCCGCGCCACCCGACGGCGCTCTACGAGATCGGCTTCGTGCTGGGCCTGGCCGTGCTGCTGGCCCGGCAGCGGGAGCGCCTGCACCTGGTGCCGGGTCTTGCCTTCAAGGTCTTCCTGACCGCCTACCTCTTGTGGCGCCTGGGCATCGACACGCTCAAGCCGGTGCGTGTGCCCTATGCCGGGGGGCTCAGCGGCATCCAGTGGGTCTGCCTGCTGGCCCTGCTGGCCTACCTGCCCTTCGTCGTCCGCGCCTTCACTCAACTGCCAAAGGTCCGTGCATGAGCCCCCGCCCGGCCGTTCCGAAGGGGGCTCGCACCGCGGTGCCGAGCTCGGAGGTTTCCCCATGAGCCGCAAGACCCGACCCTATCTGTTCTACGACACCACCCAGTCGGTCTGCAGCCGCTGCCTGCGGCCGGTGGAGGCCAAGATCCTGATCAAGGACGGCCAGGTCCTGATGGACAAAGGGTGCCCGGCGCACGGCACCGAGCGGGTGCTGATCGCCGACGACGCCGACTACTACCGGCTGTGCCGCGAGGTCTTCGTCAAGCCGCCCGAGATGCCGCAGCGCTTTGCCACGCCCATGTGCTACGGCTGCCCCTATGACTGCGGCCTGTGCCCCGACCATATGCAGCACAGCTGCCTGTCGGTGGTGGAGATCACCGACCACTGCAATCTGCGCTGCCCCACCTGCTATGCATCGTCCGGCCCCGAGCGGCTGACCCACCGCCCCCTGGCCGAGGTGATCGCGATGCTGGACGCGGTGGTGGCCAGCGAGGGCGAGGCCGACGTGGTGCAGCTCTCCGGCGGCGAGCCCACGCTGCACCCCCAGCTCTTCGAGATCCTGGACGCGGCGCGCGCGCGGCCGATCCGCCACCTGATGCTCAATACCAACGGCCTGCGCATCGCCCAGGAGCCCGGCTTTGCCGAGCGGCTGGCCGCCTACGCGCCGGGCTTCGAGGTCTATCTGCAGTTCGACTCGCTGCAGCGCGAGCCGCTGCTGGACCTGCGCGGCGCCGACCTGCGCCGCATCCGCGCCCAGGCGCTGGAGCGGCTGGAAGCGCTGGGACTGTCGACCACGCTGGTGATGACGGTCAAGCGCGGCGTCAACGACGCCGAGATCGGCGAAGTGATACGCCATGCCGCCAGCTACCGCTGCGTGCGCGGCGTCACCCTGCAGCCGGTGCAGGACGCCGGCCGCGTCGAGGCCTACGACGCCGCGCGCCACCGCCTGACGGTCAGCGAGATCCGCCGCCGCATCGTCGAGCAGTCGGGCATGTTCAGCGCCGCCGACGTGGTGCCCGTACCCTGCAATCCCGACACCCTGGCCATGGCCTATGCCTTGCGCACGCCCGCGGGCGGCCTGCAGCCGCTGACCCGCTTCCTGGACCCGCAGGCCCTGGTCGAGGGCGCGGCCAACACCATCGTGTTCGAGCGCGACCCGGGCCTGAAGGAACAGGTGTTCAGGCTCTTCGCCACCAACCATTCGCCCGAATCCCAGGCCAGCTGCCTGAGCGAGCTGATGTGCTGCCTGCCGCAGATCGCCGCGCCGGCCACCCTGGGCTACCGGGACGTGTTCCGCGTGCTGATCGTGCAGTTCATGGACGCGCAGTCGCTGGACATCCGCGCGCTGAAGAAGAGCTGCATCCACATGGCCCGGCCCGACGGCCGCATGATCCCCTTCGAGAGCTACAACCTGTTCTACCGCGACGATCTGGAAACGGGGCCGCTGGCGCAGATCCGCGCCGAGCTGGACGGGCAGCGGGCGCGGCGCCTGGAGGCCGCGACCCGGCCGCTGCGCTTCCGGCCGGCCGCGGCGGACTGAAAGAAGAAAAATGCCGCTCAGCGCAAGCTCTGCCGCCAGCGGCGCAGCCGCAGCTTCAGGCGCCGCGCCGCGCGCCACACGCTGCTGGCGCGCACCCAGGCCAGCAGCTCGGCCTTCCAGGCCGTCCAGCGCCCATACAGCCGCGCGAACCAGGCCAGACGCAGCAGCGCCGGCTGGATCAGCTGGAACAGCCAGGCCAGCAGCGCGGTGCCGGCCAGCTTGGCCACGACGATGACCGAGAGCCCCAGCATCGCCTTGCCCTTGGCGATCAGCCACAGCGCCGCGATCTTGACCGGAATGATCAGCAGGCTGGGCAGCAGCAGCACCAGCAGCGCGCCGTAGGGCGGCAGCCGCCGCAGCAGCCGCTCCAGCCCGCGCAGCGGCAGCAGGCCCGCCAGCCAGGCCATCGCGCGCCGCAACGGCTCCCAGCCCCATTCCTCGAACAGGATCAGGAGGGCCAGCAGCAGGCGGGCCAGCCAGCGCAAGGGAGCGAGCAGGACTTTGAACAGCATGCCGCATGATCGCGCATGTCGCGCGGCGGCCATCGCCGGGCCGCTTACTGCAGCGGCACCTTGGCGTCCTGCACCACCTTCTTCCACTTGGCGATCTGGCCGGCGACGAAGCCCTTCATCTCGGCGCCCGAGCGGGAGGCGCCGACCGTGCCGCCGGTGGCCTCCAGCTGGCGCTGCACCTCCGGATCGGCCAGGGCCTTGGCCGTGGCCTGGCGCAGCTGCTGCGCGAGCGCCGGCGGCAGGCCCTTGGGCGCGGCCAGCCCGGTCCAGGAGGTGACCTCGAAGCCCGGCACCGCGGCCTGGATCGGCGGCACGCCGGGCAGCTGGGGCGCGCCCTGCGGCGCGGTGACGCCCAGGCCGCGCAGCTTGCCGGCCTCGATATGGGCGCGTGTCACGGTCACCGAGTCGAACATCATGTCGACCCGGCCGCCCAGCACGTCCTGCAGCGGGGCCGAGCCGCCGCGGTAGGGGATGTGGTTGAGCTGGATGCCGGCCATGGACTGGAACAGCTCGCCCGAGAGGTGCTGGGTCGAGCCTATGCCCACCGAGCTGAACGAGAGCTCACCGGGCCGAGCCTTGGCCGCGGCCACCACCGCGGCCACGCTCTTGTAGGGGCTGTCCGGGCTGACGGCCAGCACGAAGGGGAACTTGGTCACCAGGGACAGCCACTCGAAGCCCTCGATCGGATCGAAGGGCAGCTGCTTGTACATGGCCGCGGACACCGCATGGCCGCCGGTCAGCAGGATCAGGGTGTAGCCATCGGCCGGCGCCTTGGACACCTGGCCCGAAGCCACGTTGCCGCCGGCCCCGGTGCGCGCCTCCACCAGCACCTGCTGCTTCAGCTCCTTGGACAGGGCATTGGCCACGATGCGGGCCACGATGTCGGCATTGCCGCCGACATTGAAGCCCTGCACCAGGGTGATGGCCTTGTCCGGGTAGGCCAGGGCCGGCGCGGCCAGGGGCAGCAGCGCCAGGGCCGCCAGCAGGGTCCTTCTTGGTCTCGTCAACATCGCTTGTCTCCTTGTTGGTTTGCTTGTGGGGCCGGGTGTCCGCTCAATGCCCCGGGGGATCGATGGCTGCCAGCAGCGCCGCCAGCAGCGCGATCAGCGCCTCCCGCGCGGCGGCATCGCGCAGCTCGGGCTGCGGCCCCGGCGTGAAGGCCTGGGCGGCCTGGGCGACGAAGAGCTCGGGCTTGTTGAGCGTGCGCGCATCCAGGTACTGCAGGCATTGGCGCAGATGCGGCTGCGCGCGCGCCGTGCCCAGCCGCCCGGTGCTGGCGCCCATCAGCGCGACGGGCTTGCGCGCGAACGGCTGCTCGGGCAGGCGCGAGACCCAGTCCAGCGCGTTCTTCAGCACGCCGGGGATCGAGAAGTTGTACTCCGGCAGCGCGATCAGCACCGCGTCGGCGCGCCGCACCGCCTCGCCCAGCGCGCTCACGGCCGGCGGCCAGCCCTGCTGGCGCTCGTCCTCGTCGTAGAGCGGGATGCCGCGCAGGCTGGCGATCTCCAGCGTCACATCCGGCCCGAGCAGCTCGCGCGCCGCCTGCAGCAGGGCCGTGTTGTAGGAGGCGGCGCGCAGGCTGCCCGAGATGCCGAGAATCCGCAGCATGGCCTCAGCCCCCGCGCCGGTAGCCGCTCTGCCCGCCGAACAGGGTCGCGCGCTGCGACCAGTCATGCGTCTGTTCCCACAGCGCCAGGACCGCCGGCGCCTCCTCGGCGAAGCCCTGCAGGCGTTGGGGGTCGCGGCAGGTGCGGGTGGTCAGCTCCAGGCGATGGCCCGAGGGGTCGAAGAAGTAGATCGAGCTGATGAAATCGTCGTGGTTGGTCGGGCCGACCACGTCCAGCCCGCGCGCCTGCAGATCGGCCTTGGCCTGCAGCAGCGTGGGCAGGTCGGCGACCTCGAAGGCGAAATGCTGGATCCAGTCGGGCGAGGCCAGGTCCTTGACCTCGCCGGGATCGCGCGGGCATTCGAAGAAGGCGATGCTGCTGCCGTCCTCCATCTCGAAGAAGATGTGGACATGCGGGCTGTAGCGCCCGGTGGAGGGCACATGGTCCTCGCCCATCGCGTGCGAGAACTTCAGGCCCAGCACCTCGGTGTAGAAGGTGGCGGTGGCGCGGGCGTCCTTGCAGCGGTAGGCGGCATGGTGGAGTTTCTTGCAGAGCATGGGATCGTCTCCTGGTGGATGCGTGGAAGCCGGCTCGGGGCGCTCAGGCCTGCCAGATCGGCGTGAAGAAGGGGGCCGGGGCGAGGATGCGCGAGTCCTGGCTCTGCAGCAGCGGCAGCATCTTGCGCACATAGGCCTGGAACTGCGGATCGGCCAGCAGCGCGGCGCGGCGCTGCTCGCGCTCCTTCAGGTCCTCGTAGGCCCAGAGGTGCAGGACCTGGTTGAGCTCGCCGATCTCGCTGCGGTAATAGCCGACCAGGCGGCCCAGGATGCGGCGCTGGATCGCCAGCCCCTCGGCCTCGTAGAGCGCCAGGTAGTCGCGCAGCCGGCCGGGCTGGGTCGTGTAGGTGCGCAGTTCGACCAGCATGGATGGCCTCAGCCCTGGGCGATGGGTTGGTCGATGGCGCCGAAGATGCTTCGGCCCGCCTCGTCCAGCATCTCGATGCGCACGCGGTCGCCGAAGCGCAGCCAGGGCGTGCTGGCTCGGCCCTGGGCCAGTTCCTCGTCGGCGCGCAGCTCGGCCAGGCAGGCATGGCCGGTGGCGGGATCGAGGTTGGAGATCGCGCCCGCGCCCAGGATGGTGCCGGCGCCCAGCGAGCGGGTGCGCGCCGCATGGGCGATCAGCTGCGGATAGTTGAAGTAGAGATCGCGCCCGGCGTTCGCGCAGCCGATCTGGCGGCCGTTGATCGAGGACAGGATGGGCAGGCTGAGCTTCTCGCCGTCCCAGGCCGCGCCCAGCTCGTCCGGCGTCACCGCCACCGGCGAGAAGGCGCTGGTCGGCTTGGCCTGCAGAAAGCCGAAGCCCTTGGGCAGCTCGCTGCGCGTCAGCGTGCGCAAGGTGAAGTCGTTGAGCAGCATCAGCAGCTTGATGTGCGAGGCGGCCTCGCCGACGCCGGTGCCCATCGGCACATCGTCCAGCACCACGGCAATCTCGGGCTCGTAGTCGATGCCCAGCTCCTCGCTGGGCACGCGCATCGGATCGCGCGGGCCGTCGAAGCGGTCGGACAGGCCCTGGTACATCAGCGGCTCGGTCTCGTAGTTGGGCGGCATTTCGGCGCCGCGCGCCTTGCGGGCCTTCAGCATGTGGTGCAGATAGACCGAGCCGTCGAGGAACTGGTAGGCGCGCGGCAGCGGGCTGGCCAGGGCCGCCACGTCCAGCGCGAAGGCCTCGGCGCAGCGGCCCGCCTGCAGGGCCTCGGACAGCGCCTGCAGCGGCGCCTGCACCTCGGCCCAGCGCTCGATCGCCTGCTGCAGCGTGGCGGCGATGGCGCCGGCGCGCACCGCCTGCGTCAGCTCGCGGTTCACGACGATCAGGCTGCCGTCGCGCCCGCCCTCTTTGAGACTGGCCAGTTTCACGTTGTTTGCTCCTTCTTCAGGTTGGGAGCGATTCTGGCCAGCCCCCCGCCCGGTCGGGCTAGACTTTCCGTTCAATGGAAACTTCATTGCACGAAGAAAAAGAAGTGGCGGCGGCCGAAGCCAGCGGCCCGCTGGAGCGCGCGGTCGCGCTGCTGCGCCTGCTGGCCACGGCCGGGCGGCGCGGCATCGCGCTGACCGCGCTGGCGCGCGCCACCGGCCTGGCCAACAGCACCGTGCACCGCCTGCTGGCCCAGCTGATCGCGCAGCGCCTGGCCACGCAGCTGGAGGGCTCGCGCCGCTATGTGATCGGCCCGCTGGCCTATGAGCTGGGCCTGGCTGCGGCGGCGCAGTTCGACATCCGCGGCCTGTGCCGCCCGGTGCTGGAGACCCTGGCCGAGGAGGCCGCGGAGACGGTCTACCTGGTGCAGCGCAGCGGCGACGAGGCGGTCTGCATCGACCTGGTGGAGGGCGCCACTGCGGTGCGCGTGGCTTCCCTGCAGGTCGGCAGCCGTCGGCCCTTGGGCCTGGGCGCCGGCGGCCTGGCCATCCTGGCGGCGCTGCCGCCGGACGAGGCCGAGCGCCTGATCGACCGGGTCGGCGCGCGCATCGAGAAGGACTGGAATTTCCCGGTGACGGTGCTGCGCCGCTCGCTACAGGACAACCGGCGCGAGGGCTCCTCGCTGATACGCAACCGCATCACGCCGGGCGTCACCGCCGTCGGCCTGAGCTTCAGGGACAGCCTGGGTCAGGTGCTGGGCGCGATCAGCATCGCCGGCACCAATGCGCGCATGGGCCCCAAGCGGCTGGAGGCGCTGCGCCTGAGCATGGCGGGCGCGCGCCGCCGCATCGAGGCGACGCTGCAGGGCCACCACTGGGTGCGCTACGTCGACGCCTGAGGAAGGCTAAACCCCGCGCGCGCGGTCCGCGGCGAACTTCTGCTGGAAGGCCGCGAAGGCCCCGGCGTCCAGCGCCTCGCGCACCTCGCGCATGAGGTTCAGGTAGTAGTGCAGGTTGTGCACGCTGGTCAGCATCGGGCCCAGCATCTCGCCGCAGCGGTCCAGGTGGTGCAGGTAGGCGCGGCTGAAGTTGGCGCAGCAGTAGCAGCTGCAGGTCTCGTCGACCGGCTTCTCGTCGGTCTTGTAGCGGGCATTGCGCAGGCGCAGGTCGCCGAAGCGGGTGAACAGATGGCCGTTGCGCGCGTTGCGGGTAGGCATCACGCAGTCGAACATGTCGATGCCCTGGCTGACGCCCTCCACCAGGTCTTCCGGCGTGCCCACGCCCATCAGGTAGCGCGGCTTGTGCGCCGGCAGCTGGTGGCCGATATGGGCCAGCACGCGCTGCATGTCGGCCTTGGGCTCGCCGACCGACAGGCCGCCGATCGCGTAGCCGGGCAGGTCCAGCGCGGCCAGGCCCGCCAGCGATTCATCGCGCAGGCCCTCGAACATGCCACCCTGCACGATGCCGAACAGTGCGTTGGGATTTTCCAGCCGCGCGAACTCGTCCTGGCAGCGCTTGGCCCAGCGCAGGCTCATCTCCATGCTCTTGCGCGCTTCCAGCTCGGTGGTGATGTGGCCCTTGGTCTCGTAGGGCGTGCATTCGTCGAACTGCATCACGATGTCGCTGTTCAGGATGGTCTGGATCTGCATCGAGATCTCGGGCGTCAGGAACAGCTTGTCGCCGTTCACCGGCGAGGCGAACTTGACGCCCTCCTCGCTGATCTTGCGCATCTCTCCCAGCGACCAGACCTGGAAGCCGCCGCTGTCCGTGAGGATGGGCTTGTGCCAGCTCTCGAACTGATGCAGGCCGCCGAACTGCTGCATGATGTCCAGGCCCGGGCGCATCCAGAGGTGGAAGGTGTTGCCCAGGATGATCTGCGCGCCCATCTCCTCCAGCGAACGCGGCATCACGCCCTTGACCGTGCCGTAGGTGCCCACCGGCATGAAGATGGGGGTCTGCACCACGCCATGGTTGAGCGTGAGCACGCCGCGGCGGGCGCGGCCTTCGGTCTTGAGCAGGTCGAACTTCAGCATGATGGGGCCGATTGTCGCAGCAGCGCTGAAACGCGCCCCCAAACGAAAACGCGCAGCCCGTAGGCTGCGCGCTCGAAGCCGGCGCGATGCCGGCCGGGGTCAGGGCTTGGCGACCGAGACGCCGAAGAAGACGTTGGGACCCAGGCTGCTGTAGACCGTCAGACCCAGGCCCGCCAGCGGCGTGTTCAGCGTGGCGCCATAGGTGATGGTGGCGCCATTGATGCCGACGCTGCTGCCGGCGGGGCGGTAGCGCAGGCCGTCGCGCGGCTTGTTGACGGTGAAGCCGTCGACGCGGCCGTCGGAAGTGCGGATGCGCTTGTAGCTGTTGGTCGCCGCATCCACCGACTGGATCTTGGTCTGGTTGTCGCCGACGGCCTGGGCGATGCCGTTGCCGGTGATCTGCATATCCCAGAAGTTGTCGACCTGGTCCACGCTGGGCAGGCTCAGGGCCGTCGGCCGGCTGAAGATCGCCACCCCCAGCGGGCGCTTATTTGCATCGAAGGCGATGCCCAGCAGGGCCATCTGGCCGGCCGCGTTCTTCACCGGGAACAGGCGGCCGCTACCCTCGCTGTCGGAGGTCACGAAACCGCCGGCCGTGTGGACCGTGAAGGCCTCGCCGGGCTGCGGCGTCCAGGCGACGCAGGCATCGAGACCCTTGCAGTCGGCGCCGCCGGTGACCTTGCCGGCGCCATCGATCGCATAGGTGCTGAAGAAGGGCGCCGGCGTGGCGCCGTAGGTGTCGGCCATGTAGCCGGTGACGTTCCAGTTGCCGCTCAGCTCGGCCAGCGGCACGTTCTGAACCGGCACGCCCAGGGCCGCACGCATGGTGCCGGCGTCGTCCTTGGTGCGGGCGAGGATCACGCCGGACTTGGCGACGTAGAGCTGCACCTCCTCGCCCTGCACCGTGAAGGCGCAGGGGCTGTCGGCGACCGGCACCAGCTTGAAGACGCCGCCATCCTCGTTGGTATAGGTCAGGGCCACGGCATCGACCGTCGAGACCGGGATCTTGTCCGGCGTCAGGTCGTACTCATAGGGATCGAGCATGTAGACCTTGCCGCTGCGCAGCGCGGCGCAGGAGCTGGCGGCCGGCTTCAGCAGGTTCTGCACGACGGCGGGCGCCGTCGGGTTGGCGGCCAGCGCGGCCACCACCTCGCCCAAGTTGGTCTGGCCGGCCTTCAGCACGGCACCCAGGCTGTCGAGCTTCTGGTCCAGCGCGTTGCCGGTCTTGCCGCTGTTGGCGGCGACCAGGGGATCCTTGATCGGATCGACGCCGCTGAGGTCGATCGCGTCCTTCAGGGCGGCCACGACGACGGCGCGCGCGTCGGACAGGGCCGTGCTGCTCAGCTTGGCCTGGGCGGCGGCGTCGAAGTTGTTGAACAGGGCCGCGGCGTCGCCGCCGGCCAGGCGCGAGACGATGATCTCGCTGAGCGGCGTGATGTTGGCGGTGACGCTGCTGGCGCTGCCGGCCTCGGCCACCGAGCGCAGGGTGGTCGTGCCGCTCGTGACGCTCAGCACGCAGGGCAGGCTGGCGCCGCTGATGGCGACGCTGAAGCTGCCGTCGGCGGCGGTGGTGGCCGTGCCCGTGCCGCCCACGCACTTGATCGAGACCGGGGCCGCGGCCAGGGCCGCACCCACCGCGGCCGTGCCGCCCACCGTCAGGCTGGCAGGCGTCGTGCCGCCGCCGGCGCTGCTGCTGCCACCATCGCTGCCACCGCCACAGGCCACCAGGGCGGCGGCCAGCGCGATGCTGCTGGCGTGCAGGAACAGGGTCCTGGCTGTCGTCTTCATCGTCTTCGTCTTCATCGCATCCTCGTTCGTTGCATTGATCTGTGGTGGACCGCGGCATGGCCACGCCGGTCCGAGCTCGCCGCGATCCTAGGCAGGCAGCTCGCGGCGGGCCACCGATTCGAGGGGGGTTCCCTCCACGGGCCGCGGCCACCCGTGTGAAAGTTGACGGATGGCGGGCCGCCGGCGCGGCCTGAGTTGGTTGGGCGCAACGCGCACGGCCGGCACCCATAATGGCGGGCCGCCGCTGCCAACCCGCCCGATCGCCCTCATGCCGCCATGAAGACCCTGCTGATCGACGACCACGCCCTGTTCTGCGAGGGCCTGATGCTGTTGATGGCCCAGGCTTTCGAGCATCTCTGCTGCCTGCAGGCCGGCTCGCTGGCCGAGGCCCTGGCCCTGTGCGCGCAACACCCGGACCTGGAACTGATCCTGCTGGACCTGGGCCTGCCGGACAGCCAGGGCCTGCACAGCCTGCAGCGCCTGCGCGAGGCCATGCCGGGGACCGCCCTGGTGGTGCTGTCGGCCGACGATGCGGCGCAGACCGTGCTGGACTGCCTGGACGCCGGCGCCCAGGGCTTCATTCCCAAGACGGCCCGGCCGGCGCTGATGCGCGAGGCCCTGGGTCAGGTGCTGGCGGGCCGCATCTACCTGCCGCAGGCCCTGCTGAGCCAGCCGGCGCCGGCCGCCGAACTCTCGGAGCGCCAGCTGGAGGTGCTGCGCCTGCTGGTCGCGGGGCACTCCAACAAGCACATCTGCCGCGAGCTGGACCTGTCCGAATCCACGGTCAAGACCCATCTCGCGGCACTGTTCCGCAAGCTCGAGGTGAACACGCGCACCCAGGCCGTCATCAAGGCCGCCGCCCTGGGCCTGCGCGTGGGCCGCTGAGCCCGGCGCTCAGGGCTTGGCCACCGTCACCGTGAAGAAGCTGGCGCCCTTCAGGGTCTTGCCGCTGGACACCGACAGGCCGGTACCCGGCAGCGGCATGACGGTAGCTTCCGACAGGCTGGCGGTGGCGCTGCGGTAGCGCAGGCCGTCGCGCGGGCTGTTCACCGCGAAGGTGTCGACCCGGCCGTCGGACATGCGCTTGCGCGTGAGGGTCTTGGCCGTGGCATCGACGGCGGTGACCGTCATCTCCACATCGGTGGGCGAGACCACGCCGCTCCAGTTGACCTCCACATCCCAGAAGCGGTTCACATCATCCACCTTGGGCAGACCCAGGGCCACCTGCTTGGCCGCGGCCACGAAGCCCAGCGGCGCGCCCTTGGCATCGAACGTCAGGCCCAGCAGCGAGATCTGGCCGGCCGCGGTCTTGTAGGCGAACACGCGGGCCTTGGAGCCGTCCGGGTCGGTGACGGTGAAGCCGCCCGTCGCGTCGACCGCGAACACATCGCTGGCCTGCGGCGTCCAGGACGTGCAGGTGGCACCGACGCAGTCGGCACCGGCCGTGGTCTTGCCGGTGGCATCGATGGTTTCGGTGCTGAAGCCATGCCCCGGCGTGCCGCCGGCCGTCTCGCTGCCGTAGAACGAGATGTTCCAGTTGCCGGCCAGCTCAGCCACCGGCACGCTCTGCTCGGGCAGCAGCACGGCGGCCCGCGTGACCGTGGCCGATTCGGCATAACGCAGCATCATCAGGCCCGAGGCGGCCACGTAGACCGTGTCGCTGCCACCATCCAGCGTGAACTTGCACGCCGCGCCGCTGACCGGCGCAAAACTGCGCGCGGTGCCGCCGGCCACGCTGAAGCTGCCCTTGGCCGCGTCGATGCTGACCACGGCCGTGGCGTCGGCGATGCCGTCCGCATAGGCATCCAGCAGGCGGTACTTGCCGCTGCGCAGGCCGGCACAGCTGGCCGAGGCCGGCTGCAGCAGGGTCTGCACCACGGCCGGCGCGCTGCTGTTGGCCTGCATCGCGGTGGCCACGGCGGCCACATCGGTGCCGGCCGCCCTCAGCGCGCTGCCCAGGGTGTCCAGCAGCTTGTCCAGGGCATTGCCAGCGGTGCTGCCGTTGGCGGCCTTCAGCTCGGACTTGAGAGGGTCCACGCTGCTCAGGTCGATCACGCCCTGCAGGGCCGTGGTCACCGCGCTGCGCGCATCGCTCAGGCCGCTGCTGCTGAGCTTGGCCTGGGCGGCCGCGTCGAAGTTGTTGAACAGGGCCGCGGCATCGCCGCCGGCCAGGCGGGCCACGATCAGCTCGCTCAGCGGCGTGATGTTGGCCACCGCGCTGCTGGCACTGCCGGCCTCGGCCACCGAGCGCAGGGTCGTTGCGCCGCTCGTGACGCTCAGCACGCAGGGCAGGCTGGCGCCGGTGATGGCGACGCTGAAGCTGCCATCGGCGGCGGTGGTGGCCGAGCCGCTGCCGCCCACGCACTTGATCGAGACCGGGGCCGCGGCCAGGGCCGCCCCCACCGCGGCCGTGCCGCTGAGGGTCAGGGCCGCAGGCGCGGGGTTGACGACGGCCGGGGCCGCGGCCTCGCTGCCGCCATCGCCGCCGCCGCCGCAGGCCGCCAGGGCCGCCGCCAGGGAAAGCGCCGTGGCGCGGAAGAGCATGGAACAGGTCTGCATGGGGTTGATCTCCTCGTGTCCAGGAACAGGAGGCGATGCTAGGAAGCGCGTCCGGCGCGACCTATCGGCCAAATGGTTGAGGGCCGTGCGTTTGTTGGCGCATGTTCAGGCCGGCTGGCCCGGCGCGTGGGCCGGCGACAACAGCGCCAGCAGCGCCTCGGCCCCGAAGGGCTTGTGCAGCACCGGCACGCCGCGCGCCACATAGCCGTCCAATGGGCCGGCGCTGCTGCCGACGTCGCCGCTCATCACAACGACCGTGGCGCTCGCGCCGAAGCGCGCGCCGAACAGCGCCAGCGCCTGCGCGCCGTCGCCATCGGGCAGGCGGTGGTCGCTGAGCAGGGCCTGCGGCGCCGGCCCCGGCGCCGCCAGCGCGGCGCGCAGCTCGGCCAGGCTGGCCAGGGGCCGGACCTCGGCCCCCCAGGCCTGCAGGCGCTCCACCAGGGCCTCGCGCAGGGCCTGCTCGTCCTCCAGCAGCCAGACCCGGTGGCCACGCAGCGGCGGCGCGGCCAGCGGCACCGCCGCCGCCGGCGGGCGCTGCGGCGCCTGGGCCAGCGGCAGCTCGATCCAGAAGCAGCTGCCGCGGCCGGGCCGCGACACCAGGCCCAGCCCGTGGCCCAGCAGGACGGCGCTGCGCCGCACGATGGCCAGGCCCAGGCCGAGGCCCTGGCTGCGGTCGCGCTGCGGGTTGTCCAGCTGCACGAACTCCTCGAAGACCTGCTGCTGCTGCTCGGGCGCGATGCCCAGGCCGCTGTCCCAGACCTGCAGGCGCAGCCGCGCGCCGCGGCGCCGCGCACCGACCAGCACGCCGCCGCGCCGGGTGTAGCGCAGCGCATTGCCCACCAGATTGCGCAGCATCTGCTCCAGCAGCAGCGGGTCGCTGGCCACCACCGCGGCGCTGGCATGGAAGCGCAGCCGCAGGCCGCGCGCCTGCGCATGCGGCTGCTCGTGCAGGGCGATGGCATCGAACAGGGGCTGCAGCGCCACCGCCTGCGGTCGCGGCGGGCGGCTGCCGGCGTCCAGGCGCGACAGGTCCAGCAGGCCGCGCAGCAGCTCCTCCAGGGCCTGGACCGCCTGCTCCAGGCGCCCCATCAGGGCCAGCGTCGGCGCGCCGGCCTCGGCCAGGCGTTCGCGCGCCAAGCCGGCCAGCAGGCCGATGGCGGCCACCGGCTGGCGCAGGTCGTGGCTGGCCGCGGCCAGGAAGCGGCTCTTGGCCGCGTTGGCCTCGGCCAGCTCGGCGGTGCGCTCGGCAACGCGGCGCTCCAGCGCCTGGCTCAGCTCCTCGCGGTAGGCCAGGCCCTGCACCAGGCGGTTCATCAGCAGGGCCGCATAGCCGGCCAGGGCCAGGGGCACGGCATAGCCCAGCCAGTAGAAATCGCTGACCGGCAGCCTGG
>Ga0255338_1003442_pt1 | contig 19025 bp, 18 predicted proteins | sample MeOH1_35cm_T4_19_FD_203715 | JGI IMG/M metagenome (GOLD analysis project Ga0255338, IMG submission 203715) | Sandy soil microbial communities from University of British Columbia, Vancouver, Canada - MeOH1_35cm_T4_195 | ecosystem: Engineered > Artificial ecosystem > Sand microcosm > Unclassified ...
CGATGCAGCCATCCTCGGTGCGACGCGATGCTTCGATGCGGTCACGACCCTGGGCGCGAGGTTCGAGACAGGACGGCCAGGATTCCTGCAGCTCGACAGCGCCGGCAGCATCGATCGGCGTCTCGCCGAATCCCTGCATAACACTGAACTCTCGCGAACGTTCAGAGATGCAACCGCGGTGGTGCGTCGATGCAACAGGGCGTCCCCAGCGTCGGGCTCACAGCTGGAATCAACCACCGGGATGTAGCCATTCCCGTGTCGCAAAGCATGCGCCAACCGGCTGCTTCATCGTCGGTGCGCTTGACGAACGAGCCGGTCCGTCAATGGGTTCGGGAGGATTCGTGATGTGTCGCCAGTTGGCGAGGTCGCGTGAACCGGCCCGGGTCTGGAGGATGCCCTCCACTGAACGTCGCAGTGCAGAATCGGTGCGATTTGGCCTTGCGCTGGCACTGCTACGCGGCGGCGTCCGCGATGGCGGCCAGTCTCAGTCGGGCGGTTCGGGCGCAGGGCTCGGAGCTGGGCTGCGGGTCTTGTTGAGGGCGGTGAGGTTCTTGGTGTCGGCGTCGGGGAGGGTGTGGAGGTACTTCTGGGTCGTAGTGATCTGTGCGTGGCCCATGCGGTCCATCACGGATTTGAGGTCGGAGCCACCGGCGAGCAGCCAGGAGGCATGGGCGTGGCGCAGATCGTGAAACCTCACGTCGAAGTCGACCCCCGAGGCGGCGACGGCCGGGCGCCAGACCCGGGTGCGGAATGTGTTCCTGGAGAAGGGGGTGCCCTCGCGGGTGGCGAAGAGCAGGTCACCTGGTTTGAGTCGTCGCTCAGCGATGTGCGCACCGAGCTGCGCGACGAGCTCAGCGGGGAGGCCCATGGTGCGGGGTTCGTTGTCCTTGGGGTAGGGCTTGGTCAGCATCCGCTGGCCGGTGGGGGAGTTCTTGATGGAGACCTCGACGATGGTCTCCTCGACGGTGAGCCGACCGGTGGTCAAGTCGAGGTGGCGGGGTTTGAGAGCGATCAGCTCGCCCCAGCGCATGCCGGTGTTGATCGCGGTCTCCACCATCAACCGATGCTGGACGGGCAGTGCGCTCAGGATGGCTTCGTACTCCTCGGGCGTAAGTGTGCGGGCCTTCTTCTTGACCCTTTTCGGCAGCTCGGTGTGTGCACAGGGGTTGAAGGTGACGACCCGGTCGACCAGCGCCCGTTCGAAGACCGAGCCGAGCATGGTGTGGTACTTGCCCACGCTGGCGGCCGAGAGACCGTGCTCGGTCGCGTTGGTGACCCAGCGCTGGATCTCGGAGGGGAGGATCTTGCCCATCGGCCGACGACCGAAGGTGGGGATGAAGTGCTTGTCGAGGTAGGACCGGTAGGCGGCCAGGGTGGAGGTCTCGACCTGCTTGGAGGGCAGCCACACAGTCTGGACGTACTCGGCGAAGGTGACCTCGCCGCGGGAGTGGTCATGCCAGGACCCGTCGCGGACCTTGGCCTCCTCCCGGTTCCCGGCGCGTTCCGCAGCGCGCCGGGAGGAAAAGGTGCCGGCGGAGCGTTCGCGGTCTTCGGGGTCGCGGTAGCAGGCCACGAACCGTTTGTCGCCGTCACCGGTGATCCGGACTTTGACCCATGCCATGGGTGCCTCCCGAGAGACTCGAAAATATCTGTGTCCGCAGAGTGTCCGCAAACGTTGCCTCGAAGGCCGGCGAAGCTTGGCGAAAGGAGCGGAAACCCAAATAGTGCTCTGACCTGCAACGATAGGCCCAAGATCGCTCACATGTCCACCGAGTGTAAGCCGGTTGGTGAGGCACTTGGTGAGGTAGTACAGCACTCATAACCCAGAGGTCGCAGGTTCAAATCCTGCCCCCGCTACGAATGTGATGTCTCAGGACATCGCGGAGGGCCGAACCCAATAGATGTGGGTTCGGCCCTCCTTGGTTTCAGCGTGTGGGGCCGGGTGGGCGTCCGGTGCCTTGGTAGCGCTTGGGTTGTGTCGAGGACGAGATCGCGGAGCAGTTCACCGGTGGCGGCGTCGACGATGCGGATCTTGAGGTCCTGGGCCAGGGTGCCCATCCGCGCGCCGCTGCGTAGGACCGAGGGACCTCATCGCGATGCGGCGTGCAACGGCCGACGACAGGGCGCCCCGTTCCTGCCAAACGCAACGGGACCAGAACTGATCCGCTGCCTGGTCACTGGGTCGAGGTCGAGGATGGGACTTGGACGGTCCATCGTCTAGATCGAAGCCGGGCGGCCACTATGCACCCTGTGTACTCGTTGAGTGCTGTACCCCACCGAGCGTGGTCGAGTCTTGGGAGGCCCTCACAAGGTGGCGGAGGTCTGGGCGCTCGGCTAAGGCGTCGAGGGCTCGCGAGGTGCGGCTCTTTACAGTTCCCTCGGAGATTCCAAGCAGCGTGGCAGTGCCAGCCACGTCGTAGTGAAGGTAATAGCGCAGCGCGAGCACTTCTCTCTGAATGATCGGGAGCGTCGACAGTGCAGCAACGAATACCTCCGACACAAGGTCAGGCGTTGGGGCAACCTGGCCAGTCGGCTCCGGGACCTGCGCAACGGCAATCTCGCCCCTCCATCTTCGGCGACTGTTGCTGCGCAAAGTGTTGATGAGAATCTTCGTGACGTAGGCGCTTGGATCGGTGGCTGTTTCGACCCGCGCCCAGTTTAGGTGCGCCTTGAGCAAGGCTGATTGAGAGGCGTCCTCGGCATCCGCTTGCTGCCAACCGAGGAACATGGCGGTTCGGACCAGCCGAGGCCACTGTTCGCGAGCAAATACGCGAAAGGACTCGTCGCGATCTTTCACCGACTCGGGCCAACTCCTGGAACCGTGAACGCTGAAGCTACTTTCATGAGAACAGCCGGATCAACGTTGTCGGGTGCCTGAATTCTGATGATCTCGTCGGTGTTCGGCATCATGAGCATGATTTGGCTACGCACGCCCTTTTCAGGACTCGGGACGACATACGCCTCGAGCCCGTTGATGCTCGTGACCTCTCCTCCGTTCTGCGCCGCAAGGCCATGGAGCCACTGAGTGCGCCCCTCCACGGGGTAACCCTTCTCGTAGAACACCCACGTGTTGCTACCGACGATTACCGCAGGCGAGGTCGCACTGCCCGCGCAGAGCATTGCGCCGGTGACTGGCGCGCCGGCTAGCTTCGCGTCCGGAAGCAGGACATGCGGTACGGAGTCCGCAGGGGCTCGAGTGTCAATGGACGCGAGTTCGGACAGTGAAGCCAAAGTCGTGGGTTTGGCGTTGGCACATGGCTCATCCATGGAGAGCGGAGCGACCGGTTGGCCATCGGGAATGGCTTTGCCCGCAGAAGTCGCACTCTCTCCAGGCGTCTGTGAGCCCAAGGTCAAACCGTTGACGGCCACGGTTACAGCCGCCATCGCACAACCCAGTCCGAACCCTGCTGCCATGGCAACCCTGTGCCGCCTACGTTTGCGGGAGGCTGCAATCGTGCCGTCCAGGTCGAATTCTCCTACATGAAGAGACTGTGCCGAAGAATCGAAGAACTGCTCGATGTACTGAGGCTTCATCTGCGAATCCTTCCCTTGGGTCGGTGTTTCTTGAAGTGGCCAGCGGCACATCCGCCGACGTCACCATCCACTCCCAGGACGCGCTTGGTCGTGCGAATGGTTCCATCTGGAGGATGATTTCTCTCACCAGGGATCTACTGCGTCCGGCCGTGGTCCACCGCGACGATGCTGTAACTTCCGGGTCCATGGTTGCCGGGGTGCTTGTCGTGGCTCGCCCACTGCTGCCAGCCTCCGCTGCGCCAGCCTCCAAGCGCCCACCATTCAGCGTTGGGGGAGTCGGCTGCTGAACCTCGTTCCATACCTACGTAACTGGCACCGGTGGTGAAGTCCAGCAATACACCCGAGGGCTCCAGCTCCTCGCCGTCGAACCATGGGCCCCAATAGAAGTTGCCGTTGGTGTCGGAAATTCTGAAGGTGTGCGTGCCTGCGCTCGGCTGGCGGGAGGCGAATACGCGACATCCCGCAGGCTGGCCGGTCGAGTTCACCATCCAGCGGAAGAGCGTGGGACGACTGTACTTGACGTCGTCAGCTCCACCGGCTGTGCAATTGCTCCATCCGCGGACCCAGCCGAACTCTGCCCAGCCGGCGCCTCGACCAACGTAAATGCTCGCGATCTGCTGACACGAAGCTCCGCCACTCGGAACGGTCACGTACCCGCTGGTGCCATGGTTCACCGGATTCGCGACGGAGAACGCCTCTCGACCGCCCTTGAATGCGTAGTCGCCTCCAGCGAGACAACTATTGACTGCCTCAGCCGGTGCTTGCACAAAGACGCTAAAGACCCCGGTTGCGACGAATCCAATCGCGAAAGACGCGAGAGTCTTTTGGACAGCCCCAAGTCGCAGTCCAGTGAACCCCATGCTGGGCATCGGAATCCTTCCGAACGAAATATTCCCCCGAGAACGCGGGAGGCTTCGGATCATGCAACCACATCCTGAGGGCGATATGGGGCTCATCACAGTTGACGGTGTAGGCGTGTATGGCGCCGATAGGCACGGCGCGAGGGGCTTTGGAACCCAATAGATGTGGGTTCGGCCCTCCTTGGTTTTCAGCGTGTGGGGCCGGGTGGGCGTCCGGTGCCTTGGTAGCGCTTGGTTGTGTCGAGGACGAGCTCGCGGAGCAGTTCACCGGTGGCGGCGTCGACGATGCGGATGTCGAGGTCTTGGACCAGGACGATGACGCGGGTTCGGTCGTGGGTTCGGCCGATGCCGATGGAGTAGAGCCGGCCGCGGTGGCGCCAGGTGATCTTCCCGGACTTGTCGACCTTGTCGTGGCGGACCGAAGCGTCTCGGCTTCTCTGAGGCCTGGCGAGATCTCGGCACTCAACCTCGAGGACATCCTCCGCAAGCCGACCGGCGTCCTGATCACCATCCGCCGCTCCAAGACCGACCCGGACGCCCAAGGTCAACTGGTCGGCGTCACTCGTGGGGACAACAGACTCACCGACCCGATACGCGCCCTGGATGCGTGGCTCGAGGTCCGCCCGCCAGAACCGGGTGCGCTCTTCACACGCGTCCTCTGGAGGAACCATCCCACGAGCGAGCGGATCGGCCCCGTGCGATCAGCAGGACCGTCCAGGAACGAGCCAACGCAGCCGGCTTCGACGGCATGCGTGTCTCCGGCCACTCACCTCGCGCCGGACACGCCACCACGGCCGCCTTGAACGGCGCACCGATCGACAGAATCTGCCGCGCAAACGCGACACCGCGACCTCGGACTCTGACGCCGCTGGATTGGCCGAGGAGCGTCAGCCGAATTCGTCCCGGCTCTGCGTACGGAAGCATCAGATCTTCGGCTCCTACCCGAATCGCGGCTAGATCCGAGCACTTTGGACCATGGCGTATCGGATCAGATCTCTGACGCGTGGTGCTCCCGCGCTGATGCGATCTCAGTCGCCGAGGAACGCGGTCGCGACGGGGGCGAAGTCCTCGTGGAACTGGAAGATCCCCCCGTGACCGGAGTTCGGGTAGATGATCAGCTGGCTTCCCCGGATGCGGCGGTGCAGATCCTCGGACAGGTTCGTCGGAACCATGCGGTCGTGGTCGCCGTTGGCGATCAGCGTCGGTTGCGTGAATGTCGAGAGGTCCGAGGGAGCGGAGCGGCCGTACCGCTGGATCGCCTTCAGTTGGGTCCGTAGGGCCGTGATGCTGATGTCCCGGTCGCGGTCGACGGTGCGTTCGTGGAGTCGCTTCACGAACGACTTCCCAGCAGCTTTGCCGGTCGCGTCGCGGTTGAAGAACAGGAACTCCTTCGGGTCCGACCGGGTCAGGGTCGCGCGGAGGATGTCCCAGTAGGTCACGCCGACGACCTTGTCGATGTCCTTGCCGCCCCGCGGCCCGGTCCCGGTCAGGACGAGCCTGCGTACCAAGTCGGGATGCTTGACGATCAGGTCCTGGGCGATCATTCCGCCCATCGAGAACGAGAAGACGTCGATCTTCTGGAACCCGAGCGCCGTGATGAACTCGTACGCGTGGTCCGCTGCTTCTTCGAGGGTGGACGCCACCTTTCCGGTGGAAGCCCCGACGCCACGCTGGTCGAAGGCGATGACGTGTCGGTGCTGCGCGATGGGGTCGACGATGCGGGGATCCCAGTTGTCCAAGGTCGCGGCGAGGTGGACGAAGAAGACGACGGGGATGCCGCCCTTCGGGCCCAGTTCGCGGTAGGCGTAGGTCACGCCCCCGACCTTGACGGTCCGGCTCGGTGCTTGGGCGTAGGAGGTGACTACGGGGTGGTTGTCGGGGGCGCTCATGACGACTTCTCGATTCGGTTCTTGGCTGTGCGGAGGCGCTGCTGCCAGACGAGCAGCAGCGGTGGGGCGAGGAGCTCGAGGCCGATGGCTCCGATGATGACTGGGTGCGGTCGTCCGCGCTGTTGCCAGGACTTCAGTCGGGCGATTCCGCCTACGAAGAGGCTGGAGAGCGCGAAGCTCACCGCCGGCGATCGCTCGGCACGTGCGAGCTGGGTCCAGATGATCGGGGCGAGCGCGGCCTTGTAGACGTTCGCGTAGCGAAGTGCGCTGTCCACGGTCGGGTTCACGGTTGCCGATCCGCCCGGCACACCGGCCGCCCCGAGCGCGATCTCGCGGCTCGCGCTGGCCAGCGGGATGGCTGCGAGCACCGCGAGGGTCCACTGCAGGCGTCGGCGGCTCGTCGTCGTTATGGTCGGTATCGCCATGTCCGGGCTCATTTCCCGGTGGTGGCGGCGGCGAACAGCGCGTCGGTGGCGGCTGCGGGCGACACAGACACGAGCGCAAGCTGGGCGCGGCTGACGTTGTCGCACCGGTAACGGCGCTTCGGGTGCCGGGACGTCAGCGCACGGTCGACGGCCTTCACGACTTTGCGCGGATCGCCTGCGAGCTTCTGCATGCGACCGAGTAGCTTTCGGGTGCCAGCCAGGTGCGCCGCGTACAGCTCCCGGTAGGCCGGGCTGAGCTGGTCGGTCATCCGGTCGTAGTCGTCGAGGGCGCCTCCCCACATATCGGTGCGGGTGGGTCCGGGTTCGATGAGCGAGACCGGGATCCGCCAGGGGCGCAGCTCGATGCGTAGCGCGTCCGCCAGTGACTCCAGGGCGTACTTCGAGGCGCTGTAAGCACCGGTGCCCGGGGTCGTTATCAGGCCGCTGACCGACGACATGAAGACCACACGCCCGCGGGCTGCGCGCAGTCTCGGAAGGACTGCCTGGACGACCGCGATCTGGGCGGTGACGTTGACCTCCAGCTGTCGCGAGAGGTCGTCAAGCGGAACCGTCTCGACCGGGCCTTGGACGATGATCCCGGCGTTGTTGACGACCCCGTCGAGACGGGCAGGGAGCTGCTCAGGCAGGCGGGCGACCGCAGATCGATCGGTGACGTCGAGCTGAACGGGGCGCACGTTCGGCAGCCTGCCGAGCTCGCGCAGGTCGTCGGCCGAGCGCGCTGTGGCATAGACCTCCCACCCGTGCTCGCTCAGGTGGCGGGTGATGGCCAGACCGATTCCTCTGCTGGCTCCGGTGACGAGTACGGAGGGCATGACCCTTCCTTTCGAGCTGCTGGACGTCGTCATCGGGTCACCACGATCTTGCCGGCGGCCTTGCCCTGCTCGACGTACGCCATCGCATCGAGGGTCCTGTCGAACGGGAAGGTCCGGTCGAGCACCGGTCGCAGGATGCCGGCGTCGTACAGCTCCGCCAGGGTGGCGAGCTCGGCGCCGCTGGCCCGCATGAAGAAGAAGGAGTAACGCACGCCGAGCTTGCGGGCGCGACGTCGGACCTTCCAGCTCAGCAGGCCCATGACCGGCTTCATGATCGGCTGGCCGAGCTGAGTGGCAAAGGCGGGATCGGGCGGGCCGACGACGCTGATCGCCAAGCCGCCCGGGCGCAGGACCGTGAGGGACTTCTCGAGACTGGCGGGCCCGAGAGAGTCGAGGACGACGTCGTACCCGGCCACGATGTCGGTGAAGTCCTGCCGGGTGAAGTCGATGATCTCGTCCGCGCCGAGGGCACGCACGCGCTCGACATCGTCGGTGTGCACCGTGGTGGCGACGTGGGCGCCGAGGTGCTTGGCGACCTGGACGACGGTCGACCCGAGTCCGCCGGCGCCGGCGTGTACCAGGACCTTCTGGCCGGGTTTGAGGTCGGCCACCTCGACCAGGGCCTGCCACGCGGCGAGCGCGACGAGGGGCACTGCGGCCGCTTCCTCGAACGACAGTGAGGCGGGCTTCAGCGCGAGGTCGTCGGCGTTGATGGCGATCTGCTCGGCGAAGGCGCCGATGCGCAGGTCGCGCGGGCGAGCGTAGATCTCGTCCCCGACCTTGAAGCCGCGGACGTCAGCGCCGACCCGGGTGATCACGCCGGACAGGTCGTGTCCCAGGACGAAGGGCCGCCTGTACTTGATGAGCTGCTTGAACTCGCCGTTGCGGATCATCTTGTCCAGCGGGTTGATGCTGGCGGCCCGGATGTCGACCAGGACGTCGTGAGTTCCGACGGCGGGATCCGGGACGTCGGCCGGCTCGAGTCCGTCCGCACCGTATCGGGTGACGACGAAGGCCTTCATCGGGCGGTCGCCAAGGTCACGGCATTGGCGTACGCCGCCTCGAGGATGCGGTCGGAGAGCTCGGGGTCGGTGACGGCCCGGGCGGTCTGGATCGAACCGACGAGGAGGGTGAAGAGCCCGATGGCGCGCTCGTGGGTCCGCTGGGAGTCACCGTCGTCGAGGTGGCGTGCGATCGCTGCGATCATCGCACTGGCGCCCTCGTTGTAGGCCTCGCGGACCGTCACGTCGCACCGGCCGATCTCGTCGAGCAGGGCTGCGGACGGGCAGCCGCCGGCTAGGTCGTCACGATGCTCGGGGGAGAGGTACTCGCGCAGGTACTGCTCGACCGAGGCGAGTCCCGCCGGAAGGCTGTTGACGACGCTGACCTGGTCGGCGAGCTGCTGGGCCACCACGGAGGCGACCAGGTCGTCCTTCGAGGAGAAGTGCCCGTAGAAGGCGCCGTTGGTCAGGCCGGCATCGGCGACGAGGGTCGCGATGCCAGAACCGTCGATGCCGTCGCTCTTGAACCGTCGGCCGGCGGTCTCGATCATCCTGCGCCGAGTCTCTTCCTTGTGCTCCGGGCTGTATCTCGCCATGGCGTGGATCTCCTTCTGGGGGCTTGCCACCACGTTAGCATTATGGTCATAATATTACGACCGTACTTCAATTACAACGGGAGCTAGCCATGGCCTCACTCGCCGATCCGCTCGACCTGCCGTCCGGCGTACGCCTTCCGAACCGCATCGCCAAGGCGGCGCTCAGCGAGGCGCTCGGGGACGCCGACAACTCGCCCGACGAGCGGATCGTCACGCTCTACCGGCGATGGGCGCAGGGGGGCTACGGCCTGCTGATCACCGGCAACATCATGGTCGACCGCCGGCACCTCGGAGAGCCGGGCAACGTCGTGATCGAGGACGATCGGGCGCTGCCGCAGCTCACCACCTGGACGAAGGCAGCCCACGACGGGGGAGCGGCGATCTTCGCCCAGCTCAACCATCCCGGTCGCCAGTCGAACCTTCTGAACATCGGCCACCAGCCAGTCGCCCCGAGTGCCGTACCGCTCGCACTTCCCGGCGCAGCCACCCCACGGGCACTCGAGAACGTTGAGATCGAGGAGATCATCGAACGGTTCGCGACGACAGCGTCGGTCTGCGAGGAGGCGGGCTTCGACGGCGTCCAGCTGCACGCCGCCCACGGCTACCTGGTCACCCAGTTCCTCTCGCCGCTGACCAACCTGCGTGACGACGCGTGGGGCGGCGACCCGACGCGACGGATGCGCTTCCTGCTCGAGGTCGTACGCCGCGTCCGCGGCCGGGTGAGCCCCGGATTCGCCGTGTCGGTCAAGCTCAACTCCGCCGACTTCCAGCGCGGCGGCTTCACCGAGCAGGACTCGCGCGAGGTGGTCGCCGCTCTCGCGCAGGAGGCCGTCGACCTGATCGAGGTCAGCGGCGGCAACTACGAAGCGCCGGCGATGTCGGGCTCGGAGTCGTCCTCGACCAGGGCGCGCGAGGCCTACTTCCTCGACTACGCCCGGTCTGTCCGCAGCATTGCCGGCTCGGTGCCGCTGGCCGTGACCGGTGGGTTCAGGACCCGCGACGGCATGGAAGACGCGCTTGCCGCAGGCGACTGCGACGTCATCGGGATCGCCCGGCCGACGGTCACCACGACCGATGCCGCCTCGGCGATCCTCGACGGTCGTGCCGACGTCCTCACCACCCACGAGATCCAAGCCGGGATGCGCCGGGTCCTCGGCCGGTTCGCGGATCTGAAGACTCTTGACGGCGTCCTCAACCTGACCTGGAACGCCGACCAGATGCACCGCCTCGCCCGCGGTCAGGAGCCCGACCTGAACCGTGGTGCCTTGGCCTCGGCGCTGTCGATGCTGCGGCGCAACGGACGGGTCTCCCTCAAGCCACGGCGCGGTGTGGCATGACGCGCAACGGGTACGACCTCGCCGGCAAGGTCGTCCTGATCACCGGCGGGAACGGCGGCATCGGGAGCGCCACGGCGCGCGAGCTTCTCCACCGCGGAGCCAGAGTGGTCATCGCGGACCTCGACCCCGCGACGCCCGAGCGGTCTGCCGAGCTGAACGCCGAGCGCGCGCTCGGCTGCGTCGCCGACGTCCGCGACCGGTCCTCGCTCGACTCGGCGATCGCGCAGGCTGTCGACCGCTTCGGCCGGATCGACATCGTGATCGCCAACGCCGGGCTGCTGGCCAAGGCAGCCACCCTGCGCAACACCCCGACGGCGGACATCGAGGCCACCCTCGCGGTCAACGTGACCGGTGTCGCCAACACCGTGGCCGCTGCGCTGCCCCAGGTGATCGCCCAGCAGGGCCAGGTCGTCCTGATCAGCTCGGTCTTCGCGTTCCTCAACGGCATGGGCACGATCCCCTACGCGATGAGCAAGGCGGCAGTCGAACAGCTCGGACGCGGCCTCCGGGTCGAGCTCGCCGACCACGGCGTCTCGGTCCTCACGGCGTACTTCTCGCTCGTGCAGACCGACATGATCGCGCGAGGAGTCGACGAGGACCCGGTCGTCCTGGAGCTGCTCGGCACCCTGCCCCGGGTGATGCTGAAGCGGATCTCCCCTGCCCAGGCCGCCGCGGGCATCGTCGACGGCTTGGAGGCCCGGGCAGCCCGGGTCATTCGCCCGAACCTGTGGGGTCCGGTCTCGGTCCTGCGGGGTCTGCTCGGCCCCGCTCTCGACGCGCGCTTCACCGGCGACCGTCGCATCCTCGACGTCCTCGCCCGCCTTGACGCCCGGCCGTCGCCAGCCCTGTCCGTCGTCTCCGCTCAGCCCTCACGAAGGAACAAGTCATGACCACCTGGAAGACCACTCCCACCAAGACGATCGACGTCGACGGCACCTCGTTCGCCTTCCGCGAGCTGGGCGAGCCCGGCGGCGTACCGGTGGTGTTCCTGCACCACCTGACGGCTGTCCTCGACGACTGGGACCCTCGCGTCCTGGACGGCGTCGCCGCTCGGCATCACGTGATCGCGTTCGACAACCGCGGCGTCGGCGCCACCGGCGGACGTGTCCCGACCGACATCGAGCAGATGGGGGCGGATGCGATCGCGTTCATCCGGGCGCTCGGGCACGAACAGGTCGACCTGATCGGCTTCTCCCTTGGGGGCGGCGTAGCGCAGATGGTCGCCCTCCAGGCCCCGGATCTCGTGCGCCGCATGGTGCTCGCGGGCACCGGCCCGCGCGGCGGCGGTGGCATCTGGAAGATGCCGTTCATCGTCGGCGGCGCCTACACGAAGGCGTTCCTGGCCCGTAAGGACCCGCGCCACTTCCTCTTCTTCCCCCGCACCACGGCGGGCAAAAGGGCGGCCAACGCCTACTTCGACCGGCTCGCCGAACGCACCACGGACCTGGACAACGCGATCACCACCCGGGCCGGCCTCGCGCAGGTACGCGCCATCACCAGTGCCGGGTTGCACGCTGCCGACGACCTCTCGCAGATCAAGATTCCGGTCTTCGTCGCCAACGGAGACAACGACCTGATGGTCGCCAGCGAGCACTCCCAGGACATGGCCGCTCGGCTGCCCGACTCCCGGCTGCGGATCTACCCCGACTCTGGCCACGGCGGCGTCTTCCAGTACCACCACGAGTTCGTGCCCGAGGTCCTCGCCTTCCTGGACGGTCACTGATGGGTGGCCCGGATTTCCTCACCATCGACGCGCTCGGTCGGCCATCAGGAGGCCGGATCAGATGGAGGCGCGGTGTCGCGCGGAGGATCGACAGCGGCATCGAGGGCTTGCGTGGCGCGACCGTGAACTACTCGAACAACGGCACCCACGCGCTGGTACCCGCACTCCTGCCGGGCGGCTGTGCGCTCGTCGCGGCATGGGAGTCACCCGAGGCTGCCGAGGCCGCGTTCGCCGGCCCTCTGCGAGGGGCCATCGACGGTGACGACCGCTTCAGCCTCGACGGTGAGGTCACGCGCGTCAGGGTCGACTCCGAGTCCGAGCGCGAGGACTGGCACGGGTGGGAGCCGCGTGCCGACGGCGCCGAACCGCTCGCGAAGGACGAACCCATGATCGCGATCGTGCACGGAATCCTGCGGCGTGGCCGGCTGACCGAGTTCGTGCGCAACAACGCGCATGCGGCAAGTCGCGCCGCGCACCACCCGGGGCATCGCGGCAGCATTGACATCTCCGCGCAGCTGCCGTTCGAACACACCTCGATCAGCCTGTGGAAGACCTACGCGCTCGCCCAGGACTTCGCCTACAAACCCGGCGGGCACGCGAGCGGCATGAAGCACGCGCTGAAGGAGAAGACCCATCGCGTCGGCATCTTCCTGCAGGTGCGCCCGCTGGCGTGCACGGGGAACCTCGGGATCGACACCACTCCGTTCCCGCAGCTTCCGGCGGCCAACCGGGCCGGAAACTAGGGGATTGGCCATGGCAGAAGTAGTCCGAGGCAACCTTGCGATCGAGGACCGCGGTGCGGTGCTGGTCGCCCGCATCGACGGAGGCCCACTCGGGCTGTTCGGCAGATGCAATCACTTGAATGCCCTCCTCATACCCTCCGGATTCAGTCGGCCAGAACTGGGACGGTTCGGTGACAGTCGGAGGTGTTCGAGACAGCGACAACCGCGACAACACAAGCGATTCGGCTGTTTCCCGCAACGTTCGGTAGCGACAGGTAAGGCCTCGAAGGTGCCCAGAGGTCGCAGGTCCAAATCCTGCCCCCGCTTCAAGATGGAGTGGTCCTCACCGTGACTGTGAGGGCCACTTCTGCGTGGGTGGCCGTCCGGCAGGTCCGAGGCTGTGCCGGACCGTGGCGGTCCTAGGGTGTCTGGGGTGAGCGACGCCCAGAAGTCCGTGGACACGGTCACCGATGCTGCCGCGCGCGGATCACGCAGGAAGGAGCGCACGCGCGCGCTCCTCCTCGATGCGGCGGAGCTGTTGATGTCCCAGCGCGCGCCGGAGGAGATCAGGATCGAGGACGTCGCCGCGCAGGCGGGCGTCTCGCCAGCCTCGGTGTACGTGCACTTCGGGACCAAGGACGGCCTCCTGGCGGCGGTCACCGAGCGGGTCCTGGCCGTGGCCACGGACGCACTCCGGTCGGCGTACGCGGCGGAGGTGTCCCCGCTCGAGCGCTTCGCCGGTGTCGGCTCGGCTTACCTCCGGCTCCTCCTCGACCACCCGGCGGTGGTGAAGTACCTGACCGTCACCGGGGAACGTGGGCCCCGCACGCCCGTCGAGGGCGAGGTGGTCGCGCGGTTCAGCCAGCTCCGACGCGAGTTCGAGCAGAGCATCCGCGACGCCGTGGAGACGGGCGCGATCCGGCAGGTCGACCCGGAGCTCATGTCCTACTTCCTGTTCGGCGCCTGGAACGGGGTCGCCGCGCTGGCGCTGCGCCGCGACGCCCTGATGGTGTCGCCCGAGCGCGTCGAGCTGGCGGTGATCGAAGCCGGACTGGCGCTTCTCGACGGCCTCATCCTGGATCCACCCTCCGCCTGACGGAGCGTGGCCCTTGGCGGAGCGCCCCGGAGCGAGTTAACTGGAGTCCGACTCCAGAAAGCCTTCTCCGAAAGCGACCGCCCATGACGCAGACCGCGACGCCCCTGATCCCGGACCACGAGGTCGACCGCGAGACCTGGGACGCCGTGGTGGTGGGCGCCGGCCCGGGTGGCCTCACCTGCGCGGCGTACCTCGCGGCCAACGGCAGGAGGGTGCTGGTCCTCGAGGCCAACCAGGTGGTCGGCGGCAGCACCCAGGTCTTCCGCCGCGCCGGCAACAAGTTCGAGTTCGATGTCGGCACCCACTACGTCGGCGAGTGCGGCCCCGGTGGGCGGATGCAGACCGCGCTCTCCGGGCTGGCACTGACCGAGCGGATCACGTGGCTGCGCCAGCGCCCGGAGGGCCATTGCCAGATCATGATCCCGGGTACGACGTTCCAGACGCCGACCGGCTGGGACACCTACCTCGACCGCTTGGTCGCGGCGTTCCCCGAGGAGGAGTCCGGCCTTCGTCGTTGCGTCAGGATCATGCGCACCATCGCTGCCGGCGAACGGCCGCTCCTGCGCCCGTTCGCACTGCTGCGCTGGGGCGTGCGGCCCATCACCGCACTGATGGCCGCGTGCGGCCTCAGCGCTGACGCCCAGGCGGTGATCCTCGCGGAGAACGGGGACTACACGTGGTCCCCGCACCGAACGCCGACCGCCATGCACGCGGGCTTCCTCCACCACTACCTCCAGGCCGGTGCCTACTACCCGCGGGGCGGCGGCCAGGTCATCGGCGCTCATCTCACCGACGTCATCTCGACGCACGGCGGCCAGGTCCGCACCAAGGCCAGGGTCGAGCAGATCCTGATCGAGGACGGGCGCGCCGTCGGCGTCCGCCTCCGCGGCGGCGAGGAGATCCGGTCCGAGGTCGTCGTCTCCGCGGCTGACTTCAAGAAGACCTGGTCGGAGCTGGTCGGCGACGAGCACCTGACCCGGAGGCTGCGACGGAAGCTGAGGGATCTGGAGATGACGCTGCCGATGTTCGCGGTGTACGTCGCGCTCGACGTCGACCTGCGCGAACGAGACACTCCGCCGCTTGCCTGGGTGTGGCCGACCAACGACGTCGACGGCTACTACCGCGAGGTCGCCGCCGGTCGCTGCCCCGAGCGCATGCCGGTCGGCATCAGCTGCCCCACCGCCAAGGACCCCGAGGGGACGCACTCGGCGCCTCCGGGTTACTCGACCCTCGAGCTCGTGAGCTGGGCGCCGAAGGACCACGCGTTCTGGAACGTGGAGACCGGTCCGGCGGACGGCGGCAGCTACGGCCGCGACGAGCGCTACCTCCAGCTCAAGGAGGAGCTCACCCAGCGCGTGCTCGACACCGCCGAGCTGATGATCCCGGACCTCCGCGAGCGGATGGTCTTCTGCGAGGCGTCCACCCCGATCACCCAGGAGCGCTTCACCCTCAGCACGGACGGATCCTGCTACGGCATCGCCCCGCTGCTGAGGAACCTCGGCCCGTTCCGGCCGAGGGTGACCACGCACGTCCCGGGCCTGTTCCTCGCCGGGGGCAGCACGGAGCACATGTTCGGCATCAACGCCACGATCTACGGGGGGATGGGCACCGCCGGTGCCGTACTCGGCCGCGATCTCGTCCAGGAGGTGCGCGACGGCGCCGTCTTCGTGGACGAGGCACGCCTGACGCCGATCACCGACGACTTCGACCCGCTCCTCGCGTCGAAGCCCGGGTCCGTCATCCGCCGACCGGTGCGCCGCCGTCCCCGGACCACTGCCTCGCGGGTCGACGTCCGCAGCCCGGCCGAAGTCGGAACACCGTGACAGCGTGACTGTGACAGCACTACTGTTCCCGTCGTGCCCGAATTCGATGCCGACGTGGTCGTGGTGGGCAGTGGCTTCGGTGGGGCGGTCACGGCGCTGCGGCTGACCGAGGCCGGCCACCGCGTGCTGGTTCTCGAGAAGGGCCGCCGGCTCGACGACGCGGACCTGCTGCGGGCCCGCCGGGATCCGCGCGCCTACCTCTGGCAGCCCGGAGTGGGCCTGCGCGGCTTCTTCTGGCAGCGGGTGTTCCGCCACGTCGCGATCATCGGGGCGAGCGGTGTCGGTGGGGGATCCACGGTCTGGGCCGGGGTGCTGCTCGAGCCGCGCGACGCCTTCTACGCCGATCCCGCGTGGTCGCACCTGCACCCGGACTGGCGCTCCGAGCTCGCGCCCCACCTTGCCCGGGCGGCGGGCATGCTGGGCCGGGTCGTCACCCGCCACCGCGGCCCGATGGACGACCACCTGGCCGCCGCGGCCGCGAGTGTCGGCGCCGGAGCGACGTACGGTCCTGTGCCGGTGGCCATCCATTTCGGCCGCGAGGGCGTCACCGAGCCGGACCCGTTCTTCGGGGGCGAGGGGCCCGCCCGGACCGGGTGCCGGCTGTGCGGCGAGTGCCTGCTCGGCTGCCCCTACGGCGCCAAGAACCAGCTCACCCGCAACTACCTGCCGCTCGCCGAGCGGTACGGCGCCGAGGTGCGCGCCGAGCACGAGGTGACCGGGATCCGGCCGCTGCGCGGCGGTGGCTACGAGCTCACCGTCGCCCACCCGTGGCGGCGTACGCCGATCGCGCCGATCCGGGCCCGCCGCGTGGTGCTCGCCGGCGGCGTGCTCGGCACACTCGACCTGCTCTTCCGCTGTCGCGACGAGCTGGGCACGCTGCCGCACGTCTCGCCGATGCTGGGCCGTCGGGTCCGCACCAACAGCGAGGCGCTGACCGCCGTGCTCCAGCCGCCGGGGGAGGACCTGTCGCGGGGGCCGACGATCTCCAGCGACTTCTACCCCGACCCCGACACCCACGTCACCCAGAACCGGTTCGTCGGTGGCTGGCACATGCGGCTCCAGGTCGGACCGATCGTCGACGGCGACCGCAAGCTCGGCCGCGCCCTGCGGACCCTGGGCAGGCTGGCGTCCGCCCCCGTGTCGCAGCTGCGGCGGATGACGGCGCGGGGCTTCGAGCGACGGCTCACGGTGCTCACCGTGATGCAGCACCTCGACAACGAGCTGGCCTTCGAGCGCCGACGGTCCCCCGTCCGGCCGTGGCGGCGCGTGCTGCGGTCGCGGGCGGTGCCCGGGCGTCAGGCGCCGAGCTACCTGCCGGTCGCCAACCAGGTCACCCGGGCCTTCGCGGAGTCCTCGGGCGGCGTCCCGCTGAACCTGCTGGGCGAGACCGTCGGCGGACTCTCCGTGACCGCGCACATCCTGGGTGGTGCGGTGATGGGCGCCTCGCCGGCCGACGGCGTGGTCGACACCTCGCACGAGGTCTTCGGGCACCCCGGCCTCTACGTCGCCGACGCCAGCACGATCCCGGCCAACCTCGGGGTGAACCCGTCGCTGACGATCACCGCGCTGGCCGAGCGCTTCGCCTCGCTGTTCCCCGCCGCACCCGAGGGCGCCGCCCGCCGGGAGCCCGTCACCGCGCGCCCGGCCGTCACCCCGATCGCCACGGACGGTGCCCGGTGACCGGCGTTCCCGCGCTGGTGCGCGCGTGGTCGGGACTCCCGGCGCCCGCACTCGACGACGTCGTGGGCGTGCTGCGCGCCGAATTCGTGGCGCCGCTGCGGCACGTGGCACCGGTCGGGCTCGGCCTGGTCGGGCTCCCGCGCTGGCACGGCAAGCGGTTCGCCCGGTCCGGCCCCGGGGAGCTGGCCGGGGTCAACCTCGTCGTGGCCCGGGACGGCTCCGGCGCGATGGAGGAGCGGCTGCCGATGCGGGCGGTGCTCGGCACGGGGATGGCCGACGGCCTACCGGCGGTCGTGGTGACCTACCCCGCGGACGGTCCGCGCCCGTGGCGATGGGTCCGCGACGAGCTTCGGGTGGGCAGCGACGGAGTGCTGGTCGGGATGTCGTACGTCGACCGGCCGTTGCTGCGCCGGGGCGGGCTGCCGTTCCTGCTCCGCCGGTAGCGGCGCGGCGGTCCTGCGGTCCGTCGTACGCGCCTGACTCGGGAACGGGGAAGTCGTGCTGCAAGGATCGGCCGGTGATGACGAAGACGACCAGCCGCCTGATCGCGGCGTGCGCCCTGTCCCTCCTGTGCTCGATCCCCTCGGTCGGCATGACCGAGCCGGCCTCGGCAGCGACTCAGCGAGCGTTGCTCAGGACGGCCGTCAAGGCGTACTCCGACGCCTTCCTCGACGGGCGTGGCGCCGACGCCTACACGATGCTGACCGGACGCTGCCGGACCAGGATCGATCGGCAGGAGTTCATCGACGCCTCCGCTCTGGCGAAGGAGATCTACGGGGGGCCGATGTCGTTCACGTCCTATCGCGCCGTCATCGACGGGCACAGGGCGCGAGCCACCTACACCTACGAGGCGCGTGCCCTCGACCAGCGCAGGGAGCCCTGGCTCAGGGTGTCGGGCCGCTGGCGCATGAACCAGTGCTAGGCGGCTGACCGGCTCAAGCGGGGTCGTCGAACTGCGGGACCGTGCCGGCCGTCCCGGCAGCCAGGGCGACCTGATGGTTGGGGCCGCTGAGCAGGGACCGCTGGAGGTCAGTCTCGAAAGGGAGCGCGACCTCGGGCGGCGCGTTCCACGTCTCGACCAGCAGCCGCTTCCCGGCCCGGACGGCGTCGGGAGACCTGGCGGCGATCTCCGCGGCCAGGGCGCGCGCCGCGGCCAGCGGATCTTCCACCACGTGCGTGACCAGCCCGAGGGTCAGCGCCTCCTGCGCGTCCACGACGCGACCCGTCCACACGAGCTCCTTGGCGACGTCGGCGCGCACCAGCCGGGGGAGCGTCTGGGACAGCCCGAGGTCCGGGACGAGCCCGAACCTGACCTCCATCAGGGAGAGGCGCGCATCCGGAGCGGCGTACCGGACGTCGGCGGCGAGCGCGATCTGGCAACCACCTCCCAGGCAGTGCCCGCGGAGGGCCGCGACCACGGGGACCGCGAGCTGCGTCCAGCCGTACGCCGCGCGCTGCACCAGGTTCGCCGGCGACCCGGGCCAGGGGACCAGCAGGGCTTCGGGC
>Ga0255338_1003443_pt1 | contig 19021 bp, 17 predicted proteins | sample MeOH1_35cm_T4_19_FD_203715 | JGI IMG/M metagenome (GOLD analysis project Ga0255338, IMG submission 203715) | Sandy soil microbial communities from University of British Columbia, Vancouver, Canada - MeOH1_35cm_T4_195 | ecosystem: Engineered > Artificial ecosystem > Sand microcosm > Unclassified ...
AAGGGGAGCATGCCCTTGGGCGGCGAGGCGCCGCGCAGCTCCTTGTAGAGGCGGATCAATCGATCGCGCGAGAGCGTGGTCTCGGCTTCGAGCACCTGCAGGCGCGCCCCCAGGCCGATCAGCTCGATGGCGAGCTGGGTCTGGTTAGCGTCCTGCAAGACGCTCTTGCGATTGGGAACCGGAGTGGCCGTAGTACTCCGAACTGACGGGGCCTGAAGGAGCGCGGTCAATTGAGCGACTCCACGGGCTGCCGTGCGAGCAGGATCGCAGCATGGATCTGCTGCATATCATGGCTCTTGGCCGTATGGGTGAGTGTCGACAGCAAGGCATGGTCGTCGAACCGGAAACGGCACAGGACCATGTTTGATGCCGCCAGCTTGACCAGCTGGGCCGGTGTCAACTTGGCGAGAATGTCGGCAATTTCCTTGCTGACGCCAAGCCTGAACATGGCTTCCAGATGATTTTCTCGCACCAGGCGTTGCGCGAGCAGCAGATAGGCGAGATTGACCTCCCTGATCTCCTGGAGAACTTCACTGCTTTCCAATTTTTCCCCGCTACCAAAAACCCTTCGACCGCTTGTCCGGCGCTTACCCGCAGCCGAAGGCTGAAGGCGACCAGATCGTTTGAGTGCGTGTTCGACGGGTACTGCATACGACTAAGGAACTGCGCTTGGTCAGACTTATCCGAAACGTTACAAGTGTTACAGAGTGTAAGTGTGACTGTGAGAGTTATATCGGCAATTCAACCGGACTGCCAATCCCCTCTAACGTTGGGGTACAGCAATGTCGCACGAAACATACATGGGAGACAAAGTTTGTAACAAGTCACGCGCTTGTAATGTGATTTGCATCAAAACTGTTACGTGTATGTAACAGAGCAAAGACTCTAAATCCGCCTCTTGGATCACCCCAGGCAGAAGTGCACTAATCACATTCCACTATTGACGAAAGGGACGTCACTGCACTAGCACGCGGCGCAGCCATGCGGCGACCCTTGCGAGCAGGTCATTGGGCTCCTCGCTGAACAGGTGCGGACAGGTTTGCTCCACCTGCTCCATGACGCGCGCTGCCTCTTCGGCACTCACGGTGCCATAGTCCATGGCCAGCCCTACCACCGCTCGCAGTTCTCCCAGCCGCGAGCGGGCGGTGCCCGCGATGCGTTCAGTCTGCACCATGTACATGAGGTCGTAGACCCGGCGCCGCAGGCTTTCCGCCACTCGCCACGCCGGCGTCTGCATCTGCTCTTCGAGCGCACGGATGTCCACCGCCGAGGTGGCCAGCTGCGACGCCAGGAGCTCGATGAAGGCCAGGTCGGCCCCCGCGTCCTCCAGTATCTGCCGGGACCAGTCACGGGCATGCGCAAGGCGTTCCTGCGGCGTCCATTCATAGCGCGTCGCCAGGCCGTAGCCAAAGCGCTGCGCGTCGCGCATCAGGGTCGCCATGGCATTGGGCAGCTGTTTGTTGAACACGCGCTTGGCCCATGCGTACTCCCCCCCCGACAGCAGCCGCGTAACGGCGCGCTCGGTCAACGGGCCGTCATGCTGAAGCAGGCGCGCGCGCAGGAAATCGTCAAAGCTTGGCGGGCTGAATTCGCTGTCCAGCCCGGTGGAGAGCTTGACGAAATGTTCGAACTCGGAGCGCAGCTTGGCCGCGGCTTCCTCGGGAAGCGCCAGGGTGATGTCGGTAGTCATGATGTGCGGTGCTGAGTGACGCTAACGGCGAGCCACCGCCGGCCCGGGGCCGGCGGCATAACCCTTGCGCTTGGCGTCAGAAGGCGCTCCAGTCACCGTTGTCGGACGTGGCAAGCGCGGCGGGGCGGGCAGCGCGGGCCAGGACGGGCGTGCTCGCTTCACGACCGCCCTCACGTCCACCCTTGTCCACCAACGCCGGCTCGGCGGCCTCGGTATCTTCCTGGCGGACGACATGCGTGGACGGTTCGGTCCGTGCCGGCCTGGCCGCGGCGATCACCTTGGGACGCGCTGCTTCGATGCGCGAGCCGGCAAAGGCATCCGCCTGCGCCAGACGGAAGCTGGCCACCGAGGTTTGCAGGCGCGTGGCCTGGTCTTCCAGCGAACCGGCGGCGGCGGCGGCCTGCTCCACCAGCGCCGCGTTCTGCTGCGTCACCTCGTCCATCTGGGCCACGGCCTTGTTCACCTGCTCGATGCCCGAACTTTGCTCGGCCGATGCGGCACTGATCTCGCCCATGATGTCCGTCACGCGCTTGACCGCCTGCACGATCTCGCCCATGGTCTGCCCGGCCTGGCCCACCAGTGCCGAGCCGTTGTCCACGCGCGCCACCGTATCGCCGATCAGGCCCTTGATTTCCTTGGCCGCGTTCGCGCTGCGCTGCGCCAGGCTGCGCACCTCGCCCGCCACGACTGCAAAGCCCCGGCCTTGCTCGCCAGCCCGCGCGGCTTCCACAGCCGCATTCAGCGCCAGGATATTGGTCTGGAATGCAATGCCTTCGATCACGCCGATAATGTCGACGATCTTCTTCGATGCCCCATTGATGTCGTCCATGGTCTGCACCACGCGGCCGACCACTTCGCCGCCCTTGACGGCTGTCTCCGATGCGTTCGCCGCCAGGCCGCTGGCCTGCCGCGCGTTGTCCGCGTTCTGGCGCACCGTGCTGGTCAGCTCTTCCATGCTCGATGCGGTTTCTTCCAGCGACGCGGCCTGCTGCTCGGTACGCTGCGACAGGTCGCTGTTGCCCGCGGCGATCTCGCGCGAAGCGGAGGCGATCGACTCTGCCGATTCCTTGAAGTCGCGCACCATGGTGGACAGTTGCTGCTGCATCTGTTTCATGGCGTGCAGCAGGCTGTCCTTGTCGCCGCTGCGCAGTTTCACTTCCGCGGAAAAATCGCCTTCGGCGATACGCGAGGCGATGGCCACGGCGTAGGCCGGTTCGCCACCCAGCTGGCGCGACAGCGTGCGGGCGAGGAATGCGCCAAGCAGCACGGAGACAGCCAGGCCGCCCAGCACCAGGCCCAGCATCCACAGGCGCGTACCCTCGTAGACGCCGCGCGCTTCTTCCATATTGGCCAGCGCGCGGTCGTCGCGGCGCTTGACCATCTTCGCCATCAAGTCCTCGAGCGCGCGGCTCTCCTTGATCAGGTCGGCGCTCTCGCTAAAGACCTGGCTCTCGAACTGCGAGGTATCGAGCGGCTGTTTGCCCACCAGCGCCACATACTTGCCCAACCGCTCGCGGTAGGCCGGCAGCAAGGCATCGTATTGCTTGACCAGGGCCAGGCCTTCCGGCTGGATGAATGCCTGGCGCGCCCGCTTCATGCTCTCGTCCAGCATGCCAAGCGATTTCTCGATCTGGTCTTTCTCGGCGGCACGCTCGCCCATGGTCGATGCGGACAACAGGGCGATCTGCGCGCGGCTGCCATAGAGCAGGCTGATATTGCCGGACTGCACGGCCTTGAGCGCCTGCAAGTCATCGTTATAGATCTTGCCGGTCCAGTCAGCCATGCGCCCCATATTGACGACGCCCAGCAGACCCATCACCACGCCGATAAGCGACACGACCAGAAATCCAACGACCAGCTTGGTCGTGACGCGCAGCTGATTGAACCATTGCATGCAGACCACCTCTCTTTTCTGAATGACTTGACCGGGTGCCCCGTCTGCCCGTGCCAGCGGATTGCCGGCAATGCGAGCGACAGGTGCTACTTTTTTTCTGGAACAGTGCTTGAGACTGACTGCTTCAACTTGTTGCCTTGGCCGGATAGCTGGCCGCGTCAGGCTTGCGCAAGCCGCTGGGCGCTGCCCTGGCCCACCCGTACCGGGCGCGCTTCCGGACGCATGGTGACGCGGAAGGTGGCCACCGCATCGCGCAAGCGCGTGGCCTGGTCTTCCAGCGAACCGGCGGCGGCAGCGGCCTGCTCCACCAGTGCCGCGTTCTGCTGCGTCACCTCGTCCATCTGGGCTACCGCCTGGTTCACCTGCTCGATGCCCGAACTCTGCTCGGCCGATGCCGCGCTGATCTCGCCCATGATGTCTGTCACGCGCTTGACCGCCTGCACGATCTCGCCCATGGTCTGCCCGGCCTGGCCCACCAATGCCGAGCCGTTGTCCACGCGCGCCACCGTATCGCCGATCAGGCCCTTGATTTCCTTGGCCGCGTTCGCGCTGCGCTGCGCCAGGCTGCGCACCTCGCCCGCCACGACTGCAAAGCCCCGGCCTTGCTCGCCGGCGCGCGCGGCTTCCACCGCCGCATTCAGCGCCAGGATATTGGTCTGGAATGCAATGCCTTCGATCACGCCGATAATGTCGACGATCTTTTTCGATGCCCCATTGATGTCGTCCATGGTCTGCACCACGCGGCCGACCACTTCGCCGCCCCTGACGGCAATCTCCGATGCGTTTGCCGCCAGGCCGCTGGCCTGCCGCGCGTTGTCCGCGTTCTGGCGCACCGTGCTGGTCAGCTCTTCCATGCTCGATGCGGTTTCTTCCAGCGACGCGGCCTGCTGCTCGGTACGTTGCGACAGGTCGCTGTTGCCCGCGGCAACCTGGCGGGTCGCCGTGGAGATGCTCGACATGCCCTCCTGAATCTCGCCAACCACCGACAGCAAGCTGCGCTGCATGGTCCGCATGGCACGCGCCAGCGCGCCGACCTCGTCGCTCGCGCGGTAATCCAGGCGCGTGGTGAGGTCGCCGGCCCCCATGCGCAGCGCGAAATCGAGCATGTCCTGCACCGGCCGGTTCACGCGCGCCAGCAGCAAGGTGCCGGCGACGAACGAGGACACCAACGCCAGCGCGAAGCCACCCCACAGCCAGGGCCGCAGCGGACCCGCGGCCTCGCCGTCAGCCAGCGCTTCAAAAGCGGCCAACGCAGCCAGGAACCACACCAGGCCCGCCACTTGCGACATCAGGATGCGCCGCTTCAACGTGGTCTTGGCCAGGCGCCCCGGCAATCCCGCCAGGCCGCGCCGTACCACAGCGCCATCGCGCACCGCGAGTCCATGGCCCTTGCCCTCGCGCAGGCGCGCATATGCCGCGCTGGCCGCCTCCACCTGCTCTCGCTGCGGCATCGAGCGCACGGAGGTGTAGCCCACCAGCTGGCCGTCGACGACCGTAGGCGTCACCGTGGCGGTGACCCAATAGAAGTCCCCGTTCTTGCGCCGGTTCTTGACGATACCGACCCACGAGCGGCCAGCCTGGATCGTCTTCCACAGATCCGCGAATGCTTCCGGCGGCATATCCGGATGGCGCACCAGGTTGTGCGCGGCGCCGAGCAATTCCTCTGCGTCAAAGCCGCTAGTCTCGATAAAGGCGCGATTGGCAAACGTAATGCGCCCTTTGAGGTCAGTCCGGGAAATCAGGTAGTCGTCTGCGGAGAGCTTGTGCTCTCGGGAGGTAACGGGTTGGTTATTTCGCATGGATGGAGGACTGCGTGGATCGGGCTCTGTCTGTTTGCGGCCGCTTCAGGCGGCCGCGGCTGCCTCAAGCGCTGCGAGCTCTTCGGTGTCTAGCAGTTTCTCGATATCGACAAGGATCAGCATGCGGTCTTCGACCGAGCCGATGCCGCGGATGTATTCGGTGTCCCCGGACAGCTGGGGTGCCTGACGGATCTGGCCCGGCGCCAGCGTCAGCACGTCGGACACGCCATCGACCACGATGCCGGTGATGCGCTCGTGCAGGTCGACGATGATCACCACGGTGTACTGGTCGTAGTTGACCTTGTCCTGGCGAAACTTGATGCGCAGGTCAATGATCGGCACGATGATGCCGCGCAGGTTGACCACACCTTTGAGGTAGGCAGGTGCATTGGCGATCTGCGTGACATTCTCATAGCCACGGATCTCCTGCACCTTGAGGATGTCAACGCCGTATTCCTCGCCGCCCAGCCTGAACGCGAGGAATTCCTCGCCCGCGCCCTCTGTCTTGTTCCCGCTTTTCATTTTCCTGGCTCCCGCTGCCATGACCGGCCATCGCGCGCAGCCAAAGCCACGGCTGGCCGGCCCGAAAACGGGCAGCCTTGCCGAGACCCGGCCTGCGCCAAGGCACGAATATCGTTTACCTCTTAACGGCAGTACGCCGCGTGCCTGAAGGGAAACAATGGCAAGGCATTTACCCTACCTTCGAGGGGTCCAGCAGCGCGCCGACGGCTTCCATCAGTTGATCGGGATCGAAGGGCTTGGCGAGGAAGCCGGAGGCGCCGGCATCACGGGCCTGCTCACGTACCTGGCCGTCGGCCTCGGTGGTCAGCATCAGCATCGGGATTGCGGCATAGGCCGGAGTCTTGCGCAGCGTGCGGATCAGGGTCAGGCCGTCCGTGCCGGGCATGACCTGGTCGGTCACCAGCATGCCGAACGACGTATCCATGACCAGCGCCAGGGCCTCGTCGCCATCGGCGGCCTCGGATACGGTGTAACCTCCGGCGCGCAGGCAGGCGCCGATCATGCGGCGCAAGGAGGGAGAATCGTCGACGACTAGAATATGAGGCAAAGACATAACGGCTCCGTTGACAGCACGATGGTGAGTCCACAAGCCCAGGTCCTGGCCCGGTGGACCGATATTCGTTCTCGCCTGGGACGGCGGCGGCGGGCAAACCCGAGCGATTTCCCTGTGCGTTCCCATGCCAGGGACCACGCGGATGCAAGCTGCTGCGGCACTCGTGCAGCCGGTGCGAACCGCGCCCCTGCGGGGAATATCGGCAGCGTTGGCCGAAACCGTAGTACGGTTGCGCTGATAAGCGCGGATTTATTACCCCCCGGTTATGGGGTGCATCCGCTCGCCGAGGGTCGGCATACTACGGCCGCCGCGCAAAACGTCCCACTCCCATTGCTGGCATTGGACGGCTTGCGCTGCCCGGGGCAGTGGCACTGCAACACTATCGGAACGTCAACATGTCGAACTTGCCAGGCCCGCAGTGGAGCAAACGGGATGCCCCGGAATCGCGTCAAACCGACAAGCTCACGGTGCTCATCCAAGGCGCGCCGGACGCATTGCTGGCGCCGCTGCCGGATTTCGGCGGACGGCTGCACTGGGTATCGCGGCGTCCGCGCCAGCCGGCCGATGTGCAGCTGGTCATCGTGGAGCGGCAGATCAGCGCAGCCATGGCACAACGCCTGCGCGCGCTGCGGCACCCCGATCGCCTCGTTGTCACCCTGCTCGTCGATGGCCCGGCGTATGCCACGACGGGCTGCGGGCCCATCGTGCCGACCACCGCCGAGGGACTGCCACGCACCCTCGAATTGCTTTCCTCGGTGTTGTTCGCGCCGGTGCTGGGGGATGGGCCCATGCCCTTGACATGGCGGGATGTACATGCGGTGGCCAGCCGCGATGCAATCGGCCTGGCATTGCACGTGGAAACCACCAGCGAGGCCAGCATGGCGGATGAGCTGCTGATGCAGCTGGCGCGCTTCCACGGACGTACCCGCATCGAACCCGAGGCGCTGCTGGCCAGTATTTACCTGCCGCGGGGATTGCCTTCGCTGGTGAATTGCAGCCAGCAGCTGCGCAGGCTGGGGGCGCTGACGGGGCATTATTGCGAGACCCGGTTTGCGTTGCTGGTGCCGGAAAGCGGGCGATTTACCCGCCTGCTGGCGTTGTTTCCGCCTGCCGGAGCGCTGCCTGACCCTTATACGCCCAGGCGGTGATTGGGCGAGTGCCGGATGTCGCTGGATTTCCGGGCGGCATCTCACGCCTCAATCCCCCGAGACCAACTCCGCGAACGCCCCCGGATCCAAGGGATGCGACAACAAATACCCCTGCACCTCGTCGCAGCCCATCGCCGCCAGAATATCCAGCTGCGAATTCGACTCCACCCCTTCCGCCACCACCCGCATCCGTAGCTCATGCGCCAGCGCCACCATCGACCCGACGATGGCCCGGCCTTGCGGGTCGGCATCCAGCCCGGCAATCAAAGTACGGTCGATCTTCAGTGTCCCGACGCGCAACCGTTTCAGATACCCCAGGCTGGAATAGCCGCTGCCGAAATCGTCCAGCGCGACATGGATGCCAAGCGCTTGCAACTCGGCCAGCGTCTCCAGCGACTGCGCGATATCCTTCATCGCCGCGGTTTCGGTGATCTCGAGCGTGACGGCCGACGGCGGAATGTCGTGCTGATGGATCTGCTCGAGCAGGTATTGCGGGAAATCGCGGCTGGCAAAGCGCAGTCCGGAGACATTGATGGCCACCGGCACCACCGGGATGCCCTCGTCCTGCCACTGCCGGATCTGCCGGCAGACCGTGGCGATCACCCAGTCGTCCAGCTTGTCGATCTGGCCCGACTGTTCCGCCACCGTGATGAACTCGGCGGGATTGACCTGCCCGAGCGTCGGATGGCGCCAGCGGCACAGCGCCTCGGCGCCGATCACGGTGCGCTGGCGCACGTCGAACTTCGGCTGGAACTGCAGCGCGAGACCGTCGTCCTGGATGGCCAGCCAGAGGTCGCGACGGATGACCCGCATGCGCCGCGCGCGCTCGCCGGCGGCGGAATTGAACACGCGCACCTGGTTGGAGCCGCTCTCGCGGGCTTCGCTCAGGCTCACGCGTGCCGCCTGCATCAGGGCTTCCGACGTTTGCGCGTCGCGCGGGTAGATGGCGATGCCGATATTCACCCCGATCTGCATCTGCAGGCCGCGCGTGGACACGAACTCCGCGAGCGAGCTCAGCAACCGCGTGCCCAGTTCATTGGCGCGGTTGTGCTGGATCATCTCGGGCACGCCGACTGCGAACTCGTCGCGCGCCAGGCGTGCCAGGAAATCGTGCGGCTCCAGCGCTGCCTGCGCCAGCGCCCCGGCATCCTGCGCCAGGATATCGTCCGCGCGCACCTCGAATACTTCGTCGACCTCGCGAAAATCGGCGATATGCACCAACAGCACGGCACAGCCGGTCTCCGCCAGGCGCGCCTGCGCGATCGACTGATCGAGCCAGCGCGCAAAGGCGGTGCGGTCGGGAAGATCGGTGCTGACGCTGTACTCCCCGACCGTACCGTGTCCACGCGCCGTCGCGCGCACGGTCAGGCGGCCCGGGATGCGGCCGCGCCGCCGTACCGGCAGGCTGGTTCCCCCGCCCGTGGCGGGCGGCTGGCTATCGAAAATATCGTCCTGCGCTTTGGTGTCCGGGATGGCGAAGCCGGGAGGATTGGCCAGTTGCCATGCGAGCGGGTTGGCGCGGCGCAGGCCGAAGTATCCGAGCGCCGCCAGAAGAAGCGCGGCCACCGCCAGCCAGGCCGGCTGCATGAAGTTGCCGGGTTCCACGCATAGCGCGGACGAGCGCTGCGCGTTGCCGCACAGGGTGCTCAAGCGCGCGCCGGCGGCCACCACCACCCCGGCGCCGGCGAGCGTCACCGCCAGGGCGGTACCGCGCAGCAGGGGTATGTGCCGGCGCAACCAGGGGATGGCAAGCGTGAGCCCGGCAGTCATGGCGAGCACGGCCGCGGCCTGCGACACCTCGCGCGTGCCCCGCAGGGTGCCGGAACCCAGCACGACCCACAATGGCAGGCCGACGGACGCGGGTGAAAACAGCAAGACCGCCCATTGCAACGCCCGGCTGGGTCTGCCCGCCGGCTCCCGGTCCGGCTTGGCTGCGCGTACGCCCAACCCGACCGCGAGGCCGGAGAAGGCAGCGAGCAGCAGAAGGCTAGCACTCATGTCAGTAAGGAAGCTGCGCAAAAATTGGGGGCGATGGCGCGACGATCCGTACGATGCGGGCGCAAGACCCGCATCATCGCATCACACGCGCTTCCCCGGGGATGAAAACGGCGGCAAGCTGTACGCCATGGCTCAGAACGCGCTCCAGTCGTCGCCGCCGGTGCCGGCTGCGGCCAGTGCGGGGGCCGCAGGAGACGCGGGACGCGCCTTGCGCTGGACCGGCGGGCGGGCTCGCGTCGGCATGGCCGCGACAGCCTTGGCCTTGCCCGTGGCCGCGACGCGCGTAACCGGGGCCGGCGTGGCCACGGCATGGCTGCCTGACAGCCGGAACACGGACACGACGCCATTGAGCTTCTGCGCCTGCTCTTCCAGCGCGCCCGCGGCCGCCGCGGCTTCTTCCACCAGCGCGGCATTCTGCTGGGTGACCTGGTCCATCTGCGTGACCGCCTGGTTGACCTGCTCGATGCCGCTGGTCTGCTCCTGGGTGGCCGCGCTGATCTCGTTCATGATGTCGGTGACGCGCTTGACCGCATTGACGATCTCGCCCATGGTCTGGCCAGCCTCGGCGACCAGCCTGGTGCCGCTTTCGACGCGCTGGCCGGATTCGCTGATAAGCGCCTCGATTTCCTTGGCGGCGGCGGCGGAGCGTTGCGCCAGGGTGCGCACCTCGCCGGCAACCACCGCGAAGCCGCGGCCCTGCTCGCCCGCCCGGGCCGCCTCCACCGCGGCGTTCAGCGCGAGGATATTGGTCTGGAAGGCAATGCCCTCGATCACGCCGATGATTTCCACTACCTTGCGCGACGAGCCATTGATCTCGTTCATGGTGTCGACAACACGGCCTACCACGTCGCCGCCCTTGAGCGCGATCTCCGAGGCATCGCTGGCCAGCACGCCGGCCTGGCGCGCGTTATCGGAATTCTGGCGCACTGCCGAAGTCAGTTCTTCCATACTGGCCGCGGTCTGCTCCAGCGAAGAGGCTTGCTCTTCGGTACGTTGCGACAGATCGAGGTTGCCCGTGGCAATCTGTTGCGTGGCCGAGGCGATCGAGTCAGTACCGCCGCGCACCTGGGCGACGATATTCGACAAGCTTTCCTGCATGGCCACCAGCGCCTGCATCATGCGTCCCACCTCATTGCGCGACACATTGGTAATGCGCGAGGTCAGGTCGCCGGCGGCGATACGCTCGAACACGCCCAGGGCTTCCTCCACCGGCCGCACGATAGCCCGGTGCAGCGCCACGGAACAAAGCACGGCGACCAGCAAGCCAAGGGCGATCAGCGCGAAGCACAGCACGCGCACCTGCCCGAAACGGGCTTGCGACGCGTTGTAGTTGGCTTCGCCGGTACGGAGCTGGAAAGCCTGCAGGGCTTCATAGGCGGTGGCCAGGCTGCGCTGCAAGTCGGGCAGCGCCTTCTTGGCAATCGCAAGCGCCCCGTCCGCGTTGTTCTCGATCAGCGCTTTCTGCAAAGGCAGGATGCCCTTCTCCATGAATTCCTGGCGCTTGCGGCCAAATTCCGCGGCGAGCGCCTTTTCCTCGGCATCCTGCGGCAGCGCCGTGTATCGCTTCCAGGCTGTCTCGGCGCTGTCGACGAACACCATGGAGCGGTCTACCGCCGCTTTGCCATCGTCACCATCGCCAGGCATCACGCCGCGGTCCAGCGCCAGGCGCATGCGCGTCGTGCCGAGCATGGTTTCACTGAGCGCCTGCGCCGACGTAAGCTGATTGCCATAAGTTTCCTGGAGCGCGTCGTTGCTATGCGACATGCCATAAAGGCCCGCACCGCCAACCAGAATCAGCAGAAGCGACAACATTGCCATTGCGCCGCGCAACAAGGTTTTGATCTGGATATTGTTATGGAAAGACATGAAGCACCCGGTACGGTAAGGAATGCACAGGACCTCCTCCGGCCCCGGCCCGGCGGATCGACACCCCAGCGATCCGCTCAGGGCAGATAACGGCGGGGTCGCGTGATTCCTTGAGCGAGGTGCCGTGCCCGCCACGCTGGCACGGCACCTCTTCTACCCTGCGTCGCCAATTGGGGCCGTGTCCCTGCGCTGCGCTCATCCGGTGGCCCCCGGCTCCACCTGGAAAGCCTCCCCGGTGGCAAAAAATGCGCCGCCGGCAAGGTAGTGCATCGAACGACACTCCCGATCCGGAAAGTGCCATCTACCATTCGAAAAAGCGGCGGAGTCTGCCCACGCAGCCACCACTTCGGCAATGAACAGATCGTGGCGCGCGGCGTTGGCCGGCTCGGGGATTACCCGGCATTCCAGCCAGCCAAGGCATCCGGCAACCAGCGGTGCGGCAATCTCTTTCGCCGCAAAGGTGGCCAGGCCCGCGGCGGCAAACTTATCCTGCTCGCGGCCGGAACGCGAGCCGGATTCCAGCGTGGCGGCGGCCTGCGCGCGGGCGGGGATGTTCAACGCGAACTCGCCGGACGCTTCGACCAGTTCGCGGGTGAGGGTGCGGGAATCGATCACGACCGCGACCTTGGGCGGCTGGAAATCCAGCGGCATCGCCCAGGACGCCGCCATGACATTACGCCGGCCAGCGTGGGCGCTGGTCACCAGCGTAACCGGCCCGTGATTCAACAGGCGATAGGCTTTCGCCAGTTCGACCGGGACGAGCCTGCCCACGGCGCCAGCGTTAATCGAATCGAAAGACATGTTTGAGGCGAAAGCAGGTTTCGTCGTTTTGCGAAGGGGTCGACATTGTTGCAGCAAAATCACTTCCCGCTGCGCGCGATTACGGCAGGCAGGGTTATTACGCAGTCCGGATTGCAAAACGGCAGGGTGGTGTCGGCACGCCGTTTTCTCGAACATTCGAAAGCAGCCGCTCTGCCGGCAAATGCGAAACTGCCGCTGACCCGTGGTCTGCGCGGAAGTTCATTAATTAGATCATACCGCCGATTTATCAGAATTCTCTCCATCGCGGTTTAAAAGCGTTTGCAGGATCGCTTGGTGCCGTTATAATTCATCCGACTCATCATGCTCACCCAGTAAATCGAGGCTCGCAATGGCGACTTATCAGGAAATTGTTCAGAAAATCAGTGAACTGCAAAAGCAGGCCGAGGAAATCAAGGCTCGCGAGCAGGCTTCCGTCATCGCCGATATTCGCCAGAAAATCGACCAATATGGCCTGACCGCGGACGATCTGGGTTTCGGCACCAAGCCTGCCGCCGGCAAGAAGGCAACTCGCAAGGTACCGGTGCGCTATCGCGACGGCGCGGGCAATACCTGGACCGGCCGCGGCAAGCGCCCTGGCTGGCTGACCCAGGCCCTGGCCGCCGGCAAGAATATCGATGACTTCCTGATTCGCTGAAACCGGGCGCCGGCAACGGGCATCGCGGCCGAGTCTGCCGCGCACCCGCTGCGCTCCTGAGAACGGCCGGGCACTTGCCCGGCCGTTCTCATTTTCACTGCCCGGTCCTGGCCGTATCCACAGAGCGCACGCAAAGCCGGGCACGCAGAAACGGGTACGCGCCCCGCCTGCCCGGCCACGCCGCTCAGCCGGCAAACCCCAACGGGTTCATCGACTGCCAGCGCCACGAATCCTCGCACATGCGATCGATATCGTGCTGCGCGCGCCATCCGATCAGCGTGTGCGCCAGTGCGGGATCGGCATAGCAAGAGGCGATATCGCCGGGGCGGCGAGCCCCTATTTCGTAGGGTACCGGGCGGCCGCTGGCGCGCTGGTAGGCCGCGACGACCTCCAGCACGCTGTAGCCCCGGCCCGTGCCGAGATTGACCGTCAGGCATTGCCGCTTGTCGCGCAGGTAAACGAGGGCCGCAAGATGGCCGGCCGCAAGATCACAGACGTGGATGTAATCGCGCACACCTGTGCCGTCGACCGTGGGGTAGTCACCGCCGTGCACCATCAACTTCTCGCGGCGCCCGCCGGCGACCTGCGCTACATATGGCATCAGGTTGTTCGGCACGCCGCCGGGGTCTTCGCCGATCAGGCCGCTTTCGTGCGCCCCCACCGGATTGAAATAGCGCAGGTACGCAATCCGCCAGTCGGGATCGGACCGTTCCAGGTCACGCAGGATCTGCTCGCTCATCAGCTTGGTCTGGCCGTACGGATTGGTGGCCGAGAGGGGAAAGTCTTCAAGGATCGGCACCGAATGCGGATTGCCATATACCGTGGCGGAGGAGCTGAACACCAGTTGCTTGACACCGGCAGTGTTCATCGCCGAGCACAGGGCAAGCAATCCATTGAGATTATTGTCGTAATAATCCAGCGGTTTGCTGACCGATTCGCCCACCGCCTTGAGCGCCGCGAAATGAATCGCCCCGGAGATCCGGTGTTCGGCAAACAAACGGTCCAGCAAGGCGCGGTCCCGGACATCGCCCTCGACAAAATGCGGACGCTGGCCGGTAATCTGCGCAAGCCGTTCGACCACGGCGCGATTGCTGTTGCAGAGATTATCCAGGCCAATCACGTGATAGCCGGCCTCGAGCAAGGCGACCCAGGTGTGCGATGCGATATAACCGGTGGCTCCCGTGAGCAGCAAAGTTTCAGACATAGCGATTCATCAATAGGTTGTAAAAAGAGACAGAGCGGGCGCCGCAACAGCGCGCCTGGTACATCTGGCGAAGCGCCTGTTTCAGCATCCCCTGGCGCGAGGCTGCCATCGGCGGCTGGCAACGGCACCAGGATAGCGCCACCCGCATTGGGCCGAATGACGACTAGTGGCGACTAAGCATAGCAGGACGCATCTGTCGTGCCGGCGTCACCGGCCGAATTCCGTCCTGCCGCCAGGCCTGTGCGCGCCTGCCAGGCCTCGAAAGCGGCACGCAGGCGCCAGCCGGACTCCAGGTCCCGCATGCCAAGGCACTGCGCCACTTCAGCCGGGCCGGCGCCGGCCTCGAAGTGCAGCGCGCCGCAAGTATTGCGCAGCGTCTGCGGAGACGCCCGTTCACTGCGGCCCGCCAGCACGCCGGCTTCATCCAGCAGGATCTCCACCCGGCGGTACAGCGAAGCGGCATGCAAGTGCCGCCCGCCCGGCATGGCGGGAAAGACCAGGTTGCCCAATGTGCCGCTCGCGCCGCGGATCTCCAGCCAGGCCAGCAATGCCGGCCGCGCGAAGGCAAAGACCGGTGCCTCGTAGGCACGGCCGTTGTCGGCCCGGACCAGGCGCAGCCTGGCGGCATCCTCCGCGATGCTACCGGTGCCCAGGCCACGCGCTTCCCCCACCTTCAGGCCGGCGCCCAGCAGCACCGCGACCAGCGCGGTGTCGCGCGCGCGCTTCCATTGGGTCGGCGACAGCGCGGCGGCATCCTGGCCCGGCGACCGGGCCGCCGGCGCCAGCACCCGGGCAATCAAGGCTTCTCGCTCGGCAGGCAGCAAAAAGGCGGTGGGATCGTTCTCGCCTTCGGCAAGGTGGGCGCGTACGGCCTGGCTCGCAGGATTGTGCAGGCCGTCCTGCAGCAGCGAGAGATGGTGAAAGACGCGCTCGATCAATCGTGCATAACGATAGCGGTGGTGCTTGTGCAAGTCCTGCTCGTCGAGGAAGGCTCCGATCTGCTCCGCCGACCATGCCAGCGGTGCCACCCCGCGCTCCCCCGACCACCGCAAAAGCTTGCCCCACATCGCGCGATAGACCACGGCGGTGCCATGGCGAAAGCCGTGGCTGGCCAGCCAGCCGTCGAAAGCCCGCTCAGGTTGGGTCCGCCAGGCTTCGAGATCCGCATCGAAGAGGGCCCCGGACGGCCCTTTGGCGCTCATGTCAGTACTCACTCGCGCTCCTGTGCTGTTTTGCGGCAATGCCCGTATTGTAGACAAGCCGCCACAAAAGACCGAGGCCGGCGGCCACAGGGATCGGAGGTGCCTGCGGCCCCTCCCTTCGGTCAAAAGCGCCTCATGAAACATATAAATGCCAAAACATTGCAATTGCCGCCGGCTGCTGCTACCTTTCTACACATCGCTATGCAACTGGTTGCATAGCGATGTGTAAGCTGCCGTCGCCGCGGCGCCCGCCGGGCAAGCGGAACGATGCAGCCCAGCGCGCCGGAACGGGCGATTTCCGCGCCCTCGGCACACTCCGGAGGAGACACCGTGACCCAAGCAACCTTGTCAGCGGCGGCGCAGGCCTCGCTGGCAATCTGGCACCGCATGATCGCTACCCATTCCATGGCCGACCTGGACAGCATCGTGGCCGATGAGGTGGTATTCCACTCGCCCGTCGCCCACACGCCGTACCCGGGGCGCGTCGCCCTGCGCATGGTGCTGGAATCCGTCAACCAGGTATTCCAGGACTTCCGCTATCACCGCAGCTTTGTCAGCGACGACGGGCGCAGCGTGGTGCTGGAGTTCAGTGCGACCGTCGACGGCAAGTCCGTCAAGGCCATCGACATGATCCGCTTCAACGACGCCGGCAAGATCGACGACTTCGAGGTCATGGTCCGTCCCAAGAGCGGCCTGGACGCGCTTGCCGCCGCCATGGGCGCGCGGCTTGCCAGCCAGAAGTCCGTACTGCAGGGCGCCAGCGCCTGATACCGGCATCTTCCACTCACCGTTTCAACTCGCAAAAGAACGCTATGTCTCTTCCCGCCATCCTGCAGGACCGTCTTTCGCTGCCGGTAGTCTGCTCGCCACTGTTCATCATCTCCAACCCCGACCTGGTGATCGCCCAATGCAAGGCCGGCGTGGTCGGCTCCTTCCCCGCGCTAAACGCGCGTCCGGGCCCGGTGCTCAACGACTGGCTGGACCGCATCACCACAGAACTGGCCGAACACGACGCCAAGCATCCGGATCGTCCGGCCGCGCCGTTCGCGGTCAACCAGATCGTGCACAAGTCGAACGACCGGCTCGATCACGACCTGGAACTGTGCGTGCGCTACAAGGTGCCCATCGTCATCACTTCGCTGGGCGCGCGCACCGAGGTCAACGACGCGGTGCACTCGTATGGCGGTATCGTGCTGCACGACATCATCAACAACACCTTCGCGCGCAAGGCCATCGAGAAAGGCGCCGATGGCCTGATCGCGGTCGCCACGGGTGCGGGCGGCCATGCCGGCGTCCTGTCGCCGTTTGCGCTGCTGCATGAAATCCGCGAGTGGTTCGACGGCCCGCTGCTGCTGTCGGGCGCCATCGCCAGCGGCGACGGCATCCTGGCGGCGCTGGCCGCGGGCGCCGACCTGGCCTACGTGGGTTCGGCGTTTATCGCCGCCGAGGAAGCCAACGCGCAGGCCGCCTACAAGCAGATGATCGTCGATAGCAACGCCTCGGACATCGTCTACTCGAACCTCTTCACCGGCGTGCACGGCAACTACCTGCGCCAGAGTATCGTCAACGCCGGGCTCGACCCGGCAGCGCTGCCGGAATCGGACCCGTCGAAGATGAATTTCGGCTCGGGCAGCGTCAAGGCGTGGAAGGACATCTGGGGCGCCGGGCAGGGCGTGGGCGCCATCAAGCGCGTGGTGCCGGCAGCCGACCTGGTGCGCCGCTTCGCCGAGGAATATGCGCTGGCACGCCGCCGGCTGGGCCTTGCCCCGCAAACGGCGCACACCAGCGGCGCCAGGGCAGCCGACCTGGCCTGATTACGTCATCGCGGGCAGTCCGTCGCATTCGGCGGCGGATTGCCCTTTCCCCCGCGCCTTTGGCGGGGGACCTTATCGCGGCGCCAATGGCGGCCGGCGCCTCAAGCCGGATCGTCCTGCTTATCCAGCAGCGGCAATAGCTCCTCCGCCCAGGACACCCAGTCTTCCTCATAGCGGATACCCCGCTTCAGCAGCGCATGTTGCAGTAGCTGCGCGCGCGTAGGCTGCGCGGCGGAGAAATCGCGCCTCTCTATCTGGCGGTAGGTGTCGAGCCGCTCCTGGTGCAGTCCGATCAGGCGCTGCATCTCCGGCCTTAACCCTAGCGGACCCACGACGGCATCCGCCCGCAACTTCACCAGGATCTCGTCGCGCAGGTCCAACCCGGCGGTAGGCGCAAGTACCCAGCGCGCAAGCTCGTCGCGCCCCGGCGGCAGCACGAAATAGACCTTCTTGCGATTGCGCGCATCGCTCTCGCCCTCGCCCTCTTCCTCGGCAATCCAGCCATGTTCGGCCATGCGGCCCAGTTCCCGATAGATCTGCTGGTGCGTGGCATGCCAGAAATAACCGATCGAACGGTCGAAGCGCCGCGCCAGCTCGTAGCCGGAAGACGGTCTTTCCAATAAGGAAGTCAGGAGTGCGTGCTGAACGGACATGCGGGAAGGGTAACGTGAGAGCCCGTCGCCAGGCAGTGAAGTCTTCCCTCCCGGCGTGGCTTTGATGGCAAGCGCCTATGGTAGCGCAAAGGAAGTGCAAAGCCGCACATGGCGCGACCGTCCCGGGTCGCCGCCATCCGCACTGCCAGCCCCGCGGCCCCGGAGAGGGCCGCCGCCATCGATGCGCGCGGTTGCTGGCGGTTAATTGCGGGAAATATGACAGATAAGCGACAGACCAGATCCAGATATTAAAAATGCTGAATGGCATTTTGCCGCTGCCTGCAATACATTTGCAGACATAGTCATTTCGCATGCCTGTCGCCGGTTCTCGGCCGCGGCGCAGCGCATGCCCGTCATTCACCAGGAGTGGTCCATGCAAGGACAAACAGATTTCGCCGAAGACCGGGATGTCCAGTGGGAAACGGATGGCCCTCCTGTAGTGTGGCAAGCGGCACCGGCGGCAACCATGCCGGTGTATTACCGCCTGCCGGACACGCCCGAAGGGCACCATATCAAGGAGTACGCCAGCGGCCTGCGCCAGCTGGTGCGCTTTATCGGTGTCGAAGAACAGGTCGTGAAGTACAGCCTGGCCTGATCCGCGCCGGCCGCGTCTTTCCGTCGTTTCTTCCCTTGTCTCCTCCTGCCCTGTTCGAGCGGGCCAGGATTAAGCCCGCGAGAAATCGCGGGCTTTTTTCTGTGCCACGGACGTAAAGAAGCCGGCCCCGAAGGGCCGGCTCGTGGCTGCCGGCAGGCCGGGCATTGCGTCCGGGCCGGGCTGGCGATCAGGAACCGGTCAGTCCACCGTGGCGCCCGAAGCTTTCACCACCTTGGCCCACTTGGCGGTTTCCGACTTCATGAACGCGGCCAGTTCAGCCGGCTTTTCCGGACGCGGCTCGGCACCCTGGTCGGCCATCTGCTTCTTCACTTCCGGCATGGCCAGGATCTTCACCACTTCCGCGTTCAGGCGATCGATGATCGGCTGCGGCGTGCCGCCGGTGGCGTACAGCGCGAACCAGGAGGTAGCTTCATAACCCGGCACGCCGGATTCCGCCACGGTCGGCACGTTCGGCAGCGCGGGCGAGCGCTTGGCCGAAGTCACGGCGATGGCACGCAGCTTGCCGGCCTTCACGTGCGGATACGACGACGGCATGTTGTCGAACATCAGGCCGATCTGGTTGCCCAGCAGGTCGTTCACCGCCGGGGCGCTGCCCTTGTACGGGAT
>Ga0255338_1003444_pt1 | contig 19019 bp, 15 predicted proteins | sample MeOH1_35cm_T4_19_FD_203715 | JGI IMG/M metagenome (GOLD analysis project Ga0255338, IMG submission 203715) | Sandy soil microbial communities from University of British Columbia, Vancouver, Canada - MeOH1_35cm_T4_195 | ecosystem: Engineered > Artificial ecosystem > Sand microcosm > Unclassified ...
AAATGAAAAAGGCGATGCTGCGGATCCTGTGCCTTCAGGATCCGGAAATACGCCAGCGCAATCTGCTGTCGCAAGAGATCCTGTCGAAGATCCGGGCGGAGACTTTGGTCGTCTGGACGACCCATGACCCGACCGCGCCGGTGGAGATCGGCGAGAAGATGGCGGGGTGGATTGCGGGGTCGCGGTTCGTCGTCATGTCCGACTGCGGCCATTGGCCGCAATTCGAAGATCCCGATACCTACAACCGACTTAGTCTGGAGTTCCTCCGCGCCTGATTGGGGAAGGACCTGCCATGCCTGCCGATCTCATCTGCACATCGCATACGCCTCTCACCAATGTGAAAGGCTTGGTTTCGCCGGAAACCGAAGCGCCCGTCCGCGAGAGCCTGGCCGCGCTTCGCCAGAGGGCGGCGGAATTTGCCCCCGATGTCGTCGTGCAGTTCGGCAGCGACCATAATAGCGGCCTTAACCTTGGCCTGATGCCGGCGTTCCTGGTCGCGATCCGGGCCAAGGCGCTCGGCGACTATTACACCTCCTCCGGACCGATCAATGTCGACGAAGCCAATGCCCGTGCCCTGGTCTCACACCTTCACCGCAGCGGCGTGGACGTTGCGACATCCTATGATCTGACGGTCGATCACGGCTTCACCTGGGTCCTCGACGAGATCATGGGCGGGATCAACGAGGTTCCGGTCATCCCGATCTTCACCAATTGCGGAGGGGATCTGCGGCCGCCGTTTCGCAGATCGCTGGCGCTTGGCCATGCCGTCGGAGAATTTCTGCGCGAAAGGATGCCGGAAGCCCGCGTGCTGATCCTAAGCTCGGGCGGGCTGTCGCACGATCCCGATTTGCCGCAATATCTCACGTCGCCGCCCGAGGTGCAGCAACGGCTGATCGAGGGGACGGATTGGACCGAAGAGGCATTGCTGCTGCGCACCGAGCGGCTGGTCGGGGCCGGCAAGGCGTTCGAGCGCGGCGAGACCAAGCTGCGGGCGCTCAACCCGGACTGGGACCGCGAGATATTGGAATTGTTGCGGACCGGCCATCTGGAAGCGATCGGCGCGCTGGAAGACCAGGAGGTGATCAAGCAAGGCGGGCGCGGCGGCGCCGAAATTCGAAATTGGCTGGCAGCCTTTGCCGCGATCCGCGCCTACGGCGGCGGCCATTATGACGCGGAAGTTGTCTGCTATCGGGATATCCCGGCCTGGATCATCGGCTTTGGGATCATGCATGCTCGAGCGGCGGCAGCGCATTAGAGATCCACGCATGAAATTCGTCTATGAACCAATGCCCGGGCGTATTGTCTTTGGCGCAGGCAGTGTCACTACGCTCAAGGAAGAGGCCGAACGGCTCGGGTGCCGCCGCCTGCTCGTCCTGACCACAGCGGGGCAGGAGGCGCAAGGCCGGCGGATGCTGGATCTGCTCGGCCCGCTCGGTGCCGGCCTGTTCTCCGGGGCGCGGATGCACACGCCGATCGAGGTCACCGAGGCGGCGCTGGCGGTGGCCGAGGCGCGTGACGCCGATGGCCTGGTTTCGTTCGGTGGCGGCTCGACCACCGGCCTCGGCAAGGCGATTGCGCTGCGCACCGACCTGCCGCAGATCGTCATCCCGACCACTTATGCCGGGTCGGAAGTGACTCCGATCCTCGGCGAGACGAAGAACGGCCTCAAGACCACCCAGCGCAGCGCCAAGATCCTGCCGGAGACGGTGATCTACGATCCCGATCTGACCTTGGCATTGCCGGCCGCGATCTCGGTCACGTCCGGGCTCAACGCGATCGCGCATGCGGTCGAGGCGCTCTACGCGAAGGAGCGCAACCCGATCATCGATTTGATGGCCGAGGAAGGCGTCCGCGCCCTCGTCGCCGCCTTGCCGGCGATCGTTCGCAATCCGCGCGACGTCGCGGCACGCGAGAAAGCGCTCTACGGGGCATGGCTGTGCGGAACCTGCCTCGGCGCGGTCGGAATGGCGTTGCACCACAAGCTCTGCCACACGCTTGGAGGGAGCTTCGATCTTCCCCATGCCGAGACCCACAGCGTCATCCTGCCGCACGCGCTCGCGTTCAACCTGCCGTTCGCGCGCGACGCGCATGAGCGGCTCGCGCGCGCGATCGGCAATGAGGATCCGGCTGCCGGGCTGCACGGCCTGGCGCGCGCGCTCGGCGCGCCGACTGCGTTGCGCGCGCTGGGCATGGCGGAAGACGCCATCGACCAGGCTGCGGACCTGGCGGTCGAGAATCCTTATTGGAACCCGCGGCCGATCGAACGCGATGCGCTGCGCGGGCTGATCGAGCGCGCGTGGCGCGGCGCGGCGCCCGAAGCTGATGCTCCTCCGGCATGAACGGGCGATATGACGAGTTGACGATGACGCCGGCCGGGCGTCACAAGGGTTCAGATCAAGAAGAAAGGTGACGCGATGCAAGACCTTGACGAGACCAGCATCACCCAGTCGGTGCTCGACCGAGTTGCCAATGCGCCGGATCCGCGCGCCCGCCAGATCAGCGAGGCTTTGATCCGGCACCTTCACGCCTTCATCCGCGAGATCGAGCCGACCGAGGCCGAATGGGAAGCGGGTATCGCGTTCCTGACCGCGACCGGCCACATGTGCACCGACGTCCGCCAGGAATATATCCTGCTGTCCGACACGCTCGGCGTGTCGATGCTGGTCGATGCGATCAACCATCGCTTGCCCGGCAATGCGACGGAAACCACCGTGTTCGGGCCGTTCTACGTCGAGGCGCCCGAGTTCGAGAACGGGGCGGACATCAGCGGCCATCTCACCGGCACGCGCCTCTATATCAGCGGCAGCGTTCGCAGCGAGGATGGCGCGCCGATCGCCAACGCCGCGGTCGACATCTGGCATTCCGATCAGGAAGGCTTCTACGATCTGCAGCTGCTCGACCAGCGGCCGGGCCTGGCGGGGCGGGGCCGCTTCCGGACCGACGAGAAGGGCGCCTTCTCCTTGTGGACGGTGAAGCCCAAATATTATCCGATCCCGGACGATGGCCCGGTGGGCAAGATGCTCAAGGCGCAGGGCCGCCATCCATTCCGGCCTGAGCATGTCCACTTCATGATCACCGCTCCGGGCTTTCGCAAGCTCGTCACCCACATCTTCGCCGAAGGCGGCGAGTATCTCGATTCCGACGTCGTGTTCGGCGTCAAGGCCTCGCTGATCCGACGCTTCGAGAAGCATGAGGGCGGAAACGCGCCGGACGGGCAGGCGATGGAAGGGACCTGGTACTCGCTTCACCACGATTTCGTCCTCGCGCGGGAAGCCATGTCGCAAGCCGCCTGAGCCGGGCCGATGGTCGATAAGGTCTATGCCTCGCCGGAGGCAGCGCTCGCCGATGTCCTGTTCGACGGCATGACGATCATGTCCGGCGGCTTCGGCCTGTCGGGCAATCCGGAAAAGCTCATCCCGGCGATCCAGGCGGCGGGCGTGCGCAACCTGACAATCATCTCGAACAATTGCGGCGCCGATGGCTTCGGCCTGTGGGCCTTGCTCAACAACGGCCAGATCAGGAAGATGGTCAGCTCCTACGTCGGCGAGAACCGGCTGTTCGAGCAATTATATCTGTCGGGCGAGCTGGAGCTGGAGCTCAACCCGCAAGGGACGCTCGCCGAACGCATCCGCGCCGGCGGGGCAGGGATCCCGGCCTTCTTCACCAAGACCGGCGTCGGGACAATCGTCGCCGAAGGCAAGCCGCACGAGACGTTCGACGGCGAGCTGTACGTGCGCGAGACCTGGCTTCGCGCCGACCTTGCGATCGTCAAGGCGGCCAAGGCCGACCCCTCTGGAAACCTCGTCTATCGAAAGACGGCGCGCAACTTCAATCCGGTGATGGCGACGGCCGCGAAGATCACCGTCGCCGAGGTCGAGGAGATCGTGCCGCTGGGCGGGCTCGATCCGGACGCGATCCACACCCCCGGCATCTATGTCGATCGCATCGTCCAGGGACGCGATTACGAGAAGCGCATCGAAAAGCTGACGGTCCGCCAGCGCGAGCCCGGCTGAGCAGCAAACGGCAGGCTCTCGACGGCTGTGCTTCCGCGCATTCCCCGGAGGAAACGAAGCCCAGCGAATATGATCGAGCCGATCTACAGTGATTTCAAGTCAGGTGGAATCGCCTGACGGCTCGGAAATCACGGAAAACAAAGAAAATCAGACTCAATTCCGGTTCAATCAAACCGGGATTGAGTCTAGCCCGCGTCGGACATCAGATCCGGGTCGCGGGCGTTGCTGAACTCGGTCGCGCGGGTCGCGGCATTGGGCTCGCCTTTCGAGTGAATCAGCAGCTCGACCGCGCGCGATGCGACCGGGCCGAGCCCTTCGCCACCGGCGGCGTGATGCGCGCAGATCAGCTGGCGCATCCGCGGATCCCAATAATGCCAGAGATGATCGTAGGTCGCCTGCGCCGCTTTCTCGGGCTCCTGCGTGCGGAAGGCGGTGGCGATCTGGTTGACCATATAGACCAGCTTCTGCAACGTGCCGGTGCTCATTGGCCCACGCTCATACCCGTGCTCATTCGGCGGCTTCGGCGGCGATCCGCCGGCTGGCGGCCGCCTGCGCCTCGTAATATTCCTGCCATTCGGTGGGGCCGTTGGACGGCGAGACCTGCACCGCCGTCACTTTATATTCGGGGCAATTGGTCGCCCAATCCGAATAATCGGTGGTGACGACATTGGCTTGGGTCATCGGGTGGTGGAAGGTGGTGTAGACCACGCCCGGCGCGACGCGGTCGGTGATCGTCGCGCGCAACGTCGTCTCGCCCGCGCGGCTCGAGAGCCTCACCCAATCGCCCTCCTTGAGCCCGCGGTTCTCGGCATCGAACGGATGGATCTCGAGCAAATCCTGCTCGTGCCACAGGACGTTGTCGGTGCGGCGGGTCTGCGCGCCGACATTATATTGGCTGAGGATGCGGCCGGTGGTGAGCAGGAGCGGGAAGCGCGGCCCGGTGCGCTCGTCGGTCGGGATATATTCGGTGATCACGAAGCGGCCCTTGCCGCGAACGAAGCCGTCGATGTGCATCACCGGCGTCCCCTCGGGAGCCTTGGCGTTGCACGGCCATTGGATCGAGCCGAGCGCGTCGAGCTTGGCGAACGACACGCCGGCGAAGCTCGGCGTCAGCGCGGCGATCTCGTCCATGATCTCGGAAGGGTGACGGTAGCTCCAGCCGAGCCCGAGCGCGCGCGCAAGTAGCTGGGTGATCTCCCAATCGCCATAACCGTTGCGTGGGCTCATCACCTTGCGGACGAGCTGGATGCGGCGCTCGGCGTTGGTGAAGGTTCCGTCCTTCTCGAGGAAGGTCGAGCCGGGCAGGAAGACGTGCGCGTAATTGGCCGTTTCGTTGAGAAACAGATCGTGGACGACGACGCATTCCATCGCGGCGAGGCCCGCCGCGACATGCTGGGTGTTGGGGTCGGACTGGAGGATGTCCTCGCCCTGGATGTAGAGGCCCTTGAACACGCCGTCGACCGCGGCGTCGAGCATGTTGGGAATGCGAAGGCCCGGCTCCTCGTCGAGCGGAGCGCCCCATAATTTCTCGAACATGTCGCGCGCGGTCTCGTCCGAGACGTGGCGGTAGCCGCTCAATTCGTGCGGGAAGGAGCCCATGTCGCACGCGCCCTGGACATTGTTCTGGCCGCGTAGCGGGTTCACGCCGACGCCGGGCCGGCCGATGTTGCCGGTCGCCATCGCGAGATTGGCGATCGCCATCACCGTCGTCGTGCCCTGGCTGTGCTCGGTGACGCCGAGCCCATAATAGATCGCCCCGTTGCCGCCGGTCGCATAGAGGCGCGCGGCGCCGCGTAGCGCGTCCGCTGCGACCCCGGTATAACGCTCCACCGCCTCGGGCGAATGTTCGGGGCGCGCGACGAACTCGGCCCATTCCGCGAACTCGTCCCAGTCGCAGCGCTCGCGCACGAAGCCTTCGTCGACCAGGCCCTCGGTGACGATGACATGCGCCATCGCGGTCAGCACCGCGACGTTGGTGCCGGGTCGCAGCGGCAGGTGATGATCGGCCTCGACATGCGGCGTGCGGACGATGTCGATGCGGCGCGGATCGATCACGATCAGGCGTGCGCCGGCGCGCAGCCTCTGCTTGAGGCGCGAGGCGAAGACGGGGTGACCATCGGTCGGATTGGCGCCGATGATGACGACGACATCGGCCTGCTCGACGCTGTCGAAATCCTGCGTGCCCGCCGAGGTGCCGAACGTCGTCTTCAGGCCATAGCCGGTCGGGCTGTGGCAGACTCTCGCGCAGGTATCGACATTGTTGTTGCCGAACCCGGCGCGGACCAGCTTCTGGACGAGGAACGTCTCTTCGTTGGTGCAGCGCGACGAGGTGATGCCGCCAACCGAGCGATTGCCATATTTTTCCTGCAGGCGGCGGAATTCAGAAGCGGTGAAAGCGATCGCTTCGTCCCAGCTGACCTCGCGCCACGGCTCGTCGATCGAGCTGCGGATCATCGGATTGAGGATCCGCTCCTTGTGGGTCGCATAGCCCCAGGCGAAGCGGCCCTTGACGCAGCTGTGGCCGCGATTGGCCTTGCCCTCTTTCCACGGCACCATCCGCACCACGTCCTCGCCGCGCATCTCGGCCTTGAACGTGCAGCCGACGCCGCAATAAGCGCAGGTGGTGATCACGCTATGCTCGGGCAGGCCGATCTCGGCGACCTTCTTTTCCTGGAGCGCGCCCGTCGGGCAGGCCTGGACGCAGGCGCCGCAGGAGACGCATTCGGATTGCAGGAACGGCTCGTCCTGGCTCGCCGACACATGGGCCTGGAAGCCGCGGCCGCTGATCGTCAGCGCGAACGTCCCCTGGATCTCGTCGCAAGCGCGAACGCAGCGCGAGCAGACGATGCACTTGCCCGGATCGAACGCGAAATAGGGGTTGGACACGTCCTGGGGGCAGTCGAGATGGGTGGCTTTCGGCTGGTAGCGTATCTCGCTCAATCCGACCGCGTCGATCACCTCCCTGAACTCGGTCTGCGCCTCCAAGGTCTCGAGCGCCGCCATCGGATGGTCCGAGGCATAGAGCTCCATCACGCCCTTGCGCAGCTTGGCCACTCGTTCCGTCTGGGTGTGGACGACCATGCCTTCGGCGACCGGCGTCGTGCATGAGGCGGGCGTGCCGTTGCGTCCCTCGATCTCGACCAGGCAGATGCGGCACGATCCGAACGCATCGAGCGTGTCGGTGGCGCAGAGCTTGGGGATGGCGGTGCCGGTCAGGCTCGCCGCGCGCATCACCGACGTGCCGGCCGGGACTTCGACCGCGACGCCGTCGATCGTCAGCGAGACGGTCTCGGCGGCAGCGGAGGCAGGCGTGCCATGATCGGCGTCGCGGATCAAAGTCATTGCGAGAGCTCCATCTTCGCCGAGCGCGCCCGATCGGAACCGCCGGCGAAGTCCTCGGCGAAATGCGTCAGCGCCGATAGTACCGGATAAGGAGTGAAACCACCAAGCGCGCAGAGCGATCCGAACTTCATCGTCTCGCAAAGGTCTTCGATCAGCGCGATATTGGCGGCGACATTCTCGCCGGCGATGATCTTGTCGAGCACCTCGATCCCGCGCGTCGAACCCAGCCGGCAGGGGGTGCATTTGCTGCAGCTTTCGGCGGCGCAGAAGGTCATCGCGAAGCGCGCCATCTGCGCCATGTCGACGCTGTCGTCGAACAAAGTGATCCCGGCATGCCCGATCAGCCCGCCCGCCGCGGTGAATGCCTCGTAATCGAACGGCGTGTCGAACAGGTGTGGTGGAAAATAGGCACCCAGCGGGCCGCCGACCTGGACGGCGCGCAACGGCCGGCCGGACAAGGTGCCGCCGCCGATATCCTCGACCAATTCGCCGAGCGTGATCCCGAACGGCGTTTCGAACAGGCCGCCGTTGCGAACATTACCGGCGAGCTGGATCGGCATCGTCCCGCGCGAGCGGCCCATACCGAAATCGGCATAGGCCTGCGCGCCTTCGGCGAGGATGAACGGCACCGCGGCGAGCGAAAGCACATTGTTGATCACCGTCGGCTTGCCGAACAGCCCGACATGCGCCGGCAGCGGCGGCTTGGCGCGGACCTCGCCGCGCTTGCCCTCGATGCTCTCGAGCAAGGAGGTCTCCTCGCCGCAGACATAGGCTCCGGCGCCGACCCGGACCTCGACGTCGAAGCGGTGGCCCGAGCCGAGGATGCGCTCGCCGAGCAGGCCGGCCATGCGTGCCGTCTCGATCGCCCGGTTCATAGCCCGGATGGCGTGCGGATATTCGGAGCGGATGTAGATGTAGCCGATTGTCGCGCCGACCGCGATGCCGGCGATCGCCATCCCCTCGATCAGCACGAACGGATCGCCTTCCATGATCATCCGGTCGGCGAAGGTGCCGCTGTCGCCCTCGTCGGCGTTGCAGACGATGTATTTTTGCGTGCCCGGCGCCTCGGCGGCTGTTCGCCACTTGATCCCGGTCGGAAAGCCGGCGCCGCCGCGGCCGCGCAGGCCCGACTGCACCACCTCCTCGACGATCGCGGCCGGGCCGAGGTCGAGCGCGCGCTCGAGCCCGACCAGTCCGCCGTGTCGCCGATAGTCCTCGAGCGATTGCGGATCGACGATCCCGCAGCGCGCGAAGGTGAGGCGGGTCTGGCGCTTGAGGAAGGGGATGTCATCGACCGGGCCGAGCGCGGCCGGATGATCGCCTCCGGCGAGGATCGCGTCGAGCATCTCCTCGACCTGATCGGGATCGACCCGGCCATAGCCGAGCCGGCCGCGCGCGCTTTCGACCTCGACCAAGGGCTCGAGCTCGAACATGCCGCGCGAGCCGTTGCGGATGATCTGCGCGTCGATCCCGCGCTGGTCGAGCAAGGCGGCGAGCCGTGCCGCCACCGCATCGGCGCCGACCGCGACCGCGGCGGCATCGCCGGGCACGAAGAGCTTCATGCGCCGACCCGCTCGATCAGGCGGAGCGCCGCGCGTTCGTCGAGGCGCGCGACGACCTCGTCGCCGATCCTGGCCGAGGGGCCGCTGGCGCAAAGCCCAAGGCAATAGACCGTCTCGAGCGCGATGCGCGGATCGCTCTCGAACAAGGGCGCGATGCGCTCGACGCCGCGCGCCTGGCACGCCTCGGCGCGGCACAATTGCACGACCGGCTTGCTCGCCGGGACCGCCTTGAAATCATGGTAGAAGCTGATCACGCCGTGGACCTCGGCGCGCGAAACGTTGAGCGCCGCGGCGATCACTGGCACCGCTTCGGCGGGCACATGGCCAAATTCGTCCTGGATGTCGTGGAGAATAAGCAGCAAGGGGCCGGCACGGCCGAGGTGCCGTGAGATAATCTCGTCCACGGCCGCCGGCGACCATCGTTGCGGCTGTACGCCGATGCTGCTCAAATCCTCTGCCCTTGGTGCGATTTGTCCATCGTTCTCAACATTAGCACAGGCGCATCCTCGAGACGAACCATGCGCGTGCGCTGCAGCGCGCTTTAGCAGCCGCCCGTCGTCGCCCGCTGCCATTACCCATCAGATCGGCGCAGCCACTTCAATGGCCAATTTTTCTCAAAAGATCGCCGAACGCAAGGCACCCGAGGCGCCTCATTGCGGCAACTTTGCGCGCGATGCGAGCGTTTGCGGGGGATGGCTGACTCTGCGCCCGGGAAGACCCACGGTGCCGAGCGCGGGCTGAACCGCTTCGAGGGGTTCAGCGACGCGGTTTTCGCGATCGCGCTGACCCTGCTGATCGTCGAGATCAAGGTGCCGGGCGCTCCGGACGGCCCGCACGGCTACAGCGATCTGGCAAAGGCGATGGCCGAGCAATGGCGCGAGCATCTCGCGCTGATCCTCTGCTATGTCGTGATCGGCGCCTATTGGCTGCAGCACCATTATTCGGGCCGCATCTACGCCAGGAGCGATCACTGGTTCGGCGTGCTCAACCTGCTTTTCCTGCTCGCGATCGTCGTCATTCCCTATCCGATCCGAGTGTGGTGCTTCCACCTCGGCACGCCGTTCGAGCCGACCGGGTCGCTGGCCGTGGTCGTAGGCCTCGCGCTCACCGCCTGCACCTGGATGGGCAAATGGTTCTACGGCCTGCCGGGCCGCCGGGTGATGGACGAACGGCTCGCGCCCGATTTCCTCCGGCAGATGACTCGGCGCTATGGGATCGCTACCCTGATCCAGATCGCCGCAATCCCGATCGAGATCGTGGCGCCGCGCGTCGGCGTGGCGATCGCGCTGCTGTGCCTCGCCTCGTTCCTGCTGCCCCAGCCCAAGCCGCGCTACAAGCCCGGCGAGGAGCCGAGCGAGGAGGAGAAAACGAGCGACTAGCGACTGTGTAGGCCCTTTTGCTAGGCGACGAGGCACGCCGGATCGAACGGCAGAAGTTCCTCGCCCTTTTGCGCTTTCTCGAGCCAGCGCGGATCGTTGAGCAGGGCGCGGCCGACCTGGAGCAGGTCGAACTCGCCGCGCGCGTGCCGCGCCATGATCTCGGCGAGATTGTCGATTGTCTGCGGCGGCGTGAACGTGCCTTCGAGCTTGCCGCGCTTGACCGTCGTCCCCCCGACCATCGCGGTCAGCTTACCGGTCACCTGCTTCGTCCAGCCCGCGAGGCTGATGTCCGAGCTTTCGAACGGAAGATCGGTGAAGTCGCGCGTGCTCGCCTCGAAGATGTCGACCCCGGCCTCGCCGATCGGGGCGAGGATCTCCTCGAGCTGCTTCGGCGAGCGGGCGAGCTGGGCGGTGAAATCCTGCGGCTTCCACTGCGAGAAGCGGAATGAGATCGGCATTTCCTCGCCGACCGCCGCGCGGACGGCGCGCACGACCTCGACCGCGAAGCGGACCCGCTGGACGTGATCGCCGCCCCAGCGGTCGGTGCGTTCATTGGTGCCCTCCCACAGGAAATTGTCGATCAGATAGCCGTGCCCCCCGTGGATCGCGACGCCGTCGAAGCCGACGGCCTTGGCGTTGGCCGCGCTTGCCGCATAAGCCGCGACGAGCTGCTCGATCTCCGCGTCGGAATAAGCGCGGCCGGGCTGGTTGAGCTTGGCGATCATCTCGGGGGGAAGCCCGCTCGGCCGGTCCGCCGGCCCCCACAAGCCGCTCGGGCCGGCGATTAGATCCTCGCGGTGCGCGCCGCCGGAACCCGGATATTTCATCACGCCGAAATGCATCAGCTGCGGGAAGATCACCGCGCCGGCGGCATGCACCTCCTCGACGATGCCGCGCCACGCGGCCAGGGCGGCGTCAGTCCACAGATAAGGGGCCGCGCCGTCGCCAAGGCCGATGTCGCCGAGCGCGCCGGGATGCTCGATCGAGATCGCTTCGGTGAAGATCGTGCCGACGCCGCCCTCGGCACGCTGGCGATAATAGCTCGCGACGTTGGCGCCCGGAACGCCGTTGGAAGACGCAGCGCGCGACATCGGCGACATCATCACGCGATTGCGCAAGGTCAGGCCGCGTATCGTGATCGGTTCGAGCAAGGGGGCAATGATCGCTTCGGGCATAGGCGCTTCCTTTGTTCAAGCGGATCATACGCAAATGACACGGCCTTGCCACCTGCCGGGCCTTTGCTCAGCCGGCCGTTCCCGGATTCCCGATTTCACCGGGTGAGGCCGAAGCCGAGCTTTGCATTTGCGCTGGCGCCGATTATGGCCCGTGAGACTTTCGAGGCGCATGATCGCGAGGCACCACGCCATGATTGCCCCCTCCTCCAAGGCATCCAGCGCATGAGCCGTCCGCGCCAGCTGCATCTCGGCGCGTTCATGCGCCCGATTTCCATCCACACGGGCGCGTGGCGCTTCCCGGGCGCGTGGCCCGATGCGAACTTCAATCTCGCGCATATCAAGCGGCTCACCCAGACCCTGGAGGCGGCGAAATTCGACGCTTTCTTCATGGCCGACCATCTCGCGGTGCTGAACATGCCGATGGATGCGCTGAAGCGGAGCCACACGGCCACGTCGTTCGAGCCGTTCACCCTGCTGTCGGCGCTGGCGATGGTGACCGAGCGCATCGGCCTGATCGCGACGGCGTCGACGACCTATGACGCGCCGTTCCACATCGCGCGGCGCTTCGCCTCGCTCGATCATATCAGCGAAGGGCGTGCCGGATGGAACATCGTCACCACCAGCAATCCCGAGACGTCGTTCAACTTCGGCAGCGAGCAGCATCTCGAGCATGCCACCCGCTATGCGCGCGCCCGTGAATTCTACGATGTCGTCACCGGTCTGTGGGACAGCTGGGCCGACGACGCCTTCATCCGCGACGTCGACGAAGGGATCTTCTTCGACCCCGCCAAGATGCATGTGCTCGATCACAAGGGCACCTATCTTTCGGTGCGCGGGCCGCTCAACATCGCGCGGCCGAAGCAGGGGTGGCCGGTGATCGTCCAGGCCGGCTCGTCCGAGCCAGGACGGCAGCTCGCCGCCGAGACCGCGGAAGTGATCTTCGGATCGGAATCCACGCTCGAAGCCGGCAAGCGTTTCTACGCCGACGTCAAGCGCCGGATGCGGGCGATCGGGCGCGACCCCGACCATCTCAAGATCCTGCCGGCCGCCTTCGTCGTCGTCGGCGAGACGGTCGAGGAAGCGCAAGCGAAACGCGCGCAGCTCGGCAGCCTCGTCCATTATGACAGCGGCATCCGCTCGCTGTCGATCATGCTCGGCCACGACGTGTCCGGCTTCGATCCGGACGGACCGCTGCCCGAGATTCCGGAGAGCAATGCCAGCAAGAGCAGCCGCGACCGGATCGTCAACACGGCGCGCGAGCAGGGTCTCACCATCCGCCAGCTGGCCGCCAAGGCCGGAAGCTATGCCGGCCTGGCGTTCGTCGGGACGGCCAACTCGATCGCCGACGAGATGCAGGCGTGGCTGGAGGAGCGCGGGTCGGACGGGTTCAACGTCATGTTCCCGTGGCTGCCCGGCGGCCTCGACGATTTCACCGGCCGCGTCGTCCCCGAGCTCCAGCGCCGGGGCATTTTCCGCAAGGACTATGACGGCACCACCTTGCGCGACCATCTCGGCCTGCCGCGTCCGGAAAACCGCTTCTTCGCCGCCAAGCCGGAGCGCGCGGCCGCGGAATGACGGAAAGGCAGCCCGCTTTAACGACATGGGCTGACCAAAGCGGTCAGTCTCGAACCGTCCTTACATGACCTTGCCGACCGCTGTTGCCAGGCTCGCCCGGCCCGCCACGAAGGTAAGCGGAGGGAGTAGAGCCTCCAGCTCCTCCAGCGCCACCCCGCCCTCCGTCAACGAGCGGCTGAAGCACGGCGCCCGAATATTCGCCCTTGACGCGGTGATACAGGACCCCGCCTTCGCCGCCAGGCCCGCCTCCTCCGCCACCGCTGCCGGCCAGCCATTGCGTCGAAGATTCGCGACCGTTCATTCCAGGCGTTCCGGCGGTTCCATCCTCACCCCTCAGATCCACTAGGTGCCTGGCACCGATCGTGAAATCATGTCCTATGTTGAGGAAGATGATGCCGCCATTGCTGTAGGGAGCGCGGCGACCGCCATCGCCACCCCTCGAAAAGCTCGTGATACCTCCGGTCGGACCACTGGCGTGTGCGCCTGGATAGGTTCCGGTCCGCCGCGTGTGATAGCCTCCTGCCGCACCGCCGCCGCCATAGGTCGTTGTAGGTGGAGCGCCGTTGAATATCTGGATCGTGCCCCCGCCGCCGCCGCCGGAGTTGCCGCCCTTTCCGCCCAATTTGTCGAGGCGGAACGTGTGCTTGTAAATCTTGTCTGCGACGACCAGCTCGCGCTCCACAATATCTGAAGCGAACTGCCGGAAGATGATCGAGCCGAGCAGTTTGAAGTCCTTGTGGCAATCTATCAGTGTCCAGTTCTCGCTCTCCCTAGCGATGCGCAGAACACCTCCCTCTGCGATGGTGACATTGTCGAAGAAGTGGTCAATCGCGGGCAGAGTGAGCTCTTCACCCGCGGGCACGATCAGATTGTACTCACCGTCGGTACGGTCGATGAATCGACTCGGAATTGGCTTTAACACACTGGCTCCCCGTTACGCTGCGCCCGCCATCATGCAGTGACGATCTCGAGGTGGCAATCATCGGGGGCTTATGACCGCAAAGGGGTCGACAATAGACGAGCGTCGGATCTGCAACACTCCGGCTGAGATACGAAACTTGGTTGCACTTCAGGCTGCAGAGACTGTTCGCCAATTGGCGCCGAGTTGGGTCCGAATTCGTCGTCTCCCGATCTCCAGAGACTGCGGACGGACTCGAAAATGGCTCGGAATTGCGCGTTTTTCGCGTCGGTTAAGTTACTGAGCAAAAACTCGAAACTGGCTGGAGGTGCGGCCAGTCAGCGGTCGACTATTCTCCACCCCCATTTCCCTGTTCTACCCGCAATTAACAGGGAAATCGGCCCATATCTGGCTCCGGTTAGTCCCTCGCTCGCTCTCCCAGCCCAGTTTTCCGCCATTTCCTCGGAGAATTCCCTGCGAATGATAACAGGGAAACTTTCGCTTGGAACAGGGTCTAATAAAGCCAGAAGCAGGGTCCCCCGGGAAATGGTGGCATCCAATTAGGAGTCTGATGATTTGGCCGTCGTCCGACGTTTCGGTGTTGAGCGCTTGCGAGCAGAGGGGAGTGGTTCCGGCGTCACAGCGGAAATCACACTCGTTGCTGCAGCTTCAAGACTTTCCAATATCTTCGTACCAGCTCTCCGGCCAAGGCCGATGGACTTCGCGAACGCGCGCCGGGTCTCAGAATAATTGGGGGCTACCATGGGGTAGCTGTCCGGGAGGCCCCAATAGGCGCGGTATTCGGCTGGGGTCATTCGATGCTGCTGCGCGATGGCGCGCTTCAGCGTCTTGAGCTTTTTGCCGGTGAACAGATCAACGAGGTAGTCAGGCTGTACGCTTTTGCGGATAGGCACCGCCGGCTGCGGCCGCTCAGGGGCGCTATCTTCCGGAGCGCCAAGAGCGACAAGTGCGCCGTAGACACTCTGGATTACCCGGGCGACCTCCTGTGCTCCTACGCGATTGTGGGCGAGGAAACTCGATGTGATATCGGCAGTGATAGCAATAAGTTCGGATTTCTCGGTCATGGGTATCTCTCGGAAAAGTTGAAAACCATCGCTTCGGCTGCCTTTCTCTATCCGCCGCGAGTTTGCAAGATCCCCGCCCGCCCGTATTAGTCGAGTGAGCCTCATCCTGGGGGGTTTTTTCGTTGCACAGCTGCGACACCGCGCTACTGCAGGCTTCGATAAGGTTGGACGGTGGCGCGGGGTAATTGTCGCCGTGAAGCGGTGTAGCATTTTAGTGGGCGCTCTCAACTTCATCGGCGGGCTTCTGCGCGGCGAGCGCGTTTAGGTCGTCCCCCGGGGATAGGGCCTGAGTGTCGGGAACAGTGTCGAGGACAAAAGACACAGCGGAATAGTGCCGAAATTGTGGATTCCGAAATGCCGGGACGTGAGATAGGGGACCGCATCCCATTCACGCCGACGGCCAGGCCCATCATCAAACGGTCGCTGAGGGCAGCGGCATTTGAGGCCGGCGTGGTGAGTAGTAGGAGGCACGTTATGACTGGCACCAGCACGCTAATGCCGACGGCGATACTGCCGTTAATGCGATCGAGTAGAGCCCTGCATCCTGCGCGCGTAAAGGCCGCTTACGCAAGTAGTTCCCCGCCAGAAAATTTCACGAGCCTATGGTCATTCAGTGTACGGAATTAGTACCCTGATCCCCCCGGCTTCTCCTCGATCGCACTACGCTTTTCACCCAGGCCGCCCTCTGCTAACCACTACGGCAGCAGCTTGAGGGGTGGGCGATGACGTTTGAACAACTGCGAATATTTGTGGCTGTGGCCGAGCGTGAACACGTAACACAAGGCGCACGCGACCTTAATCTTACCCAGTCGGCGAGCAGCGCAGCGATTGCCGCCCTCGAAGCCCGCTATGCGACCAAATTGTTCGACCGGATCGGGCGAAGGATCCTTTTGACTGAAGCGGGTCGAATATTCCTGGAAGAGGCTCGCGCGGTTCTTGCTCGCGCGCGGGCCGCGGAGGCAGTTTTGACTGACTTTGCTGGGATGAAAGTCGGAAGTCTCAACATCGCCGCAAGCCAAACGGTCGCCAATTATTGGCTGCCCGCGCGCCTCCATCAATTCAGGAATCTGTTTCCAGTCATTGTTGCAAATGTGGCGATTGGTAACACGCAGACGGTTGCGGCACGCGTGACCGAGGGACTCGCTGACCTGGGGATTGTGGAAGGCCTGGTCGATGATCCTGTACTATCGGTGACACCCGTCGCAGACGATGAGATGGTTCTAGTGGTCGGCAAGTCTCACAAATGGGCGAAACGGGAAGGGGTAGATCCACAAGAATTCGACCAAACAGAATGGGTGCTTCGCGAGCAAGGTTCAGGCACTCGCGCTGCCTTGGAGGCGGTGATAGCTCGCGCTGGCTTGGACAATAAGGCGATCAGAACGGCGCTAGAACTGCCGTCAAACGAATCAGTCCGCGCGGCAGTGGAGGCAGGGGCGGGTGCGGGAGTTATGTCGAAGCTCGTGGTCGACAGATCGATCAAGGCCGGTGTGTTGGTCCGTCTGAACGCACCGCTTCCGATCAGACAGTTCTTCCTGCTGAAACACGAGCAGCGCCACATTACTCGTATTTCGCATGAATTTACTCAGTTGTTATGTGGTTAGGCGCGAAGCAAGGAGCCCCGATTTGCCGAGTATCTATTTGCCGCCAGGAATATGGGCGTCTTTTTCCAGGAAACGGTAATGATCGACTCAACCGGATGGATCTATATTAGTCAGTGTTCGACGTTGAAGAGCAAGGTATCTCGCCAGTGGCGCCACTGAGCCCACATAATCGGCTCGTCTTCCATTTTGCTGCCAGAGTAGCGGGGTCTAGATCATAAACTCATAAACGGGCTTCCCCTTGGCGCACATTCATAATTCAAGCTCCAGGAAGGAGTTTGTGGTGAGCGTGCATCGATACGAGCTGTCGGATTTTGAGTGGTCGGTGATCGAGCCGTTGCTGCCGAACAAGCCGCGCGGCGTGGCACGCGTCGATGATCGCAGGTGCCGAACGGGATCTTCTGGCGGCTGCGGATGGGATCGCCATGGGCGGATATTCCCGAGCGCTACTGGCCTTGGACTCGGGTGACGCGGGAATTCGCCGCGTTGCTTGGGACGGAGTGCGGCACGAAAACAGCGGTCTCGAAGAACAATTGAATTGGAGTAAAATCTCGCGTTCCCATTAGGTCTTCTGAACAGGTGCGGAATTTCAGCTGGGGCCCAGGCCGCCCCCTCAGCGGCGACGTGCTACGACATCGTCTAGAACCGCAGCACAATGGCCATGGACCAACTAGGTTTCACAAGGCGGTCGCATTGACCAAGGCGAGCGCGTTCAGGCCCAAAACGATTAGGGATAGCGTCCCGATGATGCGCGCGCCCGCTCGTGCTAGCGTGGCATTGAAATCACTGTGAGCTACGTGGCGGCTATGGCCGCCGGTTCAAGAGCGGCTTTAGGGGATCAGTCCAACCGCGCGCCGCGGCCAAGGCAAGAAAGCCGATAATGAACCATGGGGACGAGGTGGTGCAGGGGAGATCGAACTGATCGCTGAAGGTCAGGGCTTGTGGTCGGCGGAGCGTCAGGCTGTCCGAGTGGGGCGGCCAACACCACAAGACCAGGACACCTACGCTCGGGGCGTTCGCGCAAAGCCGTTGCCTTAGGGCAGCATCGCTCTGCCTTTTGGGAGGGACCGCAAGTCGATCGGCCAGGCGCTCACGAGCGGCTATCGCGCTGAGACGCCGGACGCCGGCCTGGTCGCGCTGGACGCGTTCGAGGAGGGCTCTTGGGGTGGGAAATATCCGGCCATCGCACAGAGCTGGCAGCGTGATTGGGGCCAGGTGGTCAAGGCTGATGCTGTCGTCGCGGGCCGCCATCGGCTGCACACTCTTGCGATCGCTGGGGCCTACCAGTCCTGCAACAGGGGGACACACTCGCGCCCGTGTCTTGTGCCGCAGTCCCGCCACAAACGGCTCAAGCGCTCCAGATCGTCCCGCCACACCTCAACCATCGCCAGCTCCTACAAAAGCTGGCTCTCTATGAATCACCACAATCACCACTCGGGAAGCCCAAAGGGATATCTGCCGAAGTAGTGCTAGGGACATAGCCCCACTTTGGAGAGCAAGGTATCTCGCCAGTGCCGGCACTGAGCCCACATAATCGGCTCGTCTTCCATTTTACCGCCAGAGTAGCGGGGCTTAATCTGTAAGCGCTTCGCCAGCTCGTTCGGACCTTCGATCATGTGGGCCAGCCCGCGGCTCAAATCGCTCCAAGGCACGAAACGGCCGCTCTGGAGGCCTGCTTGCTGCGCCTCAAACTCCGCTGCGTCGTCAGATGTTGCCAAACCACTGACATTAAAGAAATCTTCGTACTGGCGGAGCCGATGCGAACGGTCTCTCGCCGACTCATTTCTAGGCGCAAAGCAGTAAATAGTTACCTCGGTCCGATCGACCGATAAAGGCCGATAAACGCGTATCTGCATTGACATGTGATCTGCCAAGAGCACGTTGGGATATAAGATAAGATTGCGCGCGCGGCTCACCATCCAGTTCGCCCGCTCCTCGCCAACTCTTCGAACATAGTTGTCGTGCTGTTCAAAGTTAGGACGGTTCGTTGGATCATTCCAATCCCACCAGAGAACGACGTGACCGTGATGAAGATCATAAAATCCGCCATCGCTTTGCGTAAGTTCTGATAGATCCATCGACGGCTGGTTGACCGCCATGCTATTCTTTCTATCCTGGGTTTGCCGATTTATTATTGTTCGAATATAATTTCCATGGGTTGTAATAGCGTGATAACCATCGGCCTGGTTCTCATAAGTAAGTTTCCAATTGCCCTTGAAGGTATAGCTGGAAGTGCCCGGCAAGACCTCCAAGCCGTCCGGAGCCTGATCAACGATCAGATCTATGAAAGTGGTAGAATCTCCGAGCCATTCGTCGAGCGGCTGGACATCGGGGTTAAACGAGATGAATACAAATCCGCGATAATTTTCCACTCGAGGCACCGGTGTCAGCC
>Ga0255338_1003445_pt1 | contig 19014 bp, 16 predicted proteins | sample MeOH1_35cm_T4_19_FD_203715 | JGI IMG/M metagenome (GOLD analysis project Ga0255338, IMG submission 203715) | Sandy soil microbial communities from University of British Columbia, Vancouver, Canada - MeOH1_35cm_T4_195 | ecosystem: Engineered > Artificial ecosystem > Sand microcosm > Unclassified ...
CCCCAGTGCAGCAGTTCCAGCCGGCCGTCCTGGTGTTCGACCAGGGCGGTGCGGCTCTCCACCCAGTCGCCGTCGTTGCAGTAGAGAATGCCGTCGATGTCGCGCATCTCGGCGCGGTGGATATGGCCGCACACCACGCCCTGGTGGCCCAGCCGCCGGGCTTCGTTGGCCACCGCCACTTCGAAATCGGTGACGTAGTTCAAGGCCTTCTTGACTTTGTGCTTGAGGTAGGCGGAGAGCGACCAGTACGGCAGCCCGAAACGGGCGCGCAGATGGTTCAGGTAGCGGTTGAGCTTGAGCGTGAACTCGTACAGGTTGTCGCCCACATAGGCCAGCCACTTGGCGCACTGGATGACGCCGTCGAAATAGTCGCCGTGCATGACCCAGAGCCGGCGCCCGTCGGCGGTCAGGTGCATCGCATCCTCTACCACTTCGATGCCGCCGAACTGGTGGCCGATGAAACCGCGCGCGAACTCATCATGGTTGCCCGGCACATAGACGATGCGGCAGCCCTTGCGCGCGCGGCGCAGCAGCTTTTGCACCACGTCGTTGTGCGCCTGTGGCCAGTACCAGCGGCGACGCAGTTGCCAGCCATCGACGATGTCGCCGACCAGATACAGGTAGTCGCTCGGATACGCCTTGAGAAAGGCCAGCAGCTCGGTTGCCTGGCAGCCGGGCGTGCCCAGGTGCAGGTCGGAGATGAAGATGGCGCGCAGGCGGCCGTGCGGGGCGTGCTCATCGTCGCCCTCATCCGGTGCCGCCATGCCGGCCAGCCACGGGTTCATCGGATCGAAAGTCTTCTTCATCAGGCACCGAGGAAGTGCTTGCGGTAGCGCGCTGGCAGGTCCTGCAGGCGCATCAGCATCGGCAGATCCGCGCTGTTGAAATCCGGGTCCCAGGCCGGCGCGCCCAGCACCTTGGTGCCCAGGCGCAGATAACCCTTGATCAGGGCCGGCGGCTCCACCTCCAGAGTACCGTCGAGCTCCTCGATCGGCAGCGGCAAGCGCGGCCGGACGTGGTATTCGATCGACGCCAGATGCGTCTCTTTGAGCTGGTTCCAGATGCTGGCCGCCACATCACCGCTGAGCACGCCGTTGTGCAGCATCGGAATGCTGGCGCAGCCGATCATGGTGTCGAGCTGGTTGCGCACCATGAACTCGCCCAGCGCGCCCCACAGTGCCATGATCACGCCGCCATGGCGGTGTTCCGGATGCACGCAGCTGCGGCCGAGTTCGACCATGCGTTCGCGCAGTTGGCGCAGGCGCGTCAGGTCGAACTCCAGATCACTGTAGGTGCTGCCGACGCGCTTGGCCTGCGCCGGCGTCAGCACGCGGTAGGTGCCGATCACCTCGCGCGTGTCCTGGTCGCGCACCAGCAGGTGCTCGCAGTAGTCATCGAACAGGTCGATGTCGTGGCCGGGCACTTCGGTGTTGAGGCGCGCGCCCATCTCGCCGGCGAAGATCTGGTACCTCAGTCGTTGCGCGGCGCGGACTTCGTCCAGGTGCTTGGCCCACGCCACTTCAATGCCGCCGCGCCCAGGCGCAGCGACTGGCTGGCCATCTGCGCCAACGGTTTGCTGACCAGATCGGTGAAGCGACCCCCTGGGCAAGACAGCGGGCGAGAGCGGGAAGGTCGGGTTCGGTAGTTCTTTCATCGTGTACTCCTTGCTTTCTATGGATGTCTGGTTAAAAAAAAGCCCCGGGGAAGCGGGGCCAATCAATGCAAATCAGGTGCCGACGATGCCGCCATCCTTGCGGCGGATGACGACGGTGGCCGAGCGCGGTCGGCCGCCTGCCGGTCCGTCCGGCCAGTTGCTGACCGCCTGCGGCTTGGCCGGGTCGCTGCGCTCGCTGGCGGTCTCGCCCGGGTGCTGCACGTTGACGAACATGAAGCGCCGGTCCGGCGTGAAGGCGATGCCGGTGATTTCGCAGCCGGAGGGCCCGGTGAGGAAGCGCTTGGTCTCGCCGCTGGCCGGGTCGGCGCACAGCATCATGTTGTTGCCGATCGATTTGTAGGGTCCCTTGTTCATGACCGAGGTCGACACATCGGTCTGGATCCAGAGCAGGCCGCTGTCATCGAAAGCCAGGCCGTCCGGGCTGCCGTAGATGTCGCCCTGGATGTTGCCGCGGTGCTCCGGCTTCTCGGCGTTCGGGTCGCCCGCCAGGGCGAAATGCATCCAGCGGAATTCGGTGGCGGCGGCATCACCGCTGCCGCCACGGCCTTCACGCCAGCGGATGATGTGGCCCATGATGTTGTCGGGGCGCGGGTTGGCATCATCCACCTCGCGACCGGGCTGGCCGCGCAGGCTGTTGTTGGTCAGCGTAGCGAACACTTCGCCGGTCTGCGGGTGCACGGCAATCCACTCGGGCCGGTCCATCTTGGTCGCGCCCACCGCGTCGGCGGCCTGGCGGGCCTTGATCAAGACCTCACCCTGATCGGCAAAGCCCTTGTCAGCGGTCAGGCCGTTCTCACCATGAACGAGGGGAATCCAGCGGCCATAGCCCCGGGCATCGAAGCGCGCCACAAACAGCGTGCCGTGGTCCAGCAGGTCCTTGTTGGCGGCAAAACCGCCGGGGCGCACCTTGTCGCGCGAGACGAATTTGTAGATGTACTCGAAGCGCTCGTCGTCGCCCATGTAGACCACGGCACGGCCGTCCTTGGTCAGCGCGGTGGTGGCACCCTCGTGCTTGATGCGGCCCAGCGCGGTGCGCTTGATCGGCGTCTGCGTCGGGTCCATCGGGTCGATTTCCACCACCCAGCCGAAGCGGTGCGGCTCGTTGGGGTGCTTGGCCGCATCGAAGCGCTCGTCGAACTCGTGCCAGCGGTAGCCCCAGCCCTTGGGGCGCAGGCCATAGCGTTTTTCGTCCGCGTTGGGCTTCTCCTGCGACGAGAAATAACCGTTCCAGTTTTCCTCGCAGGTCAGGTAGGTGCCCCAGGGCGTGCGGCCGGCCGCGCAATTGTTGAGCGTGCCCAGCACGCGGGTGCCAGCGGGGTCCGCCGCCGTCTTGAGCAGCGCATGGCCGCGCGCCGGGCCGCTGACGGCCATCGGCGTGTTGCCGGTGATGCGCCGCGCATAACGCGAGCCCGGCATGACGCGCCACTGGCCTTGGCGCTCGACGATCTCGATCACGCTCACGCCGTGGGCCGCCTGCGACTTGCGCACCTTGTCGGCCGACCAGACCTGCATGCCGTCGGCATGCAGCAGACCGTCGTCGGTGTATTCGTGGTTGATGGCCAGCAGGCCGTGGCGCGGATTGCCGTCGATCGGGAAGAAGGCCATGCCGTCGTGGTGCATGCCGGCCTGCAGGGCCTGCTCTTCCCAGGTGTTGGAACCATCGGCCTTGAATGCGGGCGAGCCGGCCTTCATGCCCACGGCGTCACCCCAGCGGTACAGTACCTGCGCCTCGTACTCGGGCGGCACCGTCAACGCATCGCCGGCCGACACCGGCACCCCGGTGAAGCCCAATGGCTTGCCGCGGGCCACGGTGGCACCCAGCGCATGCGAACCCACCAGCATGGCCACCGCCGCCGCGGTGCACTTGAACACCTCGCGCCGCACGGCATCCACCCCCTCGATATGGACGTTGGCGCTGCAGTTGACGCCCTCGTCCGCATCGTATTTCTCACCAAAACCTTGACCCATGTTGTAACTCCCGCGTGATCAGCAATGGCGTTAGTGTGGAAGTGCCGCGTGACGGCTTCATGGCAGTCCTATGACGAAACCATGACATGGGCAAGCCCGCTTGCATCGATTCAATATTTCAAATATCATTGAAATATGAAAACGCAAAACCTCTCCGAAACCGACGCCGTCAAGTCACTGGCGGCCCTGGCGCAAGCCCAGCGTCTGCGGGCCTTTCGTGCCCTGGTGGTGGCCGGCCTGGAGGGGCTGACGCCCGGCGCGCTGGCGGAAACACTCGGCGTGAGCCCGAGCGCCCTGTCCTTCCACCTCAAGGAACTGGCCAACGCCGGCCTGGTCAGCAGCGAGCCCAACGGCCGCTACCTGGTCTACCGCGCCAACTTCCTGCAGATGGATGCCCTGCTGGGCTACCTCACCGAGCACTGCTGCCAGGGCGCCGCCTGCGAGGTGGCCCCCAAGCGCAAGAAAAAGGCCGTCTGCGCCGCCTGCTGATTTCCCTTCCCCCATTTCTCAAGGAGCTCTTCATGAAACGCTTTCACGTCCACGTCCACGTCGACAACCTGGCGCAGAACATCGCCTTCTACTCGGCCATGTTCAACCAGGCCCCGGCCCGCACCGAAGACGACTACGCCAAGTGGATGCTGCAGGACCCGCCGGTGAACTTCGCCATCTCCACCCGCGGCGACAAGCCGGGCCTCGATCACCTGGGCATCCAGGTCGAATCGAGCGAAGAACTGAACACACTCAAGGCGCAGGCTGCCCAGGCCGACATGTCCATGCTGGACGAAGGAGAGACCACCTGCTGTTATGCGCGCAGCGACAAGTACTGGGTGACCGACCCGCAAGGCATCGCCTGGGAGCAGTTCCATACGCTGGACAACATCCCGGTCTTCAGCCAGAAAAGTTCTGAGCCAAATCAGGCTCAAGCCCCCGCCTGCTGTGCGCCACAAGCTACAAGAACTGTAGCAGACAAAAGTTGCTGCGGCCCGACTGCCGGGCAAGCCGCCAACGGCGCCAAGGCCTGCTGCTGATCAATCCCCCTGACAGGTCACTCCCGACATGCGTTCACCCGCCCCCACCCTCAACGTGCTGTTTCTCTGCACGCACAACTCGGCGCGCAGCATCCTGGCTGAGGCCACGCTCAACCACATCGGCCAGGGCCGCTTCAAGGCCTTCTCGGCCGGCAGCAGCCCGCGTGACAACCAGCAGCCCAACCCGCTGGGCCTGCAGGTGCTGCAAAGTGCCGGCATCACCATTGAGGGCCTGCGCAGCAAGAGCTGGGATGAGTTCGCCACGCCCGATGCGCCGCCCATGGACCTGATCATCACGGTCTGCGACAACGCGGCCGGCGAGGTCTGCCCGATCTGGCCCGGCCATCCGGCCACCGCGCACTGGAGTTATGCCGATCCGTCTGAAGTGCAAGGCACGGACGAACAGCGGCGCGAGGCGTTTCGCCAGACCCTGCTGGCGATTCGCCGCCGCCTGGACCTGCTGGTCAACCTGCCGCCCGAAAAACTGGCCAAGCAGTTGATCCAGAACACGGCACGCGACCTGAGCAAGGTGGGCTGACCATGAGCGTGCAATGTGAAGTGACCGCCAAGCAGGCGGCTGGCGCGCCCATGAGCGTGTTCGAGCATTACCTGACGCTGTGGGTCTTCCTCTGCATCGTGGCCGGCATCACGCTCGGCCAGCTGTTGCCCGGCGTGGCCCAGGCCATCGGCCGCATGGAGGTAGCCCAGGTCAACCTGCCGGTCGGGGTGCTGATCTGGGTCATGATCATCCCGATGCTGGTGAAGGTGGACTTCGGCGCCCTGCATGAGGTACGCCAGCACGTGAAGGGCATCGGCGTCACGCTGTTCGTCAACTGGCTGGTCAAGCCCTTTTCCATGGCCTTCCTCGGCTGGCTGTTCATCCGCCAGCTGTTTGCGCCGTACTTGCCGGCCGACCAATTGGACAGCTACATCGCCGGCCTGATCCTGCTGGCCGCGGCTCCCTGCACCGCCATGGTGTTCGTCTGGAGCCGCCTCACCGGCGGCAACCCGCTGTTCACGCTGTCCCAGGTGGCGCTGAACGACAGCATCATGGTGGTGGCCTTCGCCCCGCTGGTGGCCTTCCTGCTCGGCCTCTCCGCCATCACCGTGCCGTGGGCCACGCTGCTGACCTCGGTGCTGCTGTACATCGTGGTGCCGGTCATCCTGGCCCAGCTGTGGCGCAAGGTGCTGCTGGCCAAAGGGCAAGCTGCCTTCGACGCCGCCATGGCCAAGATCGGCCCCTGGTCCATCACCGCCCTGCTGGCCACGCTGGTGCTGCTGTTCGCCTTCCAGGGCGAGGCTATCCTGCAGCAGCCGCTGGTGATTGCCCTGCTGGCGGTGCCGATCTTGATCCAGGTGTTCTTCAACTCGGCCCTGGCCTACTGGCTCAACCGCGCCGTCGGCGAGAAGCATGAGATTGCCTGCCCCTCGGCGCTGATCGGCGCTTCCAACTTCTTCGAACTGGCGGTGGCCGCCGCCATCAGCCTGTTCGGCTTCAACTCGGGCGCCGCATTGGCCACGGTGGTGGGGGTGCTGATCGAAGTGCCCGTCATGCTGCTGGTGGTGCGCATCGTCAACAACTCAAAAGCCTGGTACGAACGCGGCTGATTCTTTGCCACCATTTCGCCATGACTGACATCACGATTTATCACAACCCCAAGTGCGGCACCTCGCGCAACACGCTGGCCATGATCCGCAACAGCGGCGCCAAGCCCACCGTCATCGAGTACCTGAAAACGCCGCCGACGCGCGAGCAACTGCTGGCCCTGATTGCCGCCAGCGGCCTCGCCGTGCGAGAAGTCATGCGCAGCAAGGAAGCCCTGTTCGCCGAACTCGGGCTGGCCAATCCGGCGCGTAGCGATGACGAACTGATCGACGCCATGATCGCGCACCCGATCCTGATCAACCGCCCCATCGTGGTCACGCCCTTGGGCACGCGGCTGTGCCGGCCGTCTGAGCTGGTGCTGGACATCCTGCCGCAGCCGCAGCGCGGCGCCTTCAGCAAGGAAGATGGAGAAACAGTGGTCGATGCGCAGGGGCGGCACATCTGATGCGGCCGAAAGCGCTTGCCTTCGACTGCGGACACCAACGCGATCAGGAGCCGACCTCCTGAATCGGCAAATTGGCTCGCATCCAAGTGACGGGCTTGACGATATTGCGCCGCACAAACTAAAATCCGTACTTTCAAATTTTGGAGTTTCTTGTGGGTAATGGTTCCAGTGACAGTTGTCGGTTGAGCATCGGCTCGGCTGCCTGACAGGCCCCACGGAAATCTTCTCCGCAGTGGCCGCGCAGGCCGCTCGCTTCTCAATCCGGATCTCTCCGGAAATCTCTCGACAGTCCCTGCTCCTTTCGCATACAGCCAAGCCATTGGCCGGCTTGGCTCTTGCCTGGGTGAATCACGAACTCACAGTCGCTCCCTGCTTGCAACAGGAAGAATGAGCATGCGGTTTTTCAACAAATTTGTGTTGCTGTCGGCCCTCTTTCCGATCTGCGCTTGGGCCGCAGACGGCACCACCGACACTTTGCTGCGGTTGCCCGAGGGTGCATCACCCTGGCGCGTCCATGGCGATGCCAACCTGATCAGCCAGTTCCACGACAACTTTCACAGTCTCTACGAGAACACCCCGGACCAAGGCGGCAACAGCTTTCAGTCCGGTCTGGAGCGCTCTCAGACGACGATGCTGGGCCTGAACATCGGCTATCGGACCTCTTCCACGACCGAGTTCTGGTACCGCGCTGAAGCCATTCGCGGTGTCGCCCTCAGCAATGCTGGCGGTTTGGCGGGTTTGACCAACAGCGATCTGCAACGCGTCATCCAGAAGGATTTCATGTACTACACGGCGCAGGCCTTCGTGCGCCATCGCATTGACCTGGGCGGCGAGTCCACGGATCTCGACGAAGGGGGCATGCAATTCGCCCAAGCGGCCCGGGGCCGGCGCTTCACACTGACGGCAGGTAAGCAGGACCTGCTGGGCATTTATGACTACAACAGCTACGCCCACAAGGGACCAAACGGGTTTCTCAACTGGGCACTGATGACCAGCAGCGCATTCGACTTCGCTGCCGATGCCCGTGGCTACACCTTTGGCGTCACTGGCGATCTGACCTGGGATGACTACAGCGTGCGCTTCGGCCGCTACCTGATGCCCGTACTACCCAACCAGCTCGATCTGGATTTCGAGGGCTGGTCCAAAGGGCGGGTTGGCTACAACCTGGAACTGGAAAAGCGTTGGGCCACTGGCGCGGTACGGCTGCTGGCCTTTCACAACCGCATGCGCCTGAGCACCTACGCCAGTACCGCCAATATCGCCAGCATTGACAGTGGTTTCAATGACAACGGTGCCAATCCGCGAATTGACCGCACCAAGACCGGCGTGGGCTTCAATGTGGAGCAGGCTCTGACACCTCAGGTGGGCGTGTTTGCCCGTGGCATGGCGACGCACAGCGATGGGGAGACCATGGCCTTCACCGAAGCGGATTCGAGCCTGAGCGCTGGCATTGTGGCCCAGGGAGCCGCTTGGGGGCGAACCTTCGATGCCGCCGGTCTGGCCTTCTCCAACCAGTACGCCAGCGCCGACCGGCGTGACTATCTGGGACGCGGCTTGTATGGCCTGTTCACCGGCGATGGCCCCAATCCCTACGGCACCGTGCGCTATGGCATTGAACAGGTGGTGGAAGCCTATTACCTGATCGGTTTGAGCCGGCAGACGCATCTGACCGTGGACTGGCAGCGCATCACGAACCCCGCCTACAACCCAGACCGTGGTCCTATCGATGTGTGGAGCCTGCGGCTGCACGCGGAGTTCTGATCGCTGCTACATCGGGGCTGTTAGACTCACGTCAGTCATTGGGGAGTAGCCGCTCTTCTGTCTGAAGAGGCTTGCGTCAACACACTTGACCTTTCGGTCATGGCGCAAACAGCTCCAACGCCTGGCAAGACCTTTGACCATAACGCCTCCGATTTGGCCGGGGATGCGTCGTGGTCAATCGTCATCAGACCGGCCTTGGAACCCTCATGGAATCACTCCTCGTCTCGACGGGTGTCGTCGCCCTCGCTGAAATTGGCGACAAAACCCAGCTTCTCGCGTTCATTCTTGCAGCGCGATTTAAAAAGCCTCTTCCTATCATCGCCGGCATTCTGGCCGCTACCGTTGTCAATCACGGTCTCGCTGGAGCGCTCGGCGCATGGATCACAGCAATCATCACGCCTGAAGTCCTGCGCTGGGTGCTGGGCGTTTCCTTCATCGGCATGGCGATCTGGACCATGATTCCCGACGAGATCGAGGAAGATGAGACCAAGGTTGCCAAGCGCTTCGGCGTCTTTGGGGCAACGTTGATGACCTTTTTCCTGGCGGAGATGGGCGACAAAACCCAAATCGCCACCGTGGCGCTGGCTGCGCACTACGCCACCCCAGTGATGGTGGTGGTTGGCACGACCCTTGGTATGCTCATTGCCGACGTGCCAGCCGTGTTTGTAGGCGACAAACTGGCGGCCAAGATCCCGATGAAGTTGGTCCACTCGATTGCAGCTGGGGTCTTTGCCCTGCTTGGAATTGCAACCCTATTGGGCGCAGGCTCAAGGCTGGGGCTCTAAGGTAACCTCTCCCCGAGAAGTCATTGATGCGCACTGAAGACCTAGTTCGTACCGGAACGGCGACTTCGGAGGAAATCATCGCGTTGATCCACGACCGGCTGCTCCCGGCCGATAGCCGACCGAGGCTAGCGGTGACTTCAGCCCCTGAGCGTCTGCGCCAGACGCTCGGCACAGGCCTGGGCCTGCGCTGCATCGCGCGCTTCCACCATCACCCGTACCAGCGGTTCGGTGCCGCTGGCCCGGATCAGCACGCGGCCCGCTTCGCCCAACTCAGCCTCCACCGCCTTGGTCTCTTCAGCCAGCCGGGTGTTGGCCTTCCAGTCCTGGCCCGGCTGCAGGCGCACATTGATCAGGGTCTGCGGAAACAGCGCCACGTCTGAGAGCAATTGCGCCATGCTGCGCTCGCTGCGCACGCAGGTCTGCAGCACCTGCAGCGCCGACACCAGGCCGTCGCCGGTGGTGTGCTTGTCCAGCGCCAGCAGGTGGCCCGAGCCTTCGCCACCGAGCAGCCAGTGGTGCTTGTGCAACTCTTCCAGCACGTAGCGGTCGCCGACCTTGGCGCGCACGAACTGCACGCCGCGCTTCTTCAACGCCACCTCCACCGCCATATTGGTCATGAGCGTGCCCACCACGCCCGGCACGTGCTCGTCGCGCCCCAGGCGATCGTCCGCCATCAGGTACAGCAGCTCGTCGCCATTGAACAGGCGGCCGGAGGCGTCGACCATCATCAAGCGATCAGCATCGCCGTCCAGCGCCACGCCGTAGTCGGCATGATTGGCCTTGACCGCTTCGACCAGCGCCTCAGTATGGGTGGCGCCCACCTCGTGGTTGATGTTGAGGCCGTCCGGTGCGCAGCCGATGGCCACCACCTCGGCTCCCAACTCATGGAACACCTTGGGTGCGATCTGATAGGCCGCGCCATGCGCCGCGTCCACCACGATCTTCAGACCCTTGAGCGTGAGGTCGGTGGCGAAGGTGCTCTTGCAGAACTCGATGTAGCGGCCGGCCGCATCGTCCAGACGCCGGGCCTTGCCCAGAGCTGCCGACTCCACCCACACGGGCGATTCGTCCATCGCCGCTTCCACCGCCTGCTCCCACTCGTCGGGCAGCTTGGTACCCTGGGCACTGAAGAACTTGATGCCGTTATCGGGATAGGGATTGTGGCTGGCGCTGATCACCACGCCGAGCGAGGCGCGCTGGGCACGCGTCAGGTAAGCCACGCCGGGGGTCGGCAAGGGGCCGAGCAGCATGACGTCGACACCGGCCGAGTTGAAGCCGGATTCCAGCGCGCTCTCCAGCATGTAGCCGGAGATGCGGGTGTCCTTGCCGATCAGCACCAGCGGGCGCGCCTCGCTGCGCTTGAGCACGCGGCCCACGGCGTGCGCCAGCCGCAGCACGAAGTCGGGCGTGATGGGCGACTGACCCACTGTGCCGCGAATGCCGTCGGTGCCGAAATATTTTCTGCTCATTTCTGATCCCTGCTCTCTTGATTCATGCGTCAGATGCTATTTATTTTATAGCATCCAGTACCTTGAGCGCCTGCACGGTGGCCAGCACATCGTGCACCCGTACGACCGCCGCGCCGCGCTCGACCGCCAGCAGGGCTGCCGCCACGCTGGGCACCATGCGTTCGTGCACGCCCGCCGGCAGCGAGGTGCCTGGCGGCGGGCTGGCGACGGCGCCAATCGAGGACTTGCGCGACCAGCCGGCCAGCAGCGGGTAGCCGGCGGCCAGCAACTCGGCTTGGCGCGCCAGCAGCGCGAAATTCTGCGCCACGGTCTTGCCGAAGCCGATGCCAGGGTCCAGCATGATGCGGGTCTTTTCGACCCCCAGCCCGCGCAGTTCCTGCGCAGCACGCTCTAAAAATGAGAGCACCTGCGGCACCACGTCGCCTTCCATCGGTGCTGCCTGCATGGTCTGCGGCTCGCGGTGCATGTGCATCAGGCAGACGCCGCAGGCCGGGTGCCGCGCCACCACCTGCCGGCCGTCCAGGCCGGCAGGGGCATCGCGCCAGCGCAAGGCCCAGATGTCGTTGACGATGTCGGCGCCCAGGTCGAGCACCGCCTGCATCACCTGCGGCTTGTAGGTGTCGACCGACAGCGGCACGCCGAGCTTGACGGCCGCGCGCACCACCGGCAGCACGCGCGCCAGCTCCTCGTCCAGCGGCACCGGCGGTGCGCCCGGGCGGGTCGACTCGCCGCCGATGTCCAGGATGTCGGCGCCTTCTTTCAGCAGCTGCTCGCAGTGCGCCAGCGCCGCACTGGTGCTGACATGCTGGCCGCCGTCGGAAAAGGAGTCGGGTGTGACGTTGACGATGCCCATCACCTGCGGCCGGGACAGGTCGATCGAAAAGCGTGAGGTTTGCCAGATCATGAAAGTTGCAATTCAGGCTCTACACAAAGCAAAACGGGGCAGCGAGCCCCGTTTGCAAACTTCAAAGTGACTTCAGGCCGCCGTCGGCGACGGATCGGTCTTCACGGCCGGGCTGCCGCCCGAACCATTGCTGCCATCCGAACTCGGCGTGCGCGGCGTCCAGTCCTTGGGCGCGCGCGGCTCCTTGCCGGCCATGATGTCGTCGAGCTGCTCGCTGTCGATGGTTTCCCACTCCAGCAAGGCCTTGGCCATGGCGTGCATCTTGTCCTGGTTGTCCTCGATCAGCTTGCGCGCCAGCGAGTATTGCTGGTCGATGATGCGACGCACCTCGGCATCGACCTTCTGCATGGTCTGCTCGCTCATGTTGGTGGTCTTGGTCACCGAGCGGCCGAGGAACACCTCGCCCTCGTTCTCGGCATAGACCATGGGGCCCAGCGCGTCGGTCATGCCGTAGCGGGTCACCATGTCGCGCGCAATGTGCGTGGCGCGCTCGAAGTCGTTGCTGGCACCGGTGGTCATCTGTTTCATGAACACCTCTTCGGCAATGCGGCCGCCGAACAGCATGCTGATCTGGTTCAGCATGTATTCGCTGTCGTAACTGTAGCGGTCCTGCGCCGGCAGACTCATGGTCACGCCCAGGGCGCGGCCGCGCGGGATGATGGTGACCTTGTGCACCGGATCGCATTTGGGCAGCAGCTTGCCGATCAAGGCGTGGCCGGACTCGTGGTAGGCCGTGTTGCGGCGCTCTTCCTCGGGCATGACCATGCTCTTGCGTTCAGGGCCCATGAGGATCTTGTCCTTGGCCTTCTCGAAGTCCTGCATCTCGACCACGCGGGCATTGCGCCGCGCCGCCATCAGCGCGGCCTCGTTGCACAGGTTGGCCAGGTCGGCGCCGCTCATGCCGGGTGTTCCGCGCGCGATAATGGCGGGCGCCACGTCCTGGCCGACCGGGATCTTGCGCATATGGACGTTGAGGATCTGCTCGCGGCCGCGGATGTCGGGCAGCGTGACATAGACCTGGCGGTCGAAACGACCAGGGCGCAGCAAGGCGGCGTCCAGGATGTCCGGGCGGTTGGTCGCGGCGACCACGATCACACCGAGGTTGGTCTCGAAGCCGTCCATCTCAACCAGCATCTGATTCAGAGTCTGCTCGCGCTCGTCGTTGCCGCCACCCAGGCCGGCGCCACGCTGGCGGCCCACCGCGTCGATCTCGTCGATGAAGATGATGCAGGGGGCGTTCTTCTTGGCGTTCTCGAACATGTCGCGCACACGGGAGGCGCCGACGCCGACGAACATCTCGACGAAGTCGGAACCGGAAATGCTGAAGAACGGCACTTTGGCCTCGCCGGCAATGCCCTTGGCCAGCAGCGTCTTGCCGGTACCGGGCGGGCCGACCAGCAGCAGGCCGCGCGGAATGCGGCCGCCGAGCTTCTGGAATTTCTGCGGGTCCTTCAGGAAGTCCACGACTTCCTTGACCTCTTCCTTGGCCTCATCGCAGCCCGCCACGTCGGCAAAGGTGACCTGGTTGGTGTTTTCGTCGAGCAGGCGCGCCTTGCTCTTGCCGAAGCTGAAGGCGCCGCCCTTGCCGCCGCCCTGCATCTGGCGCATGAAGTAGATCCAGACGCCGATCAGCAGCAGCATCGGGCCCCAGCTGACCAGCAGGGTCATGAGCAGGGAACCCTCTTCGCGCGGCTTGACGTCGAACTTGACGCCGTTGGCAATCAGGTCGCCCACCAGACCGCGGTCCAGGTAGGTGGCGGTGGTCTTGACGCGGCGATCATCCGTGGTCACGGCAACGATTTCCGTGCCGCCCTGCCCTTCCTGGATCACGGCGCTCTTGATGTGCTTGTTGCGCACTTCCTCCAGGAAGTCGGAGTAGGCGAGCGAAGCCGATCCGCCGTTGCCCCGCACATCAAACTGTTTGAAGACGGTGAAGAGCACCAAGGCGATGACGAGCCAGACGGCGACTTTCGAGAACCACTGATTATTCAAGTGCAGCTCCAATAGACGAGCTCAAGAGGCAAGCTCGGGGAAACTCATAGTTGAGTGCCATTTTAGGCCTTTCAAGCCACAGGCCGATTGATTTTGCCTGTTACAGCCATTGGCACTGCAAGGGATTTCCTGCCAATTGGCGTCTGTTTTCAGGCTTCAGGCGGCGGCAGGCGCCGCGTCGGTGCTTTTCTTCAGCCCCAGGCCGACCAGAAAGGTTTCAGACGAACGGTCACGCGAGGCCTTGGGCTTGATCGGTTTCACGATCCGGAACGTGTCCTTGAACAGCTTCACCACCTGGTTGTAGCCGCTGCCATGGAACACCTTGGCCACCAGCGCGCCCTCGGGCTTGAGGTGGTTCTGGCAGAAGTCGATCGCCAGCTCGATCAGGTACTCCATGCGTGCGGCATCGGCCGACTCGATGCCCGACAGGTTGGACGCCATGTCCGACACCACCACATCGGCTTGCCGGCCCTGCATCAGTTGCTCCAGTTGGGCCAGCACCTCGGGCTCGCGGAAGTCGCCCTGCAGGAACTGCACGCCTTCGATCGGCTCCATTGGCAGGAGGTCGAGCGCGATGATGGCGCCCTTGAGCTCGCCCACCGCCGCGCCGCCGGGCGCCAGCCGGCGCCGCACGTACTGGCTCCAGGCGCCGGGCGCAGAACCCAGGTCGACCACCAGATGCCCCGGCTTGATCAGGTGCAGCGTCTCGTCGATCTCCTTGAGCTTGTAGGCCGCGCGCGCACGGTAGCCCTCCTTCTGCGCGAGCTTGACGTAGGTGTCGTTGACGTGGTCGTTGAGCCACGCCTTGTTGACCTTCTTGCTCTTGGTTTTGACTTTCATTCTTACTTTCTTGGGGACAACCGGCCATGCCGGTTGCGTCGCAGGCTAACTTTGCATCGCAAAGTTAAGGCGCAAAGCGCCGGCCGGAGACATAATACCGACATGCCTGCCATTCAACTGACTCCCGCCCAGCGCAAGGAATTTCGCGCTGAGGCCCACCACCTCGACCCGGTCGTGATGATCGGCGGCGACGGCCTGACGGCCGCCGTCAAAAAGGAAACCGACGCCGCGCTCAAGGCCCATGGCCTGATCAAGGTGCGCGTCTTCAACGACGACCGTGCCGAGCGCGACACCATTTTCCAGACCCTGGCCGACGAGCTCAACGCCGCGCCGATCCAGCACATCGGCAAGCTGCTGGTGCTGTGGCGTCCCAAGCCGGAGAAAGTACGTGCCGAGGACGAGGAACGCATGCCCGGCCCGCGCGATGTCAAGGTGCTCAAGTTCAGCAAACGTGGGGGCCAACGCCCCGAAGTCAAGACGCTGCGCGTGCTGGGCAACCAGCGCCTGACCGCCGGCGGCACCGTCAAGCGCGCCAAACCGAAAAAACAGACCAGCGTCAAGAAACGCAGTCAGACCTGAGCACGGCGACCAGATGCCGCCAGCCGCCAGAAGGCGGCGCCGGCGCACAGCCACTGCAGCAGGTACAGGCCGCTGCCCACCCGGTGCCAGAGCGCGAGGTTCTCGCGCGCCACGATGCGCGGCGCCACGGCAAATTCCGACAGCAGCGCCAGCAACATGCCGGCCACTATGAAAACGATAGCTGCTCGCGCATGACTGGTATGGCTGGAGGCCTGATTGGGCCTCGTCAACAGCAGCAGCAACAGGCCGCAATTCAGCGACACCCAGGTCTGCGCCGTGAACAGCTTGGCCGCCATGCCACCGGCCATGGCGGGCGTCGGCAGGTAGAGGAACAGCAACGGCACGACCAGGAAACCGGTGGTGCTCAGGCTGCCCCACCACAGGGCCGCCAGCCAGGCCGGCGTCAGCTCACGCAGCAAACCCAGACGTGCGGTCAGCGACATGGCGTTCAGAGGTAGCTGACGGCCACGATCTCGTAGCGCTTGATACCACCGGGCGCCTGCACCTCGGCGGTGTCGCCCTCTTCCTTGCCGATCAGGGCGCGGGCGATCGGGCTGCTGATGTTGATCAGGCCGAGTTTGAGGTCCGCCTCGTCCTCACCCACGATCTGGTACTTGACGGCATCGCCGGTTGACTCGTCTTCCAGCTCCACCGTGGCGCCGAACACCACCTTGCCGCCGGCGTCCACCTGGCTCGGATCGATGATCTGGGCGGCCGAGAGCTTGCTCTCGATCTCCTGGATGCGGCCTTCGATGAAACCCTGGCGGTCCTTGGCAGCGTCGTACTCGGCGTTCTCGCTCAGGTCACCCTGGGCACGCGCTTCGGCAATGGCATTGATCACTGCGGGACGATCCACCGTCTTGAGACGGTGCAGCTCGGCCTTGAGCTTTTCGGCGCCGCGGGTGGTAATCGGAATGGTGGCCATAACAGGTCAGTTTTACAGTGGTCAAAAGTAACGGGGGCAGACCGGCGACTCGCGCCAGCCCGCCCCCGGCAGGATGCGGCAATTATGCCAAGAGTTGCGCGTGCAGTTCCTGCACCGAGTACACGTCCAGCTTGTCCAGGTACTTCATGCCCTGCACCGCGGCTTCGGCGCCGGCAATGGTGGTGAAAGTGGTCACGCGGCCCAGCAGCGCCGAGGTGCGGATGTGGCGCGAGTCGACGATGGCGTTGCGGCGCTCCTCCACCGTGTTGATGACCAAGGCGATCTCCTCGTTCTTGATCATGTCCACGACGTTGGGGCGGCCTTCCGTCACCTTGTTGACGACTTCACAGCTCAGGCCCGCGGCCTGGATGGCGGCTGCCGTGCCCTTGGTGGCCACGACCTTGAAGCCCTGCGCCAGCAGGCCGCGCACCACCTCGACCGCGCGCGGCTTGTCGCTTTGCTTGACCGAAATGAACACCGTGCCCGAGCGCGGCAGCTTGGTGCCGGCACCGAGCTGCGACTTGACGAAGGCTTCGCCGAAGGTCTTGCCCACGCCCATCACCTCGCCGGTAGACTTCATTTCGGGGCCGAGGATGGTGTCCACACCGGGGAACTTGACGAAGGGGAACACCGCTTCCTTGACGCTGAAGTACGGCGGCGTCACCTCCTCGGTGATGCCCTGTTGTGCCAGCGTCTGGCCGGCCATGCAGCGTGCTGCCACCTTGGCCAGCTGGATGCCGGTGGCCTTGGAGACGAAGGGCACGGTACGCGAGGCGCGCGGGTTCACTTCCAGCACGTAGATCACGTCCTGGCCGTCGATGTTCTGGATGGCGAACTGCACATTCATCAGGCCCACCACGTTCAGCGACGCAGCCATGGCGGTGGTCTGGCGCTTGATCTCGGCCACGGTCGCGGCCTTCAGGCTGTAGGGCGGCAGCGAGCAGGCGGAGTCGCCGCTGTGCACGCCGGCCTGCTCGATGTGCTCCATCACGCCGCCGATGAAGGTCTTGCCTTCGGGGTCGCGCAGGCAGTCCACATCGCACTCGATGGCGTCGTTCAGGAAGCGGTCCAGCAGCACCGGCGAATCGTTGCTCACTTTGACCGCCTCGCGCATGTAGCGCTCCAGGTCGCGCTGCTCGTGCACGATTTCCATCGCGCGGCCGCCGAGCACGTAGCTCGGACGCACCACCAGCGGGTAGCCCAGGGCTGCGGCCTTTTCCAGCGCCTCGGGTTCGGTACGGGCGGTGGCATTGGGCGGCTGGCGCAGGCCGAGCTCGTGCAGCAGCTTCTGGAAGCGCTCACGGTCCTCGGCGGCGTCGATCATGTCGGGCGACGTGCCGATGATCGGCACGCCTTCGGCTTCCAGGCCGAGTGCGAGCTTGAGCGGCGTCTGGCCGCCGTACTGCACGATCACGCCGGTCGGTTTTTCCTTGTCGACGATCTCCAGCACGTCTTCCAGCGTCAGCGGCTCGAAGTACAGGCGGTCCGAGGTGTCGTAGTCGGTCGACACGGTCTCGGGGTTGCAGTTGACCATGATGGTCTCGTAGCCGTCTTCACGCATGGCGAGCGCGGCATGGACACAGCAGTAGTCGAACTCGATGCCCTGGCCGATGCGGTTGGGACCGCCGCCGAGCACCATGATCTTCTTCTTGTTCGTCGGTTCGGCCTCGCACTCGTCCTCGTAGGTCGAGTACATGTAGGCGGTGTTGGTGGCGAACTCGGCGGCGCAGGTGTCGACGCGCTTGTACACAGGACGAACGCCAAGCGTTCGGCGGGCGTCACGAACTGATTTCTCGCTCGTCTTGAGCAGCTTGGCCAGGCGACGGTCGGAGAAGCCCTTCTTCTTCAGGGTGCGCAGGGTGGCGGCGTCGAGCGCGGCCAGCGCCTGGTCGCCCTTCTCTTCTGCCAGCTTGTCCAGGTCGAGTTCGATCTTTACGATTTCCTCGATCTGCACCAGGAACCACTTGTCGATCTTGGTCAGGTCGTACACCTCGTCCACCGACAGGCCCATGGCAAAGGCGTCGCCCACGTACCAGATGCGTTCGGGACCGGGCTCGCCCAGTTCCTTCTCCAGCACCTCGCGGTCCTGCGTCTTCTCGTTCATGCCGTCGACGCCGACTTCCAGGCCGCGCAAGGCTTTCTGGAACGACTCCTGGAAGGTGCGGCCCATGGCCATCACCTCGCCGACCGACTTCATCTGCGTGGTCAGGCGGCTGTCAGCGGTCGGAAACTTCTCGAAGGCGAAACGCGGGATCTTGGTCACCACGTAGTCGATGCTGGGCTCGAAGCTGGCCGGCGTGGCACCGCCGGTGATCTCGTTGCGCAGCTCGTCCAGCGTGTAGCCCACGGCCAGCTTGGCCGCGACCTTGGCAATCGGGAAACCCGTGGCCTTGGAGGCCAGCGCCGAGGAACGGCTGACGCGCGGGTTCATCTCGATCACAATCATGCGGCCGTCCTTCGGGTTGACCGAGAACTGCACGTTGGAGCCGCCGGTGTCCACACCGATTTCACGCAGCACCGCCAGCGAGGCGTTGCGCATGATCTGGTATTCCTTGTCGGTCAGCGTCTGGGCCGGCGCCACGGTGATGGAGTCACCGGTGTGCACACCCATGGGGTCGAGGTTCTCGATCGAGCAGATGATGATGCAGTTGTCCGCCTTGTCGCGCACGACTTCCATCTCGTACTCTTTCCAGCCGAGCAGCGACTCTTCGATCAGCAGCTCGTTGGTGGGCGAGGCTTCCAGGCCGCGCTTGCAGATGACCTCGAACTCTTCGGCGTTGTAGGCAATGCCGCCGCCGGTGCCGCCCAGCGTGAAGCTGGGGCGGATGACGGTCGGGAAGCCGACATTGCGCTGCACGGACCAAGCCTCTTCCATGCTGTGGGCAATGCCGGAGCGCGCGGAGCCCAGACCGATCTTGGTCATGGCGTCCTTGAACTTCAGGCGGTCTTCGGCCTTGTCGATGGCTTCGGGCGTGGCGCCGATCAGCTCCACCTTGTACTTCTCCAGCACGCCGTTGTGCCACAGGTCGAGCGCGCA
>Ga0255338_1003446_pt1 | contig 19001 bp, 16 predicted proteins | sample MeOH1_35cm_T4_19_FD_203715 | JGI IMG/M metagenome (GOLD analysis project Ga0255338, IMG submission 203715) | Sandy soil microbial communities from University of British Columbia, Vancouver, Canada - MeOH1_35cm_T4_195 | ecosystem: Engineered > Artificial ecosystem > Sand microcosm > Unclassified ...
TCCCCGCGCAGCACGCCAACCATGAACGTGACCGCGAACAGTAAATTCCATACGAACGCCCGTAACACGGGGTACCACTCGGACAGAAAGTCCAAATTGCCCGCGGAGGTCAAGCCCTGGAACAGCAGACCGATGCCGAGCCCGGCGAGCACCACACTTTTGAGGCTGCTGTTGTCCAAGTCATCGAGGCTCGGCGTCACTGACGCTTGCCGCAGCAACGACAGTCCCGCGATCCATCCCGCCAGAGAAGCGGCGAGAAAAAGGACGACGGTCACTGCTGCCGTAAGCCTTTCCTGACCATCGTACATGGCCAGTTCGGGATGGTCTGACGACAGGGGAAGCGCGAAGTAGATGATATGCGCGGTGGCCACGACCGGGAAAATGGGTAACGTCGAGGCGCCCCGGCGTATCCAGACGTGCACCGGTATCAGCGCGACACCAGTGATCAGCCACGCACTCAGCATGTCTTCCGCCGACCCCGACTTCAGCAGAAGAGCGAGCAGCACCGTCGCAGTTGCAACCCATGTCGCTTGTTGCAGTCGGTTCAAATTGGATACGTCGAAGACACGGCTTTCGTGACCGGGCGCAGCATCGGGCATCCGGGACAGCTGCGGTCTGACTTGCATCATCCTCCCACCCTGCCGCCGGCAGCCCTGAGGACATTCGGCATAGTGCTGCGAGTGATTTCGTGCACAGCCGCCGACAGACTCGCCGCGGTGACGGCGACGTCGAACGCGCGAGCTTTGCTCCGTGCGACGGCGCGCATTCGGTTCAGGCGTGCCTGGTCCCGTCCGGCTTCCGACACGATGCGTCCGAAACTGCTCCAATCATCGGTCGGGAAGATCCAACCGCAGTCATTATTCACAATAAGGTCTCGTGAGCAGCCGGTACTGTCGCTCACGATGACAGGTCGACCGCATGCGAGCGCCTCGTTTACCGCGAGACCCCAGGTTTCGGCACTCGACGGAAGAACGCACACGTCGCCGATGCGGTACACCAACGGCATGCGGCTTTGATTCTGAAAGGGCAGCACCCGGAACCGTGAGGGGTCTTCCGCGGCAAGCGCGCGCACCTGACCTTCCAGCTCGCCGGCGCCGACGAGGAGTAACATCACGTTCGCAGGCGCGTATCGCTGCACGGCCCGCATCAATTCCAGCGGGCGCTTGTTTCGATCCAGTTTACCGGCGAAAACCAGGACGAACCTGGCGCCGCCGAGACCCAGCCCTTCGCGCCACGCGCGTGCTTCCGACTCCAGGTGCGCGGCCGGCTCGCAAAAGCGGCGCGTGTCGATCGAATGGGGACAGTAGCGCAGCCGGTCGGGCAGCACGCCGAAGGCTTCGTAATAAGCCTTGTTCGCCTGCCCGACATACAGGCACACCGTCGGCCACGAATACACCGTGCGCAGGACCGTACGCTTCGTCCACCATCTAACCCCCCGCCGGGGCTCACCGAGCAGATGCGAGTCTCCGCGAAAGAGGACCGGCATGCGGCGTCGATGCAGCATCCGCAGGACGAGCAGGTGAGACAGCCACGCATAACCGGTCACGTGGACCGCGTCGGGCCGCCACGCGAGCACTGCGTCGGCGAGGGACGGATTGTTCAGTCCGAGAAAGCGGCCGGTCCCCGGATGTCGTGCATGATTCGGCACGAGCTCGTGCTCATAGCCTTCCACCAGCGGCACATCCCACTCGACCGGGCGTCCGAAGCCATCGTCGACCACGGGTGCCGTGCCATCGTGCCACGTGAAGAACACTTTGATGTCCATGTCGTTGCGCAGTGCCAGTCGACGATACAGAGGCGCGTAATACTGAATGGGATGGGAGACCACGAACGCGAGACGTTTTTTTTGCATGACGGATTGCGCCCTCATCCGATTGTTCCTAGACGTAACCCGCGACGGCGGCGGTCACGCTTTCACGGTATCGTCGCCAGCTGCATTGCGCCGCCTTGACACGCGCGGCCGCCTTCATCGTTGGCAGACGGTCTCGATGCATGGAGAACCACGTCAGCGCCTCCGCAAGCGCCTTGGGGTCCCCCGCCGGCAGGACGCGCCCCGTGCCGTCATCCAGGACCTCCGGCCCAGCGGTAGCGTCGGTCGCTATGACCGGCAAACCGCACGCCATCGCTTCCAGCATGACGAGTCCGTACCCCTCGAAGTGCGACGGGAATACGAACACGTCGCTGCTCTGATAACGGGAGCGCAATCGCGTAGGGTCAAGGGGTCCGGTCCAGCTGACGCCTCCCGGCAGCGCGGACCGTTTGTGCTCCGCCAGATTCCACAGGCCGACGAGATCCAGGCGGGCATCCTTCAATCCGGCGATCTCCCATGCCTCCAAAAGCACCGGCGTTCCCTTACGGAGAGAACAGGCTCCGGCATACACGAAACGCAGCGTGCCGCAGCTCTTCGCTTGCGGGTCGGGATGCCAGAACGTGCTATCGACCCCATAGGGGCAGATCGCGATGCGCTTGGTCATGTACGACTCTATCGTACGCGCGACGAATCGGCTCGGCACCAGCACGATATCCGCCAATGCCATTTCCCGCCTCTTCTGATCTCGTCGCACATAACGGCTTGCCGGCAGCCCGCCTGCCGGCAACCAATCTGCCTGTCGGCTCGCCAGCTCGGATTGGCGGTGTTCCCACGCCGGGTAATACCCGATGGGCATGTCGTATATGCACGCCTTGTCGCGGCGGGCCGCCTCCTCGAACTGCCACAACGCGCAGTCCTCGTAGGCATGGACCGCCGTGACCGTCGGCCGTCGGCATTCGCGCTTCATCGTCCGCATGAGCCAATCGTTCGCCTCGTACGAGAGGTGCTCATCGGCAAACCGCCCGCCGAACATCAGGCGCTGCGCCATTCGCCGCCACTCTCCCATACGCGATTCGACTTTCGGCGCGGCAAGCAGCGGCGGGAACGACCGTCGTGTCAGCCTCGCTGCCTGAGCGCCGAGGCCGGGCAACATCCTGGCCGCCGTCAGCTCGAATGACGTCGGCATCCACGCGACGCAGAACGCCGCAAGGCGGCCGGCCTCGTAGTGCGCGAGCGCCGCATGATGCGAATTCGGGTTGCCGCTGGGATGGCCGAAAAGGACGCTCAAGCGGCCCTCGTTGCGGTTTTCGGGGACGGTTCGGTGGCATGCAAACACCGCTCGAAAAATTCGGCGTGCCGGGCCGCCATGGCGCGCGCGAGCACAGGCTCGAGCACAGCCCGCCTGTCGAATCGCTTGCCGTCCGCCACATCGGTGAGAAAGGCTCGCATCACCCGCGCGGCATCGCCCGCCGACATCTGTTCCTCGTCGCTGAACCACAGCAAGCGGCCAAGCTGTGGGTTGCTCTCCAAGCATGCCCTTGCAGGCGAAGCGGCATGTACGGCCGCGAGCAGCGGCTTGCCGGACAGCGCGTAACCGAAAAGCTTGGAGGGCATGTATCCCGCATGATCCACGCCGAGCACGAGCACGCCGCTCGCCTCGTGCAGCAGCTCGAGCGAACGCCGGTACGAGACACGCGCCGGAGATTCCTCCACGAGGTTACCCACTCCGCATTGACAGGCCGTTTGCCAGAGCAGCCTTTCGTCGCCTTCCCGCCAGCCATGCATGGTGCCATGCAGCTCGATGCGCATCCGCGCGGCAAGCGCGTCGTCTGCCTGCTTCACGAGCATCAGCGCCCGGCATATCGCGCGCAGCGCGCGCACCATGATCGTACCTCCGGCGCCGACGTACACGATACGCAGCACCGGACGGGCTACCTCCCCGTCGTGCGCGAACGCGCGCGTCGTCTCCGCGAGATCCTCCGGGCGCGCGCCGAACGGTATGACGACGTCTGAGCCGTGCGTTTGCCACATGTCCCGCAACGGCGGATAACGGCGCCGCAACTCCTCCAGGTAGTGCGGAGATACGCTCACCACTCCACTCGCCAGCTTCATCGTTCGGGTTTCGATGACTTTCGCCAGAACACGGCTGAAGATGCGCTTGAGCCTGTGCTTCGACGTGCGGTAGCGCTCAGTGCCCTCTTTATAAACAGGGTCATGCAGATCCAGCACATAGGGTGTGCCGGCAAGCCAGCACCACAACGGACCAAGCAAAAAAAGGCTGAACTGAGTGGTTGTGATGTAAACGACATCGAAACGCTGCTGGCGCAGCAACCGCAAGCCCTGAACGGCCATCGGCACCAGCGCACGCCAGCCTATCGACCGCACGGTGAGCAGCCGAAAAAACGGCGCGCACCAGGGCGCGACATAGTGCACCCGTGCCGCAGGCGAAAAGAAGGCGTCGCTGTCGCCCTCGACACAGCTCGGGTGCTGGAACTCCGGCCCCGGCGCCAGAATATCGACGGCCCACCCCGCCTGCGGCATCTCCCACGCAAGCAGGCGGGCGCGATGCGTATCGGCCATCATGGCCGGCGCATAGGTGCTGGTCACGATCAGTACGGAACGCTTGATGCTCACGCCCCGGCTCCCGTGCTGCCGTGCGGCTTCACCGCGGTGACATAAAGCGAGAAAGGCAGATCGGGATCGAGCTTTGCCCACCCTACGAGCGGCAGCAGCAACGGCAGCAACGGCAACGCCGGCACATCTCCGACGGCGCTCCGTATGCTGCGTAGCAACGCATCGGACGCATAGACCGGCCACGGTCCTATACCCACGCAACGCTCGATCACAAAACCCTCCGGCTCGAGCAGCTTCCGATAGTCGTCCTCCGTATAGCCGGCTCTTACGTGCCCTCCGCCGCCGTGCAGATCCAGCACCTCGGCCTGGTGCCGGGGATGCAAGCGGTACGGACAGCACAGATGCAGCACACCGCCCGGCTTCAACACCCGAAAGAATTGCCTGACGAGTGCCCCATCATCCACGATGTGCTCGAGCACCTCGTAACAGATGACTTCGTCGAAGACGCGCGCCTCACGATCGAGCTCACGCAGGTCTTTCTCTTCGAACATCAGCCGCGCGGGGTCGGCGCCGCGATGGCCGATCAGGTAGCGGCGCGCTTTCTCGAGTTGGCTGCGCTCGGCATTCATTGCGACGACATGCGCGCCCGAGCGATAGGCGAGCCAGGAGAAATAGCCGTTTCCACTGCCGGCGTCGAGCACCTGGCGAGGACCGGCGCCCCAATAGCGGCACAGGGCGGCCCGATTTCGCGTATGCAGGTCGAGCCCGGGGTAGATCAGCGTGCGCAGAATGTTCTTCAACGATTCGGTCAGCATGCGGCTCCCCGCGCGTCCGATACGGGCATGGCCCAGACGTTGCAGCTCGAGGGCCATCTGTCTTTTTTTATCGGCCGCTTGCGCCAGCGTCCGAGCTCGAACAACGCGTAGCCGTGGCGCATGAAGTAATCGTAAATTGCGTGAGCGCTGCCTCCGCCCCTGGCGACATACTCCTCGTTGTACTCGAAGATCACGTGAGGGCGGTGTCGTGCGATGGTCTCCTGCGCGCCTTTCAGCACTGGCCACTCGTAGCCTTCCACGTCAATTTTTAACAGGTCCAGACGTTCCACCTGAAGTTCTGCGACGATCGCGTCCAGTGGCCGGGCTTGGACGCGAAAGGACTCATGCACGTTCTGCGCAGTCGCGGCAATGACATGGCCGTCACCGGAACGTGAGTTATCCGCCCCCGGACCCCAGAATTCCAGCGTCCGCTCCGAGTCGGCAATGGCATACGGAAGGATCTGCACGCAATCAAGGCGGTTGAGCTTTAAATTGGCCTCCAGACGCGCCCGCACGGAAGGGTTGGCTTCGGCGGCGAGGACGCGCCCATTGACTCCCACCAGGCGAGCCATAAGCAAGGTGTGCCAGCCCACATTGGCGCCCACATCGAGGGCGACCCCGCCACTTTGCAGGACAGCCCGGAATATCTCGCGCACTTCGGGTTCGTAGGAGCCGAAAAATGTAACGTGCCACCCGATCGGTACAGCAGGCTGAGCCAGGAATGTCGAACCATCCCGGATCACGCGGATTTCCCGGATCGCCTGGCATTTCTCGGGGGGTACGAATAGCCGCACTACACGTTCCCAACCAGGGGGTTTGCCGATGCGATTGCCGATCCGTGCGAGTACTTCGATTATCTTTGTCATTGACGCCCCCCATCAGCTGCGCGGCAGGCGCGCCATACCGTGTGTGCGGCAGCGCACTTCATGCGTAACCAAGATCCTGCCGCATCCGCGCTGCCAGCTCCGACATCGTCGAGGCCGAGCGAACAATCTTCAGCACCTCTTCCGACAGCGCGTTCGAGCGCCGCGGATCCAGAACCGCGATCGCCGCACGAGCAAGATCGGCAGGCGAATCCGATAGCGGCAAGTTACCGTGCTTCCACGCATACCCGCGCAGGCCGGCGGCGGTCGTCAGTACAGGCAACCCCCAGTTCAAAGCAGTTGCCACCTTGGTGCTGCATCCCATCGCATAACAAAATATCGGGTGAACAAAAGCGCTCCAAGTTGCCACTTCCGCTTCAATGTGGGCCGGCGCCAGCATCGGCCCCAGGTAATCGACAAATGGATAACGCGCAGCCAGGCTGGTCGCTACGGCACGCGAATGCGTCACAAGCCGAAGACGAAGTTTTCCCGGACCGCTATGTTTGAGCGCGGCGCAGAAGAGCTCGACTCCTTCGAAATTTGGTGGGTGGTCGATGGTCCCTACGATGCCTACTCGATCTCCGCTCGGATTCCTGGCGACCAAACCTCCGGCGTTCAACACGCGGGGCAGCCACGATACCGATTGCGCTCCTAGCCAGCGGCAGATCTCCACTTCAAACGCGGCAAGGCAAAATACATGATCAAAGGCGGGCAATCCCTCGTTTTCGGCGCGCATCATTTGCCCGATCCATGCGTCCGAAATCCGCGGGAGATGACTAGCGCCAACGCCATGCCTCGCCATCCGGGCAGCATGAACCTCATCCACGCTGGCGAGACCGTGCGATAGCAATACGAGCTTCGTCCCTCCGGGCAATTCCGCCCGCAGCCTGGGACCGAAAGGTATGAAGTTATAGAGGTTGCAGAATACGAACGCTGGCTTGCATTTGCCGGCAGCGGCTGCGACGTCCGAGAAAAATCCGCTGGGGATCAGGTTTGCGTACGGAGCCGAGGTGAACTTGCGCCGGAGGCGCGCGCGTAGACTTCGGTCAGTGTCGAACGCGAAGTCGGTGAGCTCGAACCCCGCGGCACGCAGCAGCTCGCGATACTCGAGCGTGCACTGCTGCTGTCCGCCGCCACCGGGCACCAACGCGTTCTGATGCGAGAGAAAAAATGCCTTCATGGAATATTCAAGCGGCTGCGATCCGGTCGACGATCTCGAGGTACCTTTGCGCGCATTTTTCCACGGTAAGATTCTCGAGAATGTAGTCACGCGGCGTATAGCGGCCGGTTCGTGCCCTCTCCCAAAACTCGTTCCATTCAATGTCGAAGTCGGAGACGCTCACAAATCGGCTGCCGCAACGCGTGTCCCAGTATGGAACGGAGGTTACGGGCTCGAAAACGACCTTGTTCGGGAAATAGGCGGGGTCTTGCCACGGACCACCTCGATCCCAAGCCAGAATCGGTACGTCACAGGACAGGGCTTGCTGATACGCGATCCCCTGGGTTTCGTGCTCGCACAAGAAAACCATCGTTCGCGAGCGTGAGAGTTCCGCGAGAAAGTCCTCCTCGCGATAGTGACCGTAGCGCATTTCTGCGATCGAAAGGCCATTGCCGCGCAGCAGAGTGCGGATTGGCTCAATCAGCCGAGACTCGTAGTCCTCATGCCTCCAACGCACTTTGTCGTACAGAAGCACATCAATCGTTTTACGTTCGGGCGACGCAGGCTGCCACAACTCGGTATCGATGCCCACCGGCCAGGCTTCTACCGCTGCGCCCCAGTACGGTTCGCACATGTGCTTCATCCAGGGCCCGGGAACGAGGATCTTCTTTACCGGCAGCCTCTCGAGAAGATCCGGGTCATCCGTGGGGTGCGAATACACCGCGGCACCAAACAGTATGGGGTTTTTCCATCGGACCTTATCCAGCACAAACGGCTTGCCAATGACGCACGCCAGTTCCCGGGGATGCCTCTTGGCGTATGCGTAGTCATTGACTCGATACCGGATTCCGATTCGGTCGAGTCCTTTACGCAAATTCAGGAACACTCTCGCCTGCCCTCCCGGCCGCGGCTTTCCCCGCAGAACACGGCGGATCACTCGTCGGGGATAGCGGTCGAACGGAAACCAGCGGTCTCCGTCCGGCTCCTCGTAGAAGAGATTCAGCACCGTCCGATCTCTACGCTGGTATACGCGCCACAAGCCCGTAACTCATGCCGCACGCCGAAGGATCCAGCCGTTCGAGCAGCATCAGTACGAGCGCGTGGGCCAAGCGAATCGGATAGCGCAGGGAAAACGGCCTCCCAGGCAGGCCGTACCTTCCGTCCAGCGTCACATACTCCTCCACTTCGAATCCCGCATCGTGCAGCATCCTGATCATGATATGCGGCCACGGCGTAAACACATGGCCGTTCAAATCCAGATCGGACTGGGTAAAGCAAGCGGGGTTGCCGTACAGGAGGGCGTGGAGGCGGCTCCTGCTCCATCGGGGATTCGGCATGGTCATGACAAGTCGGCCGCCCGGCGGCAATAGTTGGGCAATGTGCGTGAGCGCGAGGCCCGGATTCACGAGATGCTCGATGACATCGAGCAGCAGGACTACGCCTGGCCGGGGTGTTTGAACCGGGCAGGGGTTCGCGAGGTTCCATGCCAAAACCTCGATCGACGTCGGGACCAGGTCGAAGCCATGCCATGAGCATCCAGCGCGTTCAATGGGCTCCTTCATCAAGCCGCTTCCCGCGCCAACGTCGAATACAACGCTTGACGGCAACGACGAGCGAAGGCGCCGAACAGATTGCAGCGCGTGCTCGTAACGCGAATCGGATAAGTTGGCGGTGGGACGATCCAGCATACTCCCAACTGTGTTGGATGAAAGCGATTTGATTGCCAATTACCGCCCCACACTACCTGGGTAACGCGAATGGAACGACGCCAGTACCCGCTTCCAGGCGAATTGGCATCGCTTCGCGACTTTCCAGCCGAAGCACGCGGAAAGAACCTGCAAAGCCGGACCTCCCCCGAGCTTCCAATCCGCTCCGCCCAGCTCTTGCACCCGCCGTTCCGCTATCCTTACCAAGTCCGGCACGGCTGGATACGCATAGTAGATGAAACGCTGAAAATTGTAGGCGCACGCCTTGACGGCCTCAGGTGAATTGCATGCTGCGAGCAGCGCCTCGGACGAAAGCTTCGTCGCCTTAAAGCCGGAAGCGAGTGCGTCGGGGTCCGCGCGACTGCTCAGGCGCGGCCGTTCGGACTTGCGATAAAAGCCGCGTGATCCATTGCAGAAGACGACACCGGTGGAGGCCAGATTCACGCGTACGAAGAATTCCCCGTCGTCGTCCAGACTCAGCTCTTCATTCCATCGCCCGGCTTTATCAATCACCGAACGCGGTGTTAGCCATCCAAAGACCGGCATCATGCCACCGCCCAGCCAGGAACAGATCATGAACTCTCCAGGCGCAAAATCGCGCCAAACGGGTTCCGGCATGAGCACAGCCTTGGCGGGGTCGTTCCGGAAGGTTGTCCAGGCACCACTGGCAACCGTCCCCCTGGGGGAGCGTGCGAGCCGGTCCAGCTGCAGGCGGATCTTGTCCCTGTGGAGCATGTCGTCGGCGTCAAGAAACTGGACAAAATCGCCGCGCGCGAATGTCAACCCCACGTTACGGGCTGCGCTCGCCCCCGCCCTCTCGCAATGTGTGACCACCACCCTTGGATCCTCGAATGCCTGCGCGATTGCGACACTGTCGTCAGTCGAGCCGTTGTCCACAACGATTACTTCAATCGCAGACCAGGTTTGATCCAGGCACGATTGAATCGCCTCCGCGAGCCAAAGCGCGGCGTCTTTACAGGGAATGATGACCGATACCAGCGGCGACATAACCTCTATTGCCCACGATGAGAGATAGGGTCACCGAGTATGAAGCCATCACGGCCGAAACTCATGCAGTCGATTCTCCGGTTCACTCTTGGAATGGCGCCGAACCGGAAAATATTCTCTTCCACCGTTTCGTCGCAGCGCTGTTCGAGGGAGCTCTGTTTTCGTGGAACCACGGTTCCGTCAGATACTGCGCATAGAGGCTCTCGTCGCGATCGATACGAACGATCTGCTCGATCAGGTCCGAGAAACTCCAGCACTGCAGGCGCATCTTGAAATGCTGACCCATGTAACTCAGCTTTGTTGCGCCCCGCCCGAGAACGCTTTGCCTTTCCGCCGCCGACATCAGCCTCAAACGGCAGCTTTTCTCGAGGATTTCCGCGACAGGCTGCAAGATCCCCTCTACGTAATCCTGAGCATTTATAAAGCTGCGCGGGTTGAAGTGCTGAGCTATTCGCGGGTTGCCAAAGTAGATCGGCACGCTACCGGCAACCATGGGGTCGAGTATTTTCTCCGTGTGATATCCCGGGTAGGAATAATTTTCGAACGCTATCGTAAACTTGTAGCTGGAAAGAAATCGCCTCTTCGTAGTCCACTTATCCAAATCGTTTGGACTGTCTATCGAAGGCATGTTGTTCATGGATTTTCCCGGCGCGTCGACAGGCTTGTATTTGCTGAGTTCCCGAAAAAAACGCTCTCTGTAGGGAACCGGATTCGCGTAAATGAAGTTGCAAAATCGCGTCTTTCCAGCCATCAGATCTTCAATATTCCGGGTTTTCTTGACGAGCGCATTTGGAGAAAATCCGTGCCAGTCGATACGCATGTACCGCGGATGATTTATTTCTTCCTCATAGGGCACCCCAAACGCCCAGTCACATGTCGACATGTCGGGTCGTATGTTTTCGCAGAAATACCCAATGGTGACGACACCCCTTTTGCGCGTCGGAATATCGGTGCCATATGGCCCGAAAACAACGAAGTCCGGCGAAGAGCTTTCTTCAAATATGAACTCCGACGTCAAGTCGCGTAAGATCGCCCGCACGCCTTCCTTGAAGGTCAGTCCATTTGAAAACCGGATTTTGATGGTTTTCACGGCAACGGTGTTTCAATGGGTCTGTTTGTCCCAGTCATCTTCCCAACCACCGCTTCGCCAGATATTTGATTGCTTTCAAGACATATGTTGCTCGGCTGCCATGTTTCCATTTGTATTCGTAATACAGCTTTTGCCAGACCGTATACCGCCAGCGCGCCTCGGCGGAAAGCGTCGGATTGTCTATCGTCTTGCTCGCCAAGTGATCGACTACTGCGCCCGTGATCAACGCATGTTTGATGCCGTGCTTCCGCAGCGTATTGCGATAGTCGTCATCGCAATACCAAAATTCGAAGCGTTCGTCCAAAGGCCCGATGATTTCGAAAAGGGCTCTTCTTGTGAAAATGCACCACCCCGCCACATGTATCCCATTCTCGTATCCGACCCGGATCTTCTTGCCCAGGTCGATGCCCCGCTGTCCATGAAAGATGCTGCAGCGCGGGCTTGCGCTCATCAGCATGGGATCCTCCTCCATTTCCCTCAATATCGTTGAAGCCCAAGATGGATGAAACACGAGATCGTTATTGCACATGCAGACGAAGTTGCTTGCGGTGTGTCTGATGCCGATGTTCAGGAAGCGATGGTAGCCGAAGGGCAGGGACGGATAAATCGTCTTCGAACGCGGATACTGGAACGGGGCCAGCGCTTTGTTCGATTCAACAACCAATATGACGAATCGGATCGATCCGTCAGGCTCGGACGCGATCAGCGAATTGATGGCATCCAGAGTCATCTGGCGTGACGCATCATCCTTGGCGTAGCTCAATATTATGACGTCGACATCGCGTACAGGCCGACCCACGGCGGCTCTGTGCAGGCCGGGTGCTTCTGGACGATGCGGGTTTTCTTGCAATGGCTTTTCTCAAATGACAAATGCGGAAGATCCACGAAGCGCGATACTCAATCCCCTGCTGGCTCGGCGACGACCGCAAACTGCTCGTATTTCATATCCGCGATCCGATTGAGCAGCAGGAAATTCAACAATTCGAAATATTTATGCGTTGTCGGATGGATGCCTTCGATTTTCTTCACCCTGAACTTCGATTCCTCAAATAGCCTGACGATGCTTTTCATCGTAAAAAACCTGAGATGCGTCTTGTCCAATATTCCTGCATCACTGTACTTCCAATCCTTGGTAAGCATGATCTCTAGGAAACACCAGAAGAAACGAATATTCGGGATCGAGGAAACCACGACTCCGCAGGGCGCCAGATGCTTCTTCGCAAGTTCAAGCGCGGCCCACGGATCCACCAGATGCTCCAGTACATCGTTGAAAACAATGCAGTCGAAGCGCTGATCGCCTAGTGCAATGGTGTGATCGAAGGAACCGTTGATCAGGACATCCACCTTCCGGCGCGCGACCTCCGCCGCTTCGACATTAGGCTCCACACCCCAAACGTTGCAGTGCCTGTTTTCTTTGAGTAGCGCGCCGAAATTGCCCTCTCCGCAGCCCACATCAAGGGCAACCTTTACTCTTTCGGGTACGTATTTCAGCATTTCGCTTCGCGAATGCGCGAAATAAGTTTGCGACACAGCCATACCCTTTGGCGCGACGAGCGGCGCAGTTGGCATCTAGGACTCTCTCTTCCAATAAACGCCCGTTCCGTCGATGGGGCGAATCGCCTCCGCGATTCCATGTTCGAGGCGATAGTCTTCGATGGCGCACCGACAGGCTCGAACGGCTCCCCAATCGTCGACAATCACGTAACCACCGACTGCCAATTTTGGATAGAGACTGGCAATTGCGTCCATCGTCGATTCATACATGTCGCCGTCTAGGCGGATGACCGCGAGCTGCTTTATGTCGGCCTGCGGCAATGTGTCACCGAACCATCCCTTTAGAAATCGCACTTGGTCGTCCAGCAAGTCGTATCTCTCGAAATTTCTCCTGACCGCGTCGACAGAGACAGCCAATCGTGCATCAGTATGGTGAAGATCGTCCTTATCCTCAGGATATTTCGTTGCGTTCGGAGCAGGAAGTCCCTCAAAGGAATCCGCGACCCAAACATTCCTATCCTGGACGCCGTATGCCTGAAGTATCGCGCGCATGAAAATCGCAGCACCGCCCCGCCAAACACCTGTCTCGATGAGATCGCCGGGAACATTTTCCTTCAATACCCGTTCCACACAATCCTGAATGTTATTGAGGCGCCGCAATCCGATCATGGTGTGCGCATAGGGCGGCCGATCCAAACCTTCTTCGCGTCTCTGATATGAGTATGAATTCTGTCTGGCTAGCGTTAGCCCGGCTGCATCGAAGACCTTCGCGACCAATCGCTTTGTGCGACTCGAGGGCGATACCGGGGCCAATTCGGAGTCGCCATAGATGGTGTTGGTCAGACATTTCTTCATCAACTCCAGATAAAGTCCGACTACAGCGTCCACCGCACGTCCTCCATCGTATTCATCGCGACTTCAAACCTCGCCGCGCACCCAATAAGGAGCTGAGGATGGCGGTGGTTCTGCCCCTGTTCTGCCGATGCTCTAGCGGTCCGCAACCTCGAAGCGAAACGGAAGATCGACATATCCCTGCTCGACGGTTCGATTGGCATGATAGCTATTGCTTCCGTCAGTCACTTCGAACGACGTGCAGTGCTCTACTAAATCGAGCATATCCGTTTGATAAAGTAGCGCCGCGGAAACTCGATAGGTGCCAGGAAGAAGCGGTAGAAACGGAATATCACACTGAATGACCAGGGTCTCTCCGCTCGTCGTGATTTTTCCGTCCTGCCAGGAAGACACACAAGTAACCAGCCTAGAGCCGCCGTCTGTGTCGATGCCTATGCCTACGGCCAAATCCTTTCCGTTCCGGAACTCGCGGTCGATATTCGCTGCGACAACTATCGATACCGCGCCCATCTTCTCGATCTTTCTGGTGTCTTCGCTTCGCGCATTCCTTATCCACACCCGCTCGATTCTAGCCCCCCCACTTCCACGTCTATTGGCCTCTGCGAGGATTGATCCGGAGCTATTCATGCTGTCACTCTTGTACGCATCAAGCACTGCATCGATAGCCCCCGCCCGGGCCAACATGCCCTGTTTCAGCAGAATTCCGGTATCGCACAACTTCGCCGCTGCATCCAGATTGTGGGTAACGAAAATCACCGTCCGCCCTTCCTTGCCCGTCTTGTCCATTTTTTCCAGGCACTTCTTCTGGAAAACCATGTCTCCAACCGCCAGTACTTCGTCCACAATCAGGATCTCCGGCTCCAAATGCGCAGCGACGGCGAAAGCAAGGCGCACATACATCCCGGATGAATAGCGCTTTACCGGCGTATCAAGAAATTTTTCCACCTCGGCGAATGCGACAATCTCGTCGAACTTTCGCCCCGCCTCCATCCGCGTCATTCCGAGGATCGCACCATTGAGGTAAATATTTTCGCGACCGGTCAGCTCGGGATGGAAACCCGTGCCCACTTCGAGCAAACTGGCGACGCGGCCACCAAGCTCGACTCGCCCCTCGGTGGGGTCGGTAATTCTGCTCAGAATCTTCAGCAGCGTGGACTTGCCGGCGCCGTTACGGCCAATAATACCGAGGACCTCGCCGCGCTTAACCTCGAACGACACCTCCTTCAAGGCCCAGAAATCCTCGGTGCCTAGGGACTCTCCGGGAACGCGTGCCTGCCGACGGAAGATGCCTCGAAACTTGCCCGCGATCACGTCTCGAAGCGCTGTATACCGCTCTGACTGCTGGCGACGGATGCGGTATTTCTTGCCGAGACCATCGACGCGAATTATGACGTCGCTCATAGTCAGATCACGTCCGCGAAGCTGCGCTCCATGCGGCGGAAGTAACGCACGCCCAAGAGCAGGAACAAAGTGGTAACGACCACGGAAAGTCCTACCGCCTGGGGATCGAACGCCGTGCTGCCGCCGAGGATGGACCAGCGGAAACCGTCGATGATGCCCACCAACGGGTTGAGTGCATACAGCGTCCGCCAGTGTTCGGGGACGTTCGCGGTGGTGAAGGCGATGGGCGAGATGAATATTCCGAACTGCACGATGAACGGCACAACGTAGCGGAAGTCGCGGTACTCCACATTCAGCGCAGCGAGGAGCAGACCGATACCCACCGACAGGCCGAAGGTGAGCAAGACAAAGAATGGCAAGACGACCAGCTGCCAGCCGGGGACAAATTCGTACCAGAGCATAAGCATCGCGAGCATGCCCAGCGTGATCAGAAAGTCCACCAAACTGGTGACCACCGCCGCACAAGGAATGATCAGTCGTGGGAAATAGACCTTCGAAATGAGATTCGCGTTACCAATCAAACTGGCCGAGGATTCCGAAAGTGCGGTGGAAAAGAACTGCCAGGGCAGGACAGCAGCAAACACCAGGATGGGCTCCGGCGCCGAGCCGCCCCCGAGGCCGGCGAGCCTGCGGAACACAACAAACACGAGCATGGTGAGCGCGGGGCGGATGAGGGCCCATGCGACGCCGATGGCGGTCTGCTTGTAGCGAACGGAAATGTCGCGCCAGGCGAGGATGAGAAACAGCTCTCGATAACGCCACAGGTCGCGCCAGTAGTGCTTTTCGGCCCGGCCCGGCTCTATGATGAGCACTTCATCCTTCATATCGCCTCGCTGGGCGGAATACACCAGTTCGACAGTGCCCGCCGACCTGCGCATTCGACGTTTTCCCCCATGATTGTTTTCATCGCTTCGCCTCGCTGCTGCCGATTCAGCTGTGCGGTTCCATGCCGCGGTATTTGATCCGGTAATAGACGTATTTCAGCACTTCGTTCTGGAATGCGATCAAGCCCTGCTCGCTGCGCCACCACTCGCTGGAGGTGTAGTCGCGGGCCTCGAGGGCGGGCACAGCGACGCGCACTGCACTCTCGGCAAAGGCGCGATCGAGCATCCAGCGCACGCGCCGGGATGAAAAGGCCTCGGTAGGAACGACGATGGCGCCGGGATGCGAACGCTGCGCCCACGCATGCAAGGCGAGGACTTCCTCGTACGTGCTGGACGCGGCGCGGCCGAACGTCTCGATTGCGCGCGTCGGCACGCCGAGCGCAACGAGCGCCTGGCGGTTCAACTCGGTGTGCGAAGGCGTGATGCCGAGGGTTTCCGCACGGCTGGGCCGCACGTCGGCCACCAGAATTTTCTGCACGAGCCCCTTGCGGTAGTACTCCGCAGCCGCGAACGGGCGCACGTCCACGCCGCCGCCGAGCACGGCGGCCGCATCGGCCGGTGCGACCGCGTCGGAGACGATCCACATCTCGGCCGCGCCGCGGAGCAGCGGTACGCGGGCCGTCCACGCGAGCGCCCCCAGCGCCCACGCGAGCGCCAGCCAGACGAGGCTACGGTAACGCCGCCGTGCAGCAGGCTCGCGATCGATGAGCAGGACGCTCATGCGGCCATCACCTCGTGCGCCGCGCGGATCACCTCGGGCACGGTAATCTCGGTCATGCAGCGATTGCCTCGCGGGCATTCTTCCATCAGGCACGTATGGCACGACACCCACTTCTGGATCACGGTGTGCTTCTCGCCGTGCGGGCGCCACTTGCCGAGCATCTGCCAGAAGGAGAAGAGCGAGACGCACGGCGTGCCGACCGCCGCTGCGAGATGCTGCACACCCGAATCCACGCCGACGAGCAGGGCGCAGCGGCGCAGCAGCTCGCACGACTCGAGCACGCTCAAATCGCCGGCCCACGTCTGCGCCCCGTCGCCTATCGCTCTGGCAAGGGCCTCGCACAGCGTGCGTTCCGCCGTGCCGCCAATCACCAGGACTGAGCACCCTTGCGCCGCCAGTGCGCGACCCACGTCGGCGAACCGCTCCGCAGGCCAGCGGTTGGTCGAGCGCTTGGCGCCCGGCGCGAGCGCCACGAGACGCCGCTTCTCGAGTCCAGCGCGTTTCAGCAGCCGATCTATTTTGGCTGCCGCTTCAGGCACTTTTGCGAGACCGTGCTCCACGCCGGTCACGGGAATGCCGGCGTGCGCGAGTATCCCGAGCAGCCGCTCCACCTCGTTCGTGAATCGCAGATGCTCGGATTGCGCCTGCGCCGCCCAGCGTATCGTCCCGATCTGCCATCCCCTCGCCCACCGCACGCCGAGCATGCGGGTGAAGACCATGTCGCGCACCTGCCGGGACACGGTCGAGAGATTGTTCGGCAGCTCGATCCAGACGTCGAAGCGGCGCGAGCGCAACTCGCGCAACAGAGACCATCGCTGCGGCACCGTCGCGATGTCGCGCGTGTGGTAGACCAGCACCTCGTTGATCCAGTCGAGCGCCGGCCACAGCTCCATCGCACCCGGTCGCCCCTGCGGACCGGGCGACGTGAGCAGCGTCACATGCGCGTGAGGATAAGCCTCGCGCACATTGCGCATGGCGGGCAACGCGCATGCGATGTCGCCGATGTTGCCGATGCGGAATATGCAGACGCGCCGGGCCTGTTGCGGCCGATCCGCGGGCCAGAGCATAGTCGCGAGACCGGCCAGCGACGCATTCACGCTTTGGTATAGCGCATGGGCGCATGCCGACTGCGCACGGCGCCACCAGTGCCGGCTGCGCGCGCGCCGCGAGACTGCCGTATCGGACGAGGGCCACCGGATCGCGGGTCGACTGCCGCCGGCGGAAGCGCACACGGACGCCGCGAAGGACATCGAAACGCGGCTGCGCGCGGTGTGCGCGGACGACAGCACACCGGCAGATACGGCGCTGCGCTGCATGACGAGCTTCGCCCAGCCGCGCAACCCTCTTTCCGCATAGCGGCCCGCCGAAAGTTCCATGCACCATTCGCGCAGCGGCACGATGAAGCCCGTCTTGTTCCGATATATGACGGCGTCCGGCATCGAAGGCTGCAGCCGCAACGCGAGATCCGCTTTCGACGGCGCTCGACTCGACGACATCAACGGCGCGACCGCCCGGAAAAACGGCACGTCGACATACGGCAGTCGGATTTCGACCGAGTGCGCCATACCCGCCCAGTCGCTGTCGCGCAGCAGCTGATTGCGCATGTACCAGCGCATCTCGAGCGCAGCGACGATCTGCCGCTCGGTCGTGACGCCTCGCACACCGTCTTCGAGCACTGCGAGCGTCCGCAGCTCTTCCCAGCCGCGCGCGGCGATCTCGGGGTCGAGCACATCCGTGAGCTCCCACGGCATGTAGAGACCGCGCCGCAGGAGATACGCGCCGCCGTAGCTGCCGCCGTATTCGAGCATGCCGGCGTACTTGGGCGACGTGAACCGACGCGCCACCGGCGAGAGGACCCGGCGGAGCGCTTTGCTCACTCCGGGTGAGCTGCCGACTGCGCCGGCGAAGCGTTTCAGGCGCGGCACGTCGCTGAAGCTCGGGTAACCGCCGAACAGCTCGTCCCCGCCTATGCCCGAGATCGCAACTTTCATCCCGGCTGATGCAGCGGCCTTGCTCACGAAGTAGGTATTCACGCCGTCGATGGAAGGCTGGTCCATTGCCGCCAGCAGCGTATCGAGCTCCGACTCGAAATCGGAGCGCGTGATCCAGCGCGTGTCATGACGCGCGCCGTAACGCTCGGCGACCTGCTGTGCCAGGCCCGTCTCGTCGTTCGGCGTCCCGACGTACTCGCGAAAACCGAGCGTGATCGTCCGCAGGTCATCGCGCGCCGCGCCGGCCGCGAGCGCCGACAGCGTCGCGGAATCCAGTCCGGCCGATAGATAAGCGCCCACCGGCACGTCGGCGACCATGTGATAGCCGATGCTTTCCTGAAGGGCCTGCAGGAGATCGCCGGGTTCGCGAGCACTGCCGAACTCATTGCGTATGTCGAAGAATCGAGCGGAAGCGCCGACGCCGTTCGCATCCACGACCATGCACGTGCCCGCGGGCAGAGCCCGAATCTTCCGGTACAGCGTATAAGGCTCCGGCACCGAGCCCCAGATGTAGAAGCCGACGTATCCCGCCTCCTCCATCGTGTCCGGGATCGCGCCGCCTCTCATCAGCGCCTTCACCTGCGAGGCGAACCGGAACGTGTCTGCGTGATCGCTGTAGTACAGCGGCTTGAT
>Ga0255338_1003447_pt1 | contig 18993 bp, 16 predicted proteins | sample MeOH1_35cm_T4_19_FD_203715 | JGI IMG/M metagenome (GOLD analysis project Ga0255338, IMG submission 203715) | Sandy soil microbial communities from University of British Columbia, Vancouver, Canada - MeOH1_35cm_T4_195 | ecosystem: Engineered > Artificial ecosystem > Sand microcosm > Unclassified ...
GGTCACCGAGAGCCAGGGCACGGAGAAGAAGATGCCCCGAGAGGTCGCGCTCGGCGTCCAGCTCAGCGTGCTCTTCGGCGGCGCCGACGCGGAGAAGGAGCCCGCGGCCCCCGCGCGAGAGTGGAAGTCCGCCCCGCCGGCGGACGATCAGCCCGCGTCGACCGAGACGATCCGCAAGGCCGCCGAGAAGGCGCAAGAGGACCTCAAGGTCGAGGAGCTCAAGCGCGCGGCGCCCGCCGAGAAGCTCTCGACGACCAAGCCGTAGGCGCTATAAGTCCCAGCGACGGATCAGGAACAAGGCGAGGGAGCCGAAGCCGGCGTTGGCCATCCACGCCGCGGCCAGCGGCGGCAGGCGGCCGCTGACGCCGAGGGTGCGGCCGACCTCCATCATCCACAGGAAGACGAAGGACAGCCCCAGCGCGGCGACGAAGCTGACCACGCGCGAGGACTTCCTCAGCCGCAGGGCGATCGGGATGCCGAGGGCGCAGATGACCAGGTTCGTGAACGGATAGGCGACCTTCGCCATCGCCGCGACCTCGTACTCGCGGGGCGAGCCGCCGAAGCGCCCGACGCGCCGCGCGTAGGCGAGGGCCTCGCGCATGGTCAGCTCGTCCGGGCTCGTCGCGCGCGGCACGAGGCTCAGCGGAGGGGCGCTCAGGTCCGAGACCTTGGTCTCGAACGGCGTCTCGACGACGCCGGTCGGGCCGAACACGCGCTCGACGCCGTCGTGGAACACCCAGCGCGAGCGCGCCGGGTCCCAGAACGCGTATTTCGCGTCGAGCTGCCGGTCCACCCCGTGGGCGCCCATCGTCTCATGGGTCGGCCGCTCGAGCTTGCCTTCCTTCGGGAGGAACAGCCAGGCCTGGACGAACTGGTCCTCTCCCCCGAGCAGGGCCACGTTCTGGTACTTGGTCCACTCCCACTCGGGGTGGACCTTCTCGCGCCACAGCCGGCGGGAGCGGGCCCAGGCCGCGGGCATGATGGTCTCCTGCGCGGCGAAGGCGAGGACGGACACCGCGAGCGAGCAGCCGAGCACCGGCAGCCAGAAGCGCTTCGTCTCGATGCCGCACGACTGCGAGGCGAGCCACTCCCCGCTCTGCACGAAGCCGCCGATGGCCACGAGCGTCGCCAGCAAGGTCGCCATCGGGATCACGCGCCCGGCCCAATAAGGGACCTCGAGCCAGAGGCACTCGAGTATGGTCAGCAGCGGCGCGTGCGAGCGCATGATCGGGTTCATCTTGTCGAAGGTGTCTCCGAGGAAGATGAGGACCGCGAACAGACCGAGGCCGAAGGCGAAGGGCCGCACGAAGCGCCCGACCATGTAGCGCGTGTAGATCGTCACTGCGCGGCCGCCCTGCGGGTCAGCACGATCCCCGCGAGAAGCCCCACGGCGTCGCACAGCCAAGGGGCGAAGGAGGCGAGGGCCTCGTGCCGGCGGCCCAGGCTGATCCCCACGACGAGGAGCCCGTAGAAGACGAACATGACGCCGAGGCTGGCGGCGAGGTCCGCGCCGCGCGTCTTGCGCTTGGCCATGCCGAGAGGGACGCCGACCCAGAAGAACACGAAGGGCGAGAGCGCCCCGACCGTGCGCACGGCCGCCTCGACGCGGTACTCGAGCCGCCGGTCCGCGGCCGTCCCCGCCTCGGCCGCCTTCGCGCGCAGGCGCGAGGTGCTCATCTCCTGCATGTCGAGCTCGCGCGGCGCGGCCGCGGCGGTCAGCGGGACGAAGACGCTGTAGCGCTCGAAGCGGCCGGAGGTGAAGCGCTCGGGCTCGCGGCTCGGGAGCTGCAGCTGGCCGTCGAGCAGCTCGAGCGTGATCCCGCGCCCGGGGTCCGTGGTCAGCTTCCCCTTCTCGGCGTTGATGCGCATCCCGGATCCCTGGCCGGGCTTGACGAGATAGACGCCCTCGAGCAGGCCCGTCTTCGCGTCCGAGCCGCGGGCATACAGGCGCCACGGACCGAGCTCCGTGAAAGAGCGCGAGCGCAGCTCGACGCGAGCCACTTTCTGGGCGGCCTCGGTCGTGCGCTTCTTGAAGGAGTGGAAGCCGTCCGGGCCGAGCTTGTGGTTGACCAGCAGCAGGAGCGCCGACAGGAGGACCGACGTCCAGAGCAGCGGGCGGGTGATCTCGCGGTAGGAGAAGCCGCTGGCGCGCAGGGCCATGATCTCCCCGCTGTCGGCGAGCTGGCCGAGGACCACCATCGCCGCGACGAGGAAGGACATCGGCACGGCCAGCGCCGCGAAGGACGGCAGCAGGCGCGCGAAGCAGCTGAGGATCCACCAGACGGGGATGCCCTTCATCATCGCCAGGGAGAACAGGCGAAGGAACTGGTTCATCATCAGCACGCCCAGGAACAGGGCGACGCTGGCACCGAAGACCGGAAGGAACTGGCGCAGGATGTAGCGCGGCAGGATCGGCATCTCGTCCGATTCTATCAACTTTGCCCCGGCCGCCGTGTGACGGCGTCAGGCCTTCCGGCATACCATCGGCGGCGCCGTATTTGTATCATCGGAATCATGAGCGACCTTTCCTCCCAATCCGCCGTTGCCGCGCTGTACGCCGACGATCACAACTCCGAGTTCCTCGAGGACTTGAAGCTGCTGGCCCGCATACCGAGCGTCTCCTTCCCCGGGTTCGATCCCAAGGAGGTCGAACGCTCCGCCGAAGCCGTCGCCGCCCTGTGCAAGGCGCGCGGCCTCGAGAACGTCGAGATCATCAAACTGCCCGGCGCCCACCCGTACGTGTACGCCGACTGGCTGCACGCCCCGGGCAAGCCGACCCTCCTGCTGTACGCCCACCACGACGTCCAGCCCGCCGGCCGCGAGGAGCTGTGGAAGTCGCCGCCGTTCGAGCCCACCGAGCGCGACGGCCGCCTGTTCGGGCGCGGCACCGCCGACGACAAGGCCGGCGCGGTCGCCCACACGAGCGCCATCGCCTCCTGGCTCAAGACGCACGGCTCGCTGCCGGTCAACGTGAAATTGATCATCGAAGGCGAGGAAGAGTGCGGCTCGGACAACCTGGAGCCCTTCCTCGAGAAATACGCCGACAAGGTGATGGCCGACGTGATCGTGCTGACCGACACCGGCAACTTCGACCACGAGACCCCGTCGATCACCGTCGCCCTGCGCGGGATCGTCGCGCTCGATGTGACGGTGCGCTCGATGGACCACCCCCTCCACTCCGGCATGTGGGGCGGCCCCGTCGTCGACCCGGTCCTGGCGCTGTCGAAGATGATCGCCTCCGTCGTGGACGCCAAGGGACGCATGACGATCCCGGGCATCTACAAGGACGTCGCCAAGCCCGCCAAGGCCTCCGAAGCCAGCCTCAAGGCGCTCAAGCTCACCGAGAAGACCTTCCGCGAGCAGAGCGGCCTGTTCAAGGGAACCAAGCTGATGGTGAGCCCGAAGGACATCCTGCGCTCCAACTGGTACATCCCGTCGTTCTCGGTCAACGCGATCCAGGCGTCCTCCAAGAAGGACTGCGCGAACATCATCAACGACTCGGTGTGGGCCCACATGGGCATCCGCGTGGTCCCCGGCATGAACCCGAAGAAGACGCTCGCCGACCTCAAGAAGCACCTGGTCAAGAACGCGCCGTGGGGCGTCAAGGTCGAGTTCTCCGGCGAGACGGCCAGCCCGTCCTGGACGACGGACACCGACGCTCCCGCCTTCACGGCGGCGCGCACGGCGCTCAAGAAGGGCTACGGGCGTCCGGCCGTGGACATGGGTTGCGGCGGCTCGATCCCGTTCGTGGGGCCGTTCGCGAAGGCGCTGAAGGGAGCCCCCGCGCTCCTGATCGGCGTCGAGGACCCGCTCTCCAACCCGCACTCCGAGAACGAGAGCCTGCACCTGGGGATGTTCCAGAAGGCGATCGCCTCCGCGGTGCATCTGTACGCGGAGATCGCGGCCTTGCCTTCCGTCAAGTAACGAAGGCGTCAAGGAATTATCGTTGCATGCCCCCCGTTGAGCTCTTCCTTTAGAGCCCAACGGGGGTCTTCATGTATCCAGTCTGGGAAGTTCCGGGGCTGACCGCGGGCGGCGTGCTCGCGCTGATCGCGACGTTCCACATCCTCCCGTCGCACCTGTCGGTGAGCGCGATGTGGCTGAACCTCTATCTCGAGAGCAAGGCCTACCGCGAGGAGCGCCCCGACCTGCTGGAGTTCGTGCGCAAGTACTCGCGCATGCTGCTCATCTTCGCCTACGTGTTCGGCTCGATCACCGGGGTCGGCATCTGGTTCTCGGCCTCGGCCGCCGCCCCGCGCGCGCTGTCCGGGCTGATCCACAACTACGTCTGGGGCTGGGCGACCGAGTGGTGCTTCTTCCTCATCGAGGTCGCCGGGATCTTCACCTACTACTACACCTTCGACAAGGTCGACCGGAAGACGCACCTCAAGATCGGCTGGATCTTCGCGCTGGGCTCGTGGACGACGATGGTCGTCATCGTCGGCATACTGACCTTCATGCTCACCCCCGGCCGCTGGCTCGTCACCGGAGGATTCTTCGACGGCTTCTTCAACCAGACCTACTGGCCCCAGCTCTTCCTGCGCACGACGGGCATGTTCGCGATCGCGGCCTCCTACGCCGTGGCCGTGGCCAGCCGCTTCAAAGACGAGAGGACGCGCGCCGACGTCGTGAGGATCGCGTCCGTGTGGGGCCTGGCGGGGCTGGTCCTGGGGACGGCCTGCTTCTTCTGGTACCGGGCGTCCCTGCCCGAGGCCGCGCGCGCGACGTTCGACGTGCTCCTGACCCCGGGCCTGACGAAAGGCATGTGGGTGCCCATCGTCTTGATGGCCGCCTACTTCGCCTTCCTGCGGCTGCGCCCGCTGGCGGCCGGCTTCACGCCGGCCCTGCTCGCGATCGCGGTGCTGTTCGTCTCGATCTTCTCCTTCGAGCGCGCCCGCGAGCTGATCCGCAAGCCCTACCTGATGCCGCAGTTCATGTACTCGAACCAGATCATCGGAGGAGACCTTCCCGCCAAGGGCGTCTCCTCGGAGACGGCCGCGATGAACGAGAAGGGCATCCTCCGCTTCGCCCCGTTCGTCCCCGACGGCCTGCGCGAGGTGACCGACGCCAACCGCCTCGAGGCCGGGCGGATGGTGGCGCTGATCGAGTGCAGCGCCTGCCACACGCTCTCCCCGAAGGGCCTGCGGCCGCTGCCCCAACGCGTGAGCTCCCTCGGCTTCACGGACGCCGAATCCATGGCCGCCTTCATCGACGGCCTCGGCTCCTATCCCTTCATGCCGCCGTTCGTCGGCACGGAGACGGAGAAGAAGGCCCTGGCCGAGTACCTGGTCTCGATCTCTAAATAGCAGGAGAACACCCCATGGAAACCCCCGCGATGCTCCAGCTCCTCAAGGACCCGATGGGCGTCCCCTTCTATCCCGTCGTCTTCCAGGTCCTGATGGTCCTCACCTTCGCGCTGCACATACTGTTCGTGAACCTCTCCCTGGGCGCGACCTGCCTGGCCGTGATCGGCCGCCTCAAGGGCGGGGAGCGCTGGACCCGACTGGCCGGAGGCATGGGCCAGGCCGCGGCCGCGAGCGTCTCCGGGGCGATCCTCCTGGGCGTGGCACCCCTGCTCTTCGTCCAGGTCATCTACGACCCCTTCTGGTACGCCTCGAGCAACCTGTCCGCGGCCTGGGCGATCGGCTTCATCTTCATCCTGATGGCCGGCTACGCGTCCCTGTACCTCGCCCGGGAGAGGCAGGACGACGCGGGCGCCGCCTTCGCCGGGTTCTCGTTGGCGATGTTCCTCACGGCGGGCTTCATCATGCACGTGCTCGGCTTCCAGCTGCTCCAGCCCGAGAAGTGGCTCGGCTGGTACACGAGCCACGGCGCCGCCTCGACCGCGGGGCCGGTCCTCCACGATTTCTCCCTGCCGCGCTTCCTGCACTTCGTCGTCCCCGCCTTCGCGGTCACCGGGGTGTTCCTGATGCTGTACTCCTGGTATTTCCGCGCGCGCGCGGACGCGGACGCCGCCTACCTCGATTGGGCGGGGCGCCTCGGCGCCAAGACGGCGTTCCACGCCACGACGATCGAGGTCCTCACCGGCCTGCTCTGGCTGATCGTCCTGCCTCGGGACCTGCGCTTCCACGCCCACCCGCTGTTCGCGCTGGGCGTGGTCCTGGGGCTGGGGCTGCTCGCGTTCCTGTACCACGCGCAGAACCGGGAGACCGGCCATCATCTCTACGCCTGGCCGGCCGCCGCGGCGATGTTCGCGGCCGTGCTGGAGATGGCGGCCGCGCGCGAGGCGCTGCGCGTGCGCTACCTCGCCCGGTTCGGCTACGCGATCTCCGACCACCGCCTGAACATCGACTGGGGGAGCACCAGCCTCTTCTTCGTCACCTTCGTCCTGTGCCTGGTCGTCCTCGCCTGGATCCTGGCCGTGGCCTTCCGGTCCGGCCGCGTGGCCGGGCGCTGGGAGGCGGGGCCCGGGATGAAGGCCTGGGGCAAGGCGAGCATCGCGCTGCTCGTCTCCTGGCTCGTCGTCGTGGCCGGGCTCGGCGTCGCGATCACTTTGCGCAACCGCGGCCTGTAGCGGGACCTACTCGATGTTGACGAGGGTCACCGGCAGCGACAGAGGCTTGCCGGCGCGCTCGATCTTGACGCTCACCGTGTCGCCGGGCTTGAAGCGGTCGAACGCGTTGTAAAGGTCGTCGAAGTCCCTCACGGGGAAGGACTCGACGCCGACGATGACGTCTCCGGCGGCCACGCGGCCGCCCGGCAGGCGCCGCAGGCCGCGCAGCCCCGCCTTCGCGGCGGGGCCCCGGGGCGAGACCTCGTTGACGACGACGCCGGGGCGGTCTCCGATGAGGTAGTACTTCTGGCCGGTGCTCAGGATGGTGATGCCCATCCCCGGCCGCACCACCTTGCCGTACTTGATCAGCTCCGGGACGATGCGCGCGATGAACGACACGGGGACGGCGAAGCCGATCCCCGCGCTTCCGCCCGAGCGGGTGAAGATCATCGTGTTCATGCCGATCAGGTTCCCGTCCGAGTCGAGGAGCGGGCCGCCCGAGTTCCCGGGGTTGATCGCCGCGTCGGTCTGGATCATGTCCCGGATCGTGATGCCGCTGATCCCCTGGACCTCGCGGCCGAGGGCCGAGATGACCCCGGTCGTCAAGGTGTGGTCGAGGCCGAACGGGTTGCCGATGGCGATCGTCTTCTGACCGACCTGCAGAGCCTCGAACTTGGCCACGCGCACGGGCACGAGCTTGTCGTGGCTCTTGTCGACCCTCAACACCGCGATGTCCTTCGTCGGGTCCGAGCCGATGAGGCTGGCTTCGAGCTGGGTCTGATCCCCGAGCGTGACGAGGAAGGCGTTGCCTCCCTGCACGACGTGGAAATTGGTGACGATGTGGCCCTGGCGGTCCCACACGAACCCCGAGCCCGTCCCCTGCGGGATCGCCTGCTCGTCCATGTAGGGGCTTTGCGTGATGGCGACGTTCGTGACGTAGACGACGGAGGACGAGGCGGACTTGAAGACCTTGATCGTGTTCTCCTCGTCGGGGAGGAGGCCGCGGGCCGTCGTCGACCCGAGGGCCAGCGCGAGGCAGACGGCGAGCAGTCGGTTCAGCATGGTCGAATTTTATATAATTTCCCTTCGTGACCACCTCCGCCACCCGCTTCCAGCCCGAGCTCTCCGACCAGGACAAGCGCCCCACGCGCTGCCCGGCCTGCGGCTACGACGGCCCCGAGAAGTCCTCCCCCTCGAACGAGGAAGGCTTCGAACTCCTCACCTGCCCGGATTGCGGCTTCGGCCGGACCTGGCCCCCGGTCCCCGGGGACGAGATCGGGAAGTGGTACCCCGAGCAGTACTACGGCAAGGAGAACGTCCGCTTCAACCCGGTCTTCGAGGCCATGGTACGCTGGTTCCGCAAGCGCCGCGCCGCCGTCCTCTACAACCGGGTCCCCCGCGGCCCGGTGCTCGACGTCGGCTGCGGGCGCGGCATGATGCTCTCCTACATGCGCGACCTCGGCTACGAGGCCCACGGCCTCGAGCTCAGCGAGACCGCGGCCCACCACGCGCGCCGCGTCCTCAAGCTCGAGGTGGCCACCGGCGATTTCCTCACCTCCCCCCACGAGAAGAACCGCTACAACGCGGTGATCTTCTGCCACACGCTCGAGCACTTCGCGAACCCCGTCGCCGCGGTCGCGCGCGCGCACGAGCTGCTCAAGCCCGGCGGCGTCCTCTTCATCGCGGTCCCCAACTACGGGAGCTGGCAGGCCCGCCTGTTCGGCGGCGCCTGGTTCCACGTGGACGCTCCCCGCCACTATTTCCATTTCACCATCAAGTCCCTCGACTCGATCCTCGCCCGCCACCGCTTCCGGGTCGTCCAGCTCGACCACTACAGCTTCGAGCAGAACCCCTACGGCCTCCTCCAGTCCATCTTCAACGCGGCCGGCTTCCGCTTCAACCTCCTCTACTCCCTCCTCAAGAACTCGACGGCCCGGACCGACACGGCCGTGCGCTACCCCTTCCAGACCGCCGCGCACGTCGTCCTCCTCCCCTTGCTCGTCCCCCTCGTCGTCGTCGCGACCGCCCTCGAGACCCTGTTCAAGTCGGGCGGGACCTTCGAGATGTACGCGTTCAAGGAATGATCGAGGCTCTCCTCAAGCGGCGCGGCCTGTGCCTGGCCGCCGTCGCGTTCCTCTCGCTCCTCGTCCACGCGAAAGGCCTCACCGCCCCCCTCCTCGACTACCACTATCACCGTCAGGTCAACACCGCGTCGATCGCCCGCGCCTATTGGCGCGCCGCGCTCCCGATCTCGCAGCCCCGCATCGACTGGGACGGCGGAGAGGACCGCCTCGCCGCGACCGAGCTCCCGGTCTACATGTGGGCTTACGGGAAGCTCTGGCCGGCCGGCGGCCTCGGCGAGAAGTGGGGCCGGCTCATCTCCGTCGCCGCGTCGCTGCTCACCGCGCTCCTCCTCTTCGTCTTCTTCGATAAGGAGCTCGGCCGGGAGGCCGCCTTCTGGGGCGCCTCGATCTTCTCCCTCCTGCCCGTGGAGGTCTACTTCGGCCGCACCGTCCAGCCGGAGGCGACCGCGCTCCTCGCCCTGATCGCCTCCCTCTTCTTCTGGAGCCGCTCTCTCGATGAGGGCCGTCCCTGGGGCGCCTGGGCGCTCGCCGTGTCCTGCGCGTTCATCGCGGTCGGCCTCAAGCTTCCCTACGCCCATCTCCTCGTCCCGCTCGCGGGGCTGACCTGGCGCAGGCTCGGACGCAGGACCTTCGCCGACTGGCGCATGTACGCCGCGGGGCTGGCCTCGATGGGCGGGGTGATCGCCTGGTATCTGCACGCGCGCCAAGGCGTCTACGTCGTCCCCACGCACGCCGGGGAGTACACCAACCTCCTCGCCTACTCGCGCCTGCTCTACTTCATCCAGTTCCAGGTCTTCTCGCGCTTCCCGGAGGTGGTCATGACCTACGGCGGCGTCGTGTTCCTCGCCGTCGGCGCGCGGAAGGTCTTATGGGAGAAGAGGGACGCCTTCTGGCTCTCCTGGTTCTTCGGCGTGGTCCTCCATCTTTTCGCGATGTCGGGCTACTCGCACTACCACGAGTACACGGCGCTGCCGTTGGCCCCCGTCGCGGCCGGGCTGATCGGCGTCGGCGTCGCGTACCTGAGAGAGAAGGCGGCCGCGGCGAAGAACAAGGCCCTCGCGCTCGCCGGAGTGGCCTTCCTGCTCGTCGCGATCCCCGCGCACTCGGCCCTGCGCATCAGCCACTGGTACCGGCAGGGCTTCGAGTACCTCGAAGGGGCCGGCAAGGCCGCCGCCGCGGTCAGCGCCCCCGGCGACCTGTTCCTGACCAACTGCCAGGCCTCCTCCGTCCTGCTGTACTACCTCGACCGGCGCGGCTGGTCCACCGAGTTCGAATTCGAGAACCGGAAGGACCTCGCCGAGGTCCTCGAAGAGCATCGAGCGAAGGGCGCCCGCTTCGTCGCCTCGGAGAAGCGCGGGCTGTTCGCCGAGCCCGACGGCGCGATGTGGAAGCTCTTCCGCGCGAAGGGCGTCCCCGCCTGGGACGACGGCAAGCTCGTGATCTTCCCGCTGTCGCGCTAGGGGATCGTCAGGCGCCCGTCGGCGATCGTGAGGCCGGGCAGCTCGATGGCGAACGGAGTCTCGGGGTTCGGGTACAGCGGGATCGTGAGCTCCTTGATCTCCTTGAACATCGAGAGAGGGACGGTCAGACCCGCGAGGCGCACGGACATGATGTCGATCTTCAGGCGCCGCGGAGCGTCGAGCAGCTGGATCCCCGCCTCGGCGGAGACCGGCTTGCCGTTGTAGGAGCCGCTGATCCGCACGGTCTTGTCGAGGGTCAGGGAGTCGACCGAGAGCCCCTTCACGCGCTCGGAGAGGAACGCCTTCAGCTCGTCGGCGCCGACATCGAGCGACTTGATCCGCAGGCGCTCCAGACGGAGCAGGCGGATGTCGACCCAGTCCTCCTCGCGCTCCTTCTTCATGATCGGGATGAAGCCGGCGTTGACCAGGTCGATGTCCGTCCCGTTGAGGATGAGGCCGCGGATGTTGAGCTGGCCGACGTTGAGGCTCATCGTCGTGTACACCGACCGCTTGGCGTCCCAGGGGCCGAAGTTCGCCTTGAGGTCCTTGACGACGATCTTGCCCGCCGCGTAATGCTGGTAGACGAGGAACTTGCCTTCGTACGGCTTCTTCAGGCCCCGGCGCTGGCGGTAGAGGATCGCGTTGTTCGAGTCGGGCAGCGGCCAGCGCGCGATCTCCTCGTAGGCGCGGCCGAACCAGGTCCTCGGGTCGCGGATCTCCGCCGAGGCCTCGGGAAGGCCCGAGACGACGGACGCGGGGCCGACCTTCGGATCCTTGAGCAGCACGAACTCGGACAGCTCCGAGAGGCGACGGTTGACGCCGCGCATGCGCGCGTGCTCGAGGCCCAGGCGCCTCTGCATCCAGTGGAAGGTGGGAGCGTTGAAGTAGGTGTCGTTGGCGACGAGGGTGACGTTGCTGATGGGCGTCGACGGATCGCGCTCGGCCTCGATCTTGCGGAGGATCTCCTCCGTCCTCCAGTCCTCCTTCGCCGCGGGCCGGTTCACGAAGAACTGGGGGCTGACGAAGGGCAGGCTCAGCGTGACCGGGCCGACCCAGCCGCCGAAGAAGTTGAGCATCGCCACGAGCTGAAAGGCCGCCACCCCCCAGGTCACCGGCTTGGGCCAGGTCGAGCAGAACGCGACGGCGATGGGGACGAGGCCCGGCAGGACGAAGCGCAGCTGACGGTTCGGGACCACGGTCCAGAAGATGTAGCTGGTCGCGAACCAGGCGAGCATGATCCAGCCTTGATCGCGGTTGCGCTTGTATTGGGGAGCGAGCAGGCCGATGGTGCCGAGCAGCCACACGATCGGGCCGATGTTGTTCGACGCCTGGCTGGCGTAAACGAGCCAGGCCCCCGGGGTCCACACCGAGATCGCGAAATCACTCGAGGCCTGCACGAGGCGCGAAGGGAGGAGCGCGAGGTGGGCCGAATACCACGGGACGATGAGCCCGGCCGACACGGCGGCGGCCGTGAGCATGATGGCGGCGCTGCGCTTGTCCCGGAGGGCCCTCAGGGCGAGCAGGTAGGCCGGGAACATGTAGCTGAAAAAGGACCACTTGTGCAGCATGCCCGCGGCGTGCAGCACGCCGAAGATCAGGGCCGGGAGCCAGCGCATGAACTCGTCGGACGCGAGGAGCGCCCAGTAAGCGGCGGCGGCGAGGGCCACCATCGGCAGGTCCACGAGCTGGGTCGTCAGCAGGTCCTGGATCGCGGGCGAGGCGGCGAAAAGGAGGACCGACGCCAGAGCGGTCTCGTCCGGGCGGAAGCGCCAGGCGATGCCGAAGATCGAGACCGACAAGAGCGCCAGGTAGAACCAGTTGACCCAGAGCGCCGCGTGCGCCGGGTCGGACGAGCCGTAGGCGCGGGTGAGGAGAAGGTGGTAGGCGGGCGGGAAAGGCGGCATGCCCGGCTTCGGGGCGAGATACCAGGCGTCGGAGAGGCGGCCTTCCTTCAGCGCCTCGCGGTAATCGAGCGCGATCTCCATGTGGATCGCCTGGTCCCAGGACGGGGGACGCGTGTCGGTGCGGATGTAGGACCGCAGGAGCAGGGCTTCGGCGCCCAGGAACAGCACCAGGCCGAGGAGGCTGAAGACCAAGGTCTTGCGGTTCGTCCCCTGGGACGGCTGGACATAGATGTTCTGGGCCATAAAAGGAGCGCTCATCATAATAAATATAGACCGGGAAGCCCGCCACCTTGTTAATCTATTTTTGTAGAATCCGGCCTCATGCGAGCGGTCATCCTCATCGGCGGCATGGGCACACGCCTGCGTCCCTTCACTTTGGAGACGCCCAAGCCCCTATTGCCCGTCATGAACCGCCCTTTCCTCGAGTACCAGTTCCAGGTCCTGAGCCGTCACGGGGTCCGGGAGGTCGTGCTCTGCACCTCCTACCGGGCGGAGACCTTCCGGCGCGCCTTCGGGGACGGGCGCCGCCTGGGGCTCAAGATCACCTATGTGCGCGAGCGCATCCCCCTCGGCACCGGCGGCGCGATCAAGAACGCCGAGCCGTACCTGAAGGGGACGACGCTCGCCCTCAACGGCGACGTCCTCAACGCCTTCGACCTCGGGGCGTTCCTGCGGTTCCACCGCTCCCGCCGGGCGGAGATCTCGATCGCCCTGACCCGCGTGAAGGACCCGACCCGCTACGGCCTGGTGATCACCGACGACAAGGGCATGGTGCGCCGCTTCCTCGAAAAGCCGTCCTGGGACGAGGTGACGACCAACTCGGTCAACGCCGGCGCCTACCTCTTCGAGCCGTCCGTCTTCTCCCACCTTCCCCAGGGCAAGCCCTACTCCCTCGAGCGCGGCCTCTTCCCCGAGCGCCTCGCGGCCGGGGCGCGCATCTCGGGCTACGTGGCGCCCGGCTACTGGATCGACATCGGCTCCGTCGACGCCTACCTCCAGGTGCACCTCGACCTGCTCCAAGGCCGCACGCCCTTCAAGCCCGGCTCCGGCGCCCGCCCGCTCAAGAACGCCGACGGCGCGCGCGTGACCGTCGGCCCCGGGACCAAGGTCGCCCCTTTCGCTCGCTTCTCGGGAGCGGTGAGCCTCGGCTCGAAGGTCGCCATCGGCCGCGGCGCCCAGCTCACGGACTGCGTCGTCCTCGACGGCGCGGCGATCGGCGACGGCGCGCGCCTCGAGCGCTGCATCGTCGGGCCCAAGGCGCGCGTCGGCACCCACGCGGTGCTCGGCCCCGGCACGGCGCTGGCCGGCGGCTCCACGGTGGGGGGCTACAGCCAGCTATGAGCGCGACGATGAACGGCGCGGTGGAGCGGGTCCCCAAGCCCTGGGGCCACGAGATGATCTTCGCCTGCACGAAGAAGTACGTCGGGAAGATCCTCGTCATCGAGAAAGGGCACCGCCTGAGCCTGCAGCTGCACCGCCGCAAGCACGAGAGCCTGATGGTGCTGCGCGGACGGCTCAAGCTCCTGCTCGGGAAGAAGACGAGGACCGTCGGCCCCGGCGCGGCGTTCACCATCCCGCCTCGGACGATCCACCGGTTTGAAGCGCCGAAAGGGCGCGTGACCCTCATCGAGGTGTCCACGCCCGAACTGTGGGACGTCGTTCGCCTGCAGGACGATTACGGACGGAGAGGCAAATAACATGGCAGACCCCATCAAGTTCGGCACGGACGGCTGGCGCGGCGTGATCGCGCGTGATTTCACCTTCCAGAACTGCCGCCGCGTCGCCCAGGCGATCGCCGATTACGTGAAGGAAGAGCAGATCAAGGACAAGAAGGGCCCGCTCGCCGGCCCGATGGTCATCGGCTACGACAAGCGCTTCCAGTCCGACGCCTTCGCCCGCGAGATCGCCAAGGTGCTCGAGGCCAACCAGATGCACCCGGTCCTCATGGCCGAGGCCCTGCCGACGCCCGCCGTGAGCTACATGACCAAGAAGCTCGGCGGCGTCGGCGTCATGGTGACCGCGAGCCACAACCCTCCGTCGTACAACGGCGTCAAGATCAAGATCGACGGCCGCGCCGCCCTCGAGCCCGTGACCAAGGGCATCGAGTCGTGGGTGGACCGCACCGCGCCGACGCGAGCCGCCGAGATCAAGACGAAATCCTACCGCGACGTCTACCTCCAATATCTGAAGGCACGCGCCGACCTCCCCAAGATCAAGGCGAAGATCAAGAAGCCGATCGTCATCGACTACATGCACGGTGCCGGCTCCGGGCTCATGGTCGACGTCATCGGCCCCAAGAACCTCGTCGAGATCCGCGGGAAGCACGACCCGCTGTTCGGCGGCGTCCACCCCGAACCCATCGAGCAGTACCTTGGAGCGCTGATCGACGCGGTCAAGAAGAACAAAGCGTCCGTGGGCTTGGCGCTCGACGGCGACGCCGACCGCTTCGGCCTCGTCGACGAGAACGGCAAGTACCTGACCCCCTGCCAGGTCTTCCCGATGATCGCGCTCTACCTCGTCGAGAAGAAGAAGTACTCGAAGAAGATCGTGCAGTCCGTCTCGCTCGGCTACCTCGCCGAGCGCATCGCCAAGGAGAAGGGCATCCCCTTCGAGCAGCTCCCGGTCGGGTTCAAGCACGTGGCCGAGCGCATCGCCACGGGCGAGGCCGACATCGCCGGCGAGGAGTCCGGCGGCTACGCCTGGGCCACCAAGGGCGGCATCGCCGAGCGCGACGGCATGCTCACCGCGCTCCTGTTCCTCGAGATGATGGCCGTCACCGGCAAGACGCCCTCCCAGCTCTGGAAGGAGGTCGAGACCCGCTTCGGCGCCTCCCACTACAAGCGCATCGACTACCGCATCCACAAGGCCGTCGCGGACAAGGCCCTCTGGACGCAGAAGCTCATCAAGAAGCTGCCGAAGAAGCTGATGGGCACCGCCATCAAGGAGCTCATCTCCATCGACGGCCTCAAGATCGTCCTCGAGGACGGCCACTGGCTGCTGATGCGCCCGTCCGGCACCGAGCCCCTCATGCGCGTCTACGCCGAGAGCGACAAGGCCGAGCGGACCCAGGGGCTGCTCGACATGGCCAAGAAGTGGGTGGCCCCGAACCTGAACGCCTAATTCCATGTTCCCCAAAAAGGCGATGCTCCTGGCGGCCGGCGCGGGCACCCGTCTGCGCCCTCTGACCTACGAGACGCCCAAGCCGATGGTGCCGGTCGTCAACCGGCCCGTCATCCACCACGTCCTCGACAACCTGCTCAAGCACGGCGTGCAGGAAGTCATGGTCAACCTGCACATGCACCCCGAGCAGGTGCGCGGCTACTGCGGCGACGGCTCGCGCTGGAGCCTCAAGATCCATTACTCGCACGAGCCCAAGCTGATGGGCACGGCGGGCGCGATCAAGAAGCCCGAGGCCTTCTTCAAGGACGGCCCGTTCTTCGTCATGTCCGGCGACGGCCTCTCCGACATCGACCTCACCGCGATGTGGAACTTCCACCGCAAGCGCGGCTCGATCGCCACGATGGCGACCAAGCGCGTCGACGCCCGCTTCGAGTACGGCGTCACCTTGACCGACGCCAGCCAGAAGATCAAGGGCTTCATGGAGAAGCCCTCCTGGGGCGACGTGTTCTCCAACAAGGTCAACACCGGCATCTACCTCTTCGAGCCCGAGGTCTTGAAGCTCATCCCCAAGGGCAAGGTCTACGACTTCGGCCACGACCTGTGGCCCAAGCTCCTCAAGATGAAGAAGCCGATCTTCGCCTACGAGACCGACGCCTACTGGTGCGACGTCGGGAACCTCGCCGAGTACCGCCGCGCGCAGGCCGACTGCCTCGAGCGCCGGGCGAAGATCAACATCCCCGGCGTCGAGATCCGCAAGGGCGTCTGGGTGCAGGAAGGCACCGTCGTCGACCCCAAGGCCAAGCTCATCGCGCCCGTCGTCATCGGCAAGGGCTGCCGCATCGCCGCCGACGCCAAGATCGGCCCCGGCACGGTCATCGGGGACCGCGCCCAGATCGGCGCCGGAGCGAGCCTCGACACCTGCCTGCTCTTCGACAACGTCACCGTCGGCGAGAAGGTGCGCCTGACCAACTGCATCATCGGCCCCAACGGCCAGGTCCGCGAGAACATCTCCGTCTTCGAGGCGGCCGTCCTCAACATCCGCTCATAGCCAGATGAGGCGCGCGATCCTTCTCGCGCTGCTCGCCGGCTGCTCGGCGCCCCTGCCGCCCGGCGTGGCGCGCCTCGACGGCTCGTACGCCGCGCAGGGCTTCGTCTGGAGCCCCGCGTCCCGGCGCCTGGCCTTCGTCGACGGGCGCTTCCCCGACCGGACCTACCTCGTCGTGCGCGGCCTCGACGGCGGCCCGCGCCTTCGCAAGCGGCTCAAGGGCTTCGTGCTCGGCGACCGCCTCGCCCTCTCGCGGGACGGAGCCAAGGTCCTCATCGACGCCGGCAAGATCGCCGTCAACGCCGCCTCGCGCAACGAGCCGTCGCAGCGCGTCGTCCTCGTCGTCGACGCCGCGGACGGCCGCATCCTCTCCGAGGAGCCCATCGGCCCCTCCGGCGCCGCCGCCCTCGGCCACCCCGCCTGGTCGCCGGATCCGATCGCGGCCTGGAACGCCAAGGACGGCATCCGTTGGAGAGCCTTCGGCCGGACCGTGGCGGAAGGCTTCCTCAAGGGCCCCGGAGCGTGGCGGGCGCTCCTGCTCGACGAGCCCTATCTCGTCGTCGCCGAACGCCAGACCGCGCGGCCGCGCATGACGGTCTACGACCTGCGCGACGGCCATCAGACCGCCGAGTGGCGCGTGGCGCTCAACGGCGCCCCGCTGGCGGTCCGTCCCGACGGGAGCGCGCTGTCGGCGCGCTGGATGTCGGAGAGCGGGTCCTTCGTCCTCGAGTCCGGCGACCCGCGGACGGGCCGGCGCTCCCCCTTGCTCGAAGCCGACGGCGAGATCGAGACCGCCGTCGAGAACGAGCGCGGCCTGTACGCGGTCGCCAAGGACCCGAGCCGGCGCAACGACACGGGCAAGGATTTCCTCTCCCCCCGCGTCCTGCTCGTGGCGGAGAAGGGCGGCCAGCGCTGGAGCGTTCCGTGGTCCTCTCACGAAGGCCGCTTCCTGGGGACCGACCCGAAGGACGGCAAGCTCCTGTTCGCCGTCACCGACCGGGACAAGCCCGCCGCCTGGGCGATCGCCCCCACCCGCGCCGCACTGACGGCCGCCGGGCCCGCCATCGACGGCAAGCCGGACTAGCGGCCCCCGGTCCAGCCCGCCGAGCCGAAGCCCGCGACGACATAGGAATCCTCGGGCTCGAGGCGCCACAGAGAGAAGTCCCCGAACGACGCCCACGCCTTGGCCGCGGGATGACGGGCGAGATAAGCCGCCCGCCCGGACTCCGCCTCGGCTCCCGACAGCCTCGCGGCCTTGCCCACGACGGTCACGCGGGCCGAGGCCTGAGCGTCGCCTTCGGCCACCATCAGAGAGGCGCGCGGGTCGGCCGCGAGGTTTCGGGCGTGCACGGCGAGGCCGCTCAAGAGGAACAAAGGACGCCCGGCCCCGTCGAGGGCGTACAGCGCCAGGGACGCGAACGGGTAGCCCGGCTTCTCGGCGGAGTGCGTCGAGAGCGCCCCGGAGAGACCGGCTTTGAGCAAGTCCTTGCCGCGCGCGGCGAGCTCATCCATGGGAGAGATAAGTGAAGCTCGAGAGGATCAGCGCCGTGCCGATCGCGACGTTGACCCCGCCCCGCGCGACCAAAGACAGCGGGATCCAGCCCAGGTTCAGAGCCACGGCGACCGCCGTCATCACGCCGATGACGGCCCAGCTGCGCCCGTCATAGACGCGGATCGGGCGCAGCGGCCCCGCCAGGGCGTCGAGCCGCGCGATGTTGCGCCGCGAGGTCGCGACCAGGATCAGGATGCTCTTGACGCAGCCGACGGCCAGGCCGAGGACCAGAGCGAGCCAAACGCCCGCGCCCGCGGAGCGGGCCTCGTTCAGGCGCATGAGACCGAAGGAGCACAGGACCAGGCCGCCGGCCAGCCAGATGGCGAACGCCAGCTGCTTGAGCCGGCGCGGCGCCAGCGCCCCGGGCCAGAGCACCAACGCCAGGACGACGAAGGGCATGACCGGGACCTGGGGCGGGCGCATGGCCCTAGGATACATAAAGGAAGGGCGGCGGGTCGTTTTCTCGTCGTATATTTGTATAATCCATGTGACGGCCGTCGGCGGACAATCCGCCCAAAGCACGGCCCGGAGGACTCAAGCATGCAGCGCAAGGGCAAGTACTTCTTCAATTCCGAGTCGGTGACCGAGGGCCATCCCGACAAGGTCTGCGACCAGATTTCCGACGCCGTGCTGGACGCCGTGTTCGCTATCGACCCCATGAGCCGCGTCGCCTGCGAGACCTTCGTCGCCCGCGGCCTCGTCATCGTCGGCGGCGAGATCACCACCAAGGCGATGCTCGACATCGACCAGATCGTCCGCGAGGTCGTCAAGGACATCGGCTACACCCGCCCCGAGTACGCCTTCGACTCCAACTCCTGCGCCATCCTCAACGCCATCGGCCGCCAGTCCCCCGACATCTCCCAGGGCGTGGACACCGGCGGAGCCGGCGACCAGGGCATCATGTTCGGCTACGCCTGCCGCGAGACGGACGAGCTCATGCCGCTGCCCATCATGCTCGCCCACAAGCTCGTCAAGCGCCTGGCCGACGTGCGCCGCTCCGGCCAGCTCCCCTACCTCGGGCCCGACGGCAAGTCTCAGGTCTCCGTCGAGTACCTCGACGGCCGCCCCGTCCGCGTCGACACCGTCGTGCTCTCGACCCAGCACGGGCCCGAGATCCTCGACAAGACCGGCAACCAGATCACCGAGAAGGCGCGCAAGGAGATCATCGACGTCATCATCCGCCCCGTCCTCGGCAAGCGCCTGATCGACGACAAGACCCGCTTCCTGGTCAACCCGACCGGCAAGTTCGTCGTCGGCGGCCCCGCCTCCGACACCGGCCTGACCGGCCGCAAGATCATCGTGGACACCTACGGC
>Ga0255338_1003449_pt1 | contig 18971 bp, 17 predicted proteins | sample MeOH1_35cm_T4_19_FD_203715 | JGI IMG/M metagenome (GOLD analysis project Ga0255338, IMG submission 203715) | Sandy soil microbial communities from University of British Columbia, Vancouver, Canada - MeOH1_35cm_T4_195 | ecosystem: Engineered > Artificial ecosystem > Sand microcosm > Unclassified ...
CCAGACGATCACGCCCGACCAGACCACCAAGAGCGCGATACCGATCGTCGCCAGGAGCTGGGTCCAAATTTTCAGCTTCGCGCCATGTCGCAAGATGCACTCCCGATGAGATGATTTCAGTCGAGGCATTCTGCCGAAGGCGGGTGGTACGGAACCTGATATGCATCAAGAAAAACCGAGAGATGCCGACAGTTTGCCGTCAGCATGAGGGTTCCCGTTTGGCGCCGGTCAAGTCTTGCCCGCCGGTGGCGGCCAGCCGACAGGCTGGTTCGAAGAGAGGGCTTACTTACGTTGGGGCCAGGTGCTCGGCGACGGCCTGCGCCCGCGCGGCATGGATCAGTTCGCCAATTTTCTTGCCGCTGTGACCCTGGGCCATGGCGTGTTCGGCGATCGTGTGCGTCGCCACGTCGAGCACGACGTCGAGCACGCCCTGCAGCCGCCGGGCTTGCGGGTAGGGGGCGTCGTTCAAGCCCAGCCGTCCGCGTGCATCGCAGGCGCAGGCTTGCAGGATTTCGGCAAAGCGCTGCGGCTTGCGGATGGCGTCGCAGCGTTCCAGCAGCCGCACCAGCGCCGCCGGCCCCAGGTCGCCGCTGCGGTGGATGTGGCCGTGCTCGCGCGCCACCACGTCGGCCAGTTCGCGGCAGTCCAGCGGCACGCGCAGGCGTTCGCACAAGCCCTTGAGCAGGCGCGCGCTGCGCTCCTCGTGGCCGATGTGGCGCGGCAGCGCCTCGGGGTCGGTGGTGCCCTTGCCGAGGTCGTGGCCCAGGCAGGCGAAGCGCACCGTCAGCGGTGCATGGAGTCGGGCCGCCATGTCCAGCACCATCATCAGGTGCACGCCGGTGTCGATCTCGGGATGGTGCTGTTCCGGTTGCGGCACGCCCCACAGGCGGTCCACCTCCGGCAGCAGGCGCTTCAGGGCACCGCATTCACGCAGCACGGCGAACATGCGCGAGGGCTGGGCCTCCATCAGGCCGCGGCTGAGCTCCTGCCAGACGCGCTCGGCCACCAGGTGGTCGACCTCGCCGTCGTCCACCATGTGGCGCATCAGCGTCAGGGTCTCGGGCGCCACGGTGAAGTCGGTGAAGCGCGCCGACAGCCGCGCCACGCGCAGGATGCGCACCGGATCCTCGCGGAAAGCGGGCGTGACGTGGCGGAACACCTTGTGCTCGATGTCCTGGCGGCCGTGGTAGGGGTCGGTCAAGTATTCGAGGTCAAAAGTGCCATCAGCCCTTGTGTATTCTGCATTAACGGCTATCGAATTGATAGTGAGATCGCGCCGCGCCAGGTCTTCCTCCAGCGTCACCTCGGGCGAGGTGTGGATGGCAAAGCCGCGGTAGCCGCGTGCCGTCTTGCGCTCGGTGCGCGCCAGCGCGTACTCCTGCTTGGTCTCGGGGTGCAGGAACACGGGGAAGTCCTTGCCCACCGGTACAAAGCCGCGCGCGGTCATCTCTTCCGGCGTGGCGCCCACCACCACCCAGTCGTGATCCTTGACCGGCAAACCGAGCAAGGCGTCGCGCACCGCGCCACCCACCATGTATATCTGCATGGCGGCAGTTTAGCGGTATGGCGTCATCGTTTGAGGCGGTAGGGCTCCTCGAAGGCGCGGAAGTCCTGCTCGGCCCGCGCCTGCGCGATCCAGTCTGCCACGCCCGGCAGCGCGGCCACGCGCTCGACGTAGGCCGCGATGTCGGCTGGCACCGTCAGGGCGTAGGTCTTGAGGCGCAGGCACACCGGCGCGAAGTAGGCGTCGGCAATGCTGAACTTTCCGAACAGCAGCGGCCCGCCGTGGGCGCTGAGCAGCTCGCGCCACATGGTCACCAGCCGTGCCACGTCGGCGCGCACGGCGGGCTGGTCGCGCCAGATCTGCGCACCGACTTCGGGCAGCGAGGCTTCGATGTTCTGCGGGCAGTGGCTGCGCAGCGCGCTGAAGCCGGCGTGCATCTCGGCGCATACGCTGCGCGCCCGCGCGCGTGCGGCCACGTCCTGCGGCCAGAGCCGTTTCTCCGGGAATGTCTCGGCCAGGTACTCGGCAATCGCCAGCGTGTCCCAGATGATCAACTCGCCATCCTGCAGCACCGGCACCTTGCCGGTGGGGCTGACGCCGGCCAGCGTCTGCTTGAACTGCGAGCCGGCATCGAACGAGTCGAAGCGCACCAGCACTTCCTCGAACGGGATGCCGGCCTGGCGCATCAGCACCCAGGGCCGCATGGACCAGGACGAGTAGTTCTTGTTGCCGATGAAGAGTTTCAGCATGGAGCCTCCAGAGGAAGCGACCATGGTAGCGTGCCGCGTCGGTTACGGCAGGTCTTCGTAGGTGTCGCTCTTGCCCGGGCGTTGCGGGCCGATCTGTCCCAGCCGCGCCTTGAGGGATTGCGGCCGGCCGGTGATGAGCGCGGCGTAGTTGGTGGTGTTGGACAGCACCTTCTTCACGTAGTCGCGCGTTTCGTTGAAGGGCACGTTCTCGGCCCAGATGGCGGCTTCCAGCATCGGGTCGCCGTCCTGGCCGCGCCAGGCGCGCGAGCGGCTCGGGCCGGCGTTGTAGGCGGCGGCGGCCAGCGGCATGGAGCCGTCGAAGCTCTCCAGTACCAGCTTGAGGTAGCCGGTGCCGATGGCGATGTTGGTGTCGCGGTCGGAGATCTGGTGCGGCTTGAAGTCGCTCAGGCCGATGCGCCGCGCCGTCCAGCGCGCCGTGGCCGGCATGACCTGCATCAGGCCGGAGGCGCCGACATTGGATTGGGCGTCCATGATGAAGCGGCTTTCCTGCCGGATCAGGCCGTAGACGTAGGCCGGGTCGAGCTCGATCTGGCTGGCGCGCTGCACCACCGCGCTTCTGAACGGCATCGGGAAGCGCTGTTCGAAGTCGATGACGGTCTTGGTGCGCTCGCTGGTGTTGATGCAGCGGTCCCACACCTGGTTGTCGCAGGCCAGCTGGGCGGCGGCCAGCAGTTCACGGTCGGACAGGCCGCCGCGCTGGTGCGCGCCGACGCTGTAGTTCCACTCGCGCACGCCTTCGGCGCGCAGTCCGGCCTGGATGGCGTAGAGCCCGCGGCGCAGTCCCGGGTTGTTGCGCGCCGCTTCCAGTTCAGCGGCGGTCAGCGGCTCGGGTTTCGGGGGAACGGTGATGGCGCGTCCCAGTTCTTCCAGCGCCAGCTGTTCATAGAAGCCGCGCGGCGAGGCGATCGACTCGAACAGCGCGCGCGCCTGGGCCGGTGCTTCCGGCTTGCCGGCCAGCGCCAGCAGGGCGCGCGCGCGCCAGTAGACCCAGGCCGGGTCCTGGCGCAGCGCCTCCGGCATGGCGGCGGTTGCGTTCAGCACCTCCTGCCAGGCGCCGGCACGCAGGGCGGCACGTACTTTCCAGGCCAGGTGGTCGCCGTTGAGGTACTGGTCCTGCGCGTGGGCGAACTGGTTGATCGCGCCCTCGGTCAGGCGGCGCGCGGCGCGCTTGCCGATCACGCCCCAGACCCAACTGCGTTCTTCCTGCGTCAGCTGGGTGCGCCAGCGCACCTTGTTCATCTCGTCCATGGCCGCCGTGGTGTCGGTGCTAGCCAAGCGCACCAGCGCCAGCGTCACCAGCTCCTTGGTGCGCGGGCGCAGGGCGGTGATCTTGTCGTCCAGGAAGCGCACCGGGTTGGCATAAATGGCGTTGACGCTGGCCACCCAGTCCGGGTTGAGCAGGCCCACCGCCTGGGTGGCGATGCGCGGTTTTTCGTTCTCGAAGCCCAGCCGGGCGCGCAGCCAGGCGGTGTGGGGCTTGAGTTTGTCGGCTTGCAGCTGCTGGTCGGCGGCGGCGGCGCAGCCCTCGTCGGCTTCCTTTTGCGCCAGCCAGAGCTCCTGCACCTGCGCTGCCACGTCGGCGCCGCTGGACTGGGCCTCGGCCAGCAGCGCGTAGCAGCGCACGGCACGGTCGTCGTTCATGCGGAATCGGGGGTACTCGGCCGTGAAGGTGGCCCAGTCGCGCCGCTTGCCCAAGAGCAGCAGCCAGTCGTTGCGCAGGCGGTCCTCCTGGTAGGTGCCGGCATAGCGAGCGAGGAAGGACATGATTTCCGTTGGGCCGGCCTCGTCGAGCCGGGCGGCCAGTTCCCAGTAGGCGCCCCAGGGCTCCAGCACGTGGCCCTGCACCTGCGGCAGCAGCGCGGAGAGGCGACGGCGGTCGCCCTTCTTGAAGGCCTGGTTCATTTCCAGGATGGCGGCATCGTCGGCGATTTGCGGCCGGGCTTTGGCCTTGGGCGCGGCCAGGGCGCTGGCGTGTGGCAACATCAGCCCCGCCACCAGGGTGATCGATGTCAGAATGGCTTGAAACTGCATGTGGGAATTATGGACACATCCGAGGAAAAAAGGGCGCAGGAAAAGAAAGCCCTGCGTCAGCAACTCATCACTCAACGTCTGAACCTGCCCGATCGCCTACAGCGCGCGGCGTTGTTGCAGCGGGTCATGCGAATTTGGCTGGTGGGCCGTGCGGATGCGGTGATCGGCGCCTACTGGCCGATCAAGGGTGAATTCGACCCGTTGCCGGCCCTGCACCGCTGGAAGGAAGACGGCGAGCTGATCGACCAGCCGCAGCCGCGGCGCATCGGCCTGCCGGTGATCGACAAGGTGCACAAGACCCTGACCTTCCACGCCTGGTACCCCGGCTGCCCGATGGAAGAGGACGCCTACGGCATTCCGAAGCCGAAGGACACCGAACTGATCGTGCCCACGCTGCTGTTCGTGCCCTGCGTCGGCTACGGCCCCGGTGGCTACCGCCTGGGCTACGGTGGCGGCTTCTACGACCGCACGCTGGCCGCGCTGCAGCCCAAGCCCTTTACCGTCGGGCTGGGCTTCACCCAGGGTTTCCTGTCGGACTTCGAGCCCGAGCCGCACGACGTGCCGCTGGACGCCATCCTCAACGACAACGGCGTGGTCTGGCCGGTCTAGCCACGCATCTTTCCCGCCATGGCCCGTCCCAAATCCGCTTCCCACGACCTCAAGCGCGACGAGATCCTCGACATCGCGGCGCAGTGCTTTGCCGACAAGAGCTACCCCGCCGCCAGCATGAACGACATTGCCGCCGCCTGCGGTACCTCCAAGGCGCGGCTGTACCACTACTACGACAGCAAGGAAGCCATCCTGTTCGACCTGCTGGACCGCTACACGCAGCAGCTGCTGGCCATCGTCGGCCAGGTGCAGGCCACGGCGCAGCGCCGCAACCTGGACGACCGCGCCGCGCTGCACGAGCTGGTGCGCAGCTTCCTGCAGGAGTACGAGACCTCGGCCACGCGCCATGTGGCGTTGCTGAATGACACCAAGTTTCTCGGCGAGACGCAACGCGAGCAGATCCTGGAACGCCAGCGCGACGTGGTGGCGGCGGTGACGCGTTTCCTCAAGCGCGCCTACCCGGGACGGCTGAATGCGCGCAACCAGACCGCCATCACCATGATGCTGTTCGGCATGATCAACTGGACCTTCACCTGGCTGCGCCCGGGCGGTGCCATGAGCTACGCGGCCTTTGCCGACGAGGTGATCGCCATGCTGGAGCGCGGCCTGTCCGCCTGAAAAAGCGGTTGCCGGTGGGGGCATCGGCATTTCACCATCCGTAATGCGTTACGCTTGAATAAAATCAGCGCCATTGCCCGATCACGATTCCACCGGAGACCCCATGAGCAAAGCCTTTGCCTCGCAAGCCGACCTGACCGACAAGAAAACCACTTTTGAGCAGCTCAGCAAGCACTGCTGGGCCTACACCACCGAGGGCGACCCGAACTCGGGCGTCATCATCGGCGACAGCTACATCATGGTCAGCGACGCCACTGCCACGCCGGCCATGGCGCGCGACCTCATCAAGAAGATCCGCACCGTCAGCGACAAGCCCATCAAGTATGTGCTGCTGACGCACTACCACGCCGTGCGCGTGCTCGGTGCCAGCGCCTATGCCGCCGAAGGCGCGACCGAGATCATCGCCAGCCAGGGCACGCTGGAGCTGATCCGCGAGCGCGGCGCGCAGGACATGAAGAGCGAGATGGAGCGTTTCCCGCGCCTGTTCCGCAACGCCGAGACCGTGCCTGGCCTGACCTGGCCGAGCATGGTGATCGGCGGCGGCAACCCGGTCAAGGGCGAAGTGCCGGGCAAGCTCAGCATCAACCTCGGGGGCGTGGTGGTGCAGATCTGGAGCCCCGGCCCCGGCCACACGCGCGGCGACACCATCGCCTGGGTGGAAGAAGAGAAGGTGCTGTACTCGGGCGACCTGGTCGAGTACGAGGCCGGCGTCTACACCGGCGACGCCCAGCTCGAAGAGTGGCCGGCCACGCTGGAGGCGCTGCGGGCGCTGAAGGCCGAGTACATCGTGCCCGGCCGCGGCGAGGCCATGAAGGGCAACGCCAACGTCAACAAGGCGCTGGACTACACCAAGCGCTGGGTCGAGACCCTGTACACGGCGGGCAAGGAAGCCGTGGCGCAGAAGATGGACCTGAAAGCCGCCATGGCGCACACGCGCAAGAGCATGGACCCGGTGTTCGGCCAGGTCTTCATCTACGAACATTGCTTGCCGTTCGACGTGACGCGTGCCTATGACGAGGCCAGCGGCATCAAGAACCCGCGCATCTGGACCGCCGAGCGCGACAAGGAAATGTGGGCGGCACTGCAGGGCTGAGCGCCTGCCGCTGAGCTGTCGAGGGCCTGCGTTGCAGGCCCTTGTCATTTGGCGCTGATCAGGGTCCGCACATCGGCCTCGTAGTCCTGCAGCGTCTCCAGCAGTTGGCGCCGCTGCGCCGCGCTGGCGCTGTTGTGCAGCGCCGCCAGGGTGCGGCAGTTATCCAGCACCATGCGCTCGAACTGGGCGCGGTAGGCCGGATCGGGCGAATCGAGGTTGCGCTGCTGCAGCGCCAGGATTTCAGCCTTGACGTGGACCGCACGGTCGCCGTTGCCGTGTTCCCGGAACACCTGCAGCATGTCCTGCTGGCGGCGCAGCCGCTCGCGCCACGCCAGGCGGGCATCGAAGGCGGATGCGGCGATGCTCTGGCGCAGCAGGGCCAGTTGCGGCTCTTCCAGCCGGCCGTAGAAACTCTCGATCCGCTCGACGGTCTTCTTCAGCCGCCGGGCCGCCAGTTCGTCCGGTGTGCCATTCAACCATTCCTCGCGCCATGTCTGGTTGTGCTTGTCGAACTGCAGCGCCATGTGGCGCAGCTGCTCCGGCTGGAGCGTGGGCACCACGCGGCTCATGCCCTCGGCTGCCTGCTCGCCCAGGCGTTGCACGCGCGCGCGGATCTGGTCGCTGACGTCGCACACCTGTGGCGGCGTGACCGGCCCGCTGGCCAGGCGCTGCACCTGGCGCAGCAACTCGGCGTAGAGCGGCAGCTCGTTCTTGCGGTGCCAGGCCTGCAGCGCGGCCAGGCTGTCGCGCACCTGCACCGCTTGCGCATCATTGAAGTCGACGTAGCCGTCGAGCCACCAGTAGAGCAGCGTGGGGGCGTTGTTGTAGCCGATTTTGACGGTACTGCAGCCGCCCAGAAAAACCAGCAGCAGCGCGCCGATAATGCGGGGCAGGAGCGCCGGCAGGCGTCTGGAATCCAACATGACAGAAGCAAACGAGAAAAACATGGTTCAGCCCCAACAGGCCGTGGATGTGGTCATCATGGCCGCCGGCAAAGGCACACGGATGAAAAGCAAACTGCCCAAAGTGTTGCACCGATTGGCTGGGCGTGCACTGCTGCAGCATGTGGTGGACACCGCGGCCGGTCTGAATGCGCGCCGCGTGGTGGTGATCACCGGCCATGGTGCTATGGAAGTTGAAGCAGGTCTTGCACAGCCAACAAGGGCTGGAGCCGGATTTGGTATGGAATTCGTGCGGCAGGAACCGCAGCTCGGCACCGGCCACGCGGTGCAGCAGGCGGTACCCGCGCTGCCGGACGACGGCGTGGTGGTGGTGCTGTCCGGCGACGTGCCGTTGACGCAGGTTGACACACTGCAAGCGCTCATCAGTGCTTGCGACGGGAATAAGCTGGCGCTGCTGACGATCGACTTTGCCGATCCCACGGGTTATGGCCGCATCGTGCGGCAGGGTGATGGTGCGGTGCAGGCCATCGTCGAGCACAAGGACGCCAGCGAGGCGCAGCGCGCCATCCGCGAGATCTACAGCGGCATCATGGCCGTGCCAGCCAAGCGGCTCAAGCCCTGGCTGGCCAAGCTGGACAACAAGAATGCGCAAGGCGAGTACTACCTGACCGATGTGGTGAAGTTCGCTGTTGAGCAGGGCGTACCGGTGGTGGCGCACAAGATCACGGATGCGCTGCAGGTGGCCGGCGTCAACAGCCCGGTGCAGTTGGCCGAGCTGGAGCGGGCCTACCAGTTGCGGGTGGCCAAAGCCTTGATGGAGCAGGGCGTGCGCCTGGCCGACCCGGCGCGCTTCGATGTGCGCGGCGAACTGCAATGCGCGCAGGACGTAGAAATCGACGTCAATTGCATCTTCGCCGGCCGCGTCGAGTTGGGCGAGGGCGTGCGCATCGGCGCCAACTGCGTCATCAGCAACGCCCGCATCGGCGCCGGTGCTGTGATCCATCCCTACACCCATATCGAGGGTGGCGCGAGCGACAAAGACCGGGTCGAGGTCGGCCCTGGCGCCCTGATCGGTCCCTTTGCCCGCCTGCGCCCCGGCGCCAAGCTGGGCGAGGAGGTGCACATCGGCAACTTCGTCGAGATCAAGAACGCTTCTCTGGCCAATGGCGCCAAGGCCAACCACCTGGCCTACATCGGCGACTCGAAGGTGGGCGAGCGCGTCAACTACGGCGCCGGCAGCATCACCGCCAACTACGACGGCGCCAACAAGCACACCACGGTGATCGAGGCCGACGTGCACATCGGCAGCAACTGCGTGCTGGTGGCGCCGGTCACCATCGGCGCTGGCGGCACGGTGGGTGGCGGCTCCACCATCACCAAGGACACGGCGCCTGGTGCGCTGACCGTGGCACGCGCCAAGCAGGTCAGCATCACCAACTGGCAGCGGCCCGAGAAAAAGAAGAAGTGAGTCGCCAGGCATGAGCGCGCCACCGTCCCCGCAGGAGCAAGAGCTGAGCCGGCTGCGCGCCGAGTTGCAGGCCGCGCGCGATGCCTTGGGTGACTTCGCCTACGTGGTTTCGCATGACCTGCGCGCCAACCTGCGCCACATCACGGCGTATGCCGGGCTGGTGCGCGAAGAACTGGGCGATGCGCCACCGGCCGAGGCGCTGACCTACCTCGACACCGTGACCAGCGCCGCCAAACTCATGGGGCGGCAGATCGACGGGCTGATGGCCTGGTCGATGCTGGACCGGGCCGAGCTGGATGCCACGACGCTGGATGCGCGCGCCTTGATCGAGGAAGCGCGCCAGGCGCTGGCGGGCGAAGCAGCGGGGCGGCAGATCGACTGGCAGGTGGCGGCGGACCTGCCGCCGCTGCACGGCGATGCCGCGCTGGTGCGCCAGTTGTTCGGCCACCTGCTGTCCAACGCGCTCAAGTTCACGCGGCCGCGTGCATCGGCCGTGATCCACATCGGCTGGCAGCCGCCGGCCGAAGATGGACGGTGCACGCTGTTCGTGCAGGACAACGGCGTCGGCTTCAATCCGCAGCTGCAGAGCAAGCTGTTCCATGTGTTCCAGCGTCTGCACAGCGCCAGCGAATTCGAGGGCCTGGGCCTGGGCCTGGCCTTGGCGCGCAAGATCGTGGAACGCCATGGCGGCAGCATCCGCGCCGAAGGCCAGCCCGACGCCGGCTGCTGCATCCGCTTCACCCTGCCGCTGGCGGTCTAAGTTTTTGCGGGCAGCGGCACCCGCGTGCCGAACTTGCTGCGTTTCACGCTGAAGAAGGCCTTGACGTTGCGCACGTTGGCATCGCTGGTGAAGAGCCGCTGCGCCAGCGCCAGGTAGTCGGGCATGTCGCGCGCCTGCACCACCAGCACGAAGTCCGGCCCGGGCGAGACGCGGTAGCACTGCTGCACAGCATCGTCCGCCGCCACGCGCTGCTCGAAGGCCTCAAGCGCTTCCGCACCCTGGCGGTCGAGCGTGATCTCTACGATGGCCTGCAAGCCGTGGCCGAGCAGCGGCGCCAACTTGTCCGCGCTCAGCACCGCCACCTGCTGCTCGATCAGGCCGGCCTCCACCAGGCGCTTGACGCGCCGCAGGCAGGTGGGCGGCGAAATGTGCACCCGCGCCGCCAGCGCCTGGTTGCTCTGGCTGGCATCGCGCTGCAGGGCGTCCAGCAGCAACAGGTCGGTTGCGTCTATGGTGATTTGTTCCATGAATGTATATTTATTGAAATATTTTCAATCAAAATTCGATTTTTGAAATTTAAATTCAAAAATCAATAAATATCAATAAGAAATTTTGACTGAAGCACTCTACCATCGGCCATCGATTTGAGGAGATTTCAAGCATGTGTGGCATCGTCGGCGCCGTTTCCAACCGCAACATCGTTCCCGTGCTGGTGCAGGGCCTGCAACGGCTGGAGTACCGGGGTTATGACTCCTGCGGCGTGGCCGTGCACGCCGACGGCGGCTTGAAGCGGGCGCGCAGCACCTCGCGCGTGGCCGAGCTGGCCGAGCAGGTGGCGCACGGGGCGCTGGAAGGCTTCACCGGCATTGCCCACACGCGCTGGGCCACGCACGGTGCGCCGGCGGTGCACAACGCGCACCCGCACTTCAGCCACGGCCCCGGTGCCGACGCGGCGCAGCGCCCGGCGCGCGTGGCGCTGGTGCACAACGGCATCATCGAGAACCATGACGAACTGCGCGCCGCGCTCCAGAAGCGCGGCTACGTGTTCGACAGCCAGACCGACACCGAAGTCATTGCCCATCTGGTCGATTCACTTTATGACGGCGACCTGTTCGAGGCGGTGAAGGCCACCCTCCAGCAGCTGCACGGCGCCTACGCCATTGCCGTCTTTCACAAGGACGAGCCGCACCGCATCATCGGCGCGCGCGCCGGTTCGCCGCTGATCCTGGGCGTGGGCAAGGAAATGAGTGGCAACTTCCTGGCCAGCGACGCCATGGCCCTGGCCGGCGTGACCGACCAGATCGTCTACCTGGAAGAGGGCGACGTGGTCGACGTGCAACTCGGCAAGTACTGGGTGGTGGACCGCAACCACAAGCCGGTGCAGCGCGAGGTCAAGACCGTGCAGGCCCACAGCGGCGCCGCCGAGCTCGGCCCCTACCGCCACTACATGCAGAAGGAAATCTTCGAGCAGCCGCGCGCCATTGCCGACACGCTCGAAGGCGTGGAAGGCATCGTGCCCGAGCTGTTCGGCGACGGTGCCTACCGGGTGTTCAAGGACATCGACAACGTCCTCATCCTCGCCTGCGGCACCAGCTACTACAGCGGCTGCGCCGCCAAGTACTGGCTGGAGAGCATGGCCAAGATTCCGACTCAGGTGGAAGTGGCGAGCGAATATCGCTACCGCGACTCGGTGCCCAACCCGCGCACGCTGGTGGTCACCATCAGCCAGTCGGGCGAGACCGCCGACACGCTGGCCGCGCTGCGCCATGCGCAGAGCCTGGGCATGCACAACACGCTGACCATCTGCAATGTGTCCACCAGCGCCATGGTGCGCGAGTGCAAGCTGTCGTACATCACGCGCGCCGGCGTCGAGATCGGCGTGGCTTCCACCAAGGCCTTCACCACCCAGCTGGCGGGCCTGTTCCTGCTCACGCTGGCGCTGGCCCAGGTGCGCGGCCACTTGAGCGAAGCCGATGAGGCGCAACACCTCAAGGCCATGCGCCACCTGCCGGTGGCGCTGCAGGCCGTGCTGGCGCTGGAGCCGCAGATCATCAGCTGGGCCGAAGACTTTGCCCGCATGGAAAACGCACTCTTCCTCGGCCGCGGCCTGCACTACCCCATCGCGCTCGAAGGCGCGCTCAAGCTGAAAGAAATCAGCTACATCCACGCCGAGGCCTACCCCGCCGGCGAGCTCAAGCACGGCCCGCTGGCGCTGGTGACCAGTGCCATGCCGGTGGTGGCGGTGGCGCCCAACGACGCGCTGCTGGAAAAGCTCAAGAGCAACCTGCACGAGGTGCGCGCCCGCGGCGGCGTGCTCTACGTGCTGGCCGACAGCGACACCCGCATCGAAAGCGGCGAAGGCCTGCACGTCATCCGCATGCCGGAACACTACGGCGCCCTGTCACCGCTGCTGCACGTGGTGCCGCTGCAGTTGCTGGCGTATCACACGGCCTGCGCGCGTGGCACGGATGTTGATAAGCCCAGAAACTTGGCCAAGAGTGTCACGGTGGAATGACCCGGACGCCGTGACTTGACTAGTATTCCGTGCAATTAAAGTCATAACATTCCCGCAAGCAAGGGTTGAATTAGCTTGCCATGCTACGCAAGGTGACAGTTCGATTGATCTGGCCTGTGGCAGCTATCGGCCAATAGCCACCTCCCAGTCTTCGCACCGATAGCTGTCGCTCGATGCCCCTTTTAGGGGATACCACCAACGGCTCCTGCCTTGTAGACTGGGATAAATTGCTATGTAAGCGGGCGGCTTTTCCACCTTCCCGTCAATCGGGCCTTCTTGGCGAAGGCCCTTCTAGAGAAATAGAGACACCTCATGGACCTCGAGAAGCGCAAGCGTGGTTTCATATCGCAATCATCTGCAATGCGTATCGCGTAGACCGCCAATGGCCATGACTGTCACAGAAGCATTCCGTAAGCACGTTGATTCGGTCGATCGACTTATGAATTTCGATCGGGACGTTCTCGAATTCGCCATTCAAGCAATTGGGGATCTTCAGACCAGACTGGTTCAGCATCACGAACTACAGAACCCGCATCTGACGGCAGGGCGTACGCTGGAGATTCTCAAAGGCTACAGGGCGCATGACTCCTTACGGCCTCGGTACAAAACAATTTTTAATCAAGCGCTGGTTCTTTTGGTCTCGTACTTTGGAGCTTCAGTCCACGACGTGTTTCGCAAAGGCATTGCGGCGGAGCTTCAGCGGGATTCAGACTCGACTCTGCTGCGTGAGCAATTTCGATTGTCCTTTCGAGACCTAAAGGACTACGACTTTCAACTGCGTGACGTCGCTCCAGATCTCCTTGTTCAAGCCAAGGACATTAGTTTCCAAGACATGCAGAGCATTTATCGAGCATTCAAGGAATATCTTGATATCCGCATTGAGCGCGATCAAACTGTGAACGAGATCATTGTTGCGCAGGGATGTCGGCATGTCATCGTACACGCGGGCGGTGCAGTTAGCGATCGGTTGCTGCGTCAGATTAGTGGCGCAACACCGAGGACTCTGAAGCGAGACCTGATCGCTGGCGATCTTGTGGAGTTCTCAGTTGATGAAGTTTCGTCTGTAGCAAACTCCATGATCTCGTATCTTGAAAGACTTGAGGCTCAAGTGGAGACGAAGATTGCACACGGCTAACCCCTTGTAAAGCGCGGATTGACTACGGCATCCGCTTACCTTAATCGTTGGACACCACAATAGAGTTAGAGGCTTCAATGAACGAGCAGCTTGCATTCACGCTTGCCGCCGCAACCGTCGGATTTGTGGCCGCCTTGTTTTTCTGCATTGGTAACTCCTTGAACACGTCAGCAAAAATATTGCTGCAAGCCACGCCGTATTGGGACTTCAGCGCACCCGTGGCCCGTGCATTAGCGTCTCAACGAGCACAATACGTAGCTGGCGCGCTGCTGCTTGTCGCCTCGTTCGTTCTGCAAGTTGCGGCAGTTCTAGCGTCTCCAACCAGTCTTGCAGCCCTTCCTCAATGGCTTCACACTTGGCCTTATCTCGTTCTTGTTGTGCTTGTCGTATCGCTGCTTCTTGCTGGCGGCGGCGCGTGGTTCCTGTATGCAAGAACTATAGAAAAGGTGCTGCGGCTAGAAGAAGCGCAACGCAAAGTAGATGAGCGGGCGTCAAGAAAGCCTCAGTCATGAGCGCATCCTCTAATTTATCGGCCCACTCGGACCCTGCGGTCCGGTGGCCTTGACGGTGAACGACTGCTTCACATTGCCCGACTGTCCGCAGTGGGTCGATATCTGCCAGTCGGGGTTTACAGAAACGCAAACTTCAACACGAATACCAGCGCAATCACCGCCACCGTCACTGGCAATTCCTTGACGCGCCCGGCCAGCAGCTTGATGGCGGCGTAGGAGATGAAGCCGAAGGCGATGCCGTGCGCGATGGAGAAGGTGAAGGGCATGGTGATGGCGGTCACGGCCGCCGGGGCGGCTTCGGTCAGGTCGTCCCAGTCGATCTCGCTCAGGCCGCGCAGCATCAGCACCGCCACGTAGCACAGCGCCGGTGCGGTGGCGAAGGCGGGCACGGTGCCGGCCAGTGGCGCGAACACCAGCGCGACGATGAACAGCACGGCCACGGTGACGGCCGTCAGGCCGGTGCGGCCGCCGGCCGCGGTGCCGGCGGCGGACTCGATGTAGGCCGTGGTGGACGAGGTGCCGAACACGGCACCGGCGGCAATGGCGGTGGAGTCGGCCAGCAGTGCCTTTTTCAGGCGCGGTAGCCGGCCGTCTTTGTCGAGCAGGCCGGCGCGGTGCGCCACGCCGATGAGCGTGCCGGAGGCGTCGAACAGTTCCACCAGGAAGAAGGTCAGGATGACGGTAATCAGGCCGGCATTGAGTGCGCCGGCAATGTCCATTTGCATGAAGGTCGGCGCCATCGAGGGCGGCGCGGCGACGATGCCACCGAAGGGGGTGAGATCCATGGCGATGGCGGCCACGGTCACGGCCAGGATGCCGATGATGATGGCCCCCGGTACTTTGCGCTGCTCCAGCGCCACGATCAGCAGGAAGCCGAGCGCGGCCAGCACCGGCCCCGGCTGGTGCAGATCGCCCAGGGTGACGAAGGTGGCCGGGTGGGCGGCAATCAGTCCGGCGTTCTTCAACCCGATGATGGCCAGGAACAGGCCGATGCCGGCCGAGATGGCGAACTTGAGCGAGCGCGGGATGGCGTTGACGATGGCTTCGCGCACCTTGAACAGGCTCACCACGATGAACAGCAGGCCGGAGATGAACACGGCACCCAGCGCCGCCTGCCAGGTAAAGCCCATGCCCTTGACCACGGCGAAGGCGAAATAGGCATTCAGGCCCATACCGGGCGCCAGCGCGATCGGGTAGTTGGCGTACAGGCCCATGATGGCCGAGCCGAGTGCAGCGGCCAGACAGGTGGCCACGAACACGGAGTCCTTCGGCATGCCCGCCGCGGAGAGGATGTCCGGGTTGACGAAGATGATGTAGGCCATCGTCAGGAAGGTGGTCAGGCCGGCCAGCAGTTCGGTTTTGACGGTGGTGCCGTGCGCCGAGAGCTGGAAGTAGCGTTCCAACATGCGGTTCTCCTCAGGGGGTGGGGTTCATTTCATTCTAGGGGGCCGTGCCGGGTGCGGCCGGCGCGCAGGCGCGCGGGTGTGCGTGCCATCGGCTCGGCGCCCGCTTGCAGGTTTTGCAGCCACTCGCTGCGTCCCAGTGCCTGCGCCACGCTCACCAGCGTGTGCAAGGTGGCACCGCTGCCGGCCTCCAGGCTCTTGAGGGCGCCCAGGGCCACGCCGGCCTGGCGTGCCAGCTCGCTTTGCGCTTGGTTGCGTACCAGCCGCAGGGCGCGTATCTGCCGGCCGATGTCGGACTGCAGTTCCCGGCTGATGTCTGGCTTTTCCATAACAGCCTTAATTCTGGCTGAAGTCTCTTGTTTTGTGATTTATAGCCAGAAAAATGGCTGTAGATGCTTGAAAATTTTTTCAAAAGCAGGAAAAAAGGCCTAAATAACCCCCTTAATTTGCCGTTAATACTGATACGTAAACGGATAAAAGCCTCTGCTTCGCGGCTGGGCGATTGACCAAAATGCAACTACCTACTGTTGAGCGAACTCCAAATCTGCGGCCAGCCGGCGCAGAGATGGCTGTGCCGGCCGCAGCCAGGGTGATCCCCGTTGCACCGGTCAATCCGTCCATGCAGGTGCAAGCCAGCGTGGTGAACGACATCAATCCGGAGGTGCAGGCCAAGGCCGCATCCGAGTCGGCCACCAAGTTGAGCGCTTCCGATCCGCTGCAAGGCGGCTCCAAGGCCGACAACAGCATCAAGGATTGGACCGAGGCCTCCCCCAAGCCGAAGGTGACCGAGGAGCCGCCCAAGGAGCCGCTCACCCAGATGCTGATCGAGCATGTCAAGACGCTCTGGATCCTCAGCGCGCGGGCGGTCGACCTCATGAGTACCCACAACCAGGATGCCAATCAGGTGCAAAACCTGGCTCAGACCCGCAACCAGGACCCGAGCGCCATACCGGGCGTGCTGGCCAAGGAAGTGCTGACTTACTCTCCCAGCAAGATCGCCAAGACCGGAAAACCGGAGTAAGCACCCGCGCAAGCAGGGCGAGGGGCTGAGATGCCCTAACATTGGGTATGCATAAGACAGCCCTTGTTTTGTTTTCCGGTGGTCAGGACTCCACCACCTGCCTGGCGCATGCCCTCAAGGCCTATGAACGCGTCGAAACCATTGCCTTCGATTACCGTCAGCGGCACCACATCGAGCTCGAATCACGGATCAAGGTCCTGAGCGAAATCCGCCGCCAGTTCCCGCAATGGGCATCCAAGCTGGGCGAGGACCACATGCTCGACCTGGAAGTGCTCGGGCGCGTGAGCGAGACCTCGCTGACGCGCGAGACCGCTTTCAAGATGGAGGCCAGCGGCCTGCCCAACACCTTCGTGCCGGGACGCAACCTCTTGTTCCTCACACTGGCGGCGGCCGTGGCCTACCGTCGCGGGCTGGAGGTGATCGTCACCGGTGTGTGCGAAACCGATTTCTCCGGCTACCCCGATTGTCGCGACGACACCATGAAGGCGATGCAGCTGGCGCTGTCGCTGGGCATGGACAAGCGCTTCCTGATCGAGACGCCGCTGATGTGGATCGACAAGGCCGACACCTGGCGCCTGGCCGAGTCACTGGGCGGGCCGGCGCTGGTGGACTTGATCATCGAGCACACCCACACCTGCTACCTGGGCGACCGCGAGCACCGCCATACCTGGGGTTATGGCTGCGGCAGCTGCCCGGCCTGCGAACTGCGGGCGCGTGGTTGGGAGCGGTACAGAGCCCAAGTGCCGAATTAACGCCAGAGCCCTGGCGATAGAAGGCCTTGACCGCGGAACGCCGTGGAACCGGCTGGGCCGGGCCACTGGCGTTGCCCCCTGCAAGGGGGGTGGCGGAGCGCACAACGTGCGCGCAGCCTGGGGGTGCTACGTCTGTTTCAGCTGGAACAGCGCCACATCCTCATCGATGCGCTTCTCCAGTTGCCAGGTGCGGCTGTGGTAGGTTGCCACCGTGTGCCGATGTGCTATCGAAATAAGAGCGCCCTGCCCAGATTTGACAAGCTCCAGAAGCCGTTTATACAGAGTTCCTTCGGCTTCCTCATCGAGCGCACTGGTGGCTTCGTCAGCAAAGATCCAGGCCGGTTTCTTGAGGAACACGCGCGCCAAGGCCAGGCGTTGCTGTTCGCCGCCCGAGAGTTTCTGGCCCCAGGCATCCACCACGTCAAGCTGATCGACCAGGTGCGGCAGCAGCGCATCGCACAGGGCCTGCTTGAGCGTTGCCTCATCGTAGCGCTCGGCCGGCTCGGGATAGGCCAGCGCATCGCGCAGGCTGGCGTTCGGGAAATAGGGGCGCTGCGGGATGAACATGCTCGACTCGGGCAGCTGAACCCGGCCTGAGGCCAGCGGCCAGATGCCGGCCAGCGCGCGGAACAGGGTGGACTTGCCGCTGCCGGAGGGGCCGCTGAGCAGCACGCTGTCGCCCGGCTGGGCATTGAATTGGGTATGCGCCAGCAGGCGGCTGCCGGTGGGCAGGTCGAGCGACAGGTCGTTGGCTGTCACGCCCGAACTGCTCGAGGCGCCGGTGCGCAGGAGTTGCAGCGCCGCTTTCTTGTTGGCGATCTGGATGGCGGCTTCGAAATGGGTCAGGCGGTCGCTGGTGGCGCGCCAGCTGGCCAGGCTGTCGTAGTTGTCGATGAACCACGAGAGCGAGTCCTGCACGCGGCCAAAGGCCGAGGCGATCTGCATCATGGTGCCGAGCTGGATGGCGCCGCTGAAAAAGCGCGGCGCCGCCACGATGAAGGGGAACACCGTCGAAGCCTGGCCGAAGGTGGCAGTGAACATGGTCAGGCGCTTTTGCGCGTCGATCAGCTGCAGGTAGTTGGCCAGCACATGACCGAAGCGCAGGTCGAGCTGCTTGAGTTCGACTTTCTCACCGCGGTCCAGCGCAATGGCCTCGCTGTATTCGCGTACGCGCACCAGGTTGTGGCGGAAATCGGCTTCGCGCCGCTGCTGCTGGTAGTTCAGCGGGATCAGCGGGCGGCCGACGTAGTGGGTGATGACGCTGCCGGCGATGCAGTAGAGGATGGCGACCCAGAGCATGAAGCCGGGGATGACGAATTCGGTGCCGCCGAACGAGAAGCTGAAGGCGCCGCTGAGCGACCACAGGATGCCGACGAAGCTGAACAGTGTGACCAGCGCATTGAGCAGGCCCATGCTCAAGCCCACGGTGCTGGAGGTGAAGAGCTTGAGGTCTTCCTGGATGCGCTGGTCCGGGTTGTCGGGTGACTGGTCGGCCGCCAGCGCGGCGTAGCGCGTGAGTTCCAGGTGGTAGTAGACCTGGTTGTCCAGCCAGCGCTGCAGGTAGTGGCGTGTCATCCAGGCGCGCCAGCGCATTTCCAGTTGCTGCGTCAGGTAGAAGCGGTAGACGGCGATGACGATGTAGATGAAAGCCAGCACCGTGTAGCGCAGCAGCTGTTCAAGAAAGACCGGGTAGTTCTTGTCCTGCAGTGCGTCGTAGAAGAAACGGTTCCACTCGTTGAACAGCACGAGCGTGTAGACGAAGCCGAGGTTGAGCGCAATGATGGCGGCGAGCAGGCCGCGTGCCCGCCACTTTTCCTCGGATTGGAAGTAGGGTACGGCCAGGGCCCAGGCGCTGGAGATGAAAGCCTTGAAGTCGGCCAGTTTCGTGTGAAAAGACATGATGAACTCGCTGACCTG
>Ga0255338_1003450_pt1 | contig 18953 bp, 17 predicted proteins | sample MeOH1_35cm_T4_19_FD_203715 | JGI IMG/M metagenome (GOLD analysis project Ga0255338, IMG submission 203715) | Sandy soil microbial communities from University of British Columbia, Vancouver, Canada - MeOH1_35cm_T4_195 | ecosystem: Engineered > Artificial ecosystem > Sand microcosm > Unclassified ...
TTTTTCATTAATTACCGTCCCATGCTCATGCAGAATCCTTTACGCCTCTTCCTCGGCCTCGCCCTGCTCACGCCCGTTTTCGCACAGCGCGACATCGGCGAAATCGTCGTCCAGGCCGACGTTTCCACCATCCCGCTCACCATCAGTTCGGCCTCGCCCGAGCTCCAGAACCTCGCCCTCACGGCCTTCAACACGCACGGGCGTTACCGGCTCGTTGCCAGTGGCGGCGCCTATGCGGTCGATTTCGCGCCCGCCGGGGCGAACCAGGTCACGGTCAACATCACCAAGGGCAGCGCGGGCACGGTGGTGCATACGCAGACCGTCACCGGGACCAATCTCCGCAACGCCCTCCTGCGCGCCGCGGATGTCGCCGTGAACAAGACCAGCGGGTTGCGCGGCTATTTCGCCGGCAAACTCGCCTTCGTGGGTGAACGCAGCGGCCGGACCGAGATCTACACCTCCGACCTGTTTTTCGGCGACCTCTTCAAATGGACCGCCGACGGCAAGCAGGTGATGGGCCCGCGCTGGGCCCCCGACGGCCAGCGCATCGCCTTCACCAGCTATCGCACGAGCTTCCCTGATATTTATATGCTCGAGCTGGGCAGCCGGCGAATCTCCCTCCTCGCCAGTTTCAAGGGCACGAACAGCGGCGCGCGCTTCAGCCCGGACGGTACACGCGTCGTGATGGTGCTCTCCGGCGAGGGCAATCCCGAGGTTTACATCGGCAACACACAGGGCCGCCAGCTCCGCCGCCTGACCACCAACCAATCGGTCGAGGCCTCGCCGGCCTTCTCCCCGGACGGCAGCCGCGTGTTGTTTGTGTCCGATGCCGCCGGCGGCCCGCAGCTGTACACCGTGCCGGCCACGGGCGGCGCGATGACCCGCCTCGCCACGAACATTTCCAAGTATTGCGCCGAGCCGGACTGGAGCGCCGCCGAGCCCAACAAGATCGTCTTCACCGCCGGCGTGGGCCGGGGATACCAGACCGCCGTCTTTGACCTGGCCGCCAAGACGAGCAAGATCGTCTCCAAGGCCCCGACCGATTCCATCGAGCCGGTCTGGCTCGCGGACGGCCGCCACATCATCTGCACCTTCCGCGCCGCCAACACGCGCAGCCTGTACATCCTGGACACCGAATCCGGCAAGGCCACGCGGCTCAGCCCGGCGACGATGGGCAACACCAGCAGCGCCAGCTACCTCGCGCCGTAATTCATGAAGCTGCTCTTCATCGGCGACATCGTCGGCAAGCCCGGACGGGAAATCGTCGGTGCGGTGGTGGCGAAGTTGAGGAAGGAGCGGGGGATTGATTTTGTCGTCGCGAACGGCGAGAATGCCGCGGCGGGTGCCGGCCTGACCGGGGCGATCGCCAAAACCCTGCTCGAAGGCGGGGTGGATGCGCTGACGCTGGGTGACCACGTGTGGGACCAGAAGGGATTTGAGACGGAAATCACCGGGCTCGACCGCGTCTGCCGCCCGGCGAACTTGCCCGCCGGCAATCCGGGGCGCGACCACCTGATCCTCGAGCAGAATGGGTTCCGCCTGTTGGTGTTCACGGTGCTGGGCCGCACGTTCATGGGCCTGAAGGCCGAGTGTCCTTTCCTCTGCGCCGACGCGGTCCTGCAGCGGCTCGCCGGGCAATTTGACGGCGCGCTGGTCGAGATCCACGCGGAGGCCACCTCGGAGAAACAGGCGCTGGGCTGGCATCTGGCCGGCCGCGTCACCGCCGTGCTGGGCACGCACACCCACGTCGCCACCGCCGATGCGGCCGTGCTCGGGGGCAACACGGCCTTCATGTGCGATGTCGGCATGACCGGCCCGCACGAGTCGGTGCTCGGGCGGGAGATCCTGCCGGTGCTCGGCCGCTTCCTTGACGGGATGCCGCGCCGTTTTGAGATCGCCAAGAACGACAACCGGCTCTCGGCTGCCTTGGTGGATTTTGCCCCCGACGGGCGGGCGACTGGCATCGAATGGCTCAGCTTGAAAGCAACCCCATGAAGTTCTCCTCAGCCGCCGCGGATGTGTTCGTGCCGGATGGCCGTCCGGTGGCGGCAGCGCTGGCCCGCACGACGCACCTCTGCCTCGCGGCGCACCAGGATGACATCGAGATCATGGCCTACCACGGCATCGCCGAGTGCCATGGCCGGCGCGACCGCTGGTTCACCGGGGTGGTGCTGACCGACGGTAGCGGCAGCCCGCGGGCCGGCAAGTTTGCGAATTATTCCGACGAGCAGATGAAGGCGGTCCGCCGCGCGGAGCAGCGCCGCGCCGCCCGGATCGGCGGGTACTCCGCGGTGATCCAGCTGGCCCATCCCAGCACGGTGGTGAAGAGCGGCAATTCCGCGGCGGTGCGCGGCGACCTCGCCGCCTTGCTCGCTGCGTGTTCGGCCAAGATCGTCTATCTGCACAATCCGGCCGACAAGCACGACACGCATGTCGCCGTCTCCCTACGCTGCCTCGAGGCCCTGCGGGCGCTGCCGGCGGCAAAACGTCCCAAGCAGGTGCTGGGCTGCGAAGTCTGGCGCAACCTCGACTGGCTCGTTGACCGGGACAAGGTGCTGCTCGATGACTCGGCCCACCCCGCGCTGGCCGCAAAGTTGATCGGCGTCTTCCAGTCGCAGATAGCCGGCGGCAAGCGCTACGACCGTGCCATCGCCGGTCGCCGGCTCGCCAACGCCACCTTCCATACCTCGCACGCCACCGACGAGGCCTCGGCGGTCACTTGGGCGATGGATCTCACGCCGCTGGTGCGGGACCCGAAGCTTTCCGTCGAGAAGCACACCCTTGCGCACCTGGATCGGTTGCGCACCGACGTGGCCGCCCGGCTGAAAAAATTCAAGTAACCCTACCCATGGTCAAAAGCACCGGCACTTACACAGGCGGCCTCAACTGCCAGCTCACCCACGGTCCCTCCGGCCAGGTCATCGAGACCGACGCGCCGAAGGACAACCACGGTCGCGGAGCGGCGTTCTCTCCGACCGACCTCACGGCCGCCTCGCTGGCGTCCTGCATGGTCACCACGATGGCGATCGCCGCCAAGGTGAAGCTCGGCACGGACATCCCGGGCGTGCGGTGGGCGGTGACGAAGGAAATGTCCGCGGACAAGCCCCGGCGGATCACGCGGCTCGCCGTGGAAATCTGGCTCCCTTTCCCCAAGACCAAGGATCCCGCGGGGGTGCTGGAACACGCGGCGTTGAATTGCCCCGTCCACCTCAGCCTGCACCCGTCGGTCGATAAGCCCGTGGTCTTCCACTGGGCGGAGTGACCGTCCTCACTTCATCGCCGTCTCGAAGCGGTAGGTGCCGTTGAAAATCAGCACCGTGTCATCCACGCCGATGCGCACCTTGATCTTGCCCGAGATGGCATCGGCGGGCTGGGCGTAGCCGGTGACGGTGCGCGGCTTGTTCTTATGGTTGGTGGCGGTGCCGGTGAACTCGGCCCGTTCCCCCCGGGCCAGGCTGGCCAGGTTGGCATCGGACAGGGTGATGGAAATCTTGCCGGTCTCACCCCAGAAAAACCAGGGCCAGACCTTGGCGTCGTAGGTGCTGACCAAGTTCGAGCCGTTGCGCCCGAAGACCTCCGTGGTGAGGGACACGCTCCCGACATAGATCGAGGTCTTCATCGGGGAGATCCGGACGCGATCCCAGCCCGTCAGGATGGGGGCGGGTTGCGCGGTCAGCGCGCCCACAGCACCCAGCAGCAGGAACAGGCACAGTACGGATCGTGGCATCTGCATTCAGTCACCATGGGAGGGCGGGGGTTGCAGGCAAACTGGAAGTGCCGGCCCCATTTCCGCGTTGCCAAGACTGGCGGCGGGCCGTTGCTTGACCGCCTATGGCAAAGCAGGCGCAAGCCACTTGGGGAGGGCGTTTCTCGGCGGGTACCGCCGGGCTCATGCTGCGTTTCAGCGAGTCCGTCTCCTTCGACCACCGGCTGGCGCCGTTCGACATCGCCGGCAGCAAGGCGCACTCCGCCATGCTCGCCAAGGTCGGTCTCATCAGCCGGAAGGAGCGCGACGCCATCCACCAGGGCCTCGACGGCATCCTGCGCGAGGTCCGGGCGGGCAAGTTCAAGTGGCAGACGCAGCTCGAGGACGTGCACATGAACATCGAGCAAGCGCTGACCAAGCGCGTGCCCGCCGCCGCCAAGTTGCACACCGCCCGCAGCCGCAACGACCAGGTCGCGACCGATATGAGGCTTTACCTCAAGGCCGCCTGCGCGGAGATCGGCCAGCAGCTGGCCGTGGCCCAGCGCGCCATACTCCGGGTGGCCGCCAAAAACGGCACGGTGCTCATCCCGGGCTACACGCATTTGCAGCGGGCGCAGCCCGTGTTCCTGGCCCACCACCTGTTCGCCTACCTCGAGATGCTCCAGCGCGACGCGGAGCGATTCGCCACGGTGGCCGACCACGCCAACTGGTGTCCGCTGGGTTCCGGGGCCATTGCGGGCACGACCCTGCCCATCGACCGGGAATTCACGGCCGAGGCCCTCGGCTTTGTCGACACCGCCGGCCGGGCGCGGGTCACCCAGAACAGCATGGACGCGGTCAGTGACCGCGACCTCTACATCGAGTTTGCCACGGCTTGTGCGCTGACCGGCGTGCATTTCTCGCGGATCGCCGAGGACCTCATCCTCTGGGCCAGCCAGGAATTCAAGTTTGTCGAGCTGCCCGACGCCTTTTGCACCGGCTCGAGCCTCATGCCGCAGAAGAAGAATCCCGACTCGCTGGAATTGCTGCGGGGCAAGGCCGCGCGGCTGCAGGGCAACCTGCACACCCTGCTGGTGCTCGTGAAGGGGCTTCCGCTGACCTACAATCGCGACCTGCAGGAGGACAAGCCGCCGGTGTTCGACAGCCATGACCAGACGGTGCTGTGCCTGCAGGTACTCGCCGGCACGATCACGGGCCTGTCGGTGCACAAGAAGAAATGCGCCGCCGCCGTGGCGGATCCGGCCCTGCTGGCCACGGACCTGGCCGACTACTTGGTGCGCAAGGGCGTGGCCTTCCGGACGGCCCATCATGCTGTTGGCGCGGTGGTGCGGCTGGCCGAGCAGCAGGGCGTCGCGCTTGACCGGTTGTCGTTGGCTGACGTGAAGCAGGTTCACCCCGCGTTTGGCCGGGACTGGGTCACCTCATTTGACCTGGCGAAGGCGATGGCCCGGCGCACCGGCACAGGCATGCCCGGCCCGCTGCAGATCGCCCGGCAATTCAAGCGCTGGGAAAAGCTGCTGGGGTAGTTAAGCGCGGCAACGCGGAGAAGCGAAGATACCGTCGCTTTGATCCACGCCATGTTCCTGCCGAGCCAAAAGAACGACCCCGGGCTGTATCCCTACCGGAAGGGGCTCTACTTCGCGTTCTACAACGCGATGAACTGGCAGGTCGCCACGGCCACGCCGACCGTACTCTTCATGGCATACCTCGGGGCGGATGCCTTCGAAACCGGGCTGGTCTACAGCTGGCCGCTTTTGCTTACGCCCGTGCAGGTGCTGGCGACGGTGCTGCTACCGCGGCTGGGCTTCAAGCGCCTGACCATCGCGGGGTGGGGGGCACGCAGCTGGTTCCTGCTCGTGCCGCTGGGTCTCGCCCTGCTGGCGCATGAGCGGGGCACCGCCCCCTGGATGATCCTCGCGATGGTGGGCGCGATGTTTTTCTACTCGCTGAGCCGTTCGGTCGGGGCCGCCGCCATCACCACCTGGCTGCAGGGGCTGGTGCCGGCCGCCGTGCGCGGACGCTACTGGTCCACCGACCAGATCATGGGCGGCACGGCCTCGATCGGCACCCTGGTGTTGTGCGCGGCGTGCTTTACCTGGCTGCCGCGGTCGTGGGCGTTTTCGGTGCTTTACACCTTCAGCATCACCGGCGCGTGGCTGGCGCTGCGCTGCCTGCGGGCTCTGCCGGACATCGAGCGGCCGTCGGTGATGAGCCTTGCCAAGATCCGCGCGGACACGCCGCGGCACATGTTTGGGCCCGGCGCCTTCCGGCCCTACCTGTGGCTGGCGGTGCTGTTTTATGTCGTGACCCTGCCGCTGGTTCCCTTCGGGGCCTACTACCTCACCACGGTCGCCGGTTTTGCACCGGCGAGCATCATGGGGTTCACCATCCTGCAGTATGCGGGCGTGATCGGGGGCAACTGGTTCATGCGCTCGCGGATCGACCGCACCGGGGCCAAGCCGTTTTTCCGCTTCATGTTCACCCTGTTCGCCCTGGTGGCCGCAGGCTGGCTGGTGTGCCTCCACTGGACGCCGCTCATCCACGGGGTGATGCCGGTGCTGTATTTCCTGCTGGGGGCGGGCACCGGCATGTTCACGGCGGCCAATGCCAGTTACTTGGCCAAGATCCTGCCCGAGGAGGAACGTGCGCTGCCTGTCGCCGTGCATGGCGCGCTGAGCTACTTCATCGGGGGCCTGTCACCGGTCGTTTGGGGCCTCGTCCTGAAGGGCGGCGGGCCGCTCCCCACGCTCAACCTCGTCGCGTTCCAGTGGTTTTTCGTGGTCACCCTAATTGGGGCGATGGGGCTCTTCCTGCTGGTCGCCCAGTTGGAGGAAAAGCCTGGCCACGTGGACCCGATCCTCGAGGGCAGCTGGTTCTTCCGCCCGTTCCGGGTGGTGACTTCCCTCATCAGGCTCGCCGAGCCCGCCCGGCCGGCAGAGCGGAAGGAGGAGAATTTGCGCTAGAGGCTCGCCCCGCCGGCAGATTTTCGCACGCTGACCGATTCTCTCATTCCATGCCCGCCATCCGCATTCTCTCCGACCGGGTTGCCAACCAGATCGCCGCCGGCGAGGTGATTGAGCGCCCGGCCGCCGTCGTGAAGGAGCTGGTGGAGAATGCCCTCGATGCCGGGGCGACCCGCGTCGAGGTGGAGTTCAGTCATGGCGGGCGTAGCTTGATCCGGGTGGAAGACAATGGCTGCGGTATGTCCAGGGACGACGCCCTGATGTCGCTCGAGCGTCACGCCACCAGCAAGCTCGTGGAGACGGCCGACCTCGACCGGTTGGGCACTTTCGGGTTCCGCGGCGAGGCGGTGCCGTCCATCGCCAGCGTATCGCGCTTCGAGCTGCGGACGCGTCCCCTCGAGGCCGCGGCGGGCACCGAGATCCTCATCAACGGCGGCAAGCTGGTGCATGTGCGCGAGTGTGGCCTGGCCCCCGGCACGCGCATCACCGTTTCGCACCTGTTCAACTCGGTCCCGGCCCGGCGAAAATTCCTCAAAAGCGATGCCACCGAGTCGGCGCACATCATCCAGACCGTGCGGCTCTACGCCCTGGCGTGCCCCGGGACGGCCTTCACGCTGATCGAGGACGGCCGCGTACTGTTCCAGTCGCCGATCTGCACGACACTGGCGGAACGGGTAGCTGAAATCTTCGGCCGGCAGCTGGCGGCCGACCTGCTGCCCCTCGAGACCAGCGACGCCGGGCTGAAGCTCAGCGGACTGATCGGCAAGCCCGGGGTCAATCGTGCCACCCGGCACGAGATGCTGATGTTCGTCAACCGGCGGCCGGTGGACAGCCGCACGCTCAACTATGCCGTGATTGAATCCTATGCGACCTTGTTGGCGAAAGGCCGCTACCCGGTCGCGGTGCTGTTCCTGGACCTCGATCCTGCCGAGGTGGACGTGAACGTGCATCCGGCGAAGCGAGAGGTGCGCTTCCGCGCGGAAGGCGCCGTGCGGGGCTTCGTCATCCGGGCCGTGCTGCAACGCCTGAGGGAATGGGGGGCGCCCGCCGCCGCCAAGGCTCCGGAGGGCAAGCCCGGCCTGCCCCCGCCGGATCATCTGCCCGGCGATCCGTTGCCACCGGCCGTTCCGCCCCCGAGCGCGATGGCGCAGCCGTTCCGGCATTTTGCGTCACTACCAGAGCGTGCGGTCGTGACGCCGCCTCCGCTGGCTTCAGCACCCAGATCCGCTGCGCCACTCCAGGCTCCCCGCTCCTCGCTCCCGGCGGTTTCCCTCATGGGCTGGCGTTATCTCGACACCGTGCATGGCGATTACGCCCTGTTTGAAGCCCCGGGCGGGGTGGTGGTGCTGGACCGGAGGGCGGCGCAGGAGCGGGTGTGGTTCGAGCGCCTGCAGGCCCAGTTTGCCATCGGGGAGGTGGCCAGCCAGCGCCTCCTGTTTGCCGTGCCGGTCGAGCTGGATGCGATCGCGAGCGCCCTGTTGCTCGAGCGACTCAGGTTCTTGCACCGGCATGGGCTCGAGGTCGGCGAATTCGGGCGCAATTTCTTCCGAATCGAGGCGGTGCCGGTGTGGCTGGAGCCCGCGGATGCAGAGGGATTCCTGCGGGACATCATCGGCCTGATGCGCGAGGGACGGCTGGACAGCAAGCGGACCGATCTGGCCAGCGAGGAATTGGCGCGCCTGGCCGCGCAGCGGGCCGTGCGCCTGCCGGGGAGGATGGGGGAGGGCGAGGCGCTTGCGCTCGTGGCCCAGCTGTTTGCCTGCGCCCAGCCGCACACGAGCCCGGCCGGCCGGCCCACGCATTTCGAGCTCAGCAAGGGCGAATTGGCCAAACGGTTCCAACGCTGAGCCCGGCAGCCTCGCGACTCAGGAGAGCTATAGGTGCGCAGAGTCCCGCCTTGCCTGCGCCGTTGGCACGTATTGTGATGGGAGTCCGCCCATGTCAGCCACCAAAGCCGCCAAGAAGACCATCCACCGCGCCCACAAGGACTCCCCCGAGGAGGTCCTCAGGTCACTCATTCACCGCCATTTGATCTCCACCCTGGCGCGGCATGAGGGCTCGGCCACACCACGTGACTGGTGGGTCGCCACGGCCCTGGCGGTGCGCGACACCATCCATGAGCGCATGATCGCCACCCAGGCCGTGCACAACGGCGAGAATGTCCGGCGCATCTACTATTTCTCGCTTGAGTACCTCATGGGCCGACTATTCGGCAACAACCTGCTCGCCACCGGCCTGCTCGACACCGCGCGCAAGGCGCTGGAGTCGCTCGGCCAGGATTTCGACAAGATTCGCGACGCCGAGGAGGACATGGGCCTGGGCAACGGCGGCCTCGGCCGACTGGCCGCCTGCTTCCTGGATTCGCTCGCGACGCTGGACTACCCGTCCCTCGGCTATGGCATCTATTACGAGTTCGGCCTCTTCCGGCAGGCCTTTGTCAACGGGCACCAGGTGGAGCATCCCGACAACTGGATGATCTTTGGCAGCCCGTGGGAGGTCGTGCGCCCCGAGTACACCCAGGAGGTGCGCTTCTTCGGCCGGGTGGAAAACGTGTTCGACGACCGCGGCAACTACCGCCCGCGCTGGGTGGACACCAAGACCATCATCGGCGTCCCGCACGACATTCCCACCGCCGGCTTCGGCACCACGACGGTCAACCTGCTCCGCCTCTGGGCCTCGAAATCCTCCGAGGACTTCGACCTCGCCGCGTTCAACCGCGGCGGCTACGTGGAGGCGGTCCGCGAGAAGGCCATCGGCGAGACCGTCTCGAAGGTGCTTTACCCGAACGACAAGACGGAGAACGGCAAAGAGCTGCGCCTCATGCAGCAGTATTTCTTCGTCGCCTGCTCACTGCGCGACATCATCCGCCGCCACCTGCGGAATCCGGCCAACTCCTGGGGCAATTTCGCCGACAAGGTCGCCGTGCAGCTCAACGACACGCACCCGGCGATCGCCGTGGTGGAGCTGACGCGCATCCTGGTGGACGAGGAGAACATGTCGTTCGCCGACGCGTGGGCGATCGTGGGGCGGACCTTCGCCTACACCAACCACACCCTGCTGCCCGAGGCGCTGGAGAAATGGAGCGTGGGGCTCTTCGAGAAGCTGCTGCCCCGCCACCTCCAGCTGATCTACGACATCAACGCCCACCTGCTGCTGCAGGTGGAGGCCAAGTGGCCGGGCGACAACAACAAGAAGCGCGTCTGCTCCGTCATCGAGGAAAACGGCCACAAGCAGGTCCGCATGGCCAACCTGGCGGTGGCCGGCTCTCACGCCGTCAACGGCGTGGCTGCACTGCACACCGCGCTGCTGAAGCAGGACCTGTTTCCCGAGTTCGACGCGCTCTACCCGGGCAAATTCCAGAACAAGACCAACGGCATCACCCCCCGGCGCTGGCTGCTCAAGAGCAACCCGCGACTCGCGGCCCTGATCACGAAGAAGCTGGGCAGCGAGGACTGGGTGTGCGACCTCGACAAGCTGCGCGGCCTGGAGAAGGCCGCGAACGACCCCGTCTTCCAGAAGGAGTTCATGGCCATCAAGCGCGCCAACAAGGTGGACCTGGCCGCCGTCATCAAGGCCGAGTGCGGCGTCGAGGTTTCGCCCGACGCGCTGTTCGACGTGCAGATCAAGCGGCTCCACGAATACAAGCGCCAGCACCTGAACCTGCTCCACATCATCGCGCTTTACCGGCGGCTGCTACAGCACCCTGGCCTGGACATCGTGCCACGCGTCTTCGTCTTCGCCGCCAAGGCGGCCCCCGGCTACGACCTCGCCAAGAACATCATCCGGGCGATCAATGTCATCGGCGCGCGCATCAACGGGGATGCCCGCATCAACGGCAAGCTGAAGGTCGCCTTCCTGCCCAACTACCGGGTGTCGCTTGCCGAGAAGATCATCCCGGCGGCCGATCTCTCCGAGCAGATTTCCACCGCGGGCAAGGAGGCCTCGGGCACGGGCAACATGAAGCTGTCGCTCAACGGCGCGCTGACCATCGGCACGCTCGACGGCGCCAACGTCGAGATCAAGGAGGAGGTGGGCGACGAGAACATCTTCATCTTCGGCCTGACGGTCGACGAGGTCGCCGCGCTGTGGGCCAAAGGCTACAAGCCGTGGGACCTGTATCATGCGGACGAGGAACTGCGCGCCGTCATCGACTGGCTTGGCAGCGACTACTTCGCCCCGGGCGAACATGGCGCCTTCGGGGCGCTGCACCACAGCCTCCTCGAGGGCGGCGATCCCTACCTGCTGCTCGCCGATTTCCGCAGCTACTGCGACGCGCAGGCCCGGGTCGACGCGGCTTATCGCGACCAGAAGCACTGGGCGAAGATGGCCATCCTGAACACGGCCCGCATGGGCAAGTTCTCCAGCGACCGTACCATCCGCGAATACGCGAAGGATATCTGGAAGGTGAAGCCGGCTAAGGTCTGACGGGGCCGCTATTCTGTCGCTCCAGCGCGGCCTGCACCTGCCGGCCGTGCCAGGAGCCGTTCCAGGCGGCCAGCGGACCGATGATCGCATAGATCACGCCCGGCAGAAAGGAGATCGTGGTCACGTAGGTCAGGCCGATGGACAGGAAACACACGCCGATCTGCACGCGAAATTCGTTCAGTTGGAGTCGCGAGAGGATCACCTCAACCTCGCTCAGTCGCAGAAGTTCGCTGCGCCGCAGGGCATGGCCCTGGAGCAGGGCGTAGAGCGTCCAAATGGCGGCGAAACCGAGGCCATAAACCCGGTAGATGAAAAACAGCTGGTCGAGGTCCCGGAATTGCGTGGCCCCGCCCAGCCAGGCCGTGAACAGGAATTTCAGAGGATAGACCGAAAACAAAACGAGCAGCAGGATGACGTAGTTGATCGAGCGGGTGAAGTGGTCCTCAAGCCCGTATCGACGGAAGAACCGGTAGTGCTCGTTCCAGAACAGCAGCAGGATCGCGAAGCAGGCGGCAAAGGCCGGGAAGCCCTTAAGCACCTCCATCAGGTCGTCAAAGTTGCGGGGCACCTCGGTCGAGACAACCAGGAGGGTCAGCGCGAATCCGAAGACCGCATCCGTGAGGTTCTCCAGCCGGGAGACCTCTTTGCCGCGCCAGTGAAAGTGTTCCTCGGGCCGGCGACCCGGCAGCTGGTCGCGCCAGGGACGGTGGGGTGGGTTGCGGGCCATGGCGCAAGCTAGACTGAATCCAAGGTCTGGGGCTAGCGTTTTTCCACGGCGAGATGCTGTGGAGCCATGGAGCGCAGGTGACTACCGATATGGCCGGACAAGAAGGATTTTCGTCGCGACGCAAAGCCGCTCCCACACCATGAGGGCCGCCCCAATGAAGATACTTTCCACCAAGCGCCTGGTCTGGATCGCGGCCGCGGTCCTCGTCCTGGCCGTGGCGTTCCTGGTGATCCGGCCCTGGATGGGCGGTTATGCCATCCGGGCGGCTCTGGGGATGGCGGGGGCCACGGATATCAAGTTCCGCACCATAGCGGCCCGGCCGACGCGGGTGGAGGTGGAGGATTTGGAATTTCGGTTGCAGACCCACGTCTTCGCCGCTCGCCGGCTTACTCTGGACCGGGCACGGTGGTGGAGATTCACACTCGGCCAGGTACAGGTGCAGGGGGCACGGGTCACACTCACCATCGATGGATCCGACACCAATCCCTGGGTGTGGTCCACTTACCAGGCCGAGGCGACGCCCGCCGAGCCCTTGAGCCTGCCGGTTGAGTCCCTCGTGCTGGATGGCGAGGTGACCGTGCGGGCAGCGCTGCAGCCCGACCAGCGGCTGGTGGTGAAACTGGAGGGTGCGCCCAAGGGCAAATCGGATTGGGTGGGCACCCTCGTGGTTGACGGACCGGGCTTCAAGCTGGCCGGCGGGGGCACGCTGGCGGGGTGGGGCACGCAGTTGGATTTTCAGGTGCATAGCGCCGAGCTGGACCTGAAGACCTGGCAGGGATTCATCCAGCGCAACCTGCTGCTGCCGGGTGGCCCGTGGCAACTGGGCGGCCGGTTGACCGGCGTGGCCGAGGGGCAGGTCACGGCCCGGCGTTTCGCCGCCACGGCGCGCGTCAGCCTCCGGGACGGGCGGATGCAAGCCGGCACGCAGGATGTCGAGGCCAAGGGAGCCGAGGTGGAACTGGAATTCTCGGATCTGTGGAAATTTCGCACCAAGTCAGGCGTGCTGCGTTTGCAGGAACTGCGCATTGGCCGTCTGCCCCTGACCGAGGTCACGGCGGATTTCGGCCTGTGGGGCGAACAGACGCTCACGGTCAACGGGGCGGCGTTCCGGGCGTTGGGCGGACAGGTGGAGGTCGCGCCCTTCAAGTATTTCCTCAACCAGCGCGAGGTGTCGTCGACCTTGCAGGTGGCAGGACTCGACCTGGCCAAGCTATTGGAAATGACCCCCGGTGTGGCCGTGGAGGCCGGCGGCCGGGTGAGCGGAACCCTGCCCCTGACGATCCGGCCGGAAGGCGTTCGCTTGGCCACGGGAAATCTCGTGCTTCAGCCGGGTGCCGCGGAATTGACGTGCAGTGTCACCACACTGTTGCGCTCGGGTGCGACCTTTACGGATGACAGCCTGGCCGTGTTAAAGACGACGGGAACCAAGCCGTTGCGGTTGCGGCTCAATGAACTCCGGCTCGACATCCGCCAGCCTGAGCTCCCGCTGGGTTGTTCGGCCCAGGTGCACGTCGCCGGCTTATCGGAGGACGGGCCCGTGGCCTTTGACTACAACATCAACGGGGCGATTGAAAAATACCTGAACATCCTTCCCGGCCGGCCCTAGGAGGCGAGAGTTCTGGATCCCGCGATGGTCCAAGCCCGGCTGATGCGACCGGACGTCACCTCGTAGATCATGATCAGTTCGATCGACCCCGGGCCCTCGGGAAAGGTGCGCGTCACCTTTTCGTGATCGATGACGACATTCCCCTGGACGATGCGATTGAGCAGGGTGGCGTGCAGGTTGGGTTCCTGAAAGCGGATGGTGAATCTCTCGCGCAAAGCTGCCGGGCCTTTGGCCAGGAGCTTGGCGGGATGCTCATACAGTTCGGCATCGTCGGCGTAGCTGGCCAGCAGCGCGCCGATATCGCGCGCATTATAGGCCTCCAGCTGCCTTTGCACGACGGCCTCGGGGCTTGAGCCGGGATCGGTTGCTGCGGACTGATTCACGGGTCAGCCGCCACCGCCCGGGCCCTTGGGCTTGGGCACGGTCTTGGGCACCGGCGCACCGGATTCCGATTGGCGGCGGGGCAGGCCCTTGAAGCTCTCGACATTGACGTCGCCCGAGGAAAATTCCATGGGCAGTCCGGCCAGCACGGGCACGGCGGTCCCATTGATCTTGGCGGGCTTGTAGCGCCACTTGGTGACCGCGGAGGCGGCAGCCAAGGCGAACAACCGGTCATTGTTGCTGTAGCAATAGAGGCATTTGACCGAGCCGTCCGCGCCGATGAGCATCAGGAAATCCGCCTTCTTGGGCTCGCGGGAAATCTTGAGACCCGGCGGGTAGATATGCGGAATGGAGGTCTTCAGCTCCGGTTGGGTCGCATCATCCGGCAGGGAGAAAATCTGGGTTTTCTCGTCCACCTGCGAATCCCTGATGGCCTTGATCGTGTCGGTGAGGGCGGTATCCGCCTTTTTCCGGTCGCGGTTGGTCTCGACCACTGCGGTCACGAGGGTTTTCGGCCCCAGGAACTGCTTCAGGTATTTGGCATCGAAGATGATGTCCTCGAGCGTGAGCTTCTCGGGCTTGGGGTTGTCGGCGGCGGGGGCGGTGCTCGCCAGGGCAAGCACGACCGTGAACAGACACGCCAAGGAGGAACGGGCGATTTTCATGCCCGCAAATAGAAAGCGCGCCAGGACGGCGCGCAATCTTGGAAAATACCGGGTCTGGTCCGCGGGGCGGACCAGACCGGGAGATGATCAGAGCTTGAAGGGAACCTTCAGCTCGAGCGGGGCATAGCCTTCGGCCGTGAGGACCACCTTGTCCTCGGCGGAGAGATCCTTGACGGTCATCACGTGGCCGGCTTCGACGGCCTGCTCGGGAATAACGCGGGCCTTGTCCATCGCATGGTGCACCACGGCGAGAAGGACCTTGCCGCTCACCTTGAGGGTGGCCTTGGAATCGTTCTTCAGCTTCAGCACAAACGGGGCGCCCTCAGTGCCCGTCGCCTTTCCGAAGGTGGCGGTCAAGGGCAGCACGGCGGCCTTTTCGGCCTGGGGTTTCTTGGGTGCATCAGCGGCGGACAGAACCGGTGCGGACACCAGGCTGAGCCCGAGGGCGCAGGCCAGGGCGAGCAGCACGCGGTTGCTTGAGACGATACGGGGGTAATGTGTAGTATTCATGGGTTGGTTGTTCGAGACGCCTTGCGGCGGGATGAGATTGCAGGATGCTAGACCGTGTGCGGATTGACAAGTTCAGTCGCTGCGCGGATTTTGTGGGGCAATTGGGTGGCTCGGCCCGACCTGCCAAGGCGCTGGCGATAATATTGCCTTAGCAGTTGGAGCCCAACCACGTTCGCGCTGTCGCATTCTCCACCTGCATGACTTTCAAATTCACCAGACGCCGCGTCTTGATCTTCGCCGGGTCGTTCGCCCTTGTCCTGTTCCTCGGCGCGCTGGCCGCCCGGCTGTATTTCGCCGGGCAGGTGGTCGTTGCCCTGCTGAAGGATGCCGGGGCCACGGAGATCAGGTTGCAGATTTCGCAGGCATCCTTATGGCGGGTCGTAGTGCAGGATGTCGGCTTTCTCCTGCGCCTCCAGCCGTTTGCCGCCCAGCGGGTCACGCTGGAGCGGGCGCACTGGTGGACCCCCTCGCTCGGCACCCTCCGCGTCGAGCAGGCGAAGCTGTCGGTTAATCTTGATACCCTGCCCAAGACCGAGCCAACCGTGGCGGCGGACAAATCGGGCGGGCCAACGCAGCTGCCCCTGGAGGGAATTTATGTCGACGGCCAATTGGTGGTGCAGGCCGCGGGCCTGCCCGACCAGGCCTTGACGGTGAAGTTCGAGGCGCGTCCCGCCGCGGGTGGCCGGTGGGAGGGGAAGGGGCGGGTGACCGCTCCCGGATTGGACCTGAAGGCGGAAGGACAGTACCAGCTCACGAGCGGCGACCTCATGTTCAAGGTGCCGACGGTGACCCTTGACCTGAAGACCTGGCAGGGCTTCTTGCAACACCTCGCGCCGCAGATCGCGGGCGACTGGGAACTGGAGGGGAAGCTCAGCGGCAGCGCGGAGGGCCGGTGGGCTGACGACAAACTGGTGGCCGGCGGCAGCGTGCAGCTGCGGGAAGGCCGCGCCTCATCGACTGCGCAGGCCATCACCGCGGAGGGCATCGAGGCGGACCTCGTGTTCACCGATTTCGCCCAATTCACGACCAAGCCCGGCTCGCTCCACATTCGCGAGCTGCGCACCGGCCAGCTGACGTTGCGCGACCTCGCCGCCGAGTTTGCCCTCGAGGGGACCGACCGCATTGCCGTGGCCCATGCCTCGCTGCTGGCGTTGGGCGGCAGCGTGACCGCGGAGCCATTCCGCTATGTGCCCAGCCGGGCCGAACTGGATGCGGTGCTCCTGGTGGATGGCATCAGCGTCGAGGAAGTGATGGCGTTGACCAAGGATCTGCCTGCCAAGGCCAGTGGTCGGGTCAACGGCCGCGTGCCGGTGCGGATCAGCAGCGAGGGGTTGCGGCTCGGCACCGGGTGGCTGGCGCTCAAGCCGGGTGTCTACGCCGAGATCCAGTTCAACGCCAAGGGCCTGCTCACAGGCGGTGCCTCGCCCAGCAGCCCAAGTTACGTCGTCCTCCAGAAAGTCGAGTCCGGGCTCCTGAAGCTGCAGATCAGCGAATTGCGCCTCGATATCCGCCCGACGAACGCCCCGGAGGGTCGTTCCGCGCAGCTGCACATTGCCGGGGAGCCGGTGGACAAGGAGGTCAAGGCCCCGGTCACGCTCGACCTCAATGTCAACGGTCCCATCGAGAAGCTTCTCAACATGGGCATGAACTCGCGGCTGAGTTTCGGTGCTGGAAAATAACGGCGTCTCAGGCAACCTTTGGCCTGCGTTGCTGACTAAACTCTCACCCATTCCATGCATCCCAGACTTGCCCTCCCGCTGACCCTCGTGCCGCTCCTGCTGGGTGGCTGTCTCAACGTCAAAACCGAGCCCATCGAGGTCAAACCGATCCACATCACCGTGGACGTGAACGTGCGCGTCGAGAAGGCGCTGGATGATTTCTTCGGCGACCTCGACAAGAAGTCCGCGACCATCGAACCCTCCAAATAATCCCCGCCATGCCTGCCCGCCTCCTCACCCTTTTCGCCGCCCTCTGCCTTGTCACCGCCACCGCGTTCGCCGCGACGGCCTCCGACCTGCGCCGCCAGATGGAGCAGCGCCTGCCCGCCATTGATGCCATGAAGACCGCCGAGGCCATCGGGGAGAACAACCGCGGCCTGCTCGAGGTGCGCCCGGCCGGCAAGGCCGATGCCGCCAGCCTCGTGGCCGAGGAGAATCGCGACCGCGAGGCCGTCTACGCCCTGATTGCCAAGGAAACCGGTGCCACGCCCGACTCGGTCGGCCGCGCGCGGGCCAAGCAGATTGCCGCCAACAGCCGCGCCGGGGTCTGGGTGCAGGACGCGGGCGGCGCGTGGAAGAAGAAGTAAGCTCGGGAAGGGAGGTTTCGGCTGGCTCAACCGCCCGAACCTGATCCCGTGCTGCCGCTTTTCGCCGGCACCGTGATGCTCGCGACCACCTTGGCCGCACTCAAGTACGCGGGGTCGATTTCGATCCCCATGCCCGGGGTGGTCGGAACCTGGATTCGTCCACCGACGATCTTGAAGTCAGGCGTATACCAGGACGGCGGCTTCCGGGGCGCACGCCAGGGATATTCCATGAACGGGGTGGCGTTGCGGGTGCAGGAGGCGAACTGGAGGATGTTCACCGACGTGGCGCCCGTCTGCGTGTTGTGCGGCACAATGGTCTTGCCCAGCTTTTCAGCGATGCGGGCGACCCGCTTGGCGCGGATGAGACCGCCGTTGTAGTTGATGTCGGGTTGCACGATGTCCATCACGCCGTTGCGCAGCATCCAATCGAACTGCCAGAGGCTGTAGTTCTGCTCGCCGAACGCGATCGGGATGTGCAGGGCCTGCCGCACGGCCTGCGTCTCCGACAGTTCCTCGAACGGACAGGGTTCCTCGTAGAAGGTGTAGTTCAAGCTTTCGAGCAGGCGGCCGATGCGGATGCCGGTGGGGACGTCGTACGAACCATTGGCATCGGCCATGAGGATGGTGTCGGCGCCGAGTTTCTCCCGGGCGAAGGCGAGCAGCTTTTCCGTGCGGCCGGGATAGGTGTCGAGATTGCGGCTCATGCGGCCCCCGATCTTGAACTTCACCGCCTTGGCGCCAGTTTCGGCCAAGCCGCGGACATAAATCTCCACCTCTTCTTCGGCCCTCAGCTCGCGCGCCGAGCCCGACAGGTAGACCGGGATCTCCTTCGTGATGACGCCACCCAGCAATTCCCCCACGGGCACGGCGGCGACCCGGCCCAACAGGTCGAGGAGGCTCTGCTCGACATAGGCGATGCAGCACCAGAGCGGGAGGCTCGCGAGCTTGTAGTTCTCCCGGTAGACGTGATCAATCAGCGACTCGAGGTCACGGGCATCCCGGCCGATGAAATGCGGGGCGACCAGGTGGGAGAAGATCGGCAGGAAATCCGCCACCTGCTTGGTGCCAGTGAGGCCCACCGCCCCGTCGGTCGAGCGGGTGCGGACAAAGTAATCGCTGCCATTCTGCAGCATCTCGACCGACTCGATCTTTATGGGCGCCTTGAACCGGCCGGGCAGGTTGAACAGGGGTTGCTCGAACTCGCGGATCAACGGTTGCAGCTCGCGCGGGGCCGGGGCATCCGCGGCGGCCAAATTCCGCGGGAGCGAGGCGGCCAGCGTCGCCCCGCCGGTGAGTTTGAGCCAGTCGCGGCGGGTGAGGTTCATCACACCATCTTGCCGTTCGCGTAGACAACCTTGCCCGAGACGATCGTGGTCTTCACGCGGCCGGTGAGGTTCTGCTTATCCCAGGGGGAATTGATGGATTTGCTGAACGCGCCGTAGGTGTTGTAGAGCCAGGTCTCGTCCGGATCGAAGATACAGACGTCGGCGACCGCGCCAGGGGCGAGCGTGCCGGCCGGGAGCTTCAGGATGTTGGCGGCCTTGCGGGTCAGCAGGTCGATGACCTCGCTGAGCTTGAATTTACTTTTTTTCACCAGGACGTCGAGGCACACGGGCAGGGCGGTCTCGAGGCCGATGATGCCGTTGGGGGCGTAGTCGAACTCCT
>Ga0255338_1003451_pt1 | contig 18950 bp, 21 predicted proteins | sample MeOH1_35cm_T4_19_FD_203715 | JGI IMG/M metagenome (GOLD analysis project Ga0255338, IMG submission 203715) | Sandy soil microbial communities from University of British Columbia, Vancouver, Canada - MeOH1_35cm_T4_195 | ecosystem: Engineered > Artificial ecosystem > Sand microcosm > Unclassified ...
TGGTGCTCTCCGGAGCCCCGCGACGAGGGTCTCGACGGCCGCTCCCTGTCCTGGCTCGGGGTCGAGCTGGAACATGGGGCCCGCATACGAGTCGAGCAGCGCATCGAGCCGGCCCGCCGTCACCAGCCGGCCGCGATCGAGGATCGCGACGCGGTCCCCGATCCGCTCGACGTCGCCGAGCACATGGGTCGAGAAGACGATCGTCGCCTCGCCCCGCAGCTCCGCGATCAGCGCCAGCAGGTCGCGCCGGCCCTCCGGATCGAGCGAGCTGACCGGCTCGTCGAGGATGACGACCTCGGGTCGGTGGATGAGTGCCTGGGCGATGCCGAGCCGCTGCCGCATCCCGCCCGAGTAGCCGCCGATCCGCCGGCGACCGGCCTGCGCGAGTCCGACCCGCTCGAGCGTCTCCGGCACCCGCCGCCGAAGCTCGCGGTCGGCGACGCCGTGGAGACGGCCGATGAGCCGCAGCAGCTCCTCGCCGCTCATCCAACCGTAGAAGCGCGGGTTCTGGTCGAGGTAGCCGATCCGCGCGCGGCCGCCGTCCTGCCCCGGACCGCCGACCTCGACCCCTGCGACCCACGCCGACCCCGCGGTCGGTCTGGCGAGGCCGGTCAGCAGCCGGATCGTCGTCGTCTTGCCGGCGCCGTTCGGCCCGAGAAGTCCAAAGACGACGCCGCGCGGAACCTCGATCGTCAGCCCGTCGAGGGCGACGACATCCCCGTAGCGCTTCGTCAGCCCGTCAGTCCGAACGGCCCCGGGGTCGAGCGCCGTCGAGCGCGTGGCGGCCGTCGTCATGCCGCCCTGTCGCCGTCGTCGCGGCCGGCGAGGAAGTAGAGGATCGGCCCGATCGTCGACACGAAGATGATCACGAGTGCCCAGATGAGCTTGTTGTCACCCTTCACCCGTCGCCCGGGCCGGGTCAGGTCGTAGAGCGCGGCCACCACAAGGACGAGCTCGATGACGATGAGCGGCACGATGAGCGCGGCGACCGCGCCGAGGTCCGGTGTCATCGCGGGTTGCCCTCCTCCCGTTGCGACCGTGTCGGGTCAGCCCGCCAGACGAGGTACGAGTAGACAGTCGAGCCGACGGCGACGAGCGCGACGCCCCCGAGCAGCACCGAGACCAGGACCGTTCCGCGGGCACCGAGCAGGATGACTACCTCGATCGCGATCCCGAGCAGGACCAGCAGGCGGCCCGTCAGGCGGTTCGTCAGCGCCCACGCCCGTTCGCTCGACAGGGTCCACGGCGTCCGTACGCCAAACAGGAACATGCTCTGGGTCTTCCCGACGTAGTTCCCGATCACGATGAACACGACACCGACCCCCGCCGAGACCGCGGCGGCCATGTCGAACCGGACCCCGACGGCATACGCCACGACGAGCACCTGGAGCACCGCGATGAGGGCCAGTGGTGCGAGCGTCGTCGCGCGATAGGCGGGAGCGGACCGGGCGAGGTGCTCTTGCCGTGGCTCGACGCGCGGGACGAGGAGAAAGATGCCGAGCAGCACGATCCCGGTCGCGGGAAGGAGGAGCAGGGCGGGCCACTTCGCGACGTAGCCGTCCGCCTGCCCGTTGACCCCCCAGTGGATCGCGACGGGAGCGTCGTTGGGGATGACGACCGCTCCGTAGGCGCTGACCAGCAGCATGACCACGACGAGGCCAACGCCAATCGCCGGGACACGCCCGAGGTTGACGCGGGTGCTCATCGCGCCTCCGGGGGGTTGATCTTGAACGTCTCCATCAGGGCAAGCATCGCCTCCTCGAGGACCGACACATTCAGCGAGTAGGTGATCGTCGAGCCGTTTCTCTCGGCACGGACGAGGTCCGTCTCGCGGAGCACGGCGAAGTGGCCCGACATCGTCGGCCACGACTGCTCGAACTGCACCGCGAGCTCGCCGGCGGTCATGTCGCGCTCGCGAAGGAGCTCGAGGATCCGGCGGCGGGTCGGGTCGGCGAGGGCTCGGTAGACGCGGTTCACCAGCTGTTGTTTCGGCCAATGACGAATTCGGTCGACGCCAAAATAGCCTCGGTCGGTCGGGCGCGTCAAGAGCAGTCCTGACGAAGACGCCAGTCGTGATCGGATCGGCGACGCCCAGCCAGGCCGATGCACGCATGCATCGATCGCCCGGGTGCGGCCCGGACCCCCTGCTAGACTCGCGACGCCGCCGCGCCCGCCCGATCGGGCCTCGCCGCCCCCGGTCGGCCTCGGCTTCCGGCCCACATTCGGAGGACATCGATGACGGACGATCGCGAGCGCTGGGCGCTCATCCTCGGCGCCTCGAGCGGGATGGGCGAGGCGACCTCGGTCGCACTGGCGAACGCCGGCTACCGGATCTGCGGAGTCCACCTCGACTTCCGGGCCGCGCTCCAGCACGTCGAGGACGTCAAGGCCCGGATCGCGGCGGCCGGCAGCGAGGCGCTGTTCATCAACATGAACGCCGCCGACGACGAGAAGCGAGCGGCGGCCCTCGCGACCCTCCGCGCTCGCTTCGACGAGTCTCGGGCGGCCGGACGCCGGCCGTACGTCCGGGTCCTGATGCACTCGCTCGCGTTCGGGTCCCTCGTGCCGTTCATCGCGGACGATCCGAAGGCCGCGGTCGACCGGAAGAAGATGGAGATGACCCTCGACGTCATGGCGAACAGCCTCGTCTACTGGGTCCAGGACCTCTTGCACGGGGGCTTCTTCGACCGCGGGTCGAAGATCTACGCGATGACCTCCGAGGGCTCGAGCCGCGTGATCCCGTCGTACGGCGTCGTCTCGGCGGCGAAGGCGGCGCTCGAGTCGCATTGCCGGCAGCTCGCGATGGAGTTCGCCCGACGCGACACCGGGATCGCCGTCAACGCGCTGCGGGCCGGCGTGACGGACACAGCGGCGCTCCGGAAGATCCCCGAGGCCGAGCGGATGGTCGAGCTCACGCTGGCGCGGAACCCGCACGGGCGGCTGACGTCGACCGAGGACGTCGGTGATGCCATCGTCCGGCTGTCCGAAAGCGACTCGGACTGGGTGAGCGGCAACGTCATCGGCGTCGACGGCGCGGAGTTCGTGACTGGGTAGGACGTTGAGCGAGACCTCGGGCCAATGCCTCGCGGGGTTCGGCCCTGGGCCTCGGTGAGCGACTGGCGGTAGCCGATTGAGGGTGGCATGACTGGCCGGGTCATCGTCGTCGGTTCCTTGAACATCGATCTCGTCGTCAACGTGCCGCGTTTGCCCGCGCCGGGGGAGACCGTCACCGGTGGGTCGTTCGCGCGGCACGACGGCGGCAAGGGTGGCAACCAGGCCGTTGCCGCGGCGCGGCTGGGCGTGCCGACGCTGTTCGTCGGCGCGGTGGGGGACGACGCGTTCGGGGCGCAGGCGAGACAGGCGCTGGAAGCCGAGGGGATCGACGCGAGCGAGCTGGTCGAGGTCCCGGGGGAGGCGACCGGCGTCGCACTCATCGTCGTCGACGGGACGGGCGAGAACCAGATCGCCGTCGCCTCGGGGGCGAACGCCCGAATGACGCCCGACCAGGTCGCCCAGGCGCTCGGCCGGATCGGCCCGCGACCGGGCGACGTCATCCTGACCGGGCTCGAGGTGCCTGCGGCCGCGGTTCGCGAGGCGCTCCGCATCGGCCGGTCGACCGGCGCGACCACCATCCTGAACCCGGCCCCCGCGAACGGCCTCGACCGATCGATGACCGGGCTCGCCGACGTCCTCACCCCGAACCGGTCCGAGCTGGCGGCCCTTGCGACCGCCGACGCGGCTCGGACGGGCAAGACGGCGCCTTCGGATCCGGCTGCCGCGGCCCGGTCGCTCGTCGAGCGCAGCGCCGAGGGCGAGGGCGCTCCGGCGGTCCTCGTCACGCTCGGACCGGCCGGAGCGATCCTCGTGATGCGGGGTGCGTCACCAGCGGAGCTCCCGGCGCCCGGCGTCGACGCCGTCGATTCGGTTGGCGCCGGCGATGCGCTGAACGGGGCGCTCGCGGCGGCGCTCGCGGAGGGTCGACCGCTCGAGCAGGCGGCCACGCGGGCGGTCGTCGCGGCAAGCCTGTCGACGACGCGGGCCGGCGCTCGCGGTGGGATGCCGACAACCGACGAGCTCGAGGCGGCCCTCCGAGCGAGCGGGGATCGGGCCTAGGCGGGACCGCCGCGGCGGCGGACCCGGCCCTCCGCCGTTACGCCTGCTGCGCCTGGGCCTCCGCCACCGCCGCCGGACGTCGCCGGCCGAGCAGCCCGGTCCTCGGTCCGAGCGCCAGCGCGCCGAGGAACGCGCCCGTCTCGACGAGCACGATCGTCGCCCCGCTCGCCGCGTCGACCCAGTAGGACAGGTACAGCCCGACGACGGACGAGGCGATCCCGACGGCGATCGCGAGCGCCATCATCCGGCCGAAGCGGACGACGAGGAGCTGGGCGGTCGCGGCCGGGGTGACCAGCATCGCCACGACGAGGATGATCCCGACCGCCTGGAGGCTGATCACGATCGTCAACGCGACGAGCGCGAGAAAGATCGACTCGAGCCAGTCGACCCGGAGCCCCGAGGCGGACGCCCCGAGCGGGTCGAACGTGGCGTAGAGCAGCTCCTTCCAGAGCACGGCGACCGCCCCGAGGACGAGCCCGGCGAGGATCGTGAGGCTGATCAGGTCGTCGACCGAGGTCGATAGGAGGTACCCGAACAGGAAGCTGAACAGGTCCGCGACGTACCCGTTGATCGTGCTGAACAGGAAGATCCCGAGCGCGAACGTGCCCGCGAACAGGACTCCGATGGCCGTGTCGGTCCGGATCCGCGCCCGCCGGCTGACGACCCCGATCGACAACGCCGTCGCCACGGCCGCGACTCCGGCACCGAGCAGGTACGGCCCGTGGACGAGGAAGGCGACGACGACGCCCGGGAACGCCGCGTGGCTGATCGCGTCGCCGATGAAGGCGAGACCCTTGAGCACGACGTATGTGCCGACGACGGCGCACACCGTCCCGACGATGATCGCGGCGGCGAGAGCGCGAAGGAAGAAAGCGTGCTCGAGCGGGGTCATGAGCAGGTCGATCATGGCGTCCGCCGGCTCGCCGTCGAGCTCTGCCCGTCGCTGTGGCCTCCGCCCTCGTGGAAGTGGCGCTCGCGTCCGGACGGCTCGTCGTGGTGGTGCGCGTCGTCGAGGACGACGGCGTCGCCGCCCAGGACGAGCAGGTGACCGCCGTAGGTCCGCGACAGGACGCCCGGATCGAGCACGAGGGACGCCGGTCCGTGGGCGACGATGCGGTGGTTGATCGCGAGGACGCGCTGGAACCGCTGAGCGGCACAGGCGAGGTCGTGGGTCGTCGCGATCACCGTCTTGCCGCGGCGCGCCTCGGCCTCGAGAAGGTCCATGAGGTCCTCCTGCGTCGTCGCGTCGACCCCCGTCACGGGCTCGTCGAGGAGGAACACGTCCGGCTCGGCAGCGAGCGCGCGGGCGAGGAACACGCGTCGGCGCTGCCCACCGGACAACGAGCCGATCTGCGTCTCGACGTGGCTCGCCATCGAGACCTGGTCGAGCGCCGCTGCGACCGCCCGCCGGTCGACCGCCGACGGCCGCCGGAACGGGCCGAGTGCGGGGTACCTGCCCATCATCACCACGTCGCCGACCGTGACGGGGAACGCCCAGTCGACGAGCTCGGCCTGGGGGACGTACGCGACGCGGCGGGCCTGCTGCCCGGCCGGGTGCCCGAGCACCTCGACCCGCCCGGTCCACGGCCGGATGAGCCCGGCCATCAGCTTGAGTAATGTGCTCTTCCCGGCGCCGTTCGGGCCGACGACCGCGAGGAGCGACCCGGCCTCGACCGCGACGTTCACGTCCTCGAGCGCGATTCGGTCCCCGTAGCCGGCGGAGACGTCCGACAGCCAGACGTCGGCGTGTGCTCGAGCATGGCCGGAGTCGAGGCCGGGCTCGACCGTTCGGAGCCGGCGCTCGTCGGGATGGGCATGGGGATGCGCATGCGGGTCGAACGCGCGGTCCGGGGCGCGGGTCGCCCCCGCGGTCGTCACGACGCGGCCTCCGTTGCCCGCGATCGGGTCATCCGCCATGCTGCCCTGCCGCCTGGTAGCCCTTGAGGAGCCGGTCGATGTCCCAGCGCATCAGCGCCTCGTACGAGTCGACCGGCGGATCGCCCAGGGTGTCCGTGTAGAGATCGCTGATCACCGTTACCCCCGCCTCGTCGGCGACCGTCTTCGCGAGCTGGTCGCTGAACTGGACCTCGCTGACGACGAGCTTCGCCTTCGTCTGGCGGATGCCGGCGACCAAGTCCGCGAGCTCGCCGGCGGATGGATCCTGTCCCGGCGCCTTGATGATCGACCCGACGATCTCGAAGCCAAAGGCGCGGGCGAAGTACGGCAGCGCATCGTGGAACGACACGATCTGGCGGCGGTTGGCGGGGATCGCCTCGAGCTCGTGCTTCAGGTCCGTTTCGAGGGTCGCCATCTTCGTCGCCCATGCGTCGGCGTTTGCACGGAACGTGGGGGCGCCGGCGGGGTCAGCGCGGCCGAGCGCGTCGGCGATCGCGCGGCCGTATCCGGCGGCGAGCGCGGGATCCAGCCACAGGTGGGGGTTCGGGATCCCGCTCTCGAGGATCCGGTCCGACTGCGGCAGCGTTTCGGCGAGGTGAACGACTTCCGCCGTGGCGCCGGCGTCGCGGGCGAGCTTCGTCAGCCACTCGTCGAGCCCGAGGCCATTGGCGAAGACGACCTTGGCGTCCTCGACCCGTCCGAGGTCCTGGGGAGTCGGGTCGAACGTGTGGACCTCGCCACCCTTCGGGACGAGGCTCGTGACGGTGACGCGGTCGCCGCCGATCTGTGAGACGAAGTCGGCGAACACCGTCGTCGTCGCGACCACCGGCGTCCTTGCCGCGACCGGTTCGCCGGTCCCCGCCGCGCCGCCACCGCCACGACTGCAGCCGGCCACGAGGGCGACGACGGCAAGGGCGACAGCGGTGCCACGGAAGAGTCGAAGAGGCAGGCGGGTCATTCCTCGGGCTCCTTCGACTGGCAGCTCGGGCAGCGCCCGAACAGCTCGAGTCGATGGGCGTCGATCCGGTACCCCGTGCGCTCACCGATCGCGTCGACGACGGCCCGCAGACCGGCGTCGTCGATGTCCGTGGCTCGGCCGCACGACGAGCAGACGACGTGGTGATGGTGGGCTGGCTCGCAGCCGATGTACGCGTGCTCGCCGGACGGCAGGTCGAGCCGCTCGACGACGCCGAGCTCGAGGAGAAGGTCGAGCGCTCGAAAGATCGTCGCCCGACCGATCGGGAGGTGACGCCTCCGTGCGTCGGCGGCGAGGTCCGCCGCGGTGAAGTGGCCCTCGCGGCCGGCGATCAGCTCCGCAACGGCACGCCGAGGCTCGGTCAGCCGATGGCCGGCACGATCGAGCGCGTTGATGACGGGAGTCGAGTCAGGCACGAGCGGAATGATACCGAGTCTCACGGTCCGTGTCGATACCGAGTCTCAATCGGGCCCCGGGGAGACGGACACGAGGACGCCTGGAGACCGCGGGTGCGGTCCGGACTACTTCGTCGGGTCTCCGTCACCCGACTTGATCAGCCCGAGGGCGCCGCGTCCGACGAAGTTGAACGCGTGGGTGACGACCGGGTAGAGCCCGTCCTCGGCCGTCTGGAACTCGACGATCGCGCCCTGGGCCGGCGAGAGGTCGACCGCCTGCGAGCCCCAGCTGCCCGGGTTGCCACGCGTGAGGCTGACGCCCTCCTTGGTGACCGTGTCGAAGATCGTCCCGACGATGTGAAACGAGCTGTCGATGGACGGTCCAGCGTCGAGGATGAAGATCCGGACGCGCTTGCCCGTCCCGACCTCAAGTGGATGGTCCTTGTACTGGTTCACGACCCCGTTGAAGACCACGAAGTCGGGCGCGGGGGCTGCGGCCATCGCCTTCTCGAGATCGACCGGCTGACCCTGGGGCCCGAGATACCACTCGCTCTGGACGAGCGCGAACTCGTGGTCGACCTTCGGCAGGCCCGCGCGCGGTTCGACGATGACCATCCCGAACATGCCGTTGGCGATGTGGTGGAGTGCCGGCGCGGTGCCGCAGTGGTACATCCACACGCCCGCGTACTCCGCCCTCCACTCGTAGACGAGCTCCTCGCCCGGCGCGATCGAACGCATCTCGTCGTTCCAGGCGACCTGGCTCGCGTGGAAGTCGATCGAATGGGACATCTGGTTCTCGGCAGGATTCTTGAGGTGGACGCGGACGGTGTCGCCGACCTTCACCCGGATGACGGGACCCGGGACGGTGCCACCGAACGTCCAGACCTTCTGGACGAAGCCGGGCGCGACCGTCATCTCCTGCTCGGTCATGACGAGGTCGATGTCGTGCGTTTCACCGGGCAGCCGGGCCGGGGCGGTCGCGTCGTATGGCTCGTACGGTGCCGCGTTCGGGTCGGGCTCGACGTTCGTCGCCGGCATCGGGCCGCCGTGGTCATCGCTCGGAGTTGGCGCCGCCGCGGTGCCCTTGACGCTGATCGCACCCTTCATCCCGGCTGTCGCGTGCCCGGGGATCGAGCAGATGAACGTCACGCCGGCCGCCGGAACGTCGATCTCCGTCGTCGCCGACTGGCCCGCCTCGGCGTGTGCCATGGCGCCGTCCGGGAAGGTGACATCGTGCGGCACGACTCCGGTGTTCGTGAGCTTCACGGTGTAGCGGCCGGGCGCGTCGACCGTCAGCTCCGCCGGTTTGAAGCCGAGGTCGAAGGACTCGATCTCGAGCGTCCCGAGCACCTGTCCATTCGCGGCCGGCGCCGGCGCCTGGGACCCGTGGCCTGCCGAAGCGCCAGCGTCGGCGGACGCAGCTAACGCCGGGGCATAGGTCCACGTGGGCCCGCCGCTGGAGGAACACCCGGCGAGCATGGCCGCGATCGCGATCACGGCGGGGAGGGGGGCGGTTGGACGACGCATCGGTGTGGGACCCTCGAACGGCTGATAATCACGTACTGAGCTAGTACAAGAAAACCGCGGCGGGACCGCGCCGGCCAGATGCCGAATGGCCCGTCCCGGGATGACCCATGGCCCCTGAGCGGCACCCCGAGGCGCAGCCGTTAATCGCGGTCGGCGACCTCTGCGAGGGTCGTTGCCGCGAGGCGCTCCAGGAGCGAGGCGCGGGCGCCGGCGAACACATCGTGGACGGCGCACACGCCGCTCTTTCCGCACGGGCCGCCGCGCAGCACGCACGTCGACTGGCCGGCGTCGCCCTCGGCGGCCTCGACGATCTCGAGGAGGGTGATTCGGTCCGCGGGGCGCGCGAGCCGGTAGCCGCCACTCCGGCCGATCGTTCCCTCGACGAGGTTCGCCCGGGCGAGATCACGGAGGACGTGAGGCACGAACTGCACCGGGATGCCCATGTCGGCAGCAATTCGGCGGCCGCTGAGCCGGTCGGGGTGGTTGGTGGCGAGCGCGAGCATCGTCCGCACCGCGTAGTCGCCTCGCCGGGTCAGCTCGAGCCGCATGGTCGCAGTCTGCCTCCTCGGCGTCCCGCCGTCGCGACGAGCCCAACGTTGCCGGACACGTCGCCCGGTACCCCGCGCGCCCCGGACCATCGTCCCCCTGCCGCCGGGGCCGAGCGTGCGCGAGACTCACCGCGCAATGGTGTGCCGCTCGGCCGCCGATTCGACGTTGTCCACGGGAACCCGATGATCGCCAACCCCAGCCGCCGCCGAACCCGAGCTCGGGCAGCGATGCCCGAGCTGCCGGCTGCCCTGCCGATCGGCGAAGAGGACGCGGCGATCTTCAACTGCCCCGCCTGCGCCCGCCCCCTCGCGACCGGCGCCCGGCGTTGCCCGGGTTGCGGGATCCACCTCGTGCTTGGCGTCCCCGTCAAGCGCGCGTCGGTCTTCGTGGCGGTCGGGACGTCGTTCGGGATCCTCCTCGGCGCGGGGTTCACCGGGGCGATGCTGACGCGCGCGCAAGCCCTCGCCGCCAGTGCGGCCGCGATCCCGCCGACGTCGGCCTCCGCTCCGTCGGTCGCGCCGTCCACGTCCGCGTCCGCGTCTCCGGCCGAGACCCCGGTGCCGCCCGCCGTCCCGGCGGCCGCGCGAGCAGCGCTGATCCAGTCGGCGACGCTGCATGGCCGCCTGCGGACCGGCGTGTCCACGCTCGAGGCCGCGCTCGCCGCGCCGCGGTTCGACACCGCTGAGGTAGCCCAGGCGCTCCGATCGCTCGCGTCCACCTCGGCGCTCGGCGTCGACATGGCCGGGCGGCTCAGCGAATGGCCGGATGCCGCGACGCTGGCCACGGACCTGGAGTCGTTCTACGACCAGGTCCGGGCGGTTGCCCGAAGCGGCCTGGCCGCGTCGCTGCGAAACGAGCCGGCGTACCGCGCGGCCGCAACGGACATGGTCACCCTCGCCGGCGGCCTTCCGGCGCTCGACGACGAGACCCGCCGGTTCGCGGCCTCGGCCGGCATCGAGATGCCCCCATCGACGATCGGGAGCACGGCTCGTGGGGCCGGCGGCGTCACCGCCTCCATGGGTGGTTCGACCGCGCCCTGACCCCGGGTCGGGCCGCCCGCGGCCCCGTCAGCGCGCCGCGACCTGGCCGCCGCCGTAGCCCGTCAGCTCGACGTACGCCTGCCCCCCGACCGGCCTGCCGTCCCGGATCGCTCGCACCCGTTGCGAGCCCTCCCAGTAGACGACGCCCGTCGTCTCGCGGGTGTCGAGCTCCTGGTCGGCGACGGTCGGCTCGAGCTCGATCGTGAGGCGCTCCGCGGGCAGCGAGATCCGCCACCCGGCCGGGTAGTCGGCGCCGCTGCGCGGGCTCTGCCAATGGCGCGTCACGTCCACCGTGAACGCCTCGCGCGGGAGATGGCGCGTCCGCCCGTCGGCAGAGACGAGCGTCCCGTAGACGAGCGGGTAGCTCCCGTCTCGATCGCGGACGAGCGACAGGGTGATGTCGGTCCCGTCGTCGAGGTTGACGGCGAACCAATCCCAGCCGCCACCGCCGATCGCGATGAAGTCGCCCCACTGGTGATCGAACCACGCGGTGCCGTCGACCTCGAGCGTGCGGCCGTCTATGGTGATCGAGCCGGTCGCCGCCATCGACGTCCGCGAGTAGTAGTAGGAGCCGCCGGCCGGACCGAAGTCGATCCAGCCGTCGCGGTCGTGGAGCGCGGGCGGCTTCGCCGAGACCAGCGACAGGTCGATCCCGAGCCCGCCGGGCACGCCGGTCGCCGCGGCTTCGGCGGGTGCCATTGCTGCCGTCAGTCGATCCCGCCCGTCGCCGCCGCGCATCTCCCAGGCGGGCAGCTCGAGGGTGGCGGGCCGGCTTGGATCGAGGCCGCGGATCGCGAGGTCGAAGGCCGTCCCGGCCCTGGGGCCCGGCGGATCGGCGGCCGGTGCAGGGGTCGCGGTCCCGCCGCCGACCGCGAGGGCGGCCCCCCGACGATCGACCTGCGGTCCGATCTCGCTCCGCTGGCCGTACAGGAAGCGATTCCCGGTCTCGTCGGTGAGCGCGAGGTGGGACGCCCACGAGACCGCGAACCTGCCGCGCTCGGCGCGGAAGATGACGAACTCGAACCCCCAGCGTCCGCCCGAGCCGTCCCGCAGGTGACCGGTGTAGTACCACCACTCGGTCAGCCGCCGGTGCGCGCCGTCGTCGCGGGGGAGGACGACGGGCTGCGGATCCGCGACCGCAACGGCGGACGGCTTCGCCTGCAATGAGGCAACTGGACGCTGAGCGGGTGCATTGGCGACGATCGGGGCGCCACCACAGCCAACCACGGCCAGCACGATCGTCGCGAGGAGCGCGAGCCGACGCTGGCGAATCGCCGTCATCGCGCCGCCGCCTCAATCTCGGCCTCGGTCGCCGGCAGACGGCTCGCGACGAACCGCTCGAGCGCCCCCGGCAGCCACCAGTTCCACCGTCCGAGCAGCCGCATCGTCGCCGGGACGAGGAGCGCCCGGACGACCGTCGCATCGAGCGCCACGGCGATCGCGACCCCGACCCCGAGCGCCTTGATCAGGACGATGTCGGCGAACGCGAACGAGCCCGCGACGACCACGACGATCAGGGCGGCCGACGTGACGATCCGGCCGCTCCGCTCGAGCCCACGCGCGACCGCCTCCTGGTTGTCGTGGGTTCGGTCCCAGACCTCCTTCATCCGCGACAGGAGGAACACCTCGTAGTCCATCGACAGCCCGAACAGGACGCAGAAGAGGATCACGGGCTGGGTGGTCTCGACGAACCCGAGCGGCTGGAACCCGAGCAGCGCCGACAGGTTGCCGTCCTGGAAGATCCAGACGAGGGCACCGAAGCTCGCGACGATCGAGAGCGTGTTCATGACGATCGCCTTGGCCGGCAGGATGATCGAGCGGAGGAGGACGAACAGGACGAGGTACGTCGAGACGACGATGAACAGCGCCGTCCGCGGGAAGTCGGCCCCGATCCGGTCGACCACGTCGACGACCTCCGCCGCGCCGCCGCCGACGAGCACGCTGACGCCGGCAGGCGGGGCGAGCGGGCCGGCCGGGTCCCGGAGATCGGCGACGAGTGCCCGCGCCTGCTCGCGGTTCGGTCCGTAGGGCGTGTAGACGGTGAACGCCGTGAGCTCGCCCTTCGTCGTCGCGCCGACGGACTCGCGGACGAACCGGTCGGGAGGGCCCGACGGGCCGGAGTAGAGGAGCTGGTACTGGTCGAGGCGGAGCCGCGGGTCGATGTCGACGAGCGAATCGACGCGCGTGACCCTCGCGTCGGCGGCGAGGCGCCGCGAGTACGCGAACAGCTTGGCGACGTTGTCCGGTGAGGTCGCAGCGCCCGTCGTCCGGACGGCGAGCGACAGCGGCGCGAAGGCGCCCTCACCGAACTGGTCGACGAGCTGGTCGAACGTCGCCCGCGACGGCACGGACGCCGGCAGGATCGACGAATCCGGGGCGTTGAACCGGACGTGGAGGAACGGCGTGCCGAGGACGAGGAGGAGCGCGAGCGTCGGGACGAGCACGGCGACCGGACGGCGCATGACCCAGCGGGCGATCCGCGCCCACGGCCCGTCGCCGTCAGCGGCCACCTTCACCCGCCGGACACGGAGCGCGTCGATGCGCGACCCGGCAACCGTGAGGAGCGCCGGCAGGAGGGTCAGCGCCGCCGCGACCGCGAGCCCGACGACGATCGCCCCGGCGATCCCGACCGAACGCAGGATCATGAACTCGAACAGCACGAGTCCGAGCAGCCCCAGGAGCACGGTCAGGCCGCTGAAGAAGACGGCCCGCCCGGCGGTCGCGACCGTCACCCGGACGGCCTCCGCCACACGATCCGTCCCCTCGCGCGCGGCGAGCTCCTCCCGGAACCGGCTCGTCATCAGCAGCGAGTAGTCGACGCCGAGGCCGAGCCCGAGGAGCGTCGCGAGGTTGAGGACGAAGATGCTCATCGGGGTGGCGGTCGCGACCCCGAACACGACGGCAAGCGCGACGAGCACCGAAGCGCCACCGACCGCCAGCGGCAGGCCGGCCGCGACGACCGAGCCGAACACGATCAGGAGGGCCAGGCCAGCGAGCGGGAGCGAGACGACCTCGCTCCTGCGGAGATCGGACTCGGACACGTCCTGGACGTCGCCGTAGAACGCCGGGCCACCGGCGATTCCGACCTCGAGACCCTCCGTCGGCTGGAGTGCCCGCTCGATGCCGGGGAGCGCCTGCGGCGAATCGTCGGGATGGAGGTCGAGGAAGACCACGTCGTAGGCGGTCCGGCGGTCGGCCGAGACCTGGCTCGGGGCGAACAGGTGCGACGCCACCGACCGGACATGAGGGGCGCGAGCGACGTCGCGGACCGCCGATGCGGCGGCGGTTTCGAACTCGGGGCTGCCCGCCGCCCAGCGATCGCTGTGGAAGACGACGACGACCGCCGATGGGGACGCGCCGAGCTCGCGCTCGAGGAGTTGACGCGCCCGGGCCGACGGCAGGTCGTCGAGCGTGAAGCCGCCCGCTCGAAGTGCCTCGGTGACGCGCGGCGCGAACGGGACCGCGACGAGGAGGAGGGCGGCCCACACGGCGATCACCCAGCGGTGACGTCGGACGACCAACCGCCCGAGTCGGTCGAACGGGCTCACGGTCGCGGAGGCGGCGACGCGCACGCGCGCGCACGCGAGCCGGACCAATTGGTCGACGACGGGGACATCGGCGCCATCGTAATCCCGATCGCCCGGCGACCCCTCCGAGCGCTCTTGCCGTCAGGCGTGCGCGGGCTCTGCTAGCATCGTCGGACAGTCACCGCCTTCGTCCCGCCCGCAGCGAGGCCCTCCGTGCAGCTGTTCACGATCGCGTTCCAGCAGCCCATCCCGTTCGGGATCGCGACCGTCATCACCGCCATCATGGTCCTGACCTGGCTCCGCTCGGCAATGGTCGCCGAGGGCAACGGCGGGGGGTGGACGCGCCGGATCACCAGCCCGAACGCGAAGTGGCTGTTCGGCCTCCTGTTCGTGATCTGGGCGCTGGTCTTCGGGATCGGCCTCCAGTTCGTCCCCCACGAGGGCGCGAACTCGCCGTACGGCGGTCTCGGCCTGATCGCGCTGTTCTCCGGCTTCTTCATCATGATGGGCTTCCTCTGGGCGGTGATCGGGGAGTAGTCCCCGCCCGGGCGGCGGCGGCTGACGCGGCGTTCGTCCCCAGCGCCCCGTCCGACCGCGTTTGACCCTTCACGCCAACGCCGTCGCGACCCTGCGCGGGTGGCGCGCGCCGTCACCGCGGCAGGAGGCGCTCCGCCTCGCGTACCTCGACCACCTTGCTCGGCATGCCGACGGTGTCTGGCGCGATGGGCCGCCCGCGCATCTGACCGCATCGTGCTTCGTCGTCGACGAGGCGGGTGAGCAGATCCTCATGTCGCTCCACCGCAAAGGCGGGTTCTGGGTCCAGTTCGGCGGCCACTGTGAGCAGGGCGATCGGACGCTCGCCGACACGGCGCTGCGAGAGGCGCGCGAGGAATCGGGGATCGAGGGCGTCCGGCTGCTGCCCGGCCCGTTCGACCTGGACCGCCATGCGCTCTCCGCGTCGTTCGGGCGGTGCCGCGAGCACCTCGACGTCGCGTGGCTGGCGATCGCACCCCTCACGGCGCCGCATGCGACTTCGAGCGAAAGCGAGGACGTCCGGTGGTGGCCAATCGCGGCGCTTCCGCCCGGCGTCGTCGCCGATCTGCCGCGTCGTCTCACGCGCGTCTCGACCGTGCTCGAGACGAGTCGTTAGGGCACATCTGCCCACGGGTGGACCGCCCCACACCGGCTCGGCTATGATCCCGGGACTTGCAGAGTGCATAGTCTTTATGCATCGGTCAGTCGAACATCGGGGAGGCTCGAGCGACCGTGGACGCGCAGGAGATCAAGGCCGCCGTCGCCCACCAGGCCGCCCTCGCCACGGCGGGCGAGCAGCCGTGGGTCAACCCGCGTGACCCCGCCCGGCGCCTCGGGCCCGACGGCCGCCCCGCCGTCAGCCGACGAGGACCGCTGTGGGAGGACGTTCCCGACGAGAAGTGGAACGACTGGCGCTGGCAGCTGAGCAACCGGGTCAACGACCTCGAGGAGATCGAGCAGGTTCTGAAGCTGACGGAGGAGGAGCGGGCGGGTCTGTCGGCGCCGGACAAGTTCCGGGTCGACATCACGCCGTACTTCATCAGCCTGATCGACCCTGACGACCCGAACGACCCCATCCGTCGCCAGGTCATCCCCCTCGGCCGCGAGCAGCAGGCGTTCACCGCGATGATGGAGGACTCGCTCGCCGAGGACCGCCACTCGCCCGTCCCGGGCCTCGTCCACCGCTACCCCGACCGGGTCCTCATGCTCGTCACGACCCAGTGCGCGAGCTACTGCCGCTACTGCACCCGGTCCCGGATCGTGGGCGACCCGACCCAGAACTTCAACCGCAAGGACCATGAGGCCCAGCTCGAGTACCTGCGCCGGACGCCGCAGGTCCGGGACGTCCTGATCTCCGGCGGTGACGGCCTGACTCTCGCCCCGAAGCTGTTCGAGTCGATCCTCCGCGGCCTCCGCGAGATCCCCCACATCGAGATCATCCGGATCGGCTCGCGGGTCCCGGTCTTCCTGCCGCAGCGGATCGACGACGAGCTGTGCGCGATGCTCGAGAAGTACCACCCCCTCTGGATCAACCTCCACTTCAACCATCCGAACGAGATCACGCCCGAGGTCAGCCGCGCGGTCGACAAGCTCACCAAGGCCGGCCTCCCAGTCGGCAACCAGAGCGTCCTGCTCGCGGGCGTCAACGACTGCGTGCACATCCAGCGCGAGCTCGTCCATCGGCTCGTCGAGAACCGGATCCGGCCGTACTACCTGTACCAGTGCGACCTGGTCGAGGGGTCGGGGCATTTCCGGACCCCGGTCGGCAAGGGGCTCGAGATCATCGAGGGCCTCCGTGGGCACACGTCCGGCTACGCCGTCCCGACCTACGTCATCGACGCGCCGGGGGGCGGCGGCAAGATCCCGGTCATGCCCAACTACCTCATCAGCTACTCGGACCACAAGGTCGTGCTCCGCAACTACGAGGGCTACATCACGACCTACGAGGAGCCCGAGACCTACACGAAGCACGACCAGGACGCCTGTCCCTACTGCCGGCACCAGCGCTCCGAGCCCGGTCAGTCCGGGGTCCTGGGGCTGCTCGAGGGCGAGCGGATGTGGATCGAGCCGAAGGGCTTCGAGGAGACGCATCAGCGCGGCGCGACGCAGGCCCACCGGCTTCAGGACCCGTCGAAGTGGGTGCCGTTCGGCGTCGGGGCGATCGAGGGCACAGCGGGCGCGCCGCTCCGCGTGATCGAGCCCGGTGACGCGGCGGGCGCGCCGACGTATGGTCCGGGCGAGGAGCCCCGGCCGCGCGACGGCGAGCCGACGGCATCGGCCCACGGGGAGCTTCTCTAGGCGCCGGATTCCACGCGGCGGTCGCGGAGCCCGGGCGCGCGGCGGAGGACCACGACATGGCGGCATTCGACCGGGCGACGTTGGATCAGCTCGCCGAAGGGGAGGAGATCGACATCGAGACGCGGGCGCCCGACGGCGCTGAGCCTCGCCGGACGACGATCTGGGTCGCCGTGGACGGCGAGGACGTCTTCGTCCGGTCGATCCACGGGACGCGCGGCCGTTGGTACCGCGACCTCCGCGCGAACCCCGAAGGCGCGATCCACCTGCTCGACGGTGGCCAAACTCCACCGATCCCCGTCCGGGCGGTGCCCGCGGCGGACCCCGAGTCGGTCGAGCGTGCGACGCGGGCGTTCGAGCGCAAGTACGCCGGCGACGCGGCGCTTCGCACGGTCGTCGCCGCGGAGACGTTCCCGTCGACGCTCCGGCTGGAGCCCGCGCAGCGCCCCTGACCCTCTCGGGTCGTGGTGGCAGCGCGACGGCGGCAGTCGCGTGCGATCAGTTCGACGGCTGCCGGACCTCGAACATCCCGCAGACGTTCCATGTCCCCGTGCGGCCGGTGGTTCGAGGCCCAGGCCAGCCAGTCGACGTGCTCGACGAGCCCGCCGTGGGTCAAGACGACGAGATCCTCGCCCTCGGAAAGTGCGCTCGACCGAAGGTTAGGATGGCAGCGTGAAGTCGATCCCGAACCTCCCCGGCTTCCTTCTGATGGTCGGCATTGCGGTCGCGTTTTCAAGCGCACTGACTGCGGCACCGGGCCAACATCTGCTCGTGCTCGCGAGCGGTCTACTCACCGCCGGGGTTCTCGCGCTGATCGTGGCCGCCATCGTCAGGTTGATGGCGCGCCGCCCACCCGACGATTCAATCTGACCCACCACCGGACCGGTAGCGGCCAGCAAGAGGAGGGTCGACGGATGCCGGCGCGGATCGACCTCGTCTGGCGATGGCTCGTCGTCATGGTGCTGGTATCGGCCTGCAACGCCGGACCGGGTGCGGCACCCGGAATCCAAATTGGGCGCGCGGACGCGGCGGAGGGCGCGATCTCGATCAGCACGCCGGATTGGACGTACAGCGTCCCATTGGACGGGGTCTTGTGGGTCGATCAGATGGGGCTGCACGACGCTGGCCGGCCGGCCTGTCTCGCCCCCGGCGTCAGCCGGGAGATCCAGTTCGCGGCGGTCGAGGTAACGGTCCAGGGCACGACCTGGCGGCCCGTTGTCTGGGTGTCCTGCCGGTAGCCCGGACATGTCGAGGCCGCGACGCATCGCGCCGCGACCTCGAGGCAGCCTCCGAAGGAGGGCTACTTCACGATCACCTCGTGGCGCATCCCCAGGAGGAAGTGGGGCTCGCCGGCCGGCGGGGTCGCGTTCGGATCCGGGCTCCCGGTCGGCAGTTCGGTGATGCCCTTCGGGACGAAGCAGATCATCAGGTAGTCACCCGCCTGGTCGGCCGTGACCGTGCCCTCCGCGTCCTTGCCGGGCTCGGCCATGAGATTGCCCACGAGCGTGACCTTGCTCAGCGCCTGGTCGTCCGGCAGCTTCAGGATGTCATCCCACGACTCGGTCACGTCGGCGTTCTTTCGAACGAGCACGAGCTCGTGGAGCTCCTTGCCGCCGTTCTTCAGCGCGAACTGGGTCCCAGGCGCGGTCGTGTCCGGGGCTCCTTCGAACGCGTACTCCACCCCGGTTACCGTGACGGTCGGGCCGCCGGCTGACGACGACGGGTTGGCGGAGGCCGCAGTCGACGGAGCGGCGGGCGAAGCAGCGGACGGGGCGGCCGAGGCCACCGGCGACGACGACGCGCCGGAGCCGGTGCATGCGGCCGCGGCGGCGGCAAGGACGAGGAGGGGCAGGGCGCGGCGGAGCAGCGAAGCCTTCACGGGCATCCTTTCGTGTCGGCGCCCGAATTGTTGGGCGCACGGGCGTGCGACCGCGCTGTCGCGGCCGGGGAGCATGGGCGCGGGGACCCGATCGACGACCGGTGGTCGGCTCGTCGCGCCTGGTCGTCGGGAGCGGGAGGGCTCTCGGAGGACGTGGGCGGCGGATCGCGGGCCGATGGTACGCGATCGCGCGGGTCGGCGCTGCGCCGGGGCAACACC
>Ga0255338_1003452_pt1 | contig 18945 bp, 23 predicted proteins | sample MeOH1_35cm_T4_19_FD_203715 | JGI IMG/M metagenome (GOLD analysis project Ga0255338, IMG submission 203715) | Sandy soil microbial communities from University of British Columbia, Vancouver, Canada - MeOH1_35cm_T4_195 | ecosystem: Engineered > Artificial ecosystem > Sand microcosm > Unclassified ...
GCGGCTGGAGCCAGGAAGAGTTTGCCGATCGCGCAGGTATTCATCGAACCTACGTCAGCGATCTCGAACGGGGAGCGCGCAATCCGACCATCACGATCGTCGAACGGCTCGCGAAAGGGCTGAAGGTGAAGACCGGCTCGCTGCTCGACTGACCTGTTCCTAGGCCGACATTCGACGGTCCGACGACAGACTGATCGTGCTAGGGTTACCCGACAATCCGCAGGTATAAGGAGACGTAATGAGCACGGTGACCGCCGCGCCACGGAAGCGCCGATCCTCTCACCAGACCCAGTGGGCAGCGCAGTTCGCCGTCGCGAGCGAGCTCTGCAAGCGCGGCTATGAGGTCGCCCTCACGATGGGGAATCATCCCACCAAGGACATCATGGTTTGCGGCCCGAGCGGTGGGTCCTTCGGCATCGACGTAAAGGGCCTGTACAAACGAAACTATTGGGCGGTGCGCGAGAAGCCTGAAAGACCAGATGTCTTTTATATCTTCACGTTGGTGCCGGAGGGCGCGCCCAACCGGTTTTTCATCCTCACTCAAGCTGAAGTGAACGCGGGCATCCGTGAAGATCTCGCGCGGGCTCGGAGATCGGCCGTCGAAAAGGGCCGATCTCCGGATGCGATTGCAGATTTTCCCGGTGTCGCGTGGTCGTATGCTGAAGAATTCGAAAATCGCTGGGACAAGCTGCCGCGCTGATGTTGGCCAATGACGCGAGCCTTCATTGCTTGCTGAACCTTGCCAGCGCGCCGGGATGTACCTCGAGAGGTAGTGCTCGCAAGACAACAAGAGATCGGTTGGCGGGTTCTAGCGCATAGTCGCACTTCTTCGGCCGGCCCAGCTTCGCCAGCCATGCGGTGGTGCCGGAGCGCACCGCAGGTTCAAGTGTCAAAGCGGCCCCGCCGTCTCAAAGGCCGCACACGGCTCCAAAGAAAACCCCCGCCGAAGCGAGGGGAAGCGCCAAGTTGTTTGGGCCATATGGGACAGACACTTCCCGCTCGAAACCGTCATTGTGCCGAGCTGTTCCCAACGTCCGATTTCCACCCATCACGCACGCTCTGCCTAGATAAGCCGACCTGGAAGACGGACTGTCCGCTTCCGACCCATTGCGAACATTGGCGCAGCCGAACCCCGTTAGTCACCGAAAGCGTTGACACGCCCAGGAATCGGCATGTCCGCTCGCTGGACGGTTTCGCGCTGTAAGAAGAAGGCGGCATGCAGCGCACACCGCCTGTCAAGTCGGAGCCCGCCCGATTCGACGAGCCTTGGGTCGCCGCATTCTTCTACATGATTTCATCTGCAACGAACAGGGGGATGAGGTACGGCAAGTGCCTCGGGCCGGAAGTCAGCGTCCCGATTCTGCCGAGGGAACAATTTGACGGACGACAGCGTATCGAGGGCTGTTGGTCGCAAGACAATTTGCTTGGACGTCGGGTCCCGCACCATGCGAGCAAACGTGGAGTGAGACATGGAAGCCCGACTTCTGATAGCCTACCTACTGATAGCTTGTCTGGTCTTCGCCACCGCATTGGGCGCTAGGACCGTGAGCCGCAAGCGTCGCGAGCGCCGGCGCCTCATGCGCGGCTACAGAAGCCACCGCAAGAGTCCGGCAGTCCCGATCCGCGAAGAGGGCTGAGGCACGAGTTTGGCTACTGACCGGTTGCCCTTGCCACGGTCAATCGGCCTGCTTGATCTCTTTGCGGTGCTTCTTGATCAGGCGTTCGGATTGGGCCGCCAGATCCTTCGCCTGCTCGATGCTTTCGCGCAGCGCGGCTTGGGTCTTTTCGATTTCGGTAAGCGTTACATCATTCTTTTCGGCCACCGTCAGAATCCCCGCCCCGCTTGCATGCCACCCCTCTGTTTGGCTGCCCTAACGGGAGATCCGTGCCCACGTTCCAACGGCTCGTCGTATTCCGGGTTGGGGCGCGCCGACTTTCTTGCGATCGAGCGCGCCCCGGCATCCTACTGTCGGAATTGCCGCGCCGTTCCAGCGGCCTTAGCTGAGCTCAAAAAGAAGGTGATTATATACTTTGCAAACACGCTCCGGATGTGCCATAAGATGGGCGTCCAAGGAGCGAGCCATGAGTGTCCTGTCGAAGCCCTATTTCCACGATGAAGAAGCGGCCTTCCGCTACCTCGAAAGCATCGTGTGGAATGGGGAGCCGGTATGCCCGCACTGTGGCGGCGTTGATCGGATAACCAGCGTCAAGGCGAACCCTGCGAAGCGCATTCGCTACGGTCTGCACCGCTGCGGCAACTGCAAGGGCCAGTTCACGGTAAAGATCGGCACCGTCTTCGAGCATGCCCGCATTCCGCTGCACAAGATGCTTCAGGCGGTCTATCTCGTGACGAGCAGCAAGAAGGGCATCAGCGCCCACCAGCTCCACCGCACGCTTGAGATCACCTACAAGTCAGCCTGGTTCCTGCTGCATCGTATTCGTGAAGCGATGCGCGACGGGGAGATTACCCCATTCGGCGGCAACGGCGGCGTGGTTGAGGTGGACGAGACCTTCATTGGCCGGAAGAAGGGTGTGCCGAAGCGCCGCGCCTTCCACCACAAGATGAAGGTTCTGGCGCTGGTTGACCGCGACAGCGGCAAGGCCCGCACGATGGTTATTGATGATGTGAAGGCCGAAACGCTGATGCCGTTGGTGATTGCCAATGTCGCCCGCGAAGCGCGCATCATGACGGATGAACATAGCGGCTACCGCGATGTTGGCGTGTGGTTCGCTGGCCACGGCACGACCAGCCACGGTCGCGGCGAGTATGTGAACCTTGAAGATCGCACCGTTTATTCTAACACGGTTGAGGGCTACTTCAGCATCTTCAAGCGTGGCATGAAGGGCGTCTATCAGCACTGCGGCGAAGGCCACCTTCACCGCTATCTGGCCGAGTTCGAGTTCCGGTATAACAACCGCGAAGCACTCGGCTGCAACGATCAGGACCGTGCAGGGAATGCCCTTCGCGGTATCGTCGCCAAGCGCCTCACCTATGGGGGGCCTGCGGCGACGAACTGAGGCGGAAACGAGTCCGCCCGAATGGGTTCAGCTTGAGTTGCCCTTCGCGAGCGACTAGGCTGTTGAGCGCAGTCCTTGCTTGGTGATAAGCGCCCCCGGGCGCTTCGATAGATAGCCAAGATCGCCGATATGGCGGGCTGCGCCACCCCTTCAATAGTAGTGTTTGGTGCCGTGCTTCCACAGTTCGTAGTGGTAGGTGCAGCGGTCCTTCAGGGGGTCGAATGACTTACCGTCATCCTTCTCCCAAAGCCGCTGAACGGCCCATGCGCAGTAGTCCGCAGCCTGCAATAGATTGTCTGCCATCGATGGCCGGAAATCGACAACCCACGGAATGTCCGGGGCGCTCTGATTCACCACGTCCTTGAGGGCGTTCGTATAGGTGAGGCGCTCCTTCTTAGTTCCGATTGAGGCGGCGGTCACAACTAGCGAAGTGCCCTTACCGAGGTGCGGGGCGATGCCGTGCTTGAAGTGGTAATACCAAGGGTATTGATAGAACCTGGCCTTGCTGGCCCTCACCTGTGGTTGCGCCTTCGACTTCTCACAGATCGTCGCCTGAAACTTGAAGTCGTGCTTCAGCATCTCGGCATAGACACGATCCCGCACGGCCTGCGCGTCGGTGGTAGCGTGGAAATAGTCGCCTACCGGAAGGCCCTCGCGCAAGAGGACGTGGCGCAGCCGCACCAGCGCCTCTGCAAGTCCTAGGCCACTTGTGGTAAGGGTGCAGATTATGAAGTGCTTGCTGATGTGCGGCCCCTTCGCGAAGGTGAAGCAGCCGGCCTCGTCCGAGAACAGGTAGAGTTCCATATGGCCGACCTTAAATCTCAAGTAGATAAGTTCAAGGAAGCCGCCCGCGAACACGAAGCGGATGAGGATGAGGCGCGTTGGGATGAGCGGCTAAAGAAGGTCGCGAAGTCCAAGCCGTCACCAGAGAAGCCAGAGTGACGCTTCTCGCAATTGTCGCCGCGACCGGCTTTGCGACGCTCGCCATCGGCATCTACGGCATCGCCAAAGGGATCGACAAGATGATCACCCTTCTTGAGCAGATACGGAATCGTCTCGACAAGCTCGTTGAGCGTAAGTTTGACGACTGGAATTGACCGCGTCCGCGCGGCAGTCAGCGCAAGAGAAACCTCGATGCACTGGGCGATGCAGACGGCAATGCCCGGCGACGACCCGATGGCGATCCTCGCGCGGGCACAGCTTTACGAGGAATGGGTAATGGAGCCTCTAGCGGCCCATGATTCCATCGCCCCTCGCAGTGTTTGCCTTGATTGAGGTGAGGTTCCCATTCATTGCGGCGAGCAACTCGATAAGCCTGTCAAGCTTCTCATTCGTCTTTTCGATCTTCAAGTTCAGCGCGTGAAGCTGGCGTTCTTCCGGCGGAATTACTGACATCGCGACTCTCCCTGTGCGAGGGGGAGATGATGCCCCAAGTTCGGCCTGTTTGCAAAGTATACAATCACCAAAAAGAAAACCCCGCCGAAGCTAGGGGAAGTGCCAAGTTTAGAACGGGCCATATGGGACAGGCACATCCCGCTCCAAACCGCCTTCGCGGCGAACGGCTCTGTCAGAGCAATGCACCACCCGGTGAGGAACTGAGGGCAGGGCGGGATCATGCCTCGTCCGAAGAAGCCTCATAGCCCGTTCCGCTACTTCAACTCCTCGCCCGAGGTGATCCGGCTGGTGGTGATGATGTACGTCCGCTTCCCGCTGTCCTTGCGGAACGTCGAGGACCTGCTGGCAGAGCGCGGCGTCGACATCTGCCACGAGACCGTACGCCACTGGTGGAACCGGTTCGGTCCGCTGCTTGCAACAGATGTGCGCCGGCAGCGAGCGAGCCGGATGCGCGGGTTCAGGCAGTGGAGGTGGCACCTCGACGAGGTCTACGTGAAGGTGGGCGGCGAGATGCGTTACCTGTGGCGAGCGGTCGACCAGGAAGGCGAGGTGCTCGAAAGCTACGTCACCAGGACGAGGGACAAGGCCGCAGCACTCAGGTTCATGAAGAAGGCGCTCAAGCGCCATGGCTCACCCGAGGCGATTACCACCGACGGTCTGCGCTCGTACAAGGCAGCGATGAGCGTGCTCGGCAATGCCGACAAGCAGGAGATCGGCCGCTGGGCCAACAACCGGGTTGAGAACAGCCATCTGCCGTTCCGACGACGTGAGCGGGCGATGCTAAGATTTAGGCAAATGAAGAGCCTGCAGAAGTTCGCCTCGGTCCACGCCAACGTCCACAACCACTTCAGCCTCGAACGCCACCTCGTCGACAGAGAGACCTACAAGACCCGCCGCTCGGCCGCCCTGGCCGAGTGGCAAAGCCTCATGGCTTGAGCCCTGCGCCATCAAGACACTGCCGCGTCGATCGGAGACAAGTTGCGATTAGACTGACAGCACCCCACAGAGCCCTCCACTGCATGAGGCGGTGCTACTCCTCGCGCGTGCTTCTTGGATTGGTGGGCAGGGCAAATCGCCATAGGAGCAAAAGACACAGCAGTCGCCCTTCAGCGGTCTTAGCGATTGGCCGCAGTGACGGCAGTCGTAGAAGAACCGGCAGGCATTCGTCGGCATTGTCTCTGCCGACTTGCCGGCGCACTTCGGGCAGGTGAGAGTTGATAGCAGTTCGCTCATCAGCCTGCGAACCACGCCATCAGTGGCGCCTCGAAGAACGTCTTCCAAATCGCCGAGAGCGCGATGAAAGCGGTTGCGGCACACAGCATGATGAAAGTCGTGCGAGAAGGGCGCGTGACTGAGCAGCTCGCGTCTCGCTTGCAGGCGCGGCGCTTGCGGAGGTAGAGGAGCCAGCCAGCCGCCAGCGCCGCAGTCGAAGCAATCGTGAGTGGCCAATGGTAAGGAACTATAGCGGCCAGGCCGCCTACGCCCAGGCCAAGAGCGGCGAACGCCAGGGGCAGCACACAACAGGCCGCCGCCGAGAAAAGCGCAGCAAAGCCGCCAAGCGTGCTCACTGCCGCAGCGCCTCGTTCGGAACCGGTCAACGCATCGCGGCGTGTCAACATCTCGTCAGGCAGTCCTAGTCTCAAGAGCGATTCGTCCCTATTTGCCACCTGTAGTGGATACAGGATCAAGGAAATTCGACATGAGCACACCGCCGGGCAAACGCATCAGTCGCGGCGAGCTGGCGCGACGCACGGGCGTGAACGCCGAGACCATCCGCTATTTCGAGGGGATCGGCACTCTCTCTGCTCCGCCCAGGACTGCCGGCGGTCATCGCATTTATGACGAAGGGCATGTCCGCACCCTCGGTTTCATCCGCCGCGCCAGAAATCTAGGGTTCACGCCGGAAGACGTGCGGGCGATCGTCGATCTCGGCGGACCGGGCAAAGCGCCCTGTGCAGAGGTCCGGGAGATCGCGGCACACCATCTGGAGCAGGTTCGCGACAAGATCGCTGACCTTACCGAAATAGAACGCTTGCTCACTGCGACAGTCGAGAACTGTTCTGGTCGGCGCAACGGCGACTGTGCCGTCATCGACATGATCGAGAATCCAAAGCCCGCTTAAAGCATATAGCCGATGTCGGAGGCCCCGGTCGGATAGGCGAAGATTGTGCTCTTGAGGTCATCGGCGGTGAGGCCGTGGCGAATGGCCAAGCCAAAGAGGTTGATCACTTCATCCGCGTGCGGGCCGACTAGATGGGCACCAAGAACACGGCCAGACTCCTCCTCAACCAGCGTCTTATATCCATAGACTGGCTCCGCAGCCTGACGCGCGGTGAACCAGTTTGAGGCCCGTTCGCATTTCAGGCGGTATTTGAGGCCGGAACGTCGGGCGGCCTCCTCGCTCATGCCAACGCTGGCAATCGGCGGCACAGTGAACGCGACACTCGGAACGCCCCGGTAGTCGGGCTTTGCGTGGTTGCCCTCCAACAGGTTTGCCGCGACGATCTTCGCATCGTGTGCAGACACTGGCGTCAGCGGCGGCCCGACTTGGGCGGCATCTCCGGCCCCATAGACCGCGGGATTGGATACACTCTGAAGGAACTCGTTCAGCTTTAATCGACGATCTTCGACGGCAACGTTCGCAGCGGGCAAGTCAAGCCGGTCCAAGGCCGGGGCGCGTCCAGCCGCGTGGATGACCAAGTCGGCTTCGACCACCTCGGGTCCAATGTCGGTTGCGACGTGAACCGCGAACCTGTCGCCGTGCTTATCGATGGCTCTCACGAAAGTTCTTGTCCGAACCTCGATCCCGATAGCTCTGAACACCTCCATCAACCAGTCGACCAACTCCGGCTCGAAGCGGGTGAGCATGCGTTCGGCACCCTGCAGAACTGTCACCTCCGCTCCAGCACGGGCGGCGATGTGCGAAAACTCGGCCGCGACATAGCCTCCGCCAACGAGCACAATCCTGTGGGGCAGGCTCTTCATCGCCATGAAACCCTCGTGATCGATGAGGTGCTTTTCGCCAGGAATGTCCAGCGCAACCGGCTCAGCGCCCGCCGCGATGACGAAGTGGCGCGCCCACAGATTCGTGCCGTTGACGCTAATGCTGTTCGGTCCGGTGAAGCGAGCCGTGCCGTGGAACGCAACAATACCGGCTTCAGCGTATTGATGCTCGTGCTTTGCAGGGATCGCGTCGGTAAAGCTGCGCTTAAAGGTGATCAACTTGGGCCAGTCGATGCGCACCTCGCCATCGACGCCGTTCGGACTCATCCGTCGCTGTGCGTCGATGATTTCCGTTCCTCCAACCAGCATCTTTTTTGGATCGCAGCCTCTCAGGGCGCAGGTGCCGCCGAACGGCCTCTCGTCAACGATGGCGACGCTCCGACGCGCCTTCCGAACGCGCGTCGCAGCGCCCATGGCGGCCGTGCCGGTGCCGATTACGATCAGATCGAAGTTCACAGATCTCCTCCGCCACCTGAGCAAACGACCCCCGGCGACATTACGAGCCCTTGACGCCCCGGATTTGCCCAACGTCCGATATAGGCCGAAAGCGGACGTCGCCCAGGATCAAAATGTGCAGTTATGGACCTGCTCCAAGCATCGGATGCAAGCCTTACTGCTTGGCGATCGTGGTCACCTTGCCGTTCGTTCCGGTGATCTCGACATCGAAGGCAACCTTGTCGCCTACCGCTACGTTAGTCAGGAGCGCCGGATCGGCCGAGAAGCCCATCATCATGGCCGGCCATTGCGCCTCCGGGATCGCCGCATGATCGATCGTCACAGTTCCAGCGGAAGCGTCGAGCGCGGTGATTGTGCCGGTGGCCTTGGCCTTGACTGGAGCGGGCGCGGCCTCGGTCGCGGTCATGGCACTTTCGGTCGCCGTGGCAGTCGCCTCGGGATCGGTTTGACCGTCGTTGCAGCCCGCCAGGGCGAGCAGTGCGGCGGCGACGGGCAGGCTAAGCTTCCATTGGCTGTTCATGGCCATTCTCCTTGGTTGAACTCAGGGTTTCAGACGAGACTCGCCGCGCCGGCGCATCAGGAGGTAGGCCGCGGGAATGACGAACATCGAGAGGAGGGGCGCTGTCACCATCCCGCCGATCATCGGGGCGGCAATGCGACTCATAATCTCCGAACCGGCTCCCGAGCCGAGCAGGATCGGCAGAAGTCCGGCGATGATCACGGCAACGGTCATTGCCTTGGGGCGAACACGCTGGAGAGCGCCTTCGCGCACGGCATCGGCTACTTTCTCGTCAGTCGGATCGCTGCCGCGGCGAGCGAGAGCACTCTTGAGATAGATCAGCATGACCACGCCGAACTCCGCGGCCACCCCTGCGAGCGCGATGAAGCCGACCCCCGTTGCGACCGACTGGTTGTAGCCGATCACGTAGAGGGTCCAGAAGCCGCCGGTCAGTGCAAACGGCAAGGTTCCCATGATCAGCGCCGCTTCGTCGAGCCGGCGGAAGATCAGGTAGAGCAGCACGAAGATGATCGCGAGCGTTGCAGGAACGACGAGCGTCAGCCGCTTCAGGGCGCGTTGCAGATATTCGAATTGCCCCGAGTAGGCGATGCTGACGCCTGGACTGAGACGGACCTGCCGCGCCACGGCGTCCTGCAAGTCGGCGACTGCCGACGACAGGTCGCGGCCCCGGACATCGACGTAGACCCAAGTCGAGGGTCGGCCGTTCTCGGTCTTGAGCATAGGCGGACCGGACGACACTTCGATCGTAGCGACGGTGCCGAGGGTGACCTGCTCGCCCGACGGCGTCACGATCGGCAATGCGCGCAGTTCGCCGAGGCTGTCGCGAATCTCGCGCGGATAGCGGACGTTGATGGGATAGCGCGCGAGTCCCTCAACGGCTTGTGCGACGTTCTCGCCGCCGATCGCTCCGGCGACGATCGATTGCACGTCGGCGACATTGAGTCCGTAGCGCGCGGCCGCAAACCGGTTGATCTCGACATCGACGTAACGCCCGCCGGTCAGCCGTTCGGCCAGCGCCGAGCTGACGCCGGGCACCTGCTTGGCCACGGCCTCGACTTCGCGAGCGATCCGATCGATCTCGGACAGGTCGCTGCCGCTGACTTTTACTCCGATGGGGCTCTTGATGCCCGTGGCGAGCATATCGATGCGGTTGCGGATCGGCGGAACCCAGACGTTGGCGAGACCGGGGACCTGGACGGTCCGGTCGAGTGTATCGACCAGCTTTTCCGGCGTCATCCCGGGCCGCCATTGATCCCGCGGCTTGAAGCGGATCGTCGTCTCGAACATCTCCAGCGGCGCGGGGTCGGTGGCCGTCTCAGCGCGGCCCGCCTTGCCGAACACGCTCTGCACTTCGGGCACGGTCTTGATCATGCGGTCTGTCTGTTGGAGCAGCTCCGACGCCTTCTGCGCCGAGAGGCCGGGCAAGGCCGAGGGCATATAGAGCAAGTCACCCTCGTTCATCGCCGGCAGGAATTCCCCGCCGATCCGGGCCAGCGGCCAGGCCGTGGTCAGGAATATCAGCGCTGCGATCGCCAGCGTCCGCTTCGGTCGCGCCAGCACCCACTCGATCGCCGGGCGATAGGCCCGCGTGAGTGCCCGGTTGACGGGGTTGCTTTGCTCTGTGGGAATGCGGCCCCGTATCAGCCAGCCCATGAGCAAGGGCACCAGCGTCACCGAGAGCAAGGCGGCCGCCGCCATGGTGTAAGTCTTGGTGAAGGCCAGGGGCGCGAACAGCCGCCCCTCCTGCGCTTCCAGGGTGAACACCGGCACGAACGAAAGGGTGATTATCAGCAGGCTGAAGAAAAGCGCGGGCCCGACTTCGCTCGCGGCCGCGGTGATCACGCGCCATCGTTCCGCGCCCGCGAGATCCTCACCAGGGCGATCGCCGCTCCACTCTTCGATATGCTTGTGCGCGTTCTCGATCATCACGATGGCGGCATCGACCATCGCGCCGATGGCGATGGCAATGCCGCCGAGCGACATGATGTTCGCATTGATCCCTTGGAAGCGCATCACGATGAACGCCGCGAGCACGCCGAGCGGCAGCGTTACGATGGCGACTAGGGCGGAGCGGGCGTGCCACAGGAAAAGCCCGCAGACGAGCGCCACGACGATGAACTCTTCCAGCAGCTTTCCGGTGAGGTTCTCGACCGCCTCGTCGATCAGCCGCGACCGGTCATAGACCGGAACCACGGCCACGCCCGGCGGCAGGCTCTTCTTCAGCTCTTCCAGTTTCTGCCTGACGGCCTCGATGGTGACGCGTGCATCCGCCCCGGAACGCAGGATCACGACACCGCCGGCAACTTCTCCGTCGCCGTCGAGCTCGGCGATCCCGCGCCGCATTTCGGGGCCAACCTGGATCGTGGCAACATCGCCGAGCGTGACCGGCACGCCGCCGGCGGCGCGCAGGCTGATCGATCGGAAGTCGTCGAGATCCCTGAGGTAGCCGGTCGCCCTCACCATGTATTCGGCTTCGGCCATCTCGACCACCGAACCGCCGGTCTCCTGGTTGCCTCGCCGGACCGCCTCGACGACTTCGTCATAAGTCACGCCAAAGGCAGCCAGCCGAACGGGTTCCAGGACGATCTGGTATTGCCTGACCATCCCTCCGATGCTGGCGACCTCTGCGACGCCAGGCACGCTCTTCAGCTCGTAACGAAGAAACCAGTCCTGCACCGATCGCAGCTGCGCGAGGTCGTTGCGTCCCGTGCGGTCGACGAGCGCATATTCGTAGACCCAGCCGACTCCCGTGGCGTCGGGACCGATGGCCGTTCGCGCGGCTTCCGGCAGTCGGCCCTGCGCCTGGTTCAGATATTCGAGGACGCGCGAGCGAGCCCAGTAAAGGTCGGTGCCGTCCTCGAAGATCACATAGACGAAGCTGTCGCCGAAGAACGAGTATCCGCGCACGGTTCTGGCGCCGGGCACCGAAAGCATCGTGGTGGCCAGGGGATAGGTCACCTGATACTCGACGATCTGCGGCGCTTGCCCCGGATAGGTAGTCCTGATGATGACCTGCGTGTCGGAAAGATCCGGCAGGGCATCTATCGGCGTCGTCCGCAACGCCCACAGGCCGCCGGCGATTAGCGCGGCGACCGCGACCAGGATCGCCAGCGGGCTCGCGGCAGACCACCGGATGATGCGCTCGATCACCGGGCCGGCCTCTGCTGGACAGCAGGCGCAGCGAGCGGCCGTGCCGCGATGCCCGAAAGGCTCGCCTCGGAATCGATGAGGAACTGGCCGGAGGTGATGATCCGCTCTCCCAGCGCGAGCCCGGCGATGATCTCGGTCTGCCCACCGGCCTCGCGGCCGACCTGGACCTCGGCTGGCTGATAGCGGCCACCTGGCAGCGCGATCATCACCAGCGTCCGGCGGCCGGTGCGAATGACTGCCTCGGTCGGCACAAGGAGCACGGTTCGCCCGTCGCCGGCGAAGCTCACGGTAGCAAACATGCCGGGCCGCAGCCTCCCTCCGCGATTGGGCAGCTCGATACGCGCGGTGAGCGTTCGGCTGGCTTCCTGAACTGAGGGCAGAATGGCAGTCAGGCGGCCGGCAAGGCTCTCGCCGGGAAAGGCACTCAGCGATACGCTGGCGCCCTGACCGACGCGCACGAGGCCGGCGGCAGACTCGGGCACGGCTGCGCTGAGCCACACGGTGCCGAGACCATTCACTTCTGCGAGCGTCAAACCCTGACTGACCGTCATCCCGTTGCGCACGCCGAGGCTCTTGATCGCCCCGCCCCGCGGTGTGCTGACGGTGACGACATTCAGGACGCGCCCGGTGCGCTCGACCGAAGCAATGATGCCGTGGGGCATGCCCAAGAGGGCGAGACGCTGGCGTGCCGCCCGGATCAGCGGTTGGTCACCGGTCCGCCGGACGGCAAGGAATTCGGTCTGTGCGCCGGCCCATTCCGGCACCAGGATGTCGGCAAGGGGAGCGCCCGCAGCGACAACGTCGCCGGGGGCGCGGCCGTAGGTCCGTTGCACGAAGCCCGCGGCGCGAGCCTGGACAATGGACACGTCGCGTTCGTTGAACTCGATGATCCCGCTGGCAACGAGCGAGCTATCGAGCGTGCCTGGCTTGGCAACCGCAGTGCGCAGCCCGAGACTTTGCGTCCTCGCCGGGTCGATGGCCACGCCGCCCGCCTCGGCCTCGTCCGCGAACTTGGGAACCAACTGCATGTCCATGAATGGCGACTTGCCCGGCTTGTCGAAGTGCTGGCTGGGCGCCATCGGGTCATACCAGTAGAGGGCCTTGCGGCCGTTAACCTCCATCGTTGAAGGCTCGTCTTCGCCGGTGCCCGTGCCGAGAACATAGCCGACCGCGCCGCCCACCAAGATGAGCGCCGTCGCAGCAAGCGCCACACGGACGCGTCGATCGAGCGCGATCATTCGAAGTCTCCGTAGGTGACGGCCAGTCGGGCCGCGTCTTTCGTCACGGCGATTTCGCGATCGAGCAGGAGGAGCTCGCTCTCGATCAGTTCGGTGCGCGCGGCGATAACCTCCGCAAGCGTTGCTCGTCCCGCCGCGTAGCTGGCCGTTTCCAGATCCGATTTCTGGCGCGCGAGCGGCAGCAGCGTGGTGCGCGACCGCTGCAGCTGTGCGTCGTGCATTGCGTGTTCGGCCAGCGCGGCCTCAAGCTCGGCATGAAGCGCGCGGCGCATATCTTCCTGCCGGGCCAGGGCCGCGCCCGCTTCGGCGGTTCTGGCGGCGATGACGGGTTCCTGCCTTCTCCTGGCAAAGAGGGGCAGGCTCACCGTGACGCCCGCGCTGACCATGTCGCCATACCGAGCATCACGGCGCTGATAGGCCACGTCGACCATGAGGTCGGGGCGCTTCTCGGCGCGCGCTATGTCGATGTCCGCTTCTGCTTGTCGAACCTGCGCCCCGGCAACGTCTAGTTGCGGATGACGATCGATCGCTTCGGCCAGCCGATGGTGATCGATCTCAAATGCAGGGACCGGTCCGGCCGCCTGCGGCTCGGGATCGCCGGTCCATCTTGCCAGCGCCGCGGCTGCGCGTCCGCGTTCCGCCACTAGTTCGGCTCGTTCGTCCTCGAGAGCCGCGATCGCTTGCCGCACGTCGAGGGCCTGCGCGGGCCTTATGCTCCCGGACGCCACTCCCGATGCGGGCGCGTCCTCAAAGGCCGAGATCCTGGCGAGCCCTGCGTCGAGCGCTTCGAGCCGCCGCCCGGCATACGCGAGATCGAGCCACGCCAAGGCGGTCTCGACCCTGACTTGTCGTTCGGTCCGCGCAAGGGATGCTTGCGCCTCTCCGATGTCCGCTTGAGCGCGCCCTGCGCGCGCCCGGCGCTTGGCACCGCTGGGGATCTCCTGGCTGGCGCTCACGGTGACCATCGTCATGTCCTCCGCCGACAGGCTGAACGCCGGCGGGCCGGAGATGGGGAAGTTCTCGATCGCGACGCCTATCCTTGGGTCGGGAAGCTGCGCAGCCGCGCTCGAAGCCGATTGCTTCGCGTCGACGAGCAATGCGTCCGCCCGAACCTGCGGGGTGGTTGTAGTGGCCGCCGAGAGCGCCTTCTGGAACGTCATCGGCTCCGCGCGGACAGCCTGCGGCAACCAGAGCAGCGTCGCCGCGGACACGGCGAGTGGCATGATTTTCATGTCGAGAACCTTCGATCGACAGGTTGATGCGCAAGCGTCGAGGCACGTCGCCTCGAGCTCGACGGTCAATCAGATCAGCCGAAAGTGGGTGGATGAGTTTCGGGTATCAGGCTCTCACCGCGCAAGACGGCGACTGCGGGCCAGTATGCCTGCGCCGGTCCACGCAGTCGCTCGGGCGAAGAGACCGCAGAGTGCAGAATCATATTTGCCGAGAGGCATCCCATCGCAAGCATGCACTTGAACGAGCCATCGCAGGGTTTCGAGGGAGGAGCCTTGTCGGGCGCCATCATCTCCAGACAGTCATCCGTCAGCGAGGAAACGACGGTCTCGTGGACCAAGGGCTGTGATGCGGCGATAGCTGCGCTTTCGCCGGCTAAGCCCAGCACGGCAGCGAACAACAGACAGAGACCGAGTGTGCGGTATGCCACGGTGGGAGCGTAGGGCCCCTGCATGATCAACGCAAGGTGGCGGTGGCGGTCTGCGTGCGGCCAACCTTTGACTTCCGAATGGCGGCGGAGTCCCGCAGAACACACTGTGGCCCGGTAATTGCAATCCAATTTCACACGCCTACTCTAGAGTCCCATGTATGCGCGGTAGCGACGCCTTCAAACCTCGAGCGTCACCGTGGTCCTCGTCGGCGGCAGCACCAAGCCACACTAGGTAAGTCCGCAGTATGCTTGCCGCGGGCGGAAGTCGGATCATTGGGACATGGCCCGGCAGGCTCATTGACCGGGCTTGGAGTGGGCCTGGGGACATTACGAATGACTTCGGCGGAAACTGTGTTGCACGTCCCCTACTGCGTGATGCGTGGACTCATTCGAGGAGGATGTCATGGCCACCACTGCTTCCCAGGAGACCAGCACAAGCGAACGTCGGAGCATCGGCGTCGTGCGTCTAGCAATCACCGCGGCAATTACGGCCGTTGCGGCATTTATCCTATGCTGGCTCGGCACTTTCGTGCCGTTCTCCAGCCCGACGCATGCCTACATTGGCCTGTTCACTCCTGCATCGGTGTCTACGCTCCAGGCCCTAGCCGAAGGGGCGCTGTGGTCGCTGGTTTTTGGTGCGCTGGTCGGCGCCCTGTTTGCCGTCGCCTACAACGCGACAGCAGGCTTCGACAGCCGGTAAGCGCTGATGCGCGATCACAGGTGCGTATCAAGGACAAGTCTCACATAGGTTTACTTTGGCGAGGCATCCGGGCGAGACGGGGGCCACTGGCGCGGCGTGGCAGATGCTCGGCGTGGGAATCGGTTTCTGACGGTTGTTTAAGGCGCATTAAGAGCACCCGGAGGACACGGGTAATTGTCATGTCTCGGTGTCAAGATGACTGTCAAGACGCATGTCGTTTTTGATCTTAAGAGATTGAAATAACTGTAAATATTGGAGATGGTCGGGGAGGCAGGATGTGCACCTGCGATCCTCTGCTCCCAAAGCATCCAATATGACGGATTTCTGCGGGTTTGAGAGGGCAAACCCTTCCAACATTGTCTTTGCTTTCACCCAATGTTGGAAGGATCTTGCCGCCGAAGATGGAGCCGGCGCCGATCGAGCGCCGGCTCCCCTAATTCAGCGCCGTTCGGGATGCTTGACGCGCTCCTTCTCGGTCGTCTTCGGATGCCGCTGGGCGTACTTCTCAGTGACCCAGCGGCCAGTCCCCGAGCTACGATGTTGTGTTTGGGTGGGTACCTTCGTCGTCATGTTACGTTTCACTCCATATGACGCTACGCACGTCGTGAAACGGCCCTCTCAACTTGCGTCCCCACAAAGCTGTGCTAGGAGCACAGGGCTGATCTCTGGAGGATCGCACCCCTACACCGGGCCGCGATTGTGCAGAGTTTGGGGCGCGGCCAAGGTCGCGCCCCAATTTCATAAAAGCTCCTTCTTCTCAGTAAGCCTTGCGTGTGCCTGTACGAGGCCAGCGATTTTGTAGCGCTCGAGAAACTCGTCTTGGGTGTGTGGCGGTTTCTTCAATGCCCCGCGGTGATTTCTGCACGCGGTGAGAGCCTTAGTGCGATCGAGATCCACGATGTTTACGATGAAATCGTCCGGGTGAATGATCTCGAGTTGGTATGCGTCCATCACCTCCGGCGGGAAGTGTTTCGTATTGGCAGTCACGATGCCTTGGCATTTGCCGACGATCGCTGCGGCCAAGACATGAGCATCATTTGCGTCCGGAAGCGTGAGGCAACCGACTAGGGATTGATACCCCTCCACCAGAGCATCGGGGAACTGTTCGGTCATCATGCCCTGCATCATGTCTAGCTTATCATTGGTCAGGTCGGCGTGGCGTCGTTGAAGTGACGTTCTCCATTCTCTTAGAATGTCCGGTGACCAGACCGGCCGAAAAAGCCTCTCGGACGCGAACCACAATAAAGCGCCGCGAAGGAATGCGGGGTGCAGCGTGTTCGCATCCAAGAGGGCTGAGTATCGGCCGACCAGCATGGCTCAGTCCTTAGTTCCCACTTGCTCGTCGTCGTAGAGCCCAAGCTCTTGGTCGAGCGCCACCATTTTCCTGAGGCTCTCCGCGCGCTCATGAGCAGTCTTGGCCCGGTAGTTTAGAACCTCCTTGGCATGAAGCTTCCGATGGGTTCCGACCTTCCTGAATTTAAGCTCTCCCTCATTCAGCAATTTGATAAGGTGAGGCCTGGACACATTGAGAAGGTCTGCGGCCTGCTGCGTCGTCAGCTCCGCATTGACCGGCACTACGGCAACAGCGTTGCCGTTACCCATCTCAACCAGCATGTTCACGAACAACCGAAAGATTCCCATCGGCAGACTAATGGGTTCAAATTCCGTCGTCTCACCGTCGGCAGTATGCGCAACGAAGCTCACGTTGGGGCTGCTGCTTTCCAGGCGCGAAAGCGCGCGCGCGGCCGAACTGGCAGCGGAGATCTCCTCCACGCTTGGCTCATGCAGTTGCTCTTCAATGTTTACAGCGAGTGATGCCATTGTCGTTCACTCCTCCCTCTCTGAATGCGACATAGCGCATAATCGAAACAAACGCAATAGTCGCAATAATCGAAAACGCGACCGGTTCCCGATGAGAGCTGGAATTCCAACATTGAAGCTGTTGGAAGGGTCAGCAAAAAATCACCGTAAACCATTGGAAAGGTTGGCCGGGGAGACAGGATTCAAACGTGCGATCCTCTGCTCCAAAGCAGATGCGGCGTGGGCTTTCCGCTTTCGGGTGTCACTCATATACTCCTGAATGACCTCAGTGAGCCCCAGGCGGACGTCAGCCGTCCATTGCTCGCGCTGCGGCGATCAACCGCACAATTTCGCCGGCTCGTTTCTCGAGCCGCACCAGCGCGGCCGTTCGCGCGCTGCCTTTAAGCGGATCAACGGTCAGCGCGACAACGCTCTCGTCCTCCATGATCATTCCCACGCGAGTGCAGAGCAGCGCGATGATATCTGACGTATCGTCCACACGGGTGACTACGCGGAATTGGACTGCCGAAGTCCAGACGCAGCTTTGCCGTCAGGCACTTCTTTCCATTCGACTTCGTGTTCGAAGCGAGCATTGCTGTTTGTGTGAATCGCGGCCCTAGCGGTCGCTCGCCCTGACCGATGCGATCGGCAGGGCTTCAGGTGGTGGGAGCGGCAATCAAGCTGCTTCGAAGGAGAACCACCATGACCCATCTGAAGAATGTCAAGGCTCGCCCCGTTTCAAAGGGAAAGGCCCGGCCGAGCGAGAAGAAAGCTCCCGCGACCCCGGCTCCGGACGCCGCACCGGCAAATGAGCCCAAGTCTGAGACGGCGCCGACCAAGACGGCGACAGTCCTCGAACTGCTCCAGCAGCCTGAGGGCGCCAGCCTCGCCGAACTTGTCGCCGCCACCAGCTGGCTACCTCACACCACGCGGGCCGCGCTGACTGGCCTTCGCAAGAAGGGCCACACGATCGGCAAGGCCAAGGTCGACGGCGCGACGCGCTATACGATCGCCGGAACGGCCAGCGCATGAGCGCCGCGTCGAAGGATCTTGCTGCGCTGGCGACGATGTCGCCGGCGCAGCTGCGCGCGGAATGGCATGTCCAGTTTCGCACGGCGGCACCTCCGATCGGTCCCGACCTGATGCGACGGGCCATTGCCTGGAAGCGGCAGGCCCGAGTGCATGGCGACCTGCCGAGGTCTGCCCGTCAGCGGATCGACGCCGCGCTCTCGCAACTGGAGAAGAACGGGCGGGTCGAGACCAGTCTTGTTCGCCTAAAACCGGGCACCCGGCTGGTTCGCCGATGGCAGGGCAAGACCTACCACGTGCTCGTGCTTGAAGAAGGTTTGGAGCACGACGGTCGGCGCTACCTGAGCCTGTCGCAGATTGCCCGAGCGATCACCGGTGCTCATTGGTCGGGGCCGCGCTTCTTCGGCTTGAAGAAGGGCTCCAATGCCGACTGACCGCAAGCGCTGCGCGGTTTACACCCGCAAGTCGACCGAGGAAGGTCTCGAACAGGCGTTCAATAGCCTCGATGCGCAGCGCGAGGCGTGCGCCGCCTACATCCTCAGCCAGGCTCACGAGGGCTGGGAGTCGGTTCGTGACTTGTATGATGACGGCGGCTGGTCGGGCGGCAATATGGAACGGCCGGCGCTCAAGCAGCTGCTGCAGGACGTTGAGGCAGGGCGCGTCGATGTCATTGTCGTCTACAAGGTCGACCGGCTGACCCGCAGCCTCGCCGACTTCGCGCGGATCGTCGACATCCTAGACCAGGCCGGCGCTTCGTTCGTCAGCGTGACCCAGGCCTTCAACACCACCACCAGCATGGGCCGGCTCACGCTCAACGTTCTGCTGTCGTTTGCGCAATTCGAGCGCGAGGTGACGGGGGAGCGCATTCGCGACAAGATCGCCGCCTCCAAGCGCAAGGGCATGTGGATGGGTGGCCCAGTGCCGATCGGTTACCGCCTGGTCGATCGCCACCTGGAAATTGAGCCGACAGAAGCCG